>Ga0100377_1000028_pt1 | contig 108413 bp, 90 predicted proteins | sample CryGeymeta201501_FD_83664 | JGI IMG/M metagenome (GOLD analysis project Ga0100377, IMG submission 83664) | Groundwater microbial communities from Crystal Geyser aquifers in Utah, USA - Crystal Geyser metaG 2015-01 | ecosystem: Environmental > Aquatic > Deep subsurface > Groundwater | place... | reverse complement strand
GAGCTGGGGTTGGTAGTCCTGCGACAAGACGTGCAGCAGCAGCGCCTGAGAGGGGCCGGGCGGGCTGCCGACGGTGGAGCGACCCAAGCACTTGAGCTTGGAGTCAAAGGCCGCTTGAACCTCGCCCGCGGCGCTGTGGGTGTAGAAGCCGACGCGTGACGGGAAGAAGAAGAACTCCTTGGTCGCGCCGTCGAGCTTCACGACGTGCAGCTTGTCCGGGTCCGCGGCGGCGGCGATGTCCCAATAGAGTGAGCGACGCAGCAGGCCGTCCTCCCAGAGCATGCCCTGGTAGGCGTCGTCGACGACCGCGACCAGCGGGCCATCGTGCTCGGTCACGATGCGCGTGATGACGTCGGCGATGGCGGCCTTCGGCGTGTAGCCGGTGGGGTTGCCGGGGATGTTCAGGATGAGGACGGCCTTCTTGCCGCGGACCTTCTCCAGGGCATCAGCGAGGCCCTGCACGTTGAAACCGTCGGCGCTGAAGAACGGAAAGAGGCGGACACGCGCTCGGTTTCGGAGCGTGAACACGAGGCGGTAGTTGCCCCAGAAGGGCGAGGGGATCAGGATCTCGGTGTCTTCGTCCGCGAACAGATCGGCGATGAGGCCGAGGCCGTGGGTGAGCCCGTGCACGACCATGGGGAGCGAGACTGGCGCCTGACTGCCGAGGCTCAAGCTGTGCTGGCGCTTGGACCACGCCTGACGAAGCTCGGGCCAGCCCTCTTGCGGCGAGTAGAGGAACGCAACCCGAGGATCAAGGCCAGGGATCGCGTTCGCCATGGCGGGGAGGGGGAGGGGCTCGCCTGCCCCATCGGTGATCTGCCCGATGGTCGCCTTGAGCGCGCAATGCGAGGCCTCGGCGGTCTGCGCGAGGATGCCGCGGGGGAAGACCGCCTCGCGCCCGAGCGGAGACAGGCATCGCCACGCCGCGGGCGCTTCTTGCTGAATGAGACGATTGACGTGCGCTTGATCCATGGCCATGAGCGACCTCCGGGTGTTTGTCGGACGGGCTGAAATTGTTGGGAGAGCTGCGGCGTAGCACCTTCGGAGGTGCTGCGTGGGCAAGCCGACGGGGTGGATTCTAGCTGTTCTGATGGCGTGGGTGGTGCAGCTGCTGTACACGCTGCTTCCGTTCGACCTCATCCCCGACATCCTCCCGCTGATCGGCGGGCTTGACGACCTCTTCGGGTGGCTCGTGGTGCTCGCGTTTACCGGGTACGCCGCGGTGCAGGTCTGGTACGTGCTTGAGCGGCGCGGCGCGGCGCTGCCGCGGGTGGATGAGCCGGCGCTCCAGTACGAGCCCATCGACACAGTTGACCTGGTCCGAATGTGACTTAGATTCTCGAGCACAATCGACCGATCGCCTCGGAGCTCCTCTTGTCCATGCACTCTTCTCCATGGGCGGCCACTGCGCTGCCGCTCTCGCGCGCCAATGACGCGACGCGCGTCGAATACCTGCGCAAGGTCGCGCTCCTGACCCTCGGCGGTTTGGCGCTGTCGGCCATCTCCGCCACGCTCTCCGCGGGCCTCATCATGGCGGCGCCGGGCTTGCTCGGAAACCGCATCGCGCAGCTCGTCGTGCTCTTTGGCTCCTACGGCCTCGCGCACGTCGTCGCGCGCGGCATGGTCTTCTCGCAGAGCGCCGCCACGCGGGTCTCGGGCTTCCTGCTGGGCTCCGTGTCGCAAGGCGTCGCCATGGGCTACCTCTTGCTCGTGGCGGTGATCACGGCCACGTCGCAGGGCGCCAACCCGCTGCTGTTCATCGGACAGGCCATGGGCTTGGTGTCGATGACCGCGGTCGGCATGCTGTTCTACCTGCTCACAGGCCCCAAGCAGCTCAGCTGGGTGCGCGGCATGATGGCGATGATGTCGCTGCCGATGCTCGGGCTCATGGTGCTGTCCTTCGTGTTTCCCATCGGCGGACCGCTAGGCATGCTCATGTCGGTCGCGTTCGTGGGCATGTCGGCGGCGGGCCTCATGTACCAGATGAACGCGGTGGTTCACACCATGCGCACCGATCAACACATCGCGGGCGCGTACACCATCACCATGGGGCTGCTCGTCCTGTTCTGGAACGTGCTGTCGCTGCTGCTGCGGATGCAGCGCCGCTAGGTATTGCGATTCGCGCAGATCCAATGACCCGGTGGCCACAAGCCCCGGGTTTTTTGCATGAAAACGGGAGGGGCTCACGGAGGCTATGTCCGATACTTGACATAATATACATTATCGGACATTCGGATCTGGGCAGATGAGGGGACCCGGTGCCCCCCAACCCAAGCTACTCCGCGCGCGCGACGCTGCGCGGAACGACCATGCTGTACAAGCGACCGGCGTTGCTGGAGAAGACCATCTGCCGGCCAGCGACCGCGGGCGCTGACGTGACGCCGTCCAGGCTGAAGCGCTCGTGGAAGCGCCAGCGCTCGACGCCGTCGGCGGGGTTCACCAGGTAGACGTCGCCCTCCGACGACGCGACGATCAGGCCTGCGTCGGTCAGGACGGGCGTGGTGAGCGCGCCCTCGGTGCCGCTCGCCCACGTCCAGACGACCTCGCCGGTGCGCGTGTCGATGGCGCGAAGCTCGCCGTCCGTGCCTGGATGGTACATGACGCCGTCGCCGATGAGCGGCTGGTTCGCGGCGCCGAACTCGGCGCGCCACCGCACGTCGTGGGTGGTGGCGTCGATGGCGACCAGCGGCTTGAAGTAGCCCGAAGCGAGCACGACATCGCCGGCCGCGACCACGCCCGCGACGATGTCCGGGTAGCGGCCTTCGCCGACGGTGCGCTGCCAGCGACGCTCGCCGGTGCGCGCCACCAAGCCGACGATGGTGCCGTCCGAGAAGCCCATGACGAGCTCGTCGCCGACGATGGCGGCAGGCGGCGCCGCGAAGAGCGTCAGCTCGCTCTCGCGGGTCACCAAGCGCGGCTCTTGATAGCGCCAGCTCAGCTCGCCCGTGATGACATCGAGCGCGAACGCGAGGTCATTGACGTTGGTGACGACGACCTGTCCATGGGCCAACGTGGGGCGCACCAGGATGGGCGCGCCGCTTTGGTGCTTCCAAACGAAGCTCCCGTCGAGCTTGTAGCACCAGGTCGACCCGGCGGTGTCCGAGAACACGACGCGGTCATCCACGAGTAGCGGTTCGGTCTCGACGCTGGCGTCGGCGGCGTAGGACTGAAGCAGCCGTCCGTCGCGTCGGGCCAAGCGGTACAGCGCGTCGCCGCTCGCGGAGCCTACGAAGATGTCGGCGCCGACGAGCACTGGGCGGGCGCGCTCGTTGTGGGAGGCGGTCTGGGCGCCCTGCCCTGGCAGATTGACCACCCAATGCATGGCGGGTGGCGAGTCAAAGCTGCCGTCAAACGTGCGTCCTGGTGGTGCGAGGGGGCGCTCGAACGGCACGCTCGTGGTGGGCGCCGCGAAGGCCAGCGCCGCGAGCAGGCTCCACACCATCATGGGGTCGCGCCTTGGGGGGGCCCGTCGGCGGGCGGATTGGCGGCGGGCGCGTTGAGCGACGCCATGTGCGCGTCCACCTGCGTGCTGAGCACCGACTCGGGCCAGCGGGCCTTGAAGTCGGTGTAGACGACGAGCGCTTCGCCGCCGCGGTTGAGCGACTCGAGCACGACGCCGAGGTCGAGCGCGCCTTGCTGGGCGACGATGCCCTCACCCGTCTTCACCAGCTCCCGCCAGTGCTGCACGGCCGCGTCCGCTTGTCCGGCGCTGAGCTCGGCGCTGGCGAGCGCGCTGAGGACCGAGCTCCGCAGATCGCCGTCGGCGTGATAGAGCGCAACTTGGAGCGTGCGCACCTGCGCCTCGTGGTCGCCCGCGCGGTCATAGGCTGCGCCGGCGTTGAGGCGCGCTATCGCGTCGCCCGTGCCACCAGTGACTTGGCCGACGGCGTCCATGCGCGCGGCGATGTCGATGAGCTGCTGACGCTGCGGGTCGCTGAGTTCGCCCATGGCGGGGATCGCGTCGAGCTCATTGACGAGATCGAACAGCTCGGCGGCGCCGAGGCGCTGGTTCGTGTCGACGTGCGTGGTCCAGGTGCCGTAGGCATAGGCGCCGATCAGGGCCGCCGCGACGGTGACCACCAGGCCCTTCCAGTACCGGAAGAACAGGTCGGAGATCACCATCTCAATGCGGAAGCTCAAGCTAGCTTCTTGCTGCGGCAAAACCAGATCTTGGGATTCCTGCTCCGCCACGCGTCCTCCAGGCAAACGAGGGCAGCCGGTAACGGATTGGCGCATGACGCGCTTGTCCATCGTCAGGCTGTGGTAGTCTCTTCGGGTGAGGTCTATCGTGCGCACTTGCCCTCTGTGGCTCTTGGCGACCCTTGTTGGCTCGGGCTGCTCTGAATGGCCCCGTTCTACACACCTCGACGGGACAGAACTGTCACTTCCCGCCGACGAAGACGCTCGCGGCGCGGTCAACACGCCGCAGTGGCTTGACGTGCAGGAGATCGAACCGAACGACCAGCCGACGCAGGTTCGCGTTTACGCAGACGTGCTGCTCGGACAGGGCTTTCAGCTCACAGGCGCGCTCGATGGCTCCGGCTGGTTCGAGAACGGCGTCCCAGAGCCATTGGTCTCTGAGGCGTGCGGGTCGTCGGGTGACCGGGGTCCCCTCGCCTCTGGCGACTATCTGGCAGACGTCGACTTCTTCGCGTTCATCCCGGCAGAAGACGCGGTGCTCTGTGCATCCGGCGAGGTTGGCACGGACGCCTACGGGTGGGACATGCTCCTGTTTGAGATCGACGTGTGTGGCATTCCGGTCGCGCTCCGCCAGGATCCGACTTGGCCAGACGGCCTGCTCGGGTTTGGGCGCGGCGGCGCACTTCAGGAGTGGGGCACGCCGGTCTACGCGGGTGTTCACTACGCGCTGATGATCGCGGCCTACCACCCGAACGCGGTCGACGAAACCGTCCCCTACGCGGCGCAGATCTCCCTTCAGCCGAAGGGCCCGAATGGCACCACGGCCCTATGCCCCCTCCTCACCTTCGAGGTGCAGCCGTGAACCGCACAATCGCGTCCATGGTCGGCTTGGCGCTCTGCGCAGCGCCCGCAGCTCAGGCTGGAGAGTACCGACAGCTCACGCTCGCCGACGGCCGCCAGCTCACCGTCTCCCTGGACGAGACCCTCGACACGGGCCTCTCGTACGAAGTGCCGCAGGGCCGCGCGGTCCTCTCCTTTATGGACCTCGTCGACATGGTCCCGGCGGACCAGCTCGCGTTCGAGGGACAGCCCGACTGGAGCGTGGTGATCGCGGCATCCCCCCAGTTCGAAGCCGATCTTCGCGGTGCGCTCCACACGATCCCGCACGTTGGGATCGTCGGTGAGCCCAGCGCGGTCGTGGAGCTCTCGGAGTCTTCGAGCGACTTCGTCTCGTCCTGCGCGATGGACATGGACTGTCTGGTCGCAGCGACTGGCGAGGCGCCGTGGCTCTGGCTCGTCACCGCGACCCCGAACGACGCTGGCGGTGTGACCATCGCTGCGCGCGGGAACTTGGGCGGCGAGGCGACCTCGGTCACGGTGGACGCACCCAGCCCCGACACCCTCACCCCCGCGATTTGGACGGTGCTCGGGGTTCGCCCGAGCACGCCCATCGTGGCCGTCGCGCCCGTGCTCCCAGAGAACCCGACGCCTCGCAGTCCCTCGGGCGGCCCGCGCAGCTGGGTGCCAATCCCTGGCTATCCGGCGATGCAGGCTAAGGATAGCGGTGGCGTCAAGTTGGCGGTCGCGCTCACAGTTCCGGTTGTCGTCGCGTCGGTCGGCGTCGCGGGCAAGACCAGCACGCGTCCGGGGGAGCTCATCGCCATGAGCCTCGGCGGCTACTGGATTGGCACGGCGCTCATCAACGAGGCCATCGCGCAGCGCGGAGCTCGCTCGTCTGACCTCGTCGTCGCACCGAGCCTCGGCCCCGACCAGGTCGGCGTCACGATGAGCTGGCGGGGCAAGCGCCGCCGCTAGGCGGCTCGCTCGGGTTGCCTACGGCGCTGCGAGGTTGACCACCGCAGAGCCAGCGGCGTTGAAGGTCACGTCGCGACGCACCTCGAAGCGGCCGCTCGCGCCTTCGACGATGAAGGTGTGCGTGCCCTCGGTGAGCGTGGTGCGGGCGGGCAGCTTGCCCACTTGGTTCCCGTCGACCGTGACGATCTCGCCCTTGCTGCCAGTCATGAAGATCATGACCGCACCATCGCGCTTCGCAGCCGGGGGAGGGGGAGGAGGAGGTGGGGCTGCTGCTTTGGCCTTGAGGGTGACGGGTACGACGACGTCGCCCGTGACGTCCAGCGCCTTGGCGCCATCTTCATAGCCATTGAGCGTGAGCGCGATGCGATGCGCGCCGTGGGAGAGCGGCACGGTAACCGGGGCGGTACCCACGCCATGACCGTCCACAGACACGTTGGCGCCTGCAGGCGAGCTCTGAACGGTGACCGCGGCGATGACGGCCGCAGGTGGCTTGAGCGCGGCGGGCGCCTGAGTGCCGAGATCGTTCGTGTGGAGCGCGAGCGCCTCGGTGCCGACGTCGGGCGCAGCCGTGCCGACATCGGGCGGCTCGGTAGCCGCGTCCAGCGGCTCGGTGCCAGCGTCTGGTGGTTCGACAGGCGGCGGTTCGGTGCCGGCGTCCGGCTGGACAACCTGGACAGGCGCCGTGAGCGGCGGCCGCGGCGGCGGCGCGGGGAGCGTGGGGGTTGAACCAGCGACTTCGGCTTGGGAGGGGCCGCGAGGGTCGCCGCTCTCGCCTAGACCGATCGTGCCGCTGCACACGAGCAGCGCAGCGATGGCTGCCAAGCCGAGCACGCCGAGGGCGGCGATGCCGAGCATGACGACCGGCGGACCGCCGCGCGAGGTGCGAACGGGCTCATCCTGGAGGTCAAGATCAGGTTCGACGGCGGCTTCCGGCGCCGCGGCTGCGGGTGCGGGCGGCGGCGTGACGGGAGCCGGGCCGGGCCGGGGTGGAGGGGGCTCGCTCGCGGGTGGCGGTGGCGCGGGTTGCGCTGCGACCGGCGCGGGTGGCGCTGCGACTGGAGCTGGCGCGGGCGGCGTCTTCTTGGCGCGGCGGTTGACCGAGGCCATCGGAAGCAGCGAGAGCGCGCGTGGCCCGATGTCGTTTGCGAGCGGCTCGTCCAAGGCGGCGGGCGACGCTGCCGCGATGAGCGGCGTGATGGCGTGGAAGGCATCGGGGCCCGACGAACCAACGAGAGTGCGCCTACGACGCTTCTTTGTGGCGAGATCGGCGGTGGGCTCCGCGTACCCGGAAGCCTCCCCAAGCGAACCGACTTGTTGATCCTGCAGGACCGAGCCGTCACTAAAGCAATAGCTGATGCGCACCGTGTATTTGGCGCCGCAGGTCGGACAGGCTCTCATGCGGTTCCGGACATCCTCGTGGGGGGCAGTATACGCCCAGTGGGTAGCGCTCGACAACGCCCTGAGCGAAAGCTCAGCGCGTGTAGGTGCGCTTTAGGTGGCGGCCAATGACCAATCGTTGAATTTGGTTCGTGCCTTCGACGATCTGCATCACCTTGGCGTCGCGCATATAGCGCTCCGTGGGGTACTCGCGCGTGTAGCCGTTGCCACCGAGCACTTGCACCGCGTCGGTGGTCACCGCCATGGCCGCGTCGGTAGCGACGCACTTGGCCATGGCCGCGATCGGGCTGTAATCTCGGTCGTTGTCGCGCATCCAAGCTGCCTTATGCACGAGCAGACGCGCCGCTTCGACGCGGCAGGCCATGTCGGCGAGCATGAAGCTGACGCCTTGGAAGTCGACGATCGGCTGCCCGAACTGCTCGCGCTCGGTCGCGTAGGTGCCGGCCGTGTCGAGCGCCGCTTGAGCGAGGCCCACCGCGGTAGCGCCGATGGTGATGCGCCCGGAGTCGAGGGCCGCCATGGCGACCGTGAAGCCCTGCCCTTCGCCTGACACGAGCGCATCGAGCGGCACGCGCACGTCCTCGAGCACGAGCTCGGCGGTGGGCGAGGCGCGCATGCCCATCTTGCGCTCCTTCTTTCCGAAGGAGACCCCTGCGGTGTCGCCGGGTACCAAGAAGGCGGAGATGCCCCGAGGGCCGACGCCGCCGGTGCGGGCCATGACGACGTAGAGGTCGGCGTAGCCCGCGCTGGTGATCCACATCTTGGAGCCGTTGAGCACCCACTCGCCACCGCGTTGAACCGCAGTGGTGCGCAGGGCGGCCGCGTCGGAGCCGCTGCCCGACTCGGAGAGCGCGAAGGCGCCGAGCGCTTCGCCGGCCGCGAGGCGCGGTAGCCAAGCTTGACGCTGCTCCTCGCTGCCCATCTTGCCGAGGATGATCTGCGGCAGGCCGTTCACGGCGACGGTCACAGCGTAGGCGGCGGAGACCTTGGCGATCTCCTCCAACACGATGCAGTAGTCGAGGTAGCCGAGTCCGAGGCCGCCGTACTCCTCGGGGGTTGGAACGCCACAGAAGCCCTGCTCGCCCATGGCGCTTACGAGCTCCTTGCGAAAGCGCTCTGCCTCGTCGTCCGCTTCGGCGTGAGGGGCGATCTCCGCTACGCAGAACGACCGTACGGCCTCGGCGAGCGCTTGCTGCTCTTCGGTGCGTTCGAACATGGGGGGCCTCCCAGAGCCATCGGACATAACAGGTAGCGCGCTAGCTGCGGACCATGCCATCGGCGATGGAGCGCCCATTGGCGTCGAGGGTGTCGACCTTCTGAACCCGGGCGAGGCTCGGCGCGTCCGTGAGCATCGGCAAGATCTCTTTGGGTTTTCCTGGGCGTCCGTCGACGCTCATGAGCGACAACAGCAGCGTTCGGCCGCCGTCGACGCGCACGAGATCGCGGATCATCGGGCGAATGTCCACGGCGCGCATCACGGGCGTGCGGGGGGTGAATCCCCTGCCCTTGCCCGATCGCTTGTCGGCGGTCGGCGTGCGGGTCTTTCCCTTGCGCTCAACGAGGATCGCGGGCGCTTCGAGCAGCGCCTTCACGCGGGCGTCCACGGCGTCGAGGTCGTCGTCCACCAGCTCGATCGCGTAGGTGCTGCCTTGGTTGAGCGCCATGAGCGCCGGCGCCTTGGGGGGGGCTTCGCCGATGTCCAGCGCGTCAAAGCCCTCGGGGAGCGTGGCGCGCAGCGCGGCGAGTAGCTCCGCCGGCACGACCGAGCGCTCCAGCTGGACCTCCATATACTCGCCGAGTGAGGCCTCGCCGACCGGGACCGCAGTCGAGAAGGCGATCTTCGGGTGTGGGTGGAAGCCCTGGGAGTACGCGAGCGGCGCCTTGGCGCGGCGCAGGGCGCGGAGCATCGCGGAGTTCGTCTCCAGGTGCGAGAGCCACCGCACCGGCCCGACGCGCGCGATGCGCACCCAAAGGTGCTGAGTGGGGGGATCGGACGGGGTCGGCGCGGGGTTCGCGTCGATCGGCTTGTCCGTGAGCGGCTCATCGGTGGGCTCGTCGTGTACGACAGGCGCTTCGGCTAGCAGCGCTCGCGCGGCTTCGTCGGCGCGGACGAGCGCGTCGGAGGCATTGCGCGCGCGGATGTGCGACTGAAGCATCGACTTGCAGAGCTCGCGCTCCGACTCGATCACGCCACACTGGTGGCACTTCTTGCGCCGACAGTCGGGGGCGTGCTCCAGGCGCTTGGCGCGCGCCCAGTCCTCAGCCAGCCACTCGGGCGAGACCAGCACGTCGATGTGGTCCCACGGGAAGCGCTCGCCGACCTCGCGCTCGCGCAGCGCGTCGTCGCAGTCGTAGTTCACCTCGTCGATCGCCTGCTTCCACGCGTCCCAGCGCAGGTGCTCGCCCCACGCGTCGAAGCGCGCGCCCAGGCGGAAGGCCGCCTCGATGAGGTCGGCAGCGCGGCGGTCGGCGCGGGTGACCAGGCCCTCGAGGAAGGTCTCGCGCGGGTCGTGGCGACCGAACTTGATGTTGCGCTCGCGGCGCAGGATGTCACCGAGGCCACGCTGGCGGCGGAAGGTCTCGTCGAGCCCGATCTGTGCCGCCCACTGGAAGGGCGTGAAGGGCTTCGGCACGAAGGTGGAGACGCCGAGGTTCACGCGCGCGGCGTGGTTCTTGGTGCGGCCGACCGCGAGCGTGCGGTAGCAGAGGTCGCCGATGGCCTCGATGTCCTCGTCGCGCTCGGTGGGCAGGCCGATCATGAAGTAGAGCTTGACGTGGGTCCAGCCGCGCGCGAACACGTCGGCGGACATGGTGAGCAGCTCGTCATCGCCGATCCACTTGTTGATCACGGCGCGCATTCGCGGCGAAGCGGCCTCGGGGGCGAAGGTGATGCCGGTGCGGCGCGCGCCAGCGACGCGCTCCGAGAGCTCGACCGAGTAGCTGTCGAGGCGCAGCGACGGCAGGCTGACCGCGACGCGGCGCTCGGCGGCCTCGGCGGCGGTGGAGTCGACGAGCCGGCGCACCTGCGAGTGGTCGCAGGTGGAGAGCGAGACGAGCGAGACCTCTTCGTAGCCGGTCTTGTCGAGCGCCTGCTTCATGAGGTCCGTGACCGTCTCCACGGTGCGCTCGCGCACGGGGCGCGTGACCATGCCCGCCTGGCAGAAGCGGCAGCCCTGCGTGCAGCCGCGCAGGACCTCCAGGCTCACGCGATCGTGCACCTGCTGGGTGTAGGGCACGATGTAGTTGACGGGGAAGGTCGCGGACTCGAGCGAGCGCGTCAGGCGGCGACGGATCTTCGGGTGGTCGAGCTTGGGCACCACCTGCCCGTTCTCCAGCACGTCGAAGGGGTAGAGCGCTGGCACGTACACGCCCTCGAGCGCCGCGAGCGCCGCGAGCTTCTGCGCGCGGGGAGCGCCGCGCTGTTCGCGGAGCACCTGCACGATCTCCACGATGATGTCCTCGCCATCGCCGATGACGAAGAAGTCCATGAACGGCGCGATCGGCTCGGGGTTGAACACAGCGGGGCCGCCGGCGAAGGTCAGCGCGTGCGTGTCGTCGCGATCCTGCGTCCGCAACGGGATGCCCGAGAGCTCGATGAGGTTGAGGATGTTCGTGTAGGTGAGCTCCGACTGCAGCGTGAAGCCGATGCCGTCGAACACGTCGAGGGTGTCCTTGCTCTCCAGGGCGAAGGTGTTGAGCCCGCGCTGGCGGAGCTGCTGCTCCATGTCCAAGGCTGGGGCGTAGGCGCGCTCGGCGGCGGCCCACGGCAGCTTGTTCACGATGTCGTACAGGATGTGCAGCCCGAGGTTGCCTAGACCGATGTCGTAGAGGTCCGGGAACGCGAGGACAATGCGGACGTCAACCTCGTCCGCAGGCTTGGCGACGACGTTGACCTCGGAGCCGATGTAGCGCGAGGGTTTCTCAACACTGGGCAGAATCTCGCTATCAAGGATGTCCCGCAGGTTCATCGTTCACGCTCCGTAGGAACGGGGCGGTTAACCCAACCAGATGATGCCTCGCACCCTCTGCGCGCTCGCGCTGGTCCCCCTCGCCGCTTGTCTTCACCGCGAACCGCTCGTAGGGCCACCGCTCGCCGCGCCGGTCGAGTACGGCGTCGCGGCGGTCGTCGCCTCCGGGCCGCGCATCGGCACGTCGGTCTACCGCCTTCGCGTGGAGCACAAACGAGGCGATATTTGGAGCGTGCAGACCGTGCACAGCGAGGGCTCGTGGGAGGAGACCGGCGTCGTGCTGAGCTACGACTCCGACACGCCGCGCTCCACTGACCCCTGGCCGATCCTCTACCAGCACGCGCTGTCGGCGGTGCCCGCGGAGCTGCGCTGGCTCGACGGGCGCCCCATTGGCTTGGTGGACGAGGTCGACTGGAAGCTCAAGGGCCTCGACGCGCTGCAGGGCGTCACTCAAGTCCCCGCTGTCGGCCTTGAAAGCGGGAAAGCGCTGCTTGACCCGTCGGGCTTTGTCCGCGATATGCAGCGCAACTTTCCGGGGCTCCCCCCCGAGGGCGCGTGGATTCGCTCCGAGCGCGTCGCTGGCGTGGACGCGACCCTTCGCGAGCAGTGCACGCTGGAAGCGGACGCCCTGACGCGGACCTGGACGTGCGTCGGCGTCATCGAGGCGGTGCCTGGCGGCGACGCGACCTTTGTGGACGTGGTCGTGGAGAGCACGCTCATCGCCGACTCGCTCGGCCTGCGCTCCTTCGAGACCGCGTGGTCGGGCGCGATGCAGCTCGCGGATCGCCCCGAACATCGCGCGGCGCTCCGTCCCGTCGCGGGTCACCGGCTCGTGCAGCGCGCTTCGGGCGTGGCGACGCCGTGAAGACTGAGGCGCGCTGATGGCGGTGCGGGGGCTCGGCGACGGCTTCGCCTTTCAGCGCCTGCTGTGGCTCTTCGTCGGCACCGTGATCGTCCCGACCGCGCTCTTGGCGCTGTACGGCGTCGTCGCGATTCGCAACGAGCGCGCCGCCACCTCGCAGCGCGTCCGGCAGCAGCACGAGCAGCGGCTTCGCTGGGGCGCGGCGCGCTTGTTTGACGCGCTGGCGGACGCCGACACCCGCGTTCACGAGCTCGCGCACAGCTGCACGCCCTCAGCCACGCCATGCGTTCAAGATGACGGGCTCATCAGCACGATCTGGGTGTGGGCCGCCAATGAGCCGCCTCCCCCTCACCTGCCCGGGCTCGCGCCGCCGCCGAGCGAGCAGCGCGCCACGCGCTGGACCTCCCTCGCCGACCTGCCGGATCCTGCCGGCGTCTACCGGGACGGCGGCCGCGTCGTGGCGTGGGAGCTGGCCATGCCGATGGTCGAGCCGAGCGTGCGCCAAGCCATCGGCGGTGACGGCGCGGGGGTTCGGCTTGAGCGCGCGCAAGCCGGGCGCGCAGCCTCGCTCGAAGACCTCATGGCGCGGTGGAATAAGAACAACGTCTCGGTGCCTTTGGAGCGACCTCTTGGCGCCTACGCGCTCGTCGTCGACGTGAACGACGAAGAGGGGGGGCTCGCCCGCGTCTACCTGCTCGGGCTGTTGGCGCTGCTCACCACCATCCTGGTCGGCACCGTGCTCACGCTCAGCTCCGTCGCGCGCGAGCTGCGGCTTTCGCGCTTACAAACCGACTTTGTCTCCCACCTCGGCCATGAGCTCCGCACGCCGATGACGTCGATTCGGCTCTTTGTCGAGACGCTTCGCTCCGGCCGCCTGCAAGACCCCGAGCGCATCAACGAGTGCTTGGACCTCTTGGGCACCGAGACCGAGCGCCTGTCGCGCAGCATCGAGCGCGTCCTGGAGTGGGGGCGTATGGAGGCTGGCCGGCGCATCTACGAGATGGAGCCCGTGCCACCGACGGAGCTCGTTCGCCTCGCCCTCGCAGCGCACGAGTCCCAGACGCTGCTCGACGCGGCAGACACGACGCTCACTGTCTCCATTGTCGATGACCTTCCGCCCGTGTGGGGGGACCGCGACGCCCTCACGGACGCGCTGCTCAACCTGCTCCAGAACGCGCACAAGCACACCTCAGCGCCTCGCTGCGTGAGCGTGCGGGCTGTGGCGCGCGGTCGCGGCGTCGCCTTCGAGGTCGCGGACGACGGCCCCGGCATCCCCCAGCAGGAGCGCCGCCGAGTCTTCGAGAAGTTCTACCAGGCGAATCAGCTTCTCTCGCGCGGCGTCGAGGGCTCTGGCCTGGGCTTGGCCATCGTGCGCACCGTCGCGCAGGACCACAACGGACGCATCGAGCTCGACTCCGAGGTCGGGCGAGGCTCCACCTTCACCCTCTGGATTCCAGCCGCCAAGTAGCGCTACCAGGTGGTGCTGCTCCAGCCGCCGCGCCGCGACCAGTCGGCGCGATAGTGGGCTGAGAACGAGCCGTCCCACGCGCGCTCGCGGAAGGTCGCGGACATGGCGCCGGGGCGAAGCTCCACCGACCACCAGCCCACCGTGGCCCAGTCGCTCGGGAAGCGGGGGGCGACGCCCTCAGCGCCGTTGAGCTGCTCGCGGAACTTGTCCGAGAGCTCCAGCTCGCGCGCAGCGTCGCTCGCGGAGGCGAGGAGCACGCGCCCGAAGCTCTCATCGAGGAGGAGCGGCTCGTCCAAGCCGGCTGCGATCGGCGACGCGCCCCGCGCGAAGGTGTCGCCGGGCACGCCGCTGTTGCCCGCGACGACGTGCAGCTCGCCAAAGGCCCCGCCGGGCAGGTAGACCTCGTTGGTGGCGGGGCCGCCCGCGAAGACGGCGGTGAGCTTCATGACGTCAGCGTGCGCGTCGACCACCTCTAGGAGCTCGGCGGTGCCTGTGTCTCCGCCGATGTGCCAGCCGTTCGCGGTGGTGAAGCGGGGCTCGTTCACGAAGAGCAGCAGGTGATCGAAGTCGTCGCCGCTCACCTGCGCGGGCAGCCAGTACAGCTCCTCCTCCCAGCGCGAGCCGAGCTGCTTGCGGTGGGCGTCGAGGAAGACCAAACGCCAGACGGTGTCGCCGACGCGCGCGTCGACGCGGGACCAGGAGGCGACGCGCCCGTGACCGATGTCGGCGCCCGTGCCTGGAAAGGCAGCGCCGAGCCCCGTGAGCGTAGCGTCGCCGAGGGCCTCGCCGTGTCCCGGCAGCGCGATCGCCGGCAAGCGGCTCTTGTTCTCCGACGGCACGCTGTTGTCGAGGATCGCGGACCAACGATCGCCGAAGCCGGTCCACTCCGAGGTGGCCGAGCGCGCGACCTGACCGCCGGTGAGCACCGCGAACTTGAGGTCTTGGATCGGCTTCTGGGCGCGCAGATCGGCGATGACCTGCTGGGCGGGCACGGGATCGCCCTTGCCGGTGACGGCGGAGCGGGTGGCGCCGACCACCGCAAAGTGCAGGGCATCAGCCGACTCTACGGAGACGCCGTCGTCCGCGTACAAGCGCGTGGTGGGGAGCTTGGCGGGGTCGAGGCCGCAAGCGGACGACGACAACAGGGACAGGGCGAGGGAGAGCGTGCGTATAACTGGGAGCGTATTACGCGACGGGCATGAGTCGCATCCTCATCGTCGAAGACGACCGCGCCATCCTTCGGGGCATCGAGCTCAACCTGCAGCTCGAGGGCTTCGATGTGCTCGCCGCCCAAGACGGCGTCGAGGGGCTGCGCCTCGCCACCGACGAGCGCGTCGATCTCGTCGTGCTCGACATCATGCTGCCCAAGCTCCACGGCTATCAGGTGCTCCAGCGCATGCGCAGCGCCGGGATCGACGTGCCCGTCATCCTGCTCTCCGCCAAGAACTCGGAGCTCGACAAGGTCATGGGCTTGGACCTCGGGGCCGACGACTACGTCACCAAGCCCTTTAGCGTCAACGAGCTCTTGGCTAGGATTAAAGCCCATCTTCGGCGTCGCAGCCCCGCGTCAGTCGTGGGCTGGGCCGACGTCACGGTGGACTTGGAGCGGCGCTTGGTTCGGCGCGACGGCGAGATCGTCACCCTCACGGTGAAGGAGTACGACATGCTCGCGCTGCTCCTGGACCGCGAGGGGCGCGCCCTCACCCGCGAGGCCATCTTGGAGGCGGTGTGGGGCCGCGGCTACTTTGGCACCGACCGCACCGTCGACAACTTCATCAACCGCCTGCGTCAGAAGCTCGACGGCCCCGGAACGCCCAGGCATTTCCTGACTGTTCGGGGCGTCGGCTATCGCTTCGTCCTAGCGGGCGAGGACGAAGCGTAGCCGGGTCACTCTACGGTGACGGACTTGGCGAGGTTGCGGGGCTTGTCCACGTCGCGGCCCATGGCCAGCGCGCAGCGGTAGGCGATGAGCTGCAGCGGAAGGACCGTGAGCAGCGGGCTCAGGTAGTCCGGCACCTTGGGGATGGGGATCGAGATGTCGGCCATGCGGGCGATCTCGTCGTCGCCATCAGTGTGCACGACGATCAGGCGCCCGCCGCGGGCCTCCACCTCTTTCATGTTGGAGATGGCCTTCTCGCGCTGCTCGCCCTGCGGCGCGATGAACACGACGGGCGTGCCCTGCTCCAGCATCGCGATCGGACCGTGCTTCATCTCGCCAGCGGGCACCGCCTCGCAAGGAATATAGGCGATCTCTTTGAGCTTGAGCGCGCCTTCCAGGGCGACGGGGAAGGAGAAGCCCCGGCCGAGGAAGAGCACGTAGCGCTGATCGCGGATCGCCTCGACCGCGCGCTCGATGGGGCCCGGATCGGCGAGGTAGCGCTCGATGGCCTCGGGCACCGCGAGCAGGTTGCGGGCGACGCGCTGGCCCTCCGCGAGGGAGAGGTTGCGCGTGCGCGCGAGCATGAGCGTGAACACCAGCAGCGAGGTGATCTGCGAGGTGAAGGCCTTGGTGGAGGCCACCGCGATCTCGGGGCCGGCGTGGATGTACACGCCCTGACCACAGGTGCGGGCGATCGTGGAGCCGACGACGTTCACGACGCCCCTCACCTCGCCGCCTTTGATGAGGATCTCTTCGACGGCGCCGAGCGTGTCGGCGGTCTCGCCCGACTGGGAGATGGCGAGGAAGAGCGCGTCGCGCGGGATGATCGGCTTGCGATGCCGAAACTCGCTGGCGATCTCGGCGCGGGCGGGCACGCGGGCCAGGCTCTCGACCGCCATCGCACCCACGAGGCCCGCGTGGAAGGCCGTGCCGCAGCCGACGGTGGTGACGCGCTGCACGCCGACGAGGTCGCGCGGCGTCATGTTGAGGCCGCCGAGGCGCGCGTTGCCGGTGTCGAGGTCCAAGCGACCCACCAGACAGCGACGGATCGCGTTGGGCTGCTCGTGAATCTCCTTGAGCATGAAGTGCGGGAAGCCGTCGAGCTCGGCGACGGCGAAGACCTCGTCGATGACCTCGACCGCCGACTGCGTGGAGCCACCGTCCAAGCGCTGCACCTCCGCGCCTTGCGCTGTGATCAGCGCGATCTCGCGGTCTTGCAGGTAGATCGCGCGGCGCGTGTGCGCGACGACCGCCTGCGGATCGGAGGCGATCACGGTCTCGCCGTCGCCGAGGCCGATGACGAGCGGTGAGCCGTGGCGAACTGCGATGAGCAGCCCGGGGTGGTCCGCGAAGAGCACGGCGACGCCGTAGGTGCCGCGCACGTGCTTGACCGCCTCGCGGACGGCCTCCAGCGGGCTGCCGCGGTAGGCGCGGCGGATGAGGTGTGCGAGGATCTCGGTGTCCGTCTCGGACACGAAGACGAAGCCCTCGTCCATGAGCATGCGCTTGAGCGCGTCCATATTCTCGATGATGCCGTTGTGGACGACCGCGATGCGGCCCGAGGCGTCGGTGTGCGGGTGCGCGTTCACCTGGGTGACGCCACCGTGGGTGGCCCAGCGGGTGTGTGCAATTCCGCTGGTTGCAGCGGGCTCATCGAGCACCGTCTTGGCCATCGTGTCCACGCGCCCGACCGCCTTGTGGATCCACAAGCCGTTGGCGTCCGGCAGCGCGACCCCGGAGGAGTCGTAGCCTCGGTACTCCAAGCGGCGGAGTCCCTCGATGAGCTTGGGCAGGGCGAGGTCGCTGCCGACGTATCCGACGATTCCACACATGAGCTCGACTCCTGACTGCGGCGCTACTGCGTATCGCGCTGAGGTACTGCGTCGCACGCGATGCGCGCGGCGCCGGGGCCACGCCACGCGGCTTCCAGCGCTTGATCCACGCCCTGGGCGCCGAGCTTGGCCGCCGCGCAGAGCGAGGTGAAGGCCGCCGGGCGATCGCCGAGGGCGAGCTCGACCTGGCCCAGCAGCGCGAGGCCGTCGGCGCTAGGAGCTAGGCTATTAGCGACCCTCAGCGACACGAGGGCGCGATCGGGGCGCTCGGCGCGCGCCTCCATTTGGCCGACGCCGAGCCAAGCGGCGCCGAGCTCGGCGGGGGTGCGAGCGAGCGCGAGCCCCGCTTGCGCGACGGCGAGCGCCTCGGTGCCCTTGCCCATGCGGGCGAGGAGGTCGACGTGCGCCGCAGACAGCGCCGGCGAGTCGCGGTGGGCGCGAAGCGAGCGCAAGGTCGCGTCGGCCTGGGCGGTGCGCCCCATGCTCTGAAAGGCCGCTGCGAGCTCGATCGCGAGGGCCTCGCGCGCGTCCAGTTCGTAGTCGTCGACGGAGGTCTGCCCCGCCGCGACCATGCCGCGCACGAGCGCCCTGTGGGCGTCGGGGGTGGCCTCGCCCCACAGCAGCGGCTTGGGCTCGCCGCGGCGGGCGAGCTCCGCCGCGCATGCGTCGAACAGGGCGCGGTGCCGCTGGGCGCGCGCCTGCTCCAAGGCGGCGTAGACCGCCTCGATGGCGGGGGTGTCCTGCAGGCCGCGAATCCGCTTGGCGACGGCGCGCTCGGACAGCGCCTCCGTGGTGATGGGCTGGGTGGCCGGCGGGAAGTCGTCGCTGTCCGCGCCGACCCGGCACGCGTCGGCGTCGTACTGATGGGCGCACGCGTCGCGCACCAAGGCTTGGGCCTCCGGCGTGACCTGGGCGTTTAGTGAGGTCCAAGCGTGCTCAAGCGCGGCGTCATAGCGCTGCTCAGCGAGGGCGGAGCGCCCCCGCGCGGTCTCAAGTTCGGCCTCGCCAGCGTGAGCGAGGGCGCCGAGGAGCAGCAGCGCTGCGGCGAGGCTCACAGCGTTTGGGCGTGCCGATCGCTCAGCACGCGGCTCACAGGCGCCGGCACGTAGCGCGAGACGTCGCCGCCGTGGCTCGCGATCTCCTTCACGAGCGAGGACGAGACGAAGATGTTGCGCGGCTCGGTGAGCAAGAAGACGGTCTCGTAGCCAGCGAGGTCGCGGTTCGCGAGGCCGTTGCGAAACTCTAGGTCGAAGTCGGACAGCGCGCGCAGGCCGCGCAAGATGACGCTGGCGTTTTGTTCCTTGCACGCGTCCACGAGCAGGCCCGAGAAGCTCACCACCCGCACCTGCGGCAGGCCCGCGCACACCTCGCGCACCAGGGCCTCGCGGGTGGCTGCGTCGAAGAAATAACGCTTCGCCGGGTTATTTCCGAGCGCGACGTACAGCACGTCAAACAGCGCGCAGCCGCGACGGATGAGGTCGAGGTGCCCGTTGGTGATGGGGTCAAAAGACCCGGCGTAGATAGCGGAGCGCGTCATGGACAGGCCTCGGGAGCGGCAGGGCGTCGGGGGCCGTTCTAGTCGGGTTCGACGGCGTCAGCCACGCGGAAGTGTACGGTCTGCGGCTCGCGCAGCGGCGGACGGAAGGTGGGCTCGACGGCGACGGGCAAGCCCGGCCCCGGTCGAACGCTGGTGGCGGCGGTGCGCTCGGGGACCTCGACCGTCTGAATGAGCGCCGCGACCTGTGGGTTGGCTCGCGCGACCCGCACGGCGACGTCGATGGAGCTCACGGTGAGCGCGAGCGCGAAGGTGGCGATGGCGACGAGCGGGTCCATCGCCGGCAGCTCCAAGCGGCTGAACAAGGAGCGGCGCCGCGCGGGCAGCGTCTCGATGGTGACGTGAACGGCGCCGAGGTCCAAGCGCACCGGCTCGCCCGCGTGAAGCTCGTGGCCGCGCAGCTCGACGCCGCTGGTGGTCCGCACCAAGAACAACGTGGCCCCCGGGAACGCCACGTCTGCGTCAGGGGCGTCGCCCAGCACCGCGAGCTCGTCGAGCAGCAGCACCCGGTCGTCGACGACGACGGCGTCAAGCCGAACTACGACGCGAACGGGGATCACGGGGCGTCCTCCGGTACCGGGGTGTCTTCTCCATAGTATTCTAGCAGCAATGTGCGGAACGCGCGGGTCTCTCTGAGCTTGGCGAAGGCAGGGTCGATGCGAATGTCTTGGCGAAACTCGATGTGATGCAGCGTGTCGAGCGCCTTCATGCCCTCGAGGGACTTGCGCAAGAAGGTCAGCGCGATGTCATCCTCGCCCATCGCCGCGTAGATCTTGGCGCGGTGCAGATCGGCGTAGGGCTCCCCCGGATCGAGCGTCTCCAGCTTCTTCATGATGGCGAGCGCGTCGTCGAACTGCCCCTGGTGGGCGAGGTTGACCGCGAGGTTGTTGAGCGCGGTCACGTCATCGGGGCTGAGCGCGAGGGCGACCTGGTAGAGCGCCTGCTCGGTGCGGTAGTCCCCTCGCCGCTTGTAGACGAGCGCGTGGTTGTTGTAGCCCGCTGCGGACTCGGGGTAGAGCTTGATGTAGTGCTGGTACGTCTGGCTCGCGCCGTCGTAGTCTTGGTCCAAGTACTGGTAGTACGACAGCAGCGAGAGCGCGTCGGGGTCGTCGGGGTCGATGCGCAGGCGCTCATGGGCCTCGGTGAGCGTGTCGTCGATCGCCATCTGGTCCACGCGGGCGTCGCTCGCGTCGTACCAGTCGCGCACGCCCCAGCCCTCTTTGTCCTCGGCGTTGTGGTCGCCGTCGAGCTGATCGGGGTCCTTCACGTCGGCACCATCGGCGTCGCGGTCGTCCTTCGCGTCGGACGCGATGGCCTGCTCGATGGCGGTGCCCTTGCCCTCGGTGGCGATGATCCTGGGCTTCTTTGCGGCGATCTTGCGCACGGGGTCGCGGTCTTCTTGGCCGCGCTCCGGGGTCTTGGCGACCTCGGCGGCGCCGCCAGCGTTGGTCGTCGGGCCGTGATCGCCCGCGGGCATGTAAAAGGACTGCGTCGCGACGGGCTGTGGGGGGCGCTCGATGCGGTCGAGCACGCCGACCTCCTCGCCGGCGAAGTCCTTTCGCAGCAAGCGCGCGAGGTACTCGGCGGTGAAGGGCGAGCCGTTGATGCCGTTGTCCTGGGACTTGCAGTCGATGCCAAACCAGTCACAGCGGTGAGCGGTGATCAGCTCGATCTGCTGCGTGACCTGCGTGGTGGCGAGCACCGCCGCGAACCACACCATGCTGCCCCACGGGGCGAAGGCGCCGACCCGCCGCAGGGCGTAGCGGCGAACGAGCGTGAGGTGCAGCTCGACGTCACCCGCGCCGACCCGCACGTCTTGATCCGGCTGGAGGGTGTAGGAGCGCCCTCGCCCGTCCTCGACGGCTGCGCTGGTGGACGAGCGCCACTGAAGTCGAGCGAAGAACGGCGCTCCTGCGGGCACGGGCAGCGACACGTCGCCGTCGCGACCGAACACCACCGGCTGGGGCCACCCGAAGACGACGTCCTCGATCACGTTGCCGTTGAGCGACACCCGTGCCTCTACGGCCCAGCGGCCGGGGGCCGAGCGACGAGTGACAGGTGGCGACGATGCGAGGTCGATGGCGGGCTTCACGGTGAGGTTCGGTCAGTAGTTTGCAGCGCGACCTGCGAGAGCAGCAATCGCCTGTGCGGAGGACGGACAACGAATGACAGCGTGCAGTTCCAGCGCGGCGTCGCTCACGACGCCGGGGCGAAGAGCGCGCGCACCTGGTCGGTGACCCGCGCGAGCTCGTCCGCGTCGAGGCTCTCCAGGGTGAGGATCGTGTGGTACGCGCCGTCTTCGAAGCGGGGGTACGAGCCGATCGCGACCGCCGGTGACGCCGCAGCGATCGCGGTGAGCGCGGTGGCGAAGTGCGCTTCGTGCTCGTGGGTCAGGACGCGCGCGACGTGCAGCGGCGGCCCGGCGAAGCGCGGCAGCAGGGCCTGCAGCTTGCGCTGAAAGAGGCGCGGAACGCCGGGGAGGATGAGCACGTTCTGGGTGCGCACGATGGGCTCGCCACCGGCCTCGACGCGCTCGACGATGGAGCCCGCGGGCAGATCGGCCATGCGGCCAGCGGCGCCGGTCATGGGGACCCCGTGCGCCTCGAACAGCGCCGCGACCTCGGCGTTGCGAACGACCGGGAGGCCAAAGGCCGCCGCGACGCCGACATAGGTGATGTCGTCGTGGGTGGGGCCGACGCCGCCCGAGGTGATCACCCAGTCGAACGCTGACGAGCAGCGGGCGACCTCGTCGGCGATGACGTCGATCTGGTCGGGGATGACGCACACGCGCCCGACGGTGGCGCCCGCTTGGCGCAGCAAGGGGATGGCGTAGGCGGCGTTCTCTTCGGCGAACTTTCCGCTGAGGATCTCATCCCCGATGATGACGATGGCGAGGCGGCTCATGGCTGCGCTCCGAGCGCCGCGAGGCGCAGCGCCTTCTTGGCGAGGGTCGAGAGGGGCACGCTCGGCGCGTCGACCGGCACCCAGCGGAGATCCGCATAGTAGCTCCCGCGCCCCTCGGCGGCGAGCGGCGGCGCGACGGCGTCCACGGCGAAGACGTGCAGGCGCAGGCGTCGATGGGAGAAGACGTGCGTGAGCGCGCCGGCGTAGCGCGTCGTGTGCGGCGCCGCACCAAGCTCTTGAGCGAGGCAGGTGCGCACGGCGTCCTCGGGGGAGAGCGCGCTCGGCCACAGGCTGAGCGGCTCCCACAGGCCCGCGAGCAGACCGGTGCTGGGGCGCTGGCCAAGGAGGACCTGCCCATCGCGCTCCCAGACGATGACGACGCCCTCGATGGGCTGCGGTGGTGTCCTCGCTTGTAGCGCTGGAAGCTCCTCTTGGCAGCCCTCCGCTCGCGCGACGCAGGCGGACGCGAGCGGGCAGCGCTCGCAGCCCGGTCGCTTTGGCGAGCACACCGTAGCGCCCAGCTCCATCAGCGCCTGGTTGAGATCGCCGGGTCGGTCGGGTGACACCAAGCTGTGGGCGCGCGCCCACACCCACCGTCGGCCCGCGACCGACCGCGGATCGACACGCTCGCCGTCCAAGCGGCACAGCACCCGCTCCACGTTGCCGTCGACGAGCGGCACCGCCTGCTGGAACGCGATGGAGGCGATCGCGCCCGCGGTGTAAGGCCCGACGCCCGGCAGCGCCTGCAGCGCTTCGGCGGTGCTTGGCAGGCCGCCGCGATCGACCGCAGCTCGCGCGCAAGCCAGGAGCCGCCGCGCCCGCGAGTAATAGCCCAGGCCGGCCCACTCCCCGAGGACCTCCTCGTCCGAGGCCTGCGCGAGCGCTTCGAGCGAGGGCCAGCGCGTCACGAAGCGCTGGAAGTAGGGCAAGGCTGTGTCGACGCGGGTCTGCTGGAGCAAGAACTCGGAGAGCAGCACATGGTAGGGCGTGGGATCGCTTCGCCAAGGCAAAGCGCGTGCGTTTGCGTCAAACCATATGAGGAGTGACGAGCGGAGCGTGTCAACGGCGCGGGATTGTCGTAGCATGGGAGAGCCGGTATCCCTCGAACTAGGAGACGCGCAGCTACTCGTGACGGAGCCCACCGACAATGCTCAAAACCGCGTCGGGCGGTACGTCCTCTTGGACCGCATCGCGGTGGGGGGCATGGCCGAGCTGTTCCTCGCGACCGAGCGCGGTGCGCACGACTTTGAGCGCTTGGTCGTCGTCAAGCGCATGCTGCCGCACCTCGCTTCGGACGCGTCCTTCATTCAGATGTTCCTCGATGAAGCGCGCATTTGCGCGCGCATCAGCCACCCGAACGTCGTGCAGATCATCGAGCTCGGCGAGCACCAAGGCGCGCCCTTCATCGCCATGGAGTACGTCCACGGCACCACGCTCAAGGACCTCGTCACCGTCACGGATCAGAAGCGGTACCACCTGCCGCTGGGCGTCGCGGTTCACCTGCTCGCGCAGGCGGCGGCGGGAGCTCACGCGGTTCACGAGCTGTGCGAGCCCGACGGGCGCCCGTGTGGGCTGATTCACCGCGACATCTCGCCGCACAACCTCATGGTCACGCCGGACGGGCACGTGAAGCTGCTCGACTTCGGCATCGCCAAGAAGGCGGGCAGCGAGCGCACGCGCACCGGCGTGCTCAAGGGCAAGCTCTCGTACATGTCGCCGGAGCAGTGCCAGCAAGCCGAGATGGACCGGCGCTCCGACATCTACGCGCTCGGGATCGTGCTCTGGGAGCTGCTCGCGGGTGAGAAGCTCTTCGCCGAGCGCTCCGAGCTCCAGGTCATGCAGGCGATCGTAAACGGCGATCTGCGCGACCTCGCCAAGGTGCGCCCGGACGTGCCCGTCGGCATCCAGCAGGTGGTGCGCCAGGCCCTCGCCGCGCGGGTCGGCGATCGCTTCGCCACCGCCGATGCGCTTCGGCGCGCCCTGCTCTCGGCGGCAGAGCGCGAGAATATCCGCGTCGATCCCGACGTAGCGCGCGAGTTCATTCGCGACATGCTCGGCGACAGGCTCCGCGAGCAGCAGGACCTTATTGATCTCGCTCGGGAGCGCACCAACTCGTCGTCGCCCTTCGACTCGTTCACCGGGTCGGGCGCGCCCACGACCACGGCGAGCGCCCAAGCGACGCAGGTGACCCGCTACGGCGTCGCCGGGCTCATGGGCGGCGTGCTCGTCACCCTCGGCGCGCTCGCGCTGCTCTCATCGCTTGTCGTCCTGGGTGCGGTGCTCGCCTACACCAGCGGCATGATGGACGATCCCGATCCCTACGCGCGCTTCGCGGTCCCAACGGGCAAGCCCATCAAGCTGCGCTTCGCGCCAACCATCGACGGGGCGCTGTTGATGGGTGAGATGGAGCCGTTTCGGCGCTACCTGCAGGATCGCGTCGGCAGGCCGGTGGAGTTCTCGGTGGGCGCTGACTACGCCGCGACGGCGGACGCGATGGTCGCGGGAGACGTGGACTACGCCTCGCTGCCGCCGGCCATGACGATCCGCACGCTGCTCGCGCACCCCGAGGTCGAGCTGCTCGCTGGTAAGCAGCTCGGCGGCAGCTCGGGCACAGACGGCGTGCTGCTCGTTCGCGACGACGCCCCCGTGAGTTCGATCGCGGATCTTAAGGGCCTCACCTTCTGCTTCCCCGACGTCGACTCCACCACGGGCTATGTATTGCCTCGGGTGTACCTACGCGCTCAGGGGCTTGACCCCGACGTGGACCTCGTCGTCGCGCCCGCTAGGGGCAACCACCTGGGCGTGATCCGCGGCTTGGTCTCGGGCGAGTGCGACGTAGGCGGCGTGTACCGCGGCGCCCTCGACGAAGCGGACGACATGGGCATCGAGGGCTCGCGCACGCGCATCCTCGCCATGACCGGGCGCACCCCGCACGAGGCCATCGCCGCGAGCCCCAAGACGACCACCGCCGAGCGCGCGCAGATGCAGGCGGCGCTGCTCGCCTTCGATCCGATGCTCGACCTCGGCGTCGCGACGGTCGGCGACACCGAGAAGCTCTCCGGCTGGATCCCGATCGACCAAGACGCCTACGACCGCCTCAAGTCGGCGGTCGCCGAGGAGGAGCGGGTCAAGGCCAAGCATGCGCCCTAGGTCTTGGTTGATGGCCATCGCCCTCGCGTGGCCGCAGTCCGCCTTCGCGTGGCCCTTTGAGGCGCTGTCCGAGGTCAGCTTGCCCGGCGCGCCGCTTCGGGCTGTGGCGCTGGCCGCCGACGGCAGCGGACGCCTGCAGATCGCCTCGGCGAGCGGGGCCTCGGCGGTGAGCTTGCTCACGGGCGCCGTAACTGCGCTGGAGGTCGGCCCCGCCCCTTCATCACCCGTTGTCTCGGTGCAGACGTCGCTCGACGATGACGACCTCCCCGAGCTGGTCTCCTTGGCGCCGGGCTTCTTGTCGATTCAAGCGAGCGGCGTGAGCACCGCCGTGCAGCATCGCGTGGGTGTGGGCTTCTCGGAGCTGCTCGCGGGTGATGTCGACGGCGACGGCTGCGGTGATGTGGTGCTCGTCGACCGCGCGCTCGGTCGCGCCCAGCTCATTCGCAGCACCGCGTGCGCTGGCGTGCCGCTCCACATCGGGCCGAGCGACCCCCTCACCTACCGCGATCGGGTTCGATACGGCGCTCGCGACGACTACGCCGCTGTGGCGCCCCGGTATGATGACTCGCCGCTTGACGGCCGAGCGCCGAGCTTCTTGGGGATTGAGCTACCGCCGATCCTCGGTGCGAGCGCCGTGACCCCGGCCGAGCGCTTGGCCCGGCAGCGCTACATGCTCGTGGGCACCGGCTGGGTCTACGGAGGCTCGGCGAGGCCGGACACGCACACGGTGCCGATCTTCCCCGCCATTTCGGTGGGCATGGAGTGGGGCGGACCGCGCTTTCGCGCGTACACCGGCATCGACAGCGGTGGGCTCTTCTACTGGGTGAACGACGACAACGTCGGCGGCGCGCACCTGCTCGACCTCTCGCTTGGCGTCGCCGCCGGAAGTCCGCGCTTTCGAGCGGGGCCGTTTGTCACGGGCGGGCTGTACAGCGTTGGCGCTGGCCTGCGCGCTGTGCTCACCCCGTGGCGCGTGTCACCCACCGAGCTTGGTGGGCTGGAGGCGCGTTTAACCTGGTTCACCCCAGCGACTGGCGAGGTGATGCTGCTCTATGTGTGGAGCGAGGCGCGCCGAGCTCCCTCGCAGGGGCGGCGCTCCACCCACCTGCCGGCGACGGGGGTTGTTCCGGGTGGGCCCATCGTCTGCTCGCGCTTGGGGGCGGGGCTCGGCGCGGCGCTGAGCGCGTCGGGCACAGGCGAAGCGTGGGAGTTCGTCGGCAGCGGGCAGCCCATCGCTGTCGGCGGCTCGCCGCTCGTCAGCGTGAGCTGCGACATGGGTGGCGAGCACGCTGGCGCCATGGTTAGCGCGCAGATCGCGCCGCTGCTTCGCTACCTTACGGGCAATGGGCAGGCGCAGCACCACCTCGGCACTGTGTCCATGGGCTGGATGGTCGGCTCGCCCGGCGTGCGCTTCGGTCCTGTCGCGACGATCGGCTTCTGGGAGGCTCAAGCGGGGGCGCGCGCGGTGGCCGACGTTTGGGTCGACCGCGAAGGCCTCCACCACCGCGTGGAGCTGCGCGCCGGCCTGCTCACGTCGTCTGTCGGCGCTGGCGAAGCCTCGCTGGCGTATGTGGTGAGCTACGACCCGCGCGGGAAACCGTCGGGATCGTAGTGGCGGTCCCAGCGGCGGTGCTCGCGGGCGCGATGGGTCTGGAAGCGGGGCAGCTCGGGCACGCAGGCGGTGACGGGCTCGACGCGGATTGGGTGCGTAAAGTGGAGCTCAACCGCCTGTAAAAACAGGCCGCGCCCCCGGAGGGAGTCGCCATAGCGGCCGTCACCGAGGATGGGGTGCCCGAGGTGGGCCATATGCAAGCGAAGCTGGTGCGTGCGCCCGGTGTGTGGCGTGAGCTCGACGGTGGTCATCCACTGGGTGCGCAGCGAGCGCGTGTGCTCAACCGCGCGCCAGGACGACCACGACTCGCGGCCGCCGACGGGCTCGCGGACGTCGCCTTCGCCGTCGAGTCGCCCTGCGACGATCGCGAGGTAGCGCTTCTGAACCCCACGCTCCTGAAACTGACGGCTCAAGCCCGCGAGGGCGCTCGCGGTCTTCGCGACGGCGACGAGGCCCGAGGTCCGCCCGTCCAAGCGGTGAACAGGGCGCGGCCACGAGAGCGCGTCGGGCTCGGTGGTGGCGCAGAGCACGTGCGGGAGGCAGGCTTCGAGCGTGCGCCGCCTCAGGCCGTTCACGAGCAGGCCGGCGGGCTTGTCGACGACGGCGAGGTGCTCGTCCTCGTAGACGACGTTGAGCTCTTCGACGAAGACCGCGAGCCCCTCGCGCGGTGGGCGCTCGAGTAAAACGAGGTGATCACCAACATATACGCCGTCTCGCCAGTTCGCGACCTCGCCGTTTCGGTACACCAGATCGCGCCGAAGCGCTCTTCGTGCTGAAGCCGCGGAGGGTAGCGTCCGAAAGAGGGTGTACAGGGCGTTGCCGATGCGCGCGTCTTCGGGCGGCGAAGCAAGCACGACCTCTTCTTGGATGATGGAGCTTGGTGGTAGCGGCACGGTGACGATCCCCACCTGTAACTACTCGCGTTGTCCAAGGCTGTCATCAAAGCGAGCCGTGGCACTGGCACACTCAAGACGTAGCCCCCTACGGAGAGAACACACCATGAGCGCCGCCGCCCTTAACGCCCTCGAATACCTTGAGTCGCTGCCCCTCCACCCGTACGAGCCAGCGGACCCCGTGCGGTTCCACTTGAGCGCGTCGGGCCAAGGCGGTCAGTTCCACTTGGCGCAGGGCGCGCCTCCGGTCCGCAACATGGCCGCGAACCGCCCGCTTATGGAGGACGAGGGTCCTACGGGCAACGTGCCCCGCAACGTCGTCGCTGCGAGCCCCGACGGCGAGTAGGCGGGTCAGCGGTTGTAGAGGCGCCAGTAGTCCGCAGCGCCGAGCACGTCCGCGAGGCGCGCGCCTCCAAAGGGCAGGAGGAGGCGCGTGAACGTGTCCGGGTGCTGCGCCAGAAGCTTGAGGAGGCGCGCGCGTGGGCCAGCGGCGCGCATCGCGTCGTCGAGCACGGTGGCGACGCGCTCGCTGTCGCGCAGGGCGGCTTGAAGCGCTGAGGGGTAGGCGCTGAGCCGCTGTGCGCTGAGGTCGTCGGCGTGCAGCGCGGCGGACAGCGCCACGGCAGCGAGGCGCGCGCCGATAAGGGCGGCGCTGAGGGTCAGGCCGGCGAGCGTCAACTGCGGGCCGGCGGCGTGGCCGACGAGCACAGCGCGACCGTCGACGATCTTGGGCGGGCGCTCGGTGGAAAAGAGCCTGGGAGCGACGGGGCCTTTGGCGCGGGCCCCCTCGAGTCGGCTGGTTATCGCGGCGCAGCACTCCAAGCGTCGGTAGAAGGCGTGCTCTGCGTCCGCGTCCACCTCGGCGTGAGCGGAGTCGGCGAGCCAGAGCACGATGTCGACGTCGCGCTTCCCGGTCTGGATGACGCGAAACACGCCGTCGCCAGCGCCTGCGACGTCCATCGTGGCGTCGGCAGCGAACCCCATCGGCAGGCTGAAGTGGGCCTCGATCGCGAGACGAGGCGCGGAGCGGACCGACGCGGTGAGCCCGAGCTCTTCGCGCACCTTGGAGGCCGCGCCGTCGGCGCCAACCACCGCGCGAGCCCAGAGGTCGCCCTCGTCCGTCTCCACGATCACCTGGCTCTTGCTGACGCCGACCGCCAACACGCCCACGCCGTCGCGCACTTGGATTCTGGGGTGCTCTGCGCAGCGCTCAGCGAGCCACGCGGTGACCCTGGAGCGACGCAAGCCGTACGCGACCGACCCCTGGAAGCTCGACGTCACGACGCGCCCGGCGCCCTCGCTGAGCCGCACGATCTCGAGCGCTTGGGCGCCGAAGAGATCGGGGAGGTCCGCCGCGCCTAGCGCGTTCAGCTCGCGCGCCCCGATCGCGTGCAACACGCCGCCAGCGACGCCTCGCGTGGCGTGTTCGTCGCGGTCGAGGATCACGACCTCATGCCCCGCGTTGGCGAGCTGAAGCGCCGTCGCAGCGCCTGCGGTCGAGAGTCCGACGATGACGACGTCGGTGTCCAAGCGGTCCTCCGGAAGCAGCCGAGCGACTAACGCACGGGGTGGAGTAGAAGTGAGGAGAGGAGCCGCGACGGCTCCTGCTCCAACGATACCGCTAGCGGGACCTGTTTGCCGCTTTCGTGTGCGTCCAGCAGCGTGAGCGAGAGCGGGTGTCCGGGTTGCCCCACGGCTCCACCAGGGTGGGAGAGCGTGATCGCGCTGGTGGCTGGCGTGAAGATCGCGCGCATGGACGGCATCCACGCGACGCGCAGATCGTCCGGGTGGTACAGCGTGGCTCGGACGGTGGTCGCCGTCCCGGGCCAAGGTCGCGCAGGTGGGCTCCACGCTGGCAGCTCGGCGCCGAACGGGTGCTCCAGCGTGAGCGTGTGCTCGGCGCCCCAGGTCCACGCGGCCGGGTCGGGGCCCCACTTCGACGTCAACGTCGCGCAGGTTTGGGTCAGCGCGCTGGCGGCAGCGCCTTGGAGGTCCGCGGCGATGCGCTCGGGGTGGTCGTCGAGCAGCGTCTGTCCTGGGGTGACCGTAGCGAGGACCCGTGCGGTGGCTTGATCGCTGAGCCGCTCGTGAAGGACGTCTCGGAGGAGGTCGGCCTCAAAAGTGGCCCACACCAGCGCGCCAGCGCTGCTCGCGTCCGCGCTGTGGTCCCAGCCTGTCAAGAGCGCTGCGCACGGGCGCGCTTCGTCGGCGCGGAGCGCCTCGGGGGGGAGCAGTCGGTCGACCTGCGCGGCGGCGTGCGGGTCGAACACGTCGAGCTGCGCCGCTGCGAGCGAAGCCCAGGTGTGGCGCGAACGCGCCGCGAGCAGCTCGTGGATGCGGTCATAGCGCCAGTTGGGAGCGAAGGCCGTGGAGATCGCGTCCGCGAAGGGCAGGTCCGGCCGCTGGTTGGCGGACACGATCACGCCTTCTGGCGGATCGAGCACCACGGGGCGGCGGTCCAACCACCCCTGCCAGCCAAATGCAGCCTCAGATGCTGGATAGGGCACGCGACCCGTATAGCCCCGGCGGCGGACCAGCGCTCCGATGGGCGTCCAGCCGATGTGGCCCCGCGCGTCGGCGACGACGAGGTTCTGCGCGAGCACGGTGGGGAGCTCGCCGACCTCTAGGGCCTCCGCCGCGCTCTGTGCGTGCAGGAGACGATCGTAGAGCTCGAGCGTGCGGTCCTCGACGTCGAGCGCGCTCCAGCGCAAGACGACCACTGTTTCGGCCGTCGGATCGGTGATGACCGGGCCGAGCTCCGTCCACGGCACGTCGACGTCGCGGTCACCGTCGCGGCTCTTCACGCGCGCGTGGCGCATGGCGATGCCGGACGGTCGGCCCTCGATGAGTACGCTCTGCGGGCCGCTTCGCGCGAGCACAGCGAGGTCGACCGTGTCCGCCATGAGGCTGGTGAACGCCCAGCTCAAGCGCTGCGTCTGCCCGATGGCGACCGCTGGAGCACCGGCGACGGTGACGCCTGCCACGTGCAGCTCCCCGCCGTCGAGCGTCACTGGGTACCACACGCTCGGGAAGGTCTGGTGCAGGTGTGGGTCGCTGGCGAGCATCGCGTTGCCGGTCGCGCTGCGGGCGGCGGAGACGGCCCACGCGTTCGAGGCCTGCGCGTTCGTGTGCCCGAGACGGCTCCAAAACGCTTGAAAGGACGGCGTCAGTTCGCCGATGGGCTGTTCGCGGAGCCGATCCCAGAACAGGTCGACGCGAGGCTCGCGCTGGTCGACGCGCACGACGTCATCGAGCTCGGCGGCCGAGAGCTCGTGTCCGAGGTCCAGCGCGAGCAGCTCAGCGGATGGGTTCTCCGCGAGCGACCACGCCATCAGGTAGGCGACCCCGAGCGAGTCCGAGGGCGCCCAAGGCTCCCACCGCGCGCCGAGCACGCGGTACTCGACCGGGAGCGCGCGGGAGTCGCTAGCGGCCGCGTTGATACCCGCGGTGTACGCCTCGATCGCGCTCCGAACGGCTGGCGTCGCCCGCTCGAGCTCGGTCATGGCGTGCTGGCGCAGGCGCAGCGACTGCATGAACGCGTCAAACAGCACCGCGTCGTCGCCGACCCACTCGGACAGGCCGCCGAAGGCCGTGCGACGCGTGAGGTCGGCCTGGAACAGCCGGTCCTGTCCATGCGCAAAGCCGAGCGCGAACCAGGCGTCCTCCTCCGTGGCTGCCGCGATGTGCGGCGTGCCGTACACGTCGCGATCGATGCGCGCGTCGCGCTCGAGACCCCTCACCTCGATCGCGCCGTCGTGCGTGGGCCACCCGCGCTCGGGGGTCGCGAGCGCCCACGCGACGCAGCCTGGCAGCGCCGCCAGCGCGAGAGGAAGGGAGCATCGGCGTGCCAGCTGCAGAGCGTTCATGACTCGGTCGCTAACGCACACACCGCGTCGTCGTGCTATGTCGGTGCGCGGAGAACAAAGGCCCCATGCACCGACTCTTTCTGATGCTGCTCGCCGTTGTCGCGCTCGTGCTGCCGTCCCCGGCGCTCGCACAGAGCCATGACATGCTCGTCCCCTGCTTCACCGCGCACGCGGACGCGACGCCCGTCGAACAGGTATTAGAGAAGGTCGACGCCACTTTTGGCGCCTTCGTCGTAGCGCCGCTCGCCGCCGTGATGTTCTTCGACGTGGCGGCGTGGGACTCACCCACGCTGCCGCTCGGCGAGGGCATCGGCTCGATCACGGGCGACGTCACGCGCGCCTCGGACCGCGCGAGCGTCGGCGGCCGTCGCATCGCCGGCTACACTCCAGAGAAGGGCTATGAGCTTCACAATCGCTGCGAGTGGCCCGTGGATCCAAGCGTCGCCGCCGGGGTGCAGGTGCTCGTCTCGGATGGCGCTGGCCGCTCCATGAACGTGCAGGTGCTCCAGACCGCGGGCAAGGCTGGCGGGGCGGCGCACGTCGAAGCCGTCAACGCCGAGTACAGCGCCACGCCGCTCAAGAACCCCGCCAACGTCAAGGCGCCGCTCGTGGTCGTTTGGCTCGTGCTCGGCGCTGTCTTCTTCACGTTCCGCATGAACTTCATCAACTTGCGTGGCTTTGTCCACGCGATTCAGGTGACGTCCGGCAAGTACGATGACCCGAACGAGCCCGGCGAGATCAGCCACTTTCAGGCGCTCGCCTCGGCGCTCTCCGCGACGGTCGGCCTCGGGAACATCGCTGGCGTCGCGATCGCGGTGAACATGGGCGGTCCGGGCGCGATCTTTTGGATGATCATCGCGGGCTTCTTGGGGATGAGCTCCAAGTTCACCGAGTGCACGCTCGGCCAGATGTACCGCATCGTCCGGCCGGATGGCACCGTGTCCGGCGGCCCGATGCACTACCTCGACACCGGCCTCGCGGAGCTCGGGTGGGGCAGGATGGGCAAGGTCCTCTCCGTCACCTTCGCGCTCATGTGCATCGGCGGCAGCTTTGGCGGCGGAAATATGTTCCAAGCCAACCAGTCCTTTGCGGCCATCAAGGACGTGGTGCCCGAGTTCGCCGAGGTGCCATGGCTCTACGGCATCATGCTCGCGTTCTGCGTCGGCCTCGTGATCATCGGCGGCATTCAGCGCATCGGCACCGCGACGAGCGTGCTCGTGCCGGTCATGTGCGGCGTGTACGTGCTCGCTGGCGCGTGGATCCTGCTGGTGAACGCTGCGGAGGTCCCCTCTGCGCTCGCACACATCCTGACCGAGGCCTTCAACCCCGACGCGGCGCGGGGTGGCCTGATCGGCGTGCTGATGGTCGGCTTCCAGCGTGCGTCCTTCTCGAACGAAGCTGGTGTTGGCTCTGCCTCCATCGCCCACTCCGCGGCGAGCACGAACGAGCCAGTTCGCGAGGGGATCGTCGCGCTGCTTGAGCCCTTCATCGACACCGTCGTCGTGTGCACCATGACCGGCCTCGTGGTGGTCGTCACCGGCGTCTACACGCAGAACACGGGCGGCGAAGGCGTTGAGCTCACCTCGCGCGCCTTCGGCAGCGTCATCAGCTGGTTCCCGCTGGTGCTCACGTTCGCCGTGGTCATGTTCGCCTTCTCCACGATGATCAGCTGGAGCTACTACGGCGAGCGCTGCACGACGTGGTTGTTGGGTGACTGGGCGGTCATGCCCTACCGCGTGGTGTTCTTGTTCTTCGTCTTCTTTGGGTCGGTGTTCAAGCTCGGCAATGTGCTCGACTTCAGCGACCTGATGGTGCTCGGCATGGCCTTCCCGAACGTGCTCGGCGCGCTGATGCTGTCCAGCAAGGTCCGCGCAGCGCTCGACACCTACCTGGGCAAGCTGAACGCGGGGCTGTTCCCCGTGCGAAGCGCATCGTGAGCGGTGCGCGTGGTTGCGCTGCTCCGCGAACGATAGCGTACAAATCCCCACGTGGAGGTTCTATGCGCTTCGGTGTGCTCGTCGCCGCGCTCGCGCTTGGCGTGGCCTGCGATCCCCCCATCAACTCCCTGCCCACGGTGCACTTCACCCGGGCGGGCACTGGCGGCTCGGTCCTGACGAACGACGTGCGCCAGCGCATCGACCGCCCCGTAGAGCTCAATGTGCTGCTCGATGACATAGAGGGCGGCGAGCTTGAGCTGGTCATCAACGCCGTCGACTACGGCGGCGCGCACCCAAGCGCCGAGGTCTTTCGTCAAACCTACGCCTACGACGTGTGGAGCCTCGGCGACACGGCGGTTCAGTTTGATGCGCCCTTCGCGGGCGATCAGGGGTTCGAGGCCGTCGTGAACGACGGCGTCGCCGACAGCGCGGTGGAGGCGCTGCCAGCGTTTATCAACGGCCCACCCACGAGCCCCGAGGTGACGATCTACGTGGGGGGCGAGCCCGTCATGACGCTCCACACCGAGGCGGACCCCTTGGACGCCGCGATCGAGGTCCAGTCGAACGCCTCGGTCACGGCCGAGATCACCACGCCGGGTGTCGACGCGAACGACGACCAGATCAACTACACGCTCCGCTGGCGCGAAGGCGAGCGGGTCACCGGCCCCACCACCTCAGGGCAGCAGACCTCGCTCGAGCTCCCGCCCACGTCCACCTCGGTTGGCGAGCATTGGGCGCTGCAGGTGGCGTGGTACGACACGCCCGACGGCGTGCGCGCCTACGAAAACGACCTCGGCTTCGCCGAGGACGGCGTCTGGTTGAACCTCACCATCACGGCGCCGCTGGACCTCCCCAGCGTACCCGCGGTGGCGATCCTGCCGCAGGACGCGACCTCGGCCAACGCGCTCACGTGCAGCGTCACAGTGCCGTCGTCGACCACGTCCGCTGGCGCTGTGCCCTCGTACATCTACACCTGGCGTCAGGGCGCTGCAGTCGAGCCCGCGTACACGGGGCCGGTGGTGCCAGCGTCGGCGGTGCTCCCGGGCCGGATGTGGAGCTGCACGGCTCGCGGCGTGACCAGCGGCGGCCTCGAGGGCGATGACTCCGCTGAGGCTGTCGTGAACGTGCGCACGTCTAGCGCGACGTCGCTGTTGTCCTCGACCGAGGTCCGTATCTTCCCTGGGGCCGTGCTCGGTGGCGGGCTCGGCGAGGCCGCCGTTCGTTATGACGTAGACGGCAACGGCGTCGACGACCTGCTCGTGGGCGAGACCGGCTTCGCGGACGGCACGCACCCGAACGACAACGGCCGCATCGCGGTGTACGACGTGGACCAGCTCGCGGGCGGGACCACCACGCCGTGGGCGTCGCTGGTCGGCCCCGATTTTTCGCTGATGGGATCGGCGTTCTCGGTCGTCCCCGGCGGCCTCACTGGCGCCAAGCCGGCGCTGCTCATGGGCGCGTCGGACCAGGTGCTGGTGCTCGACGGCACGCTCGCCTTGGCGACAGCGCAGCAGTCCCAGCCTTTGTTGCTCTCGCTTAACGATGGCGGCGCACCGACGGTTGTCGGCGAAGCCTTCGCCGCAGGCCCCTTCTTTGGCAGGCCGCTCGGCGCCGATGTCGCTGTCCTGCAGCGAGGCGCCACCTCCGCCAACACGGCTGTGTGGATGCTCAACGGGCTGGATATCCAAGCGGCGCTCGCCTCAGGCACGTTGGAAGTGACCACGGGGCGCGGCTTCGCGACCAACGCTGTGGAGCCGACCAACTGGGGGCACAGCTTGGCGCTCGGCGGGCACCCCGCGTCCACGGGCACCGCGGCCATCGCCATCGGCACCCCCGACCTGACGCCGGGCACCTTCGCCGTGGTGGGCACCTCGGCGGACCTCGGCGCCCTTGGCACCACCAGCGGCACCTTCGCCACCGAGCTCTTGGTGGACACGCCGACAAACGCGACGCGCATGGGCTGGCAGGTGGCTTGGCTTGGCGACCTGACCGGCGACGGGCTCGATGAGCTGCTCGTGTCCGCGCCGGACGAGGACAACGGCAAAGGCGCCCTCTACGTCTTCGAGGGCTGGGGAGTCGCGCAGCAGCTGCACACCTCGGATGCGATGACCGTCATCCGCGGCACCACGCTGGGGGCTCATTTTGGCGAGGAGGTTCGTCTTGTCGGCGACATCAGCGGCGACGGGCACCCCGAGCTGCTCGTGTCGGCGCCGTCCAACAGCGCGGTCTTCTTGATCGACAGCGCCGACCTCGCCTCGCGCGACGTGAACCTCAAGGACACGGGCGTCGGCGCGCAGTGGTTGGGCTCCGTGTCACAGCTGCTCGCAGGCGACGTCGGCGACCTCACGGGCGACGGCTACCCGGATCTCGTCATCGGCGACCCACAGGCCTCGCCGGGCGCCGTCGCGCAGAGCGGGCGCTTCTTCATCGTCGACAGCTACGGGCCCTACGGCCTCTGATCGACCCGCGTCCCGAGCGCCATCACCCACAGCACGCAGGCGATCGCCCCCACCGGGAGGGCAATCGCCGGGCTGACGCCGAGTCCTGCCGGCAAGTAGCCCGTTAGAACCGCGATGAGCGCCGTGCTCAGGGCGTAGGGCAGCTGCGTGTTGACGTGCGTGACGAGGTCGACGCGCGAGCCTGCCGCCGAGAGCACGGTGGTGTCGGAGATCGGCGAGGCGTGGTCGCCGAAGCAAGCGCCCGCGAGCACGGCTCCCGTCGAAGCGAAGAGGATGTGCGGCGCTTGTGGGGCGAGCTGCAGCGCGAGCGGCACCGCGAGCGGGATGAGGATGCTCATGGTCCCGAACGAGGTGCCCGTGGCGAAGGCGATGACCGCCGCGACCAAGAACACGACGGTTGGCAGGGACCAAACGGGGAGCAGCGGGCCGACGAGCCCTTGTAAGTAGAGCGCGGCCCCCGTGTCCTGCACGACGCTCGCCAGCATCCACGCGCAGTACAGAACCAGCAGCGCGTCGAGCACCGGCCGGGCGCCGCCGATGACGTGCCGCCCCCACGCGCGAGGCGTCCACCTCGCCGTCGCGAAGCCGAGGACGGACGCGACGAACACCGCCGCCGCCGAGCCCGTCAGCATGGCGCCGTAGGAGTCACCCGAGCCCAGCACCTCGAACGGACGCGCGGTCGCCAAGCGGTCGCCGAGCGCGGTAGCGCCGGTCCAGATGAGCGTGCCGAGGGTGACGGCGATGAGCGTGGCGACGGGCAGCACGCCGCGCCAAGCGCCTCCGCGCGGCAGATCGTGCGCCGGCGTGGGCACGGGCTCCGCGCGACAGCGTCGCTCCTCGGCGAGCATGGGTCCGAAGTCGCGGCCAGACGCGGCGATGGCGCCCACGAAGACCAGCGTGAAGAGGCTATAGAAGCGGTAGGGCAGCGCGCCGAGGAAGACGGCGAAGCCCACGTCTCCGCCTTGGGGCAGCGCGCTTGCGAGGGTTTGCCCGAGATCAGCGGGCAGCGCGTCGCTCACGAGCCCGACCTCGTAGCCGATCCACGTGGACACGAGCGCGATCGATGCGACCGGTGCCGCGGTAGAGTCAACGATATACGCTAACTTTGCGCGACTGACGCGGTGGCGGTCGCACAGCGGCCCCATGGTGGCGCCCACGACCATGCAGTTCGCGTAGTCGTCGAAGAACACGAGGGCGCCAGCGAGCCAGCTCGCGACCATGGTGCCCCGCGGTCCGCGCGCGACGCGCTCCACGGAGCGCACCAGGTCAGCGGTTCCGCCATATGCGCCCATCAGCCCCACTGCGATGGCGACGCCGATCGAGAACATCGTGATGCGCGCGTGGTCGAAGTCGAACACCGCGCTGCGGAGGTGCTCGGCGACGCTTTGCATGGCCGCCACAGGGGCTCCACCGCTCGCTACGAGCGCGCCCGCGACGATACCGGCCCCCAAGGCGGGCACGACGCGGTGCGTCCACAGCGCGCCCATGATGGCCACCGCGGGGGCCAATAGTGAGAGCGCGCCGCTAGACTCCACGTTCATCCTCCCTGAGCGTACCAAAGGCCTCTATGATGGCGCCGGAGGTGCGCCCATGTCGCTGCTGATTGCGTTCGGTGCCTTTGTCGCGGTGCTCGCGTTCGCGATGATCGCTGTCAGCGGGAGCAGCGCTGCGCTGCTGCAGTTTCGACGCGGTGAGCGCCGCAAACCCCAAGCTGAGTCCGCCCATCGCGCCACCGCCACCCACTATGAGCCGCTCCAGCTGCGAGGGATCGAGCTGCCGTGGCCCTCGGAGCGTCCACTGGCCGTCGCGGTCTTCGCCAACCTTCCGTGGCCTTCGGAGACCTGGGAGAGCAACCCCTTCGTGAAGTCCGGTCAGTCGGCCGAGGCTGTGCACGCCCAGGCCACCAACCGCGCGACGGATGACGCGCGCGAGTGGCCATCCGAGCAAGCGAGCCGCGTTCGCGCCGCCGAGGTCGCCGCGGGCCCTTGGCCATCGGCCACAGCGGCGCCCTCACCTGCTGAGTCGTGGGGCGTGTCGCTCGACGAGGACGAGGACGCGCCGCTCAGCTCGGCCGAGGTCAAAGACATGGTCCGCAAGCACGGCCTCGCGACGACTGTACAGCTCCTCACGTCCCAATACGGCTGGGACTTCAAGACATCGGCGGCCTTCGTCGCCACCGCGTTGCGCGGCGAGGCGTTGGACGCGAAGCTTGGGAGCCAGCGTCAGCGCTGAAGGGGCGTTAGCGCTCTTGTGCGTTTGGAGTGTTCGTGAAGCAGAGCCCGCTCACCGACCCAACATCTCGCCTCGTGGCGGACCGCTGGCAGCTCATTCGCCCAATCGGCTCGGGCGCCGCTGCGTCGGTCTACCTCGCGAAAGACCTTCAAACGGGCGAAGAGCACGCGCTCAAGCTGCTTAGCGCAGAGCTCTCCAGTCAGTTTGGCTTTCGGTCGCGCTTTGTGTCCGAGGCCAAGGCCATGTCCCGCCTTCGGCACCCCAACATCGCGCGCGTGTACGCGTGGGGCGAGGATCAGGGCGAGTGCTACAGCGTCATGGAGTACGCGCCGGGCGGCTGTGCGCTCGATCGGCTCACGGACGGCAAGCCCTACGATCCCCTCGTCGCGCTGCGCGTGTGCTTTGAGGTCCTCAAGGCGGTGCGCGCCGCGCACAAGCGGCAGATCATTCACCGCGACATCAAGCCTAGCAACATCTTGTTCGCCGCCGATGGCTCGGTGCGCCTCACCGACTTCGGCATCGCGCGCTACCTCGACGGCAACGTGCCGCACCGCACCATCACCGGCGCGAGCATGGGCACGCTCGGCTACATGGCCCCCGAGCAAGGCCGCAACGCCCGCCAAGTTGGCGTCACCGCTGACTTCTACGCCGTCGGCGCTACGCTCTTCGTGATGCTCGCGCGCAAGAACCCCCTCGCGCTGCTGGGCGCGGACGTGAACCCCGGCGTGCTCCTGCGCATCCCGCTGCCGGTGCGCTTCGTCATCACCAAGGCCTGCGCGGACAAGCCCGAGAGTCGCTACCAGAGCGCTCGCGAGATGGCCTTCGAGACCGCCAAGGCTCGCGACGTCATCGCGGGTGGGCGCGGCGAGCCGCGCGTCACCGACGTGTGGATGGCTGAGCTCGACGACCAATCGTAGCGCTAGGCCCGGACGGCCTGCGCCACGGTGACGCCGAGCGCGTCTGCTTGGGACGGCGCGCCGGTGGCGGCGTTGCGGTACACCCGACCGTCATCGGCGGCCCAGAAGCCGAGCACCTTGAGCTGATCGCCTTCGAACCAGGCATGAGCGCCAGCTGGCACCGAACACCCGCCCTGAAGCTCGATGAGGAAGGCGCGCTCCGCGGCGATCGCGATGGCCGTGGGCTCGTGGTGAATCGCTTGAAGTGCCGCGAGGGTGTCGGCGTCGTCGGCGCGGCACTGCACCGCGAGGGCCCCCTGCCCGACGGCGGGGATCATCTGCTCGACGGAGAGGTACGCGGTGATGGTGTCGCCGTGGCCGAGGCGGCGCAGGCCCGCGGCGGCGAGCACGATCGCGTCGTACTCCCCCTCGCGCTGCTTGCGCACGCGGGTGTCGACGTTGCCGCGCAGGTCCAGGAGCTGCAGGTCGGGGCGAAGCGCCGCGAGCTGCTGACGTCGGCGGGCCGAGCCTGTGCCGACGCGCGCGCCCTGCGGTAGCTCGTCGAGCGAGGCGCCCACGAGCACGTCGCGGGGATCTTCGCGCTCGGGCACGGCGCCGATGACCAAGCCTTCGGGCTGCTCGGTGGGCATGTCCTTCATGCTGTGCACGGCGAAGTGCGCGCGGCCGTCGAGGAGCGCTTCTTCGATCTCTTTGGTGAACAGACCCTTTCCGCCGACTTGCGACAGCGGGCGGTCCTGGATGCGGTCGCCGCGGGTGGACACGATGAGCAGCTCGACGGGGCGCCCGGTGGCGGTGCTGACGTAGTCCGCGACCCACTGGCTCTGGGTGCGCGCGAGGAGGCTGCCACGGGTCGCGAGGATGAGGGGCTGGCTAGTCATCGGTCTCTCCCCAGCTCGCGAGCAAGACGCTCAGCGCGCTGATGTCGCCGCCTCGGGCCGCGTTTCGGACGGCAGCGAGGGGCTGGTGCAGGATCTTCTTGGTGAGGGCCTTGGTGAGCGCGTCGAGGTCGGCGCGCTGCCGCTCGTCGAGCGAGTCCAACAGGCGCCTGGAGCGTTCGAGCTCGGACACGCGCATCTGCTCGGCGCGCTGCGTGATGGCGCCCAAGCGCGGGCCGACGTCGACCTCGACGAGCGACTGCATAAAGCGCGTCACTTCGTCGTCGACGAGCTGTGTGGCCTCGCGCGACGCGGCCTCGCGGGCCTCGATGCCAGCGTCCATCACTTGCTCAAGGTCGTCGACGTTGAACAAGAAGGCCTGGTCGACGCGCTCGACGTCCTCGGCGATGTTGCGAGGGACCGCGAGATCGACGAGGAAGATCGGGCGATAGCGACGGGCGGCGAGCGCGGCGCGCACCATGGCGGCGTCGATGATCGGCTTGCGCGCTCCGGTGGCGGCGACCACGACGTCGACGCGGCTTAGGTACTCGGCCATGCGCTCCATCGCGACGGGCGTGCCGTTGAACTGCGCCGCGAGCTCTACCGCGCTCTCATAGGTGCGGTTCACGACGATGAGCTCTTCCAGGCCCGAGTTGAGCAGGGCGCGTGCGACCTGACGACCCATCTCGCCGGTGCCGATGAGCATGGCGCGCTTTTGGTCGAGGGTGCCGAAGATCTGTAGCGCGAGATCGACGCCGGCGTTGCCGATGCCGACGCGGGAGCGGCCGAGCGCGGTCTCTGTGCGCACGCGCTTGGCGACTGTGAGCGTGCGCTGCGTAAGTCGGTTGAGCACGCGGCCCATTGAGCCGGCCTCTTCTGCCAGGCGAATGGCGTCCTTCACCTGGCCGAGGATCTGCGGCTCGCCGAGCACGAGGCTGTCCAAGGCGCTGGCGACGCGGAACAGGTGCCGCACCGCGTCGGGGCCATCGTGCCAATACAGGTGCGGCTCGATGGAGCGGCCGTCCGCGGAGCGAAAGCTGTTCATCCACGAGCGGATCGGGTCGCGGCTGGGCGGCGTGACCGCGTAGAGCTCGACGCGGTTGCAGGTGGAGACGAGCAGCGCTTCGTCGACGATGCCGTCTGAGCGTAGCTGAACCAAGCGGGAGCGCACGCCCTCGGGGTCGGTGGCGAGCAGCTCACGGATCTCGACCGGCGCGGTTCGGTGGTTCATACCGACCGCTACGAGCCTATCCGAGCGCATGAAAGCCGCCGATGAGGAAGTTGAGGCCAACGAGCGAGAAGATCATGCCAGCGAAGCCCACAATCGAGAACAGCGCGGACAGCCGCCCGCGCCAACCCGCGACCAAGCGCACCTGCAAAGCAACGGCGTACCACAGCCAAATCGTAGCTGTGAACGCGACCTTTGGGTCGAAGGTCCACTGGCCCGTGAGGCGCGCCGACGCGAGCGCACCACCCACGGCGATCCCCAGCGTGAGGAAGGTGAAGCCGAAGAGCATGGCGCGGAACTGCATGCGGTCCAGCACCTCCAGCGAGGGCAAGCGCGCGAGGCCGGCGATGCGCTTCTGCTTGAGGCGGTTGCGCACGTACAGGTAGAGCGCGCCGACGGATGACGAGAGCGCGAAGCCGCCGAGCCCAGCGACCATGAGGCCGAGGTGCACCGGAAGCCAAGGCGAGGTGCCCGCGGCAGCGACCGCTGCGACCGAGCGGTGCGGGACGAACTGGGCCAAGCCGAGCACGACGACCGACAGCGGGGCGAGCAGGAGGCCGAGCACGCTGAGCTGGGCGCGACCCACGATCACGTAGGACGCCATGAACCCAAGGGCGGCGGCGGAGAGGGCCTCGTGGAAGCCAGGCTGCGTGACGCCCGCGTAGGGGCTGAGCGCGAGCCCGACGCCGTTAAGGAGCGCGCCAACGGCCGCCACTGTGCGCGTGTGTCGCTGCGCTCGTGGCGGGATGACCGTCGGGAGCAGGTGGACAAACGCTACCCACGCGTACAAGAGCAGGGCTGCGATGGTGGGGAGGTGGAACACGACGCTCTCCTAACCTAGCAGGTCGCTTGCTGGAGTCGGTCCGCGTGCTTAACCTCCGCGCTCGGTTTCGTGGATCTGAACGTGGAGACGAAGATGGCGAGCGACAACGTGAGAGCAGTGACTGATGCCAACTTCAGCGCCGAGGTGCTCGCTTCGGACGTGCCCGTGCTCGTGGACTTTTGGGCTACTTGGTGCGCGCCTTGCAAGGCGCTTGCGCCTCTCGTGGACAAGCTCGCGGTGGAAAAGAACGGTTCGCTCAAGGTTGTGAGCCTCGACGCGCAGCACAACCAGAAGACCGCCCTCACCTACAAGGTGTCGAGCTTGCCTACGCTCCTCGTCTTTAAGAACGGCGTCGAGGTCGCTCGCAAGATCGGCGCTTCGGGCGGCTACGAGGGCCTGCGCGGTCTCGTCGCCAGCCACGTTCAGTAAGGGGGAGCCCGATGGCCGGCGGAAGCAAGGTCGCGGTCTATGCGGCGATCGTCGCCAATGTAGCGGTCACCTCCGCTAAGCTCGTAGGCTTCTTGATGACCGGCTCGGGCACCATGCTCGCCGAGACCATCCACTCGTTTGCGGACGTGGGCAACCAGTCGCTCTTGGCGCTGGGTATGCACCAGGCCGCCCAGCCCGCGAGCGAGGACCACCCGGAGGGGCGAGGCCGTGAGGCCTTCTTGTGGGCGCTCGTCTCGGCGGTGGGCATCTTCTTCCTCGGCTGCGGCGTCACCGTCGCCCACGGCGTCGAGGTGCTGCTCTCGCATGACACCCACGAGCTCGGCGATATGCGGGTAGCGATCGGTATTCTTGTCGTTAGCGCGATCATCGAAGGCGGGTCCTTCGCGGTGGCGGTGCGCGAGCTTCAGCACGCAGCGCACGAGCGCAGCCAGTCGCTCTTCGAGTACGTCCGCACCACCGACGACCCCTTCGGCGTCGCCGTGCTGTTCGAGGACGGCGCGGCGGTGCTCGGCGTGTTTGTCGCGCTCGCGTCACTTTGGCTCGCCCAGGTCTTCCACGAGCCCCGCATTGACGCGGTCGGCTCGATCGCCATCGGCCTGATCCTCGGGGCGCTCGCGATCAACCTCATCAGCCGCAACCGCAAGTACCTCGTCGGGCGCTCGGTGCGCGTCGCTGAGCGCGAGCAGATCAACGCCATCCTCAGCGAGGACCCTGTCGTGGAGCGGGTCGCGTTGACCCGCGCCATCGTCGAGGGCTCGTCCACCTTCCGGGTGAGCGCCGAGGTCGACTTCGACGGGCACGAGCTCGCGAGGCAGTACCTCGCGGAGCACCCGGTGGCCGAGCTGCACGCGTCGCTCACCACGCCGGAGGAGCTGCAGGTCTTCCTCGGTGACTACAGCGAAGACCTGATGGTCGCGGTCGGCAAGGAGATCGACCGCTTGGAGTCCAAGCTCGCCGCCGCCCTGCCCGGCGCCGAGTACATCGCGATCGAGCCCGACTGAAGCGCTGCCGCCTAGGCGGTCTGCAGCGCTTCGCGTAGCAGGGCGGCGCTCACCGCGGGCGGCACTCCGACGATCGTGTCGCCCGTTGCGGCTTCGAAGCCGCTCGGGAGCTCCAAGCGGGGCTGGATGCGGAGGTGCCAGCGCAAGCCCGGCGCGTCGCGGTGCGGCGGGCGCGTGACCAAGCTGACGCAGACGCTCATCTCGCCCAGCTCGACCTCGATGGCGGAGAGCACGTCGCTGGCGAGGTCAGCGAGCGCTTCGATGCGCGCGTCCGAGGCGTCGCGCAGATCGGCTTGCTCATCGTCGGGCAGGATCCACACCTCGAAGGGCGCAGCGGGCGCGACGGGGCACAGGGCGTGCAGACCGTCGCGGTGCGCGATCAGCCGGCCGTTGTGCACGGCCTCGTCGACGAGGTGGGCGAAGGGGTGCGCGGCGCAGCGGTGCAGCATGTCGTCGATGCGCTGCGGCACATAAGGCAAGGCGATGATCTGCGCGTGCGGGTGCTGCTGCGAAGCGCCCGAGAGCGGCCCGTGGTTTCGGAACCACACCAGCGTCTGAAAGCGCTGGTCACCGGCGAGATCGCGCAGGCGATCCCGAGCGAGCAGCATGGCGGCGCGCTGGTGCGAGCGCGGCGTGCGCCAGATGGGCAGGTCGTGGAGCGGCGTCTCCACGACGACCTCGTGGGCTCCCGCGGGCTCCTCCTCGATCACGAGCGCCGGGAAGCGGTTCGGGAAGACACGCGCGAGCCAGTTGGTCGCGTCCGGCATGGCGGTGAGCGTCGGCGCGGTCGCGTCCTCGTGGCCGGGACAGAAGGGGCAGCGCTCATGGGGCACAGCGACGCCGAGCGCGTACCCGCTGGGGCGACGCGCGCGCTCCGGGGCGATGATGGCGCGGCGTCCCGTCGTAGGATCGAGGCGAATGGATCTGGACATTAACTCCACCATCCAAGCTGGAGGTCGGGGAAGACGGGGTCAGTAAAGCGGCACCAGCGCAGGGCTTCGGCGACGAGCGGGTCCTCGGCGACGCCGGCCCAAGCGTCCTCGACGCCGTTGCAGAGGTCGCTAAAGCGACCAAAGTGCTCGAGGATGCGCTGCATGCCGTAGTCGATGGCGCCCTCGGTGGTGATGACGAACGCCCAGTCGGACGCTTGCAGCATGAGCAGCTGACGCCCGGCTTCGGTGAGCAGCTCCTTGCAGCGCGGCTGGTTCTCCCAGTCGACACGGTGCCAGAGGTCCATGAAGCGGTCCTCAGCGCGGTAGGCGCTCTCCCAGTAGAAGCTCAGGCCCTCGTGAAGCCACACGCTGGTGTCGCCGTTCGCGCCCCAGGTGCCGGGCGCCAGCGCTGCGACCTTGTCGGCGGGGGCCTCGGTGAGCGCCACCGAGCAGGTCACTGGGCGCAGCGTTGGGTGGCGCTGCAAGCGGCGCGCGATCTCCAGCAAGAACTGCGGGCCCTCGGCCCACCAGTGCCCGAAGAGCTCGGCGTCAAAGGGCGCGCAGATGGTGGCGCTGCGTCCGCCCGTCACGACCTCGTGGGCGGAGGCTTGCTGTTCCAGCAGGGTGATGAAGTGATCGGCGTGTGCTTGCACCGCCGCGTCCGCGTCAGCCGGGTAGTAGGGATCTTTGTCGCCCAAGTCGACGCCGGCGCCGGTGACCTTCCAGTAGCGAAGCCCGCGCATGCCGTGGCGCTTGTGGAACTCCAAGTAACGCCCGTCGCCCGGATAACCGTGGTCTGCACTCCACACTTGCTCCGAGACGACCGGCGCGCGCCCGAAGGCGACCAAGCCAGTGGGCACGCCGTTCTCGGCGATCTCGTGGGGTTCGAGCGCGCTGCGCCACCCGAGCTCCGGGTCGCCGCCGCCAAAGACCGGCGTGAGCTTGCCGTCCTCGCGCTGCGCGATGGGCGTGGCGCTGGTGATGAGGTGGGTGTCCACGAAGAAGAAGCGCACGCCCTCTTGCGCGAAGAGCTCGCCAACACCAGCGCGTTCGCGCGCGTCCGTGTGCACGACGGGGGGGACCCAGTGGCCTGCGGGGCGGTAGGCGCACTCGGGGAGCCACGCACCAGCGGCGCGCGTGCCGAAGTGCCGCTCGGACGTGGCTAGCCCCGCGCGGACCTGAGCGCGGGCACAAGCATCATGTAGGATCAACGGGTGAAAGCCGTGGGTGGCGTTCGAGGAGAGCAGCTCTACGCGCCCCGCAGCGGCGTGCGCGGCGAGCGCGCCAGGGATGCTGCGGCCGATGCGCTCGAAGAGCTCGCTCTGCAGCGACAAGCGCACCGCGTGCTGGCCTGCGAGCCACGCGAGGTGCAGATCGCCGCGCCCCGTGAACTCGGTGGCGTCCGCTTCGGCGCGGGCCTCGTACTCGGTGAGCCACGCGACGAAGCCGCCGCAAAAGCGCGGGTGCGCGAGCTGCTCGAGCAGGATCGGCATGACGCCGACCGTCCACCCAGGCGTCAGGCCCTCCGCTGCGCACTGGTCCAGCACCCCGAGCAGCGGCAGCCAGGTCTCTGACGCGGCCTCGTAGAGCCAGTCCTCTCCATGCGGCCATCGGCCGTGGTGCAGCACCCACGGGAGGTGCCCGTGCAGGACGAGGCAAAAACGCGCGGTGGTCATGTCATGCCCATCCAAAGAGCCGCTCTGGGTGAGCGGGGCACGCGATGTGGACGGTGCCGTCGTAAGGATAGCGCGCGAGCTCGCGGCCCTCGTGCATGAGACGCAGCGCGAGCTGGTGGTGCTCCGCGGCGGGGAGCGCAAAGCTCACCCGGGCGCCGTGAACCTGCCGCACGATGACGTGGCCGTCGTCGAGCTCCCACTCCGCGTTCGCAGGGAGCTCTGCAGCGCTGGGGGTGAGCTCGACGCGCAGACGGAGCTGCCCGGCCTCGGTCCAGCCGAAGCGAAGCCCGGTCGAGAGGCGCACGCCGACGGCCATCGCGGCGCCCGGCGGCCACGCGATGCTGCCCGCGCCTGCCCAATCGAGCCAGCGGTCGCCGTCGCCCACCAAGCGCTTGGGCGAGGTGGTGCGGCTCTGACTGGGCAACGAGAGCGGCGCGTCGAGCTCCGGGGGGGGCGGCTGGCCGAGGGCGGCCCAGGCAGCGCGCACGTGGGCGCGGAACAGGCTGTCAAAGACGCCGTCGAAGGGCGAGGAGAAGTCGTCGCCGTACCACCACATCCAGTCGGAGCCCTCAGCGGGCAGCAAGCGCTTGAGCGCGGCTTCGGCCTTGATGGGATCGGGCTCGGCGGCGATGGCGCGACGCGCAGCGGCGATCCAGCGCCACGCGGTGCGATCGTCGGCGTGCCCGAACCAGATGCGGAAGTCGGCGCCGATCCACGAGCCGGTGTGCAAGCGCGTGACAGTGCCCACGGGGGGCCGCTGCGCGACCTCGTCCAGGGTGACGCCACGCACGGGCCCCTCGCGCAGGGCCGTAAACAGCGCCGCTCGGAAGGACGCCCCGGCGTCGGCGTAGGACTCCCACGGGTTCTCACCGTCGAGCACGACCGTGATGACGCCCCGCTCCCCTCCCCGCCGGGCGACCTCGGCCAAGAGCTCAGCGGCGGCTTGGTCTCCGGGTCGCTGCGCGTACTGGAAGCCGATGCGATCCGAGAGGTCGCGGTCGCGGAAGAAGCCGCGAACGCCGCCCAAGTCCCAGTTGCCGTTGTTGGGGCCCTCGGTGCGGTCGGAGTGCCAGAGGACGTGTTCATCGCTCGCGAGCCACCGGAAGCCGGCGCGCGCGGCGAGCGCGACGACCTCGGGCGAGACCGAGCCCTCGGAGGGCCAGAGGCCGAAGACCTCGGCGCCGAGCACCTCAGCGAAGCGGGCGCGCGCGCTGGTGAGCTGCAGCAGCGCGTCTTCGGGCCAAGCGCTCTCCACGTCGAGTGGTACATCCGGCATGCAGCGGCGCGCGTGCGCCACGTCCACTAGCAGCGGCAGGATGGGGTGGTAGTACGGCGTCGTGCACAGCGCGGTGCGCGTGCCCGCGAGGGCGGCGATGCGCGCGGGCAGGTCGGCGAGCAGCGCCGCTTGCGCGTTGAGCATCGCGAACTTGTCTTCCTCGGTGAAGCCCACGCCCTTGGCGCGAAGCTCCTGAAGGATCGGATAGTCGCGCAGGGCGGTGGCACCAAACCACGCCAGCGTCGACCAGACCTGAAGGTCGCGAAGATCGGCGACGCTCACGCGCTCGGCGCGAACGATCCGCTCGCGGAGCGCCACATAGGGTGGGTGTGCCTCCACCATGGCCGGGTGACCGCAGATGAAGGTGTCGCGAATCTGCGCTGCTTCGGGGGCGAGCAGCGCGTCCGCCGGGCGGCGGGTGAGCGCGAGCTGGGGGTCGTCGCCGCCGCCTGCGTACCAGAGCAGCTGATCGAGGAGCGAGGGCACGAAGTTGATCGTCGCCGCGACTTGGTGCTCTAGGCTCTCGACCACGAGATCTCGATAGCCGCGGAGCGCGTGGAGGCGCGTCCATGGCATGACCGGGCGCCCCGTGGTGGGTGAACGGTAGTCGGGCTGGTGCATGTGCCACAGGAGCGCGAGCTCTGCCAAAGATCCTCCCCGATTGCTCCGTCAATCGCGCCACGGTCAGGCGGTCGGGAGCGCTACGGCTGCATGGGAATAGTGGGTTCCACAGGCCCTGGGCTTCATCCAGAGACGGATGAGCGATATAACAGCGCGCATGCAACAGTCTCTCGTCGATTCCTACTGCCCGGTGGCTCACTCCGCGCCTGTCACGGCCGCGGCCTTTGATCGCCAATCGGGTGCGCGCATCACCGCCGACTCCTGGGGAGTGGTCGCTGTCACCCAGCCCGGTCAAGAGAACCCAGGGTTGATCTTCCAACCTGGCGCGCCGATCTACGGCGCGGTGGCGGTCTCGGCGGGCGGGGCGCTCGTCGCGGTGGGCGATGAAGACGGCACCGTCGCTGTCTACAAAGCGTGGGACGGCACCTGCGTCTTCTCGGACATGAAAGAGGGCGCCGAGGGCCCCGCCCGCGCCATGCGCGCGATGGCCTTCAACCCCACGGGCACGGTGCTCGCGACCCTCGCGATCGACGGCGCGATCCGCGTCTACGAGATCGCGCGCTGGGAGCGCCTCGCGTCGTGGCCGGGCTTCGCGGGCGACAGCCTCGAGTTCGACGATCGCGGCGAGCGCGTCCTCGCGATCGACACCCTCGGTCAGCCCAAGCTGCTCGACCTCATGAGCCACGAGCAGCTCGATCTGGAGATGGTGCCCGGCGGCATCACCGTCGCGCGCTTCACGCCGGACGGGCGCTACGTCGTCGCCATGGGCATGAGCGGCATCAGCCTGCTCGCGCTCCCCGAGGGCAACATCGTCAACTCCTTCACGGCGCGCGGCAGCAGCGGCATGCGCAACATCGTCATCTCGCCCAACGGTGACGAGGTCGCCGCGATCACCGCGCGCTCGATTCACCGCTTCAACCTGCCAGGCCTTCAGCCTATGGCCAGCGAGAAGCACGGCGCCTTGGAGCCCACGCAGGCGGTGCTCTGGGACTGGAAGGGCGTCGTCGTCGGCAGCTCTGACGGCGTGCTGCACCGCCCTGGTGCCAAGCCATCGCTGGAGGGGGTCATCTGCACCACGGGCTACGGCGACCACCGGGTCGCGGTCCACGGCGATCGCGTCGCTGTCTGGGAGGGTGGTCGCCAACGGCGCCCGTTCAACGCCAAGCAGCGCTTCGTCGAGGTGAAGATTGATCGCGACGGCAAGCTCATCTGCGGCTTGCCAGAGGACAGCAAGTCCGGCGTGCACGTCTTCGAGGTGAAGACCGGCCGCTTCTTGTTCGACGCGGGCCCCGAGACCGCCGACACCACCAAGATGGAGATCGGCGGCGCCGTCGTCGCCTGCATGCTCAAAGACGGCGGCATGCGCTGGTACGATCTCAAAGACAACAACGTCTTCGAGCTGCCGTGGGTCCAGCACTTTGCCCTCTCCGGCGGCGGCACCTGGATCGGCGCCATCACGCCCAAGGGCGCTGTGCGCGTGCTCGATCCTGCCACGGGCAAGGACGCCATCCCTGCCCCCGAGCCCATGGCCGACGTGCCGATCCGCTTGGTCTCCTTCGTGAACCGACGCCCAGACATGCTCGTGCTCGATGAGCAAGGCGTGCTCTCGGTCTACGACCTCGCGCCCTCCGTCACCGAAGGTCGCCCCGCGCAAGGCGAGGACATCCTCGACCTCAACGTGCCCGTCGACCGCTTGTGGGGCATCACCGGCGGCAAGTACGCCGCGCTGCGCTTCCAGGACTACGAGAACGACACCGCCACGGTCATCTACGTGGACCTAGAGCGCTGCGACGTGGTCTCCGAGGTGCCGAACCTCCTGCCCTACGCGTGGGTCGACCCCGAGTCGGGCAACATCGTGCAGCCCGCCCGCGGCGGCGCCATCCTCGAGCTCGACATGTACGGCAAAGAGGTGCGGGTCTACCGCGCGCTGCCGGAGATGGAGTGGATCGCGTTCGGTCCCGACGGCGTGATCGACGCCAGCCAGGGCGCCGTCTACTGACGCCCCGGCGGTAGCGCTACCCGCGCGCTACTCCAGCGTCTTGCAGCAGCGGAAGCCCGTGCGCACGTTCGCGAAGCCAGGTCCGAAGGTGTCATTCGGGCGGTAGCAGCGCGCGTGGTCCTCGGTGGTGTCGTACGCGCCGCCCATGAGCACGGCGCGCTCGGGGCTGTCGCCGACCCACTCCTCGACGTTCCCGGTGAGGTCGTAGACCCCATCGCGGCTCACACAGCCGGGCATCTCGCCGGTGTACACGGGGCGGAAGTCGCCGCGATCGCGGCCGTCCCAGCAGCGTCCGGGCGTGTGGTAGTCGGAGTACGGGTAGGCCGTGCCCTCGATGAGGTCGTCGGCGTAGTGACCGTCGCTGTTGTCGTCGACGGGGAGCGCGCCTTGGCAGGCTGCGATCCACTCCTGCTCGGTGCAGAGCCGCTTTCCGGCAGCGGCGCACGCGTCTTTAGCCGCAAACCAGCTCATGCGGACGCCTGGGATCTCGTGCTTGCCCGAGGTGGCGGCGCCGTTGGTGAGGCCGGCCTCGAAGGTGTCGATCGCGAAGTGCAGCTCGCCGTACCGCACCTCTTGCATAGCGGGCACATCCGCGGGGATCGGCGTCACGTCCTCACCGGCGTCAGCGAGCGCGCGCGCGGCGTCGAGGGCCTGGGGGCCCGTGTGGCCGAGGGCGACCTCGATCGCCTGGGCGAGCTGCTCCGCCGAGTTGCCTGCGCGGTACAGGCGGCCGTTGATGAAGATGCGCGGGGTGCCGTGGATGTCGAGGGCGGCGCCCGCGGTGGCGTCGGCGCGGACGCGGGCCAAGCTGGCGGGGGCGCGCACGCACTGCTCGAAGGTGGGCATGTCCAGACCGACCTTTTGAGCGTAAACGCGCAGGTCCGCCGCCTTGAGCTGGTGCTGGTTCTTGTAGGCCAGGTCATGGAAGGCCCAGAACTTTCCTTGGTCCTGCGCGCAGACCGACGCGACCGCGGCGCCGCAGGCGTAGACGTGGCGGCGGTTGTTCACGCCGGGGTTGCAGCTCGGGTCCATGGGGTAGTGCTTGTACACGACGACGACCTGGTCGCCGTACGCTTCGTACAGGCGCTTGAGCTGGGCGCTGGCGCGCTTGCAGTAGCCGCACTGCAGGTCGGCGAACTCGACGACCGCGACCTTGGCGTTCGGGTTGCCCTTCCAGGCGTCGTCGGGCTCGACCGTGAGCACGGCGCTCTTCTTGTCCTCGGTGACGACGTCGAAGGAGATGGCGGGCGGCGCGCCCTTGGGCTCGACGTCGTGCACCCAAGCGGCCTCGGCGCCGCCCTCATTGTGCTCGACGCTCGCCAGCGCGGTGGCGCCGGCGTCTCCGAGCAAGGTGCTGCGGTACGCCTTCTGCGCGCCGACCGCGATGACGGTGAGCGCGAGCCACAGACCTCCGGCCTGCAGGAGCGCGGCCTTGGTGGGGCGCGGCAAGCGGAAGCCACCGGCCGCGAGCGCGAGGCCCGCGACGGCGAAGTTGACGCCGTACAAGCGCTTGCACCACAAGCACACGTTGCCGAGCTCGTGCACGGAGACGTACCAGAGCAGCAGCGAGTAGACGCTCGCAGCGGCGCCCAGCAGGCCGATCAGCGTGACGAGGTCGCGCCGGGCGCGGGCGCTGGCCGCGCTGAGGTAGGCGAGCAGCGCGTAGAAGGGCAGGCCCCACGTGAAGAGCGGGACGCCGAACAGCTCCGACCAGTCGCTCGTGTTGACGACGTCGCAGTTCACGCCCTCGGCTTCCGCGCAGCCCCAGAGCTCCATCTGCATATTCTCGCCGCCGTAGAGCGAGATCTCGTGGTGCTGCGTCATGTAGACGCAGATGCCGATGCCGACGACGGAGAGCACGCTCACCAGCGCCATCGCGGCAGGGCGCGCCTGCTCGGACCAGTGCTTTGCTTCGCTCACTTCAGACCTCGCAGCGTGGCGTCGAGCTCGGTGAGCCCTGCCTCTTGAGAGAACCCCGACTTGCGCCACTTCACGGTGCCATCCGCGTCGACGACGAAGACGGTGGGCATGCTCATCACCTCCCATTGGCCGAGGGCGACGGACTCGTTGTCCCAGACGATGGGCAGGTCAAAGGGCACCGACCGCAGAAAGCCCTGTGCTTTGGCGCGCTCGCGGTCGACGTTGACGGCGAAGACGCGCACCTCGGGGTGCTCCTTGGCGTACTTGGCGAGCTCGGGCAGCTCGCGTCGGCAGGGGCCGCACCAGCTCGCCCAGAAGCTCAGCACGACGGGCTTGCCTCGCTGCGCTGCGAGGCTGAACCGCTGACCATCCAGCGTCTGAAGCTCGATCTCGGGCGCGGTTCGCCCGACTACGTCGAGCGTCACCTCCGGGATCATCTCCGGCGCGGCGAGCGCCGCGGTGAGCGCGAGAGTCCATAGCGTGAGCAAAGCGTCCTCCTCAGTCGGGGCTGTGGTTCGTCGTCGGGTGCGATATCCTATCGCTCTCTCCCCTCCCAGCGCTGCCGCCAAGGTCGCGCGCCCTCCCCTCCGAGCTCTCCACCATGCCCCCACGCAAGAAGGCGCCTGACGACGCCACCCCGAAGCCGCGCGCGGCGGCCAAGCCGAAGGCCGCGCCGAAGGCCTCGCCGAAGGCCTCGCCGAAGGCCGCAGCCACCAGCAAGGCCAAGAGCGGCGCGAAGGCCAAGGCGCCGTCGTCCCCTCGTCCAAAGCGATCGAGCAAGCCCGTTACGTCGTCCAAACCAACGGTTCGAAGCTGGCGGTGGGTGATCGGCCGCGAGGTCGCGACGGTCGCCGTGGGCGTGGCCCTCGGGCTCGGCGCTACTGGGACGCTGCTGTGGCGGCGTGCGCAGGACGACGTGCGCGCCTACCTCGCCAACCCGCCGCGCTCGGTCCCAGGCGTCCTCTACTCGGCGCCCATGCGCTTGAAGGTCGGGCAGCCCGCCACGGCCGCGGAGCTCGCTGGCGACCTGCTGAGCGCGGGCTATGAGCGCGTCGCGGCGGTGAAGGAGCGCGACCAGTTCTCGGTGGAGGGCGGGCGCTTCGACATCTGGACCGCGCCGTGGGCGCAAGGCGGCTTGAAGGTCGACGGCGGCAAGCTCACCGTTCGCGTCGAGGACGGGCGCATCACCAGCATCGACAATGCGCACGCTGTGCTGCGACCCACGGTGCTCGCGGTGCTCGGCGACCTCGAGGGCAAGCGCGATCCTGTGTATTTGGAGCGCGTCGCGCCGACGCTGCCGTCTGCCGTCATCGCGATGGAGGACAGCCGCTTTCGCAGCCACCACGGCCTCGATCCGGTCGGCGTCCTGCGCGCGGTGTGGCACAACCTGCGCAGCGACGGCGGCGTGCACGGCGGCTCGACCCTCACCCAACAGCTCGCCAAGAACCTGTTCCTCAGCAGCGATCGCACGATGCGGCGCAAGGTGCGCGAGGCCTTCTTCGCTGCGGCCCTTGAGGCGAACCTCACCAAGGACGAGCTACTCCAGCTCTACCTCGGCGAGGTGTACCTCGGCCAAGTCGGCGGCATCCCGCTGCACGGCGTCGAGCAAGCCTCGCGCGCTTGGTTCGGCGTCTCCACCGCGCAGCTCACCCTCGGGCAAGCGGCGCTCATGGCCGGCGTGATCTCGTCGCCGAACGCCTACTCGCCGGTTCGCCACCCGGAGCGGGCGCAAGAGCGGCGCTCCCTCGCGCTGCAGCGCATGGTCGAGGTCGGCGACATCACCGCGGCCCAGGCCGCTGCCGCCGAGAAGGAGCCGCTGGTCATCCTCGGCGAGCTACCTGGCGCGGTGCGTCGCGCGCCGTGGGCGGTGGACGTCGCGGTGGACCGCGCGGATGACCTCGTCGGCGAGGGCGCGCTCTCGTCGGGCGGCTGGCAGGTCTACACGACGATTCAACCTGGACTTCAGCGGGCGGCAGAGCGCGCGCTTCGCGGCGGCCTCGACAGCTTGGGGGACGCGGACGCTCAGGCGGCGATGGTGGTCGTGCGCGTCTCGGACGGCGCCGTGCTCGCCGTCGTTGGCGGGCGCGACTACGTCGCGAGCCCGTTCAACCGCGCCACGAGCGCGTGGCGCCAGCCCGGCTCGGCGGTGAAGCCGCTCACGCTGTTGGCGGCCTTTGATCGCGATCCGACCCTTTCGCCGATCAGCCCCATCGAAGACGCGCCGCTGACCATCGGCTCCTGGTCGCCCACCAACTACGACGGTGTCTACCAGGGTACGCTGACGCTGCGCTACGCGATCGAGCACAGCCGCAACCTGCCCGCCGTGCGCCTCGCGCAGACCGTCGGCGCGGAGCCGCTGCAACACTTCTACGAGCGAGCGGGCCTATCGCGGGCGAACGCCCTGCCCTCGGCGGCGCTCGGCGCCTTCCCCACGACCGCGTGGGAGATGGCGGGCGCGTACACGGCCTTTCCAGGCGGCGGCGCCTGGTCCGAGCCCTGGCTCGTTGAGGCGCTCGTCAGCCCAAATGGCCGGGTGGAGCGCCCGACGCACGAGCGCTATGACCTGGCCTCAGCGCGCGCCGCTGCGCTCGCGACCACCGTGCTCGAGGGCGTCATCAGCGACGGCACGGGGCGGGGCGCTGCCGCCTACGGCATTCACGGCGGCGTCGGCGGCAAGACGGGCACCACCAACGACGGGCGCGACGCGTGGTTCGTGGGCGTGACCCCCGAGCTCTCGGTCGCCGTGTGGGTCGGCCGCGACGAGGGCGAGCCGCTCGGGATGAGTGGCGCCAAAGCGGCGCTCCCGATCTGGGCGACCTTCGTGCACGACGTCGGCGCGGACATCGGCAGCTTCCCGCTGCCGCGCTCTGTTGAGCGACACGCGGTCTGCGTCGACAGCCATCAAGTGGCGCGCGCTGCCTGCCCGCTCACCTACGATGAGCTGTTTAGCGCCGGTCAAGCACCGACCGATAAGTGTGAGGAGCACGGCGGACTCAGGCCGATCGGCTTCTCAGTGCGCGAGCTGTTCCGACGCCACGACGACGCCGAACCGGAGTAGCGCGAACGCCCCCCGCGCGAGGGGCGCTCGGCGCCGGTGGCGCTACACCTGCACCGTGTGGCGCGTACCCGAGTTGCGGCGGTAGAACTCGCGCCAGATGTAGGTGTAGCCAGCGCGGAGCTCGTCGGGCGTCATGTTCTTCGGCGTGAACGTCGGGTTCGCGTCGTTGTACAGGCTCCAGTCGCGCGTGATGATGCGGTCTTCCTTGGTGAGCTTGCGCCAGAGCGGAGTGCCCGGGTACGGCGTGAGCATGACGAACTCGGCGGTGTCAATCTTCGCCTTCTCGGTGTACTCGAGGATGCGGTCGAAGACGCCCTTGTTCTCTTCGTCGTGGCCCGCGAGCAGCGAGGCGTAGACGCCCATGCCTTGGTCGCGAACGCGCTGGACGGCGTCGAGCACGGTCTGGACGTGCTTGGGGTCGGGGTTGGCGCTGAAGGCGTTGCGCGAGGCGGGGTCAAAGCCGAAGACCATGTAGATGGACACAGCGTTGAGCTTGCGCAGGTTCTTGAAGAACTCCGGGCTGGCGAGCATGGCCTGCTGCGGGCTGGCGCCGACGTAGGAGATCGTGGTGCCGAGCCCCTCACAGCGGGTGAGCGTCTCTACGAAGTGCTCGATGATGCGCTGCGCGGGGAAGGACGAGGTGTCCTCGGTGAGGCTGATGTAGCGCTCGACGCCGCCCTGGTTCATGGCGCGGAAGTTGTCCGCGACCCACTCGGGGTCCATGAAGCGCATCTTGCGGCCCATGTACTCGGGGATGACGCAGGCCGGGCAGCGCAACGCGCAGCCGCGCGAGATCTGGAGCGCGTAGTCGACGGTCAGCTGACCGCGCGAGCCGGTGGAGCGGTAGCCATTGCCGCCTTCTTTGTCGAAGTACAGGTCCCAGCGCGGCGGGGGCAGCTTGCTAAGGTCGTAGTCCTCGGTGGCCTGGTAGATCGGCTTGAGGCAGCGGTTCTTGGCGTCCTCGATCAGCTGGAGCCAGATGCCCTCGCCTTCGCCGATGCAGACGGCGTCGACGTGAGGGGCCATCTCCTGTGGCATGAGCGAGGAGAAGATGCCGCCGACGGCGACCTGGACGCCGCGCGAGCGGAACTCGTCGGCGATCTGCATGGCGCGCTTGGCGGCGGGCGTGAAGACCGGCATAGCGACGAGGTCAAACTTCTCGTCCCACGGGATCTGCTCGACGCGATCGTCGATGAAGGTGATGTCGTGCTCGTCCGGGACCATGCCCGCCAAGAGCGCGATGCCCATGGTCGGCGAACCAAGGTAGCTACCCGCGGACACGTCCTCGCGGATCTCCGGGTTGGCCTCCGCGTGCCGAACGTAGGACGGATAAATGAAGCAGATGTGCATCGTTGACTCCCTCGCGGTAGGACCGCCTGCATTTCCCGACTAGCCGCTAGGACGCGCGCTGCCAAGCGTCGCTGAGTCTCCGTTCAGGGGACCCCGAACTCCGTTGCCCGGTTCGAAGCGTCGCGGTACGTCGACATCCCCACACGCGCTCACGCGCTGTCCTATGGAGCTGTCGTGACCCCTACCGACCATCGCCGCTGCGTCTACACCATCAAGGGCCTCGCGGCCGACGCGATACATCGCGCAGACTCGGGCCACCCCGGCATGCCGCTCGGCGCCGCGGACATGGCGACGGTGCTGTGGACGCGCTTCCTAAAGCACGATCCCGCGGAGCCCACCTGGGCCGATCGCGACCGCTTCGTGCTCTCGGCGGGGCACGGCTCCATGCTTCTGTACAGCCTGCTCCACCTGTCGGGCTACGACCTCTCCCTCGACGATCTGCGCTCCTTCCGCCAGTGGGGCTCGCGCACGCCGGGGCACCCCGAGTTTGGGCACACGCCGGGCGTCGAGACCACCGCCGGTCCGCTCGGGCAGGGCGTCGCGGTCGCGGTCGGCCTGGCGATGGCGGAGCGCTGGAAGCGCGAGACGTATGGAGACGAGCTCTGTGATCACCGAGTGTGGTGCATCGCGGGCGACGGCTGCCTGATGGAGGGCGTCGCCGCCGAGGCGGCCTCGCTCGCGGGGCACCTCAAGCTCGATCGACTCACCCTGCTCTACGACGACAACCAGATCACGATCGACGGCAGCACCGACATCACCTTCACCGAGGACGTCGGCGCGCGCTTCGAGGCGTACGGCTGGCATGTTCAGCACGTCGATGGCCACGACGCCGAGGCGGTCGCCAGCGCGCTGACCGCCGCTACCGCTGAGACGCAGCGCCCGTCGCTCATCTGCGCGCGCACGGTCATCGGCCAAGGCTCGCTCAAGCAGGGCACGAGCGCCACGCACGGCTCGCCGCTTAGCGCCCCGGACATCGCCCAGCTCAAGGAGCACATGGGCCGCGATCCGCAGCGGGAGTTCGTGGTGCCGGCCGAGGTGCTCGCCGCATTCCGCGAGCACGGCGGTCCCCAAGCCCGCGCGGCTTGGCAGGCCCGCGTCGCCGCCCACCCGCGTGGCGCGGAGCTGCTCGCGGCGCTCGCTACGACCGGCGATGAGCTCGTCGCGAAGGTCGCGTGGCCCAGCTTCGCCGTCGGCAGCAGCGTCGCCACACGCAAGGCCACCCAGGCCTGCCTCAAGGCGATCACCAAAGCCAGCCCGTTCGTCCTCGGCGGTTCGGCGGATCTCGCCGGCTCCAACGGCACCGACATCGGAGTGCGCGCCTTCACGCCAGCCTCCTTCGCGGGGGCCGCTACCGTGAACTTCGGCATTCGCGAGCACGCGATGGGCGCGATCTGCAACGGCCTCGCCCTGCATGGCGGCATCACGCCGTACTGCGCCACCTTCCTGGTGTTCCACGACTATATGCGCCCCGCGGTCCGCCTCGCGGCGCTCATGGGCCTCGGCGTCATCTACGTCTACACCCACGACAGCGTGTTCTTGGGCGAGGACGGCCCCACCCACCAGCCGGTCGAGACCCTGCTCGCGCTGCGCTGCGTGCCGAACCTGCTCACCATTCGGCCGGCCGACGCGGCGGAGACCGCCGAGGCGTGGAAGATCGCCCTCGCCCGTCGCAGCGCGCCCACCGCGCTCGCCCTCACCCGCCAGGGCCTGCCCACCCTCGATCGCACCGTCTACGGCGCCGTCGAGGGCGTTCACCAAGGCGGATACGTGCTCTCCGAGGCCAAGGGCGCGCTGCAGGTCGTCCTCATGGGCAGCGGCTCCGAGGTGCAGACGCTCCTCGACGCGCAGACGCTGTTGGAGTCCGCGGGTGTTCACGCGCGCGTGGTGTCTGTGCCCTGCCGCGAGCTGCTCTGGGAGCAGGATCGCGCGTACCGCGACGCCGTGCTGCCCGTCGGCGTCCCGCGGGTCAGCTTGGAGGCGGGCCTCACCCTCGGGTGGGAGCGCTACATCGGCGACTCGGGCCTGGCCATCGGCATCGACACCTTCGGCTTCTCAGCGCCCGCAGAGGTCATCGCCGAGAAGATCGGCTTCACCCCTGCGGCGGTGGCGGCGCGCGTCCAGGCTCACCTGGCGCGCTAGCGGCCGCGGTGGTGCTTGGGGTCGGACTCAAGCGCCGCGAGCGCCTGCACTACCCGGCTGCGGAGCTCGCGGTCGGCGATGCCCAGCGCGAGCGCGCGGTTGAGCGCGTTGGCTGCGACGGCGGGATCGGTGCTCGGGCAGAGGCCGAGGCTCGCCGAGGCGGTCGCGGACTGCGCGCTGTCGCCGTAAGACGCGAGCCACGCGAAGCTGTCCGTGACGGAGGCGCAGTCGTTGAGCGGGCCTTCGCCGAGCTCGCCGCGCAGCTCGTGCAAGGCCATGAGCAGGTCGTGGCGCGGGCTGGAGGCCAAGAGCGCCTGGATCTGCTCCATCGTGGCGCGCGTTGGCTGCACGCGGACCAGCGCTTGCAGGCGACGAACACGGCCTTCGGGGGCCTCGATCGCGTCGGGCCAGCGCGCCAAGAAGGCGTCCCACTGGGCGACGACGCCGTCCGGAGCGCCACCGCGCGCGTTGAGGCGCTGAATGCGCACAAAGTCGCGGGCGGACGTGTCACGCGCGCTCGGCGCTTCGTCTTCGGCGACGACGGGCAGCTCGTGGGCCACGGCGACGGCGCGCGGGCGCGCACCGGCAGACGACGCCGGGCGCTCCGCGATTGGCGTGGTCTCCACAGCGGCGTCGGCGACCGCAGGAGCGATCGGCTCGACGGGCGCTTGGGCGAGCTGCACCGCGAGCTCGGCGGTGCTCCAGCGCTCCCCGGCGGTCACAAAGCGCTCGACGCCAGCGTGGCGGACGGCGACCTTGCCGCGCGAGCAGCCGACCCAGACCGCACCATCGTCGCGGATGCCGACGTCAAACACCGTGCCCTTGACCTCGACCTCGACGTCCTTGGCCTCGATGACGAGGCGGCGGTACAAGCCGCCAGGATCGACCGAGAACTCGGCGCTTCCGGACAGCATGTCGATGACCGTGCCGCTCTTGTCCGCTTGGGCGACGCGCAGGCTGCCGTTGGCGGTGACGTCGATCGAGGGCCCGAGCTCGAAGGTCTGCCCGTGCCACTCGGCGACCTGCCCGAGCTCGGAGCCGATCGGGCCGTAGCCCGGAGGCTGTGCCATCCAGACGCCCACGCCGACGACCACCGCCGCCGCGGCGAGCGCGGGCGCCCAGCCGCGGACCCAGCTCGGCTCGCGGGCGGCGATCTGCAGGTTGGCGCGAGAGCGGAGCAAGCGGTTCAGCTCACCCTCGGTGGGCTCCGTGCAGTCGCGCACGGTCTCCAGCAGCTCGGGGTGCAGCGGCGCGACGAGGCGGTCGATCTCGTGGCCCGTGGGCGAGGTCGACGTCTCGATCCAGTCCGTCATCTTGCGGCTCATGACCCCTCCTCTGCGGACACAGCGTGCCCGAGGACGTCGGCGCGCCCAAGTCCCTCGTGCTCCAGCGCCTTGGCGAAGGCCTTGCGCGCGTAGTGCAGCCGACTGTAGACCGTGCCCGGCGGAATGCCGAGCATCTCACCGACCTCTGGGGCCGTGCGCCCCTCCATATCCATCAGCACCAGGACCTCGCGCGCCTTGTCGCCGAGGCGCTCCAGCGCGAGCTGCACCTGACGGCGTTGGCGCAGCTTGAGCACGTCCTCTTCCGGGGTGTCGCGCGGGCACTCGACCTCGGGCACCGAGTCCAGCCCGACCCAGCGGCGGATCATCGCCTTGCGGCGCGCGTTGCTGACGACGTTGCGCGTGACCGCGAAGAGCCAGGTGCTGAGCGCTGACTCGCCGCGAAAGGTGTCGAGCTTGCGAAAGGCGACGGAGAACACGTCCTGCGCGAGGTCCTCGGCGTCCACATGGGGGCCTCCCAAGCGGATGCACCAAGAGAGCACCTGCTTGGCGAAGCGGCGGTAGAACGCGTCGAGCGCGCCGACCTTACCGTCGCGGACGGCGTGAAGAAGCTGGGCGTCGGTCATCTGGGACAAGCGAAGGACTCCTGGATGACCGCTTTGTGTGCGCGGGTCGCGAACCCTTCAGTCGGATTCGCGACCCAGTCACGAGCGAGTTTAGTAGGCGCGCGCGAAGATCGCCCACTCTTGCGCCGGCTTGCCGGTGAGCGGGCAGGTCAGGCCCTCGGCCGAGCCCTCGTGGAAAGGGAAGCAGCGAATGGTCGCCTTGGTCTCTTCCTTGATGCGGTCCTCGTCGTCGTCGTCGCCGCCCCAGGGCACGCGGTAGAAGCCAGGCTTGGTGGCGAGCAGCTCGTCGAAGTGGGCGCGGCTCTCGACCGTGTAGGTCTGGGCGTCGCGATAGGTGGTCGCGCGCTCCAAGAGCTCCGCCTGGATGCCGTCGAGCACGTCGCGGATCGCCGCGAGGGCGCCGTCGAGCGGCAGGCCGAACTTGTCGCCGCCGATGCGGCGCTTGGCGAAGGCCTGGCGGTTCTGCACGTCGCGGGGGCCGATCTCCAGGCGCAGCGGCACCCCCTTGCGCTCCCACTCGAAGTACTTGGCGCCGGGGCGCAGGTGGTCGCGGTCGTCGACCTTCACGCGGTAGTGCGGCTTGAGCTCGGCGAAGAGCTCGTCGACGGCGGCCATGACCACGTCGCGATCCTTGTCGCGGTAGATCGGCACGATGACGACCTGAACCGGGGCGATGGCGGGCGGCAGCACGAGGCCGTCGTCGTCCGAGTGCGCCATGATGACGGCGCCGATGAGCCGGGTGGAGACACCCCACGAGGTGGCCCACACGAACTCGCGCTCGCCAGCGGCGTTCTGGAAGCTGACGTCGAAGGCCTTCGCGAAGTTCTGGCCGAGGAAGTGGCTGGTGCCCGCCTGGAGCGCCCAGCCGTTCTGCATCATCGCCTCGATCGTGAAGGTGTCGAGGGCGCCCGCGAAGCGCTCGCGCGCGGACTTGCGTCCCTTGACGACGGGCATGGCGAGGGAGGTCTCGGCGAAGTCCGCGTAGACGTCGAGCATCTTACGGGCCTCTTCCAGCGCTTCGGCCTCGCTGGCGTGCGCGGTGTGGCCCTCTTGCCACAAGAACTCGGCGGTGCGCAGGAAGGGCCGGGTCTTGAGCTCCCAGCGCACCACGTTCGCCCATTGGTTGATGAGGATGGGCAGGTCGCGCCAGCTGGTGATCCATCGGCCGTACATATGCCAGATGATGGTCTCCGACGTGGGGCGGATGATCAGCGGCTCTTCCAGCTTGGAGCTCGGATCCGGCTCGACCGCGGCCTTGCCGTCGACCTCGGTGGCGCGCAGGCGGTGGTGGGTGACGACCGCGCACTCCTTGGCGAAGCCCTCGACGTGCTCAGCCTCTTTGGACAAGAAAGACATGGGGATGAGCAGCGGGAAGTAGGCGTTGACGTGCCCCGTCTCCTTGAAGCGCCCGTCGAGATCGCGCTGAATCGCCTCCCAGATGGCGAAGCCGTGCGGGCGGAGCACCTTGCAGCCGCGAACGGGGGCGTCATCCAGGAGCGACGCTTGGGCGATGACGTCGAGGTACCATGCGGAGTAGTCGACGTTGCGGGGGGTAATCGAGGTGTCTTGCGCCACGGAGGCCTCCAAAGCTAGCGTCCGCGTCTAACGCGCGCGGGGCGCGCAGCACTCACACCATGTGCGTCGCGGAGGGTTAGTGAGCGGCATGGCTCGCAACCCCATTCGTGTTCAGGACCTCGGTCGCGTTCGGCAGATCGCCACCGCGCTCGCCCGCAACGGCTTCGGGCACGTGTTCAGCCGCATCGGCTTGGGCGCGCACCTGCCTGCGGCCAAGGCCGAGGACGCGAGCTCGCCCGCCGCCCGCCGCGCGCGTCAGGTGCTCGTCGATCTCGGCCCGACCTTCGTGAAGCTCGGTCAGATCCTCTCGGTTCGCCCGGATATTTTGCCCGAGGACATGCTCTCGGAGTTCGAGTCCCTGCAAGACCGCGTCGAGCCCATGCCCTTCTCGGCGGTGCGCGCCGTGATCGAGAGCGAGCTCGGCACGCCGCTAGAGGAGCGCTTCTCCTTCGTCGACGAGGAGCCGCTCGGCTCGGCCTCCATCGCGCAGGTCCACCGCGCGGTGATGCTCGACGGCACCGAGGTCGCGATCAAGCTGCAGCGTCAGGGCATCGAGGCCATGATCCGCAGCGACCTCTCGATCCTCTACACGCTGGCCGAGCTGCTGGAGGGCCGCGTCGAGGTTCCGGGCATGCACACCCCCGTCGACATCGTGCGCGAGTTCGAGACCGCTATCGTGCGCGAGCTCGACTTCTTGCAGGAGATGCGGGCCGCTCAGCGCGTCGGCGCCAACTTCAAGGGCAGCGGCGACGTCGTCATCCCCAAGGTCTACCCGCAGTGGTGCACGCGCCGCATGCTGGTGATGGAGCTGCTCAAGGGCGAGCCGCTCGGCAGGGCGATGGAGCGCATGCAGCCAGAAGAGGCCGGCCACGTCGCGCACCGCGTCATGGACGCCATCTACTGCCAGGTCTTTGACCACGGCTTCTTCCACGGCGATCCGCACCCGGGCAACATCTTCTTGATGCCCGACGGCCGCATCGCCTTCTTGGACTTCGGCGTCACAGGCCTGCTCACCGGCAACATGCAGGACACGCTGCTGCTCGCGTTCACGTCGCTGGTGTTTCGCGACCCCGACACGCTGGCCATGACCGTGTACCGAGCGGGCGCCACGTCGGAGCGCATCGACCTGCGCGAGCTCCGCGACGCGTGCGAGCACCTCATGGTGAAATACCACGGCGCCTCCTTGGACGACATCGCGAGCCCGACCACCCTCATGGAGGTCGTGCGCGTCGCCTCGCGCTTCCGCATCACGCTGCCGCCCGAGTTCGCGGTGCTGTCGCGGTCCGTGGCGCTCATCGAGGGCATCTGCCGCAAGCTGCTGCCTGGCTTGGACATCGTCGCTGAGGTGCAGCCCTACGCGCAGCGCCTCATGCGCAGCCGCTTCTCCACCGAGCGCGTGGCCGCCGACGTCGCCCGCCTCGTCTTTCAGGCGCAGAGCCAGTTCCGCGACCTGCCCACGCAGTCGTCCCAGGTCATGATGGACCTGCAAGCGGGCCGGCTCACCTTCAACTTCCGCGACCTCGAGGCGGAGCGCAACCGCCACCAGCTCGAGTACCTGCGCGACGAGCTGCGCATGGGCGGCCTTCGCGTCGCCATGGCGCTCATGGCTTCGACCGTGAGCATCATCGCGGTGGGGCTGCTCGTCGCAGCCAGCCAAGCGCCATTGTATTGGGCGATCGGCTTCTCCCTCGCGGGCATGGGCGGCCTAGGCCTCGCGACCACGCTTTACGGCGCGCTCGGCGTACACGTCTTCTTCGCGGGCTTGCTCGACCTTCGCGGATGGCGCCGCCGAATCTTCGGCTTGCTCCGGTTTTTTACTTGGCGCAAAACCGAATGAGCTGCGTGTTGTCCACACGCCAAGCCGCCTGTGGTACCGTCACCGTCTCTCGGGGCCATCCCCTCCCCTTCTTCGACTGGAGCCTTCCTTGTCCAACCTGAAGCTCGACTTCTCACGCGGTGAAGTCCTCGCACAGAAGTACGAGGTCGTCGATCTGCTCGACGAGAGCCCGCTCGGACTCACCTACCGAACCAAGCACCTCAGCTCGGGCAAGTACGTTCGCCTGACCTTGCTCCGCCCCAAGGTGGCTGGGCACGATCAGAAGGAGCAGGTGCTCGAGGCCTTCAACAACGCCAAGAATCACACGCAGACCAACCTGATCAAGGTCGGCGAGCTCGGTGATCACGAAGGCGTGGCCTACTACACCATGGAAGACTTCGAGGGGCAGACGCTCCGCGAGCTCATCCAGGAGCACAAGGTCGAGGGCCGCCAGTTCAGCCTCAAGGAGTCCGCGCAGATCACTATTCAGATGCTCGAAGCACTGGAAGCGCTGCACGAGCAGGGTGTGTTTGTCCGAGCGCTGCGCCCCGAGTACGTGCTCGTCAACGTGCGCTACACCGGGCCGCGCAAGCAGAACTTCGTCGCGCAGGTCAAGCTCGTCGGCGCCTGCTTCTGGGATCTGGTCCCCACAGGCACCCTCGCCGAGGACGAGTTCACCCGCGGCGAGGCCCAGTACCTTGCGCCCGAGCTCAAGAGCTTCGAGCCCGAGCCATCCACCCGCAGCGACGCCTACTCTGTCGCGGTCATGTTCTACGAGATGCTCACTGGCACCGCGCCTGTCGGCACCTACCAGCTCCCGACCATGCTGCGCCCCGAGCTCCCCCGCGCGGTCAACGGCTTGGTCGAGGTCGCCTTGGCCATGTCCCCCGAGGACCGCTACCCCAGCGCCGCGGACTTCTCCGCCAACCTTCGCAACGTCATCGCTGACCTGTCTACCAACGACACCGAGCTCCCCCGCAAGGCGCTCATCTCGCCCATGGGCTGGGGCATCATCTTGCTGCTCACCGGCGCGCTCGCGGTCATCGGCTACCAGCTCTTCGGCCGCGGTGGCGTGGACGCCATCGAGAAAGAGGCGGAGCAAGCCGACACGATCCTGCGCAACTCCACCAAGGAGCAGCACAAAGTGGTCGGCGCCGACGAGATCAAGGCCGTGCTCGCCAAGCACCCCAAGGGCATGATCTACATCCCCGCCGGACCGTTCATTCAGGGCCGCATGAACAAGGACCCCGACGCCATCTCCGCCGAGCCCCTCACCCGCAAGGTGGATCAGCCCGGCTTTGTGATCGACGCGTTCGAGTACCCGAACCAGGTCAACGCGGTGCCCATGAGCAACGTGAAGTTCCACGACGCCGAGCGCCTCTGCCAAGAGCAGGGCAAGCGCTTGTGCAGCGCGGACGAGTGGGAGAAGGCCTGCAAGGGCCCGAACAACCTCATCTACGCCTATGGCGACTTCTACGACACCGCCTACTGCCCCGAAGGCGCTGGCCACAAGAGCGCGATCGGCGACTGCAAGGGCAGCTGGGCCGGCGGACCCTTCGACATGTCGGGCAACTTCGCCGAGTGGACGTCCAGCGCGCCTGCGGGCGGCTCCGACCGCCGCATCGTCAAGGGTGTGAGCAGCCTCCCGCACAAGGGCCGTCGCTGCGCCTTTGGCCGCGACGAGAGCACGGCCTTCACCGACACCACCATGTCCTTCCGCTGCTGCCGCGACGTCGACGCCCCGCCTGCGGAAGACAAGGGCACCGACGCCGCAAAGTAGCTACGCGATCAAGGCGCCACGGGCGTCTTGTAGCTGATCACGTAGGGCACGCCATCATCGCTGGCGTGCCCTTCGTCGTCATAGACCAGCACGCCGAAGTCGAGCAGCGTGTCGAAGGGCGGCTCGCCGGTGGTCACCATGGACATGGACACGGTGGCTTGCGGCGTCGCGCACGGCGTGGGGCTGAGGGAGCCGTAGACCTCGTTATAGGGCTCTTGCGTGTCTACGACGCCGTCTACGACAGCGTCCCACCACAAGCGCAGGGTGTAATAGTGCAGATCGCCGTCGTTGTCGTTCGCGGTGACGCGCGCGAGCAGCGTCTCGCCGCCAGTGGGGCGCGCCCCGCCGTCTTCGATCGTCAGCGCTTGCACGACAGGCGCTGTCGCGCCACAGCCCGCGGCTGCGCCCGTCGGGATGGTGATGCCCGTGTTGCTGCCGTCGCCACCCGCCGAGCACGCCGTGCCAGCGGTGATGAGGAGCGCAGCGAGCGCCCAAGGTCCTGTCTTCATGTCGCCTCCTTGGTGTGTTCCCTAGCCCGCTGCATTAAGATCTGACAGGGGGCCGCCTTGCCACCAAAGGTCCATCCATTGACGTTGTACTCCTCGGCACGCAACCAGCTCGGCAGCCTGCGCAAGCGCTTGGCGCGCCCAGGCCCCATCGTGCGCCACGACGACTTTGACGGGCGCCGCGAGGTCGTGGTCTTGCTCCAGGGCTTCTCGCACGCCCGAAACGTGTGGGACGTCATGGAGGATCGCCTTCGCTACGACGGCTTCTCCGTGCTGTCCTTCAACCACACCTGGCATGTGCTGCCGTCGAGCGCCCGTCCCCTGGAGACCGCAGCCGAGCAGGTCGCCGACAAGCTTCACCGCCTGCGCGCGCGCTTTGAGCTCGACGGCTTCCACATCGTCGGACACTCGCGCGGCGGGCTCATCGGCCGCAGGCTCATCGAGACCTACGGCGCTGGCTGCTGCGCCAAGAGCCTGATCACCCTGGGCACTGCGCACCGGGGCACCATGGGCGCTGTGATCGGCAACGTGCTTCGGGGTGTCTCCGACGACGCCTTCCCCGATCATGTGCCGCTCACGTCGATCACCTCGGCCTCCGATTGGATCACCCCGAGCTGGCAGAGCGCTGTCACGCCGCGCACCCCCACGCACACCATGAACAACGTGCGCGTGCAAGGCGTCGGGCATGTGGAGCTGTTGTGGAGCCCGGTCGTGTACCGCGAGGTTCGCGCAGCGCTGCTGGACGCCACCGAGCTGTGGTCCAAGCGCGGAGACGCGGAGCGCAAGTGAGCCGCGAGGCCTACCGCCGCGCTGGCGTGGACGTGGAGACCGCCGAGGGGCTCGTCGGAGCGTTCGAGCGCCTCGCCTCGCCCACGCTCGGGCCGAACGTGGTCAGCGGGATCGGCGGCTTCGCCAGCTTATATGCGATGCCTCCCGGCCTGCGCGATCCGCTGCTCGTGTCGTCCACCGACGGCGTTGGCACCAAGCTGCTCCTGGCGCAGGAGCTGGGCCGCTACGAAGGCATCGGGCAGGACCTCGTCGCCATGTGCGTGAACGACGTCGCTGTGCTCGGCGCAAAGCCGCTGTTCTTGCTCGACTACCTGGCGACCGGCCGGCTCGACGCCTGGGTCGTCACCGCCATCGTCGCGAGCATCGCGCGCGCGTGCGCCGACGTCGGCTGCGCGCTCCTCGGCGGCGAGACGGCGGAGCTCCCGGGTATGCTCGCGCCCGGTCGGGTCGACGTCGCCGGCTTCTGCGTGGGCGTGGTCGAGCGCGACGGCGTGCTCGGCGCCCACCGCGTGGAGTTGGGTGACGCCCTGGTCGCGGTGCCGTCCAGCGGCGTGCACGCGAACGGTCTGTCCTGGGTGCGCGCGCTGCTCGCCGAGCACGGCGTCGACCTTCACAGCCGCGTGCCGTGGGGCGAAGGCACGGTCGGTGACGCGCTCCTCGAGCCGACGCGCCTCTACGTGCGCACGCTCGGCGCGCTCGCGGCCGACCTGCCGCTGCGCGCCGCCGCGCACATCACCGGCGGCGGTGTCGCGAGCAACCTCGCGCGCGTGCTGCCCGAGCACCTCGCGGCGGAGCTGTCGCCGTGGGCGCCGCCTCCTGTGTTCGCGTGGCTCGCCGAGCTCGGTCGGGTTGACGCGCTCGAGCTCACGCAGACGCTCAACGGCGGCGTCGGCCTCATCGTCGTCGCGCCCGCAGCCAGCGCCGGGCGCGCCGCCGAGCTCGCGGGCGGCTGGGTGGTCGGTTGGGTGGTGGAGCGCGCCGGCGAGCCCGTGGTCTGGCGGGCGTGAGCGCTCGGGTCGCGGTGCTCGCGAGCGGGAGGGGCTCGAACCTCGCGGCGCTCGCTGACGCGTCGGCGCTGCACGACGCGCAGATCGCGCTGGTGGTGGTCGATCGCGTCGGCGCCGGGGCGGTGCAGGTGGCCGCCGAGCGCGGGCTGCGGTGCATCAAGCTGCCTCGCGCGCGCGGTGAAGCGGCGGCGCACCACGAAGCGCGCTTGCGCGCCGTGCTGGACGACGCCGCCATCGATTGGGTGTGCCTCGCGGGCTACCTGCGCCTGCTTAGCGCGGGCTTCCTCCTCGCGCAGCGCGGGCGGGTGCTCAACATCCACCCTAGCTTGCTGCCTGCCCTCCCCGGCCTGCACGCCATCGAGCGCGCCCACAGGCAGGCGCTGCCGCAGACCGGCGTCACGGTGCACCTGGTCGATGACGGCGTCGACACCGGGCCGATCGTGGTTCAGGCGCCGGTGCCCCTGGTCGCGGGCGAGGCCCTCGCCGCGCTGGAGGCGCGGGTGCACGCCGTCGAGCACCGCTTATACCCACAGGCGCTCCGCCTCGCCGCGCGTGGCGACCTGGATGATCGCGTCGCAGCGCTGCTCAGCGCGCTAGAGGCTCGCTCTCAGCAGAGCTGACGCGGAAGTGGCGGGTGACGCGGTTGCCCTCGCCGTCGACCAAGGTGAGCACGTGGTCGCCGTCGTCGGGCTGGACGGTGAGCTCGTGGGTGGCGACGGTGCGACCGAGGTAGGTGCGGTCCAGGTGCCAGTCGACGGTGGCGCGCTCGGCGCGGTGGGTGGCGAGCAGCGCGAGGGCGCCGCGGGCGCCGTCGAGGTCGCGGGGCAAGAAGACCTCGGAGCCCTCGCGCGGCACCACGCAGGCCAGCGGGCCGCCGTCGTGGTCGAGGGGCTCGCAGCCGGGGGCCCACGGCGGCAGCGGCCGGTAGCCGCTCTGGACGCGCGCGTAGTACCAGGCTTGGTCGGCGGGCAGCGCAAACCACGGCTCGCCCTCGCCTGGCGGGAGCGTGACGCAGCCCGCGTGCACGCGGTGCTGGCAGGCCGCGTCACAGTGAACGCGGCGGCAGTAGCTGCACGGCGGTCCGCTCACCGCCACCGCTGGAACCCGCTCAGTGACGGCCTCAGCGCAGTCTGGTCCTGCTCGCTGCCCGCTCGCCGCGCAGACCTTCACGTCGTGCAGCGCGGCGCTCGGCTCCTCGAACCAGGCGCTGCGCGGCAGCAGGTCGAACACGTCGAACAGGACCGGGGCTGCGGCGCTGATGCCCGTGAGCCCGGGGCGCCCCTCGCCGTCCGCGTTGCCGACCCAGACGCCGACGACGTAGTCCGGGGTGAAGCCGATCGCCCACGCGTCGCGAAAGCCTTGGCTTGTCCCCGTCTTCCACGCCACCCTTCGACTGGAGTTGAACGAGCGCCACGCCGAGTCCACGCCAGGGCGGGCGACCTCTTCCAGGGCGGTGATGGTGAGCCACGCGGCGCCAGCGTCGACCGCGACCGGGCGCGTCGCGGGCGCTTCCGAGCGGTCGGTGTGCAAGGCGGGCACGACGCCGGTCTGGCCGTCGCCAGCGAGGGCGAGCTGGCGGTAGGCCTCGGTGAGGTCCCAGAGCGTGCCCTCGGCCCCGCCGAGGATGAGCGCGAGGCCGTAGTCGGCGGCGGGTCGGCTGAGGGTCGTGAGGCCGAGGCGCTCCAGGCGCGCGTAGAAGCGATCGACGCCGAAGCTGCGCAGCATCCAGGTGGCGGGCACGTTGCGGGAGCGCGCGAGGGCTCGGGAGGCGGGGAGCGCGCCGAGGTAGGCGTGATCGAAGTTCTCGGGGGCGAAGCCGCCTAAGCGCATGGGCACGTCCGGCACCAGCTCGTGGGGCAGCAGCTCGCCGGTCTCTAGCATCGAGGCGTATAAGAAGGGCTTGAGCAGGCTGCCGGTGCTGCGCGGCGCGCGGATGACGTCGACGTGCTCGCTGTGCAGGCCCTGCTCAGTGATGGGCGCGTTGCCGACGTACGCGAGCACCTCACCCGTGCGCACGTCGGCCACGAGCACCGCGAGGTTGTGCACCTCGGCGAGGGCGAGCTGCTCGTGATGGCGGCGCGTCACGTCGGCGACCCGCGCCTGCAAGCGCACGTCGACGGTGGAGTCGAAGCGCCACGCGTCCGGCGCCCTAGCGTGGGCGGTCATCATCAGGTGCGGCGCGAGCTGCGGCACGGGGCGAGGACCCGACGGGAGCGGCTCGGCGAGCGCGAGCGCGAGATCGGCCTCGCTGAGCTCGCCAGCGGCTTGCAGCGCGCGAAGCAGCCGGTCGCGCTTGGCCTGCAGCGCAGCGCGGTGGCGCCCCGGGTGCAGCAGCGCTGGGTTGTTGGGCAGCACCGCGAGCACCGCCGCTTCGGCCCAGGTGAGCGACTCCGGCGGGCGACCGAAGTAGCGCCACGCGGCGGCCTCCAAGCCGACGGTGTTGCCGCCAAAGGGCGCGTGCGCGGCGTAGAGCGCGAGCACCTCTGGCTTGGTGGTGGACAGCTCCAAGCGCAGCGCGAGCGGCGCCTCGCGCAGCTTCTCCAGCACCGTGCGCGGCGGGTTCCCCCGCGACATGCGCACCACCTGCATGGTCAGGGTGCTGCCGCCGCTCACCACCTCACCGGCCCGCAGGTCTTGTGCGAAGGCGCGCGCGATCGCGAGCGGATCGACGCCGGGGTGCCAATAATAGCGGCGGTCTTCAGCTAGGACTATAGCGGCAGCGAAGCGAGGCGGCACGGCGCGCTGGGCGGGGAAGCGCCACTGCTCATCCGCTGCGATAGCGCCCCCGAGCAGCTCCCCGTCGCGATCCCAACACACCGTCGACCAGGGCTCGTCAAAGCGCACGACGGGCGTGAGGGCGGCGGCGCCCATCAGGCCGAGGCCGACGAGCGCCCCGCCGCGAGCGAGGCGGAGCAGCGTCGCTCGCGTCAGGATCAGCCCTCCGGGCCGGGCCGCACGACCTGGACCCAAGCGCCGCGCGTGCGGCCGTTAATCGTGGGGTCGTACATCGCCTGGACCGAGGTGGGCGGCAGGTAGAAGCGCCCCTCGTAGCTGGCGTGCAGGCGGATCTCGAAGGTGCGGGTCTCGTCCTTCTTGAGGTCGAAGTAGGTGGAGACGCGGTCGTCGCGCACGTCGCGGTAGACGTAGCCCTCACCTGGCCCCGGGGCCTCGCCGTTGACCTCCCACCCGGACGGCAGGAGCTGCATGAGCGCGAGCTGCTCCAGCGCGCGGCCGGTGATGTTGTGGACCTTCACGGTGGCCGTGAGGTCGGTGCCCTGCGCGACGCTGGTGGGGTCGACCGCTTCGCCGTTGCCCGTGAGCGCCCACGCGACGCTGACCGCGAGGCCGTTGGTGCTGGCCTGCTCTTCGGCGACACGCGGCAGGCTGGAGGCGATGACGCGCGGGAAGAGCGTCACGCCGCTGGTGTTGGTGAAGTGCACCGCGGGCAGCGTGTCCTGACCGACGAAGGAGCGGTCCTGCGCGAGGGCGTGGTCGAGCTTGAGCGTGGTCGCTTTCCCGCCTTCGCGCTGCACCTTGAGGGTGGCCGGGTCGCTGAGCTTGGTGGTCTCGCCGTACCGGGCCATGGCCACCAAGCTGTACGCGATCTCCTGCGTGGAGAGCGTCGCTTCGCTGGTGAGCGCGGTGGAGACCTGTCGGGCGAAGTCGGCGGAGGCTTGGGCGTCGCCGAGGAGCGCGAGCGTCTCCAGCATCATGGCGCGGTCGCGGCGATCGCTGCCGAAGGTGCCTGAGAGCTCCTGGTAGTGCGGCAGATCGGGGCGCGGGCCCGCGATGAGCTCGCGCGCGACGGACTCCTGGCCAGCGAGCTGGTAGGCCGCGGCGAGGCGCCAGCGCGCGGCGACGGAGAGCTGCGCCTCGCGCAGGCGGTTCATGGCCGCGAGCTGCGGTGAGCCGGCGAGCGCGAGGGTGTAGAGCCTGTAAGCCTGCTCCAGGTCCGAGTTGGTGTCCGAGGAGCGGCTCCAGCGCGACGCCTCTTGGCTTTGGAAGGCCTTCCAGCGGCCGAGCATACCGGGGGGCAAGACGTAGCCAGCGCGCTCGGCTTCGACCAAGAAGTGCCCGGCGTAGTTGGTGCCCCAGGTGCTGACGGTGGTCTCTCCGGGCCAGTAGCCGAGGCCGCCGTTGGTGGTCTGGAAGGACGCGAGGCGCTCCACCGCGGCCTGCACGTTCTTCTGCGTGGCCTGCTGCTGCGAGGGCGACAGGTCGAGCAAGCGCGACAGGTAGAGCTGCGGGAAGCTGCCCGAGGTGGTCTGCTCGACGCAGCCGTGCGGGTACGCGATGAGCTGGTCCAAGCGGCGCCCGAGGTCGAGCGGCGGGACGGCGGAGACCTCGATCACCTGGTCATTGGTGCCGGGGAGCCCGGCCGTGAAGGCGGGGGCGTCCCAGGTAGCGCCGGCGAGCAGCGTGGAACCGATCACCTGGGTGGCGCGGGTGCCGGGGTAGCGCACGTCGACCTCGACCACTTGCTCCGAGGACAAGCGCGCGCTCTTGGCGGTCACCTTGACGCGCACGACGCCGAGCGTGTCGTCCAGCGCGAGCTGGAAGGGAACGAGGGCGTCACCGGCGCCCTTGAGGTGGACCTCTTGCTGGGCGGGGCCGACCACATGGCCGGGGCCCTCGATCGCCACGCTGACCGTGACGTCGCGCTGGCCATCCTCCGTCGTGAAGACGCTGACTGGCAGCGCCACCTGCTCCTGCGGCCCGAGGACGCGCGGGAGCGAGGCGAGCACCATGAGCGGTGTCTTGACCGGGACGGAGCGCTGCGCTGAGCCGTAGGCCGCGCCATCGCCAGCGACCACCATCACGCGCACCTCGCCGAGGTACTGGCCGAGCGGCACCTTGTGGGTGGCCTTCTGGTCGGCGTCGAGGTGGAAGGGCCCGAGCACGGTAGCTACTGGCTTAAAGCGCTGCGCCTTGGCGCTCGGCGCGTCCGCTTCGCCGTCACCGCCGATGGCGAGCGTGCCCTCGAGCGCGCGGCCGTAGGCGCCGGCGACGTCGCCGAAGATGTCCCAGGTGCGCACGCCCAGCGCCTCGCGAGCGTTGAAGGTGCCCCACGGATCCGGGGTCTGGAAGCGCGTGAGCCCGAGCAGGCCCTCGTCCACCACCGCGAGCGTGTAGGTCATGGGCTTGCCGTCCGTCTCCCGCACGTTGACCACCGCGTCGTCGTTCGGCGCGAAGGTGTCGGCGGTGGTGAGCTCCGGGTGCAAGCGCGACGCTGGGTCTTCGACCGCGATGGGCACGACGCCGTAGAGGCGAACCGGGCGATCGTTGCCGCTCGCGTCGTAGGGCTGCAGCAGCGTGACGTTGGCGTAGACGGTGGGCGACATCGCCGCGGTGGCCGTGAAGGTGTAGGCGGTGGTGTCGCCGGTGGGGGTGACCCAGGCCATGTCGAGCACGCGCGAGCCGGTCTCCAGGGACACGAGCACGCGACCCTTCTGCGCCGTGGGGATGTTGAGCGTGATGGGCTCGCCGACGTTCACGTGGTCGCTCGCGGCGGTGACCGAGAGCACCGCCGCGCCCCCTGCCCCGTCCTTTTGGGCACGCCCTGCCCAGCCCGGCCAGTCGAGGTAGACGACGCGCGCGCTCTGGTGCGTGCCCGCCTTGTCGGTGGCGACCAGCAGGTAGCGGCCCCACGCGGGGTACTTCACCTCGAAGGACCACGCGCCCTTGCCGCCCTTGAGCGACACGTCGCCCTCGGCGACCACCTCGCGCGACTTGCCCGCCGCGAAGTCCCCCAGGTTCTCGGGGCCCTTCTCCCACCACCAGCGCCAGCTGATCTTGTAGAGGCCGACGTGGACCGTGCCATCACCGGCGGGCTCGCCGTCGGCGTTCACCGCGACGATCTCCACGGGGTGCTTGGTGTCGGTGAGCAGCATGCCGCGCGCGACGTCGCCCTTGGGGAGCTTGACGCCGATGTAGCGCGGGTGCGGCGAGACCTGGACCTGCGCCTCGTCGACGCTCGCGCCGCCGCCCGGCTCGAAGACGCGCGTGCGCACGGTGGCGGTGAGCATGCCGGGCGCCTCGCGGGGGACGTCGATGGGCACGTCGATCTGCGCCGCGCCGGTGCTGTCCAGCGCGCCGGAGAAGACCTCGTGGGGCTCATCTTCTAGGGTGCGGGTGGGGTCGTCGAAGCTGAAGTCCGCCCAGCGGTCGAAGCGCGTGGCGCTCTTGGCGAGCGAGACCTCGACCTGCGCGTCCAGGCCGGGCGCGGGCGCGCCGTGGAGCCACCGCGCTTGGAGCGTGCTGGTGAGGCGCGGGCTGCCGTCGCGCATCGGGAGGCGCTCGGCCGCGAAGGGCAGCTCGATCTTGAGGCGGTTCGGCGTGATCATCTCCACGCGGAGCGTCTTGCCGAAGGTGGAGCCGCCGACCTTGACCGCGACCTGGTAGCTCCCGGTGGGGGCGTCCGCTTTGGTGCGCGTGGGGATGGCGTAGAAGCCGTCCTTGCCGTTGCGGATCACCCGCGACTCGACCAGCGCGCCCCGAGGATCCCGGAGCTCGAACTGCACCGGGTGATCCGCAGGAATGCGGTCCTGCTCGTCGAAGAGCACGAAGGTGAGCGGGATGTCGTCGCCCGGACGCCACACGCCGCGCTCGCCGTAGACGTAGCCCTTGAGGCCATCGGCGACCGCCGCGCCAGACACGTCGAAGTGCGCGACGCTCAAGGCCGAGCCCTGGGCGAGCTTGAGCCACGACGTCTGGCCGTTGGCGCTGGCGACCAGCGCGAAGGGCTTGCGAGGCGCCGCGAGCTGGGCGAAGCCCTGGGCGTCGCTCACGCCGCTGGAGAGCACCTGAAGCTGGTAGTCGAGGAGCTCAACCTGAGCGCCGGCGAGCACATCCCCGGTGCGGAGGTCGGTGGCGACGGCGAGCACGAGGTCATCGGCGCCGCGCTTGGCGGTGAGGCCGACGTCGGACACGATGACGTTGCGGCTGGCCTTCACGTCGTGATCGTAGAACTCCTTGTAAAAGCCAGGGTGGCAGGGGTTCTTCCGGTTCTCGCGCAGCTCCCAGTAGGGCACCTCGCCGTCTTCGTAGTTGTCCCAGTAGCTGTCGTCGCTCGACTGCTTGTCCCAGTCTTCTTCGGGCGGCACGACAGGCGTGGGCGCTGGGGCAGCGTTCGGGCAGGAGTAGTCGACGTCGCTGCGGTCAAAGTCGACCTGGATGCGGTACAGCCCGGCGGGGTGGGTGGCGACGAGGTCCGACAGGTCCAGGCCGAGGTGCATCCAGTCGTTTGCGCGGTCCGCGTTGGTGGGGATGGCGACGCGCCGCGACCAGACGGTGCGGCCGACGCGGTGCAGCTGCTCCGAGCCGTCGAGGTCGTTCACCTGCAAGAACTGCGGCACGTTGGAGTCAAACACCTCTTGGACCTGCACCCGCACAGAGTGCAGGTTCACCGTCTCAATCGGGACGGTGAGCTGCTGAGAGGTGGGGAAGATCACGCCCTTGCCCGCGAAGCGGACCTCGGGGACCATCGGATCGAAGGTGATGGTGCGCTCGACCAGCTCGGGGAGCGCGCGGCGGGCGGCGTTCTTGACCTTGGCGACCGAGACGTTGAGCTGGCCGTTCGGCCACGAGCCCACGGGGAAGACCGTGACCACGTTGCGATCGATGTCGAAGCGCATCCGCGACTGCCCCTGCACGCGAATGAGCCCGTTGAGGTCTTGGCGGGGGTCGAGGGGGTCGGTGAACACCAGCTTGAGGTGGCGCTCGGCGCCGGCGACGGCCTGGATGCTGGTGAGCCCGAAGTCGCCGAGGGACGGCACCTTGACGGTCTCCGTGCTCTCACCGGTGAGGCCGAGCGGGGCGCCAGCGAAGCTGATGTTGAGGTCCGCTGCCTGCTCTTGGCGCTGGACGCCCTCGACGGTGAAGCGCCACTCGCGCCCGTTGGTGCTCGGCGACCACTTGGGCGTGAGCGCGGCGTCGCCGAGCTTTGCGGTGACCATTCGCGCGACCGCGTCGGCGTCGGCGACGTCGGCGGTGGAGACGGTGCCCGTGAGGCGCTGCACGTCGCCCGCGTCCGTCTGCGCCTCCAGCGCGCCGAGGCTGTGGCTGAAGGACTGCGGGATGACGTCGAACTCGAACCCGAAGTCCTCGCCCTTCCAATCGGGCGAGAGCCGAGCCGCGTCGACGGTGGCGACGTAGTGCGCCCCCGAGGTGAGCTCGCCCTTGGGCTGGAAGCGCAGCTCGCGCGCGCTGGTCCAGGTCGCCTCGCCCTCTAGCGGCGGCTCGAAGGCCCAGAGCCCCGGCGCAGGCTGCCCGACGCTGTCGGCCGAGGCGACGTCGGCGACGAAGCGCACCACGATCGGGTCACGGCGCGAGATGAAGCCCTCGGTGTGCGCTGAGACGCGCTCGGGAGCAGGCGCATCGGCGGTGACGTCGGTCACGTCCCCGGAGGGCCCTCCGGTGCATGCGAGCGCGGTGAGGACAAGCGACGCGGCGACGAGCCAGCGGGTCATGGGGCGCATGGGAACCTCGGATGTAGAGCCCGAGGTGTAATCAAATGTCCCTAGGTAGGCCCGCTACTTAGCCGGCGATTCGCTGCACGCTCTCGACCCCTCGAATCTTCTCTAGGTTGCGGATGACGCGGGTGAGCTCGGACACGTCGCGCACGCTCACCGACAGCGTGCAGATCGCGCGCTCGTCGCCGACGTTCTTGGCCTCGGCGCTGGTGATGTTGACGCTCGCTTGCTCGCAGACCTTGGAGATGTTCGCGAGCAGGCCGGGGCGGTCCACGCAGAAGATGCGGATCGAGCCGGAGTGCTTGACCGCGCTCTGGCCGTCCCACTCGACCGCGATGCGGCGCTCCTGGTCCATGCCTTCGAGCTGGTCGCAGCTCGCGCGGTGCACCGAGATGCCCTTTCCGCGCGTGATGAAGCCGATGACGGGCTCACCGGGCAGCGGGCTGCAGCACCCGGCGAAGTTCACGAGCACGCCGTCTTCGCCGGAGATGAGCACGGGGCTCTCGGCCTTGCGGCGAATGCGGCTGAACAGCGCGCCGATGGTGCTCTGGTGCTGCTCCGCTTGCTGCTTGGCCTCGTAGACGCCCTTGGGCAGCAGGCCGCGCACCACCTGATGCAGCGGCGTGTGGCCGATGGCGACCTCGGCGAAGACGTGGCCTTCCTCTTTGATGCCGCGGCGCTTCATGAGCGCTTCGAGCGCCCCGTTCTTTACGCAGGCGTCCAGGGTGGTGTCGAAACGACGGAGCTCGTGGTCGACCATCTCGCGCCCGAGGCGGCGCCCGCGCTCCAGCTCGTCTTCGCGAAGCACCCGTCGAATCTTGGAGATTGCACGGCCAGTTCGAGCGATCTCCAGCCAGTCGCGGCTCGGGCGCTGGGCGGTCGAGGTGAGGATCTCCAGGCGATCGCCGGACTGCAGGACGTAGCGCAGCGGCACCATGCGCCCGTTGGCTTTGGCGCCGGTGCAGCGATTGCCGACGTCGGTGTGGATGGCGTAGGCGAAGTCGAGCGCGGTGGCTCCGACCGGCAGGTGGCGCACGTCGCCCGCGGGCGTGAAGACGAAGACCTCCTCGGAGTAGAACTCGACCTTCACCGTCTCCATGAAGTCGGTGGCGTTGCTCGCGTCTTGGGCGGTCTCGAAGAGCTCGCGAATGCGGCTGATGCGCGCGACCTCGGCCGGAGACAACGCCAGGTGGCCCTCTTTGTACTTCCAGTGCGCGGCGATGCCGTCTTCGGCGACGCGGTGCATCTGGTGCGTGCGGATCTGCACCTCGATGCGCTGGGCCTGCGGGCCGATGACCGTGGTGTGAAGCGACTGATACCCGTTCGGCTTGGGGCGCGCGATGTAGTCCTTGATCCGGTCGGGCACGAGCGGGTAAGTGCCATGCACAGCGCCAAGCGCGGCGTAGCAAGGGCCGATATCGTCCACCAAGATGCGGAACGCGAGCAGGTCCTGGACCTCGTCCACGCTTAGGTCCTGCGCGCGCATCTTCTTGAAGATGCCGTAGCGGTGCTTGGCGCGCCCCGAGACCGCGCACTCGATGCCGGAGGTCGCCATGTGCTCGCGCAGCGTGGCGACGACCTGCTCGATGTACTGGTCGTGGTTGGCCTGGGTGCGCCGCAGGTAGCCGTCGATCTCGGCCCACGCCTCGGGCTCCATATAGCGGAAGCACAGGTCCTCGAGCTCGCCCTTCATGCGGACTAGGCCGAGGCGGTTTGCGATGGGCACGAAGATGTCCATCGTCTCTTCGGCGATGCGCGCCTGCTTGTCGCGGCTCCCGTGGTGTCCGAGGGTGCGCATGTTGTGCAGACGGTCGGCGAGCTTGACCAGGATGACGCGCAGGTCCTGGCTCATCGCCATCATCATCTTGCGGAAGTTCTCGGCTTGAAGCTCTTCCTTTGAGCGAAACTTGAGCTTGCCGATCTTGGTCACGCCGTCGACGAGGGCGGTCACGACGGGCCCAATCTGGGCGCGCATCTCGTCGATCGTGATCGGGTTGTCTTCCAGCGCGTCGTGGAGCAACGCCGTGGCGATGGTCTCCACGTCCATCCGCATCTCGGTGAGGATGTAGGCCACCGAGAGCGGGTGCGTCAGGTAGGGCTCTCCCGACTTGCGCGTCTGTCCCGCGTGAGCCTTGGCGGCCATCAAGTAGGCCTGCATGACGGGCTGAATATCCGCGTCAGGAGCGTAGGACTTGATGTTCTCTAGGACGTCCGAGATGGTGTTCATGGTGCCCTGCCTTGCTTGGGTTCGACCGTCGCAGGCGGAAGTGGTTTCGGATCGGTCTTTCGCGCGGTGGCATAAGCCTGCCAGCGCGAGCCGTTCCATCGATAAAGCGTAGGGGATACCGAGCCTTCGGCGTCCTCATACAGATCGCGAACGCCGACGCCGATGATGTGGTCGAGCTCGGCGTCTCCGGCGAGCCAGTACACGCCAAGCCCCTGCGCGGGCACGGCGGCCAAGACCTCTCCGCCGAGCCGCTCGGCGAGCGCTGCGGGGGCGAGTACACCAGCGGCCTCCCAGCCATCCGACGCGGTCGCGCGCCAGTAGCTCTGATTCGGACTGACGTCGGTCTTCTGAAGTAGATCGAGGTGCTCGACCGCGCGACGCGTCACGTCGGCGCGGAGGTCGGCGATCGTCACCGACCAAGCGACGAGATCGGCGTCGGTGACCCAGCGCGCACCAGCAGCGTCGCGCACGCGAAAGCAGAGCAGGGCTTCGCCCGTCCACAGCGGGTCACAAGCGAGCGTCTGCTTCGACCCGTTCTCTTTGGTAAAGGCGCGGTACTGCTCGGGCGCGTCCGCAGGTGAAACAGCAGGCTCAAGCCCCTCTGGGACGCTGGCGATCGCTACCGACAAGTACATCACTAGGATCATGACACCCCCAGCGTGACGATGACCCGTCACCACCCGTCGCTATTCGTGCGGTGTGGTCGCGCTTACGATGGGGTGAATGCCGTGACGCACGCGCGGCGTGGCCTCGGGGAGCAGCTGGACCAGGCGAGCCGTGGTGTCCCGCTGACGCGTCGCGAGGACCAACGCGATCTGATGTACGAGCTTGTAAGCGGACAGGTTTCCGGCCTCGAGCAAGCCCTGAAAGGCTTCGCGCGGGAAGCGGAAGGCGGTGCTCTCGGAGAGCGTGCGAATGCTGGCGGAGCGCGGCTCGTTGCCGAGCACGCCCATCTCGCCGAAGCAGGCCGAGGGCCCGAGGGTGGTGATGACCTCCTCGCCGGTGGCGCCGTTCTTTACGACCTCGGCTTGGCCGTCGTACAGGACATACCAGGCGTCGCCGGGCTCGCCTTCGCGGAACACGAACTGCCCCGCTTGTAGACGTTGCACCTGCATGATGTGCACGACCTCCGACAGCTCTGCTGCGTCGAGGTCGCCAAACATGGGCGCTTCCAAGAGGAAGGTGATGATCGCTTCGAGGGAGATCGCGCTAGCCATGCGGAGGTGAATACCACAAGTGCGTCTGGACGTGGTACTAGTTCCCCGCCCTGGAGGTTTACCGTGGCGTTCTTCCCGACCGATATTGACGAAGAGTACAACCAGATCATGCTCGAGTGCGAGGTGTCGAACTCCATCGCCAAGAGCGACTCGGAGAACCCACCCAACCCGACGCGCGCGTTCCTTCAGTCCATCGACACGGTCGCGAAGGTCGCACAAGCCATCGCGATTCGGACCGGCAACGCGCTGGACGGCACCGGGATGACCTTCGAGGTCATCTTTGGCATCAAGATCGACAGCCAGGGCATGGTCATGATCGGCAAGACGGTGAGTGAGTCTCAGATCACCTGCCGCCTCAGCTACCGCGAGTAGCCTCCCTTGGAACACGAGCCATCGGCGCAGCGCCCCGGCCAGCGCGTCGCTCAGGACATGAGCCCTGGCGTGGTCGAGGTCACGCGCGCAGGCGCGAACGTGCGCACGGCCTCGCGCGACTTGGCGCGCGCCGGGGCGCTGCTCACAGTGCCCTCGAGCGCCGCGGCGAAGCTCGACGGCGCCGGACGGGCCGCGGTCGCAGGTGCAGCCCGACTGCCCGTCACACAAGTGAACGCGGCGATTGACCGAGGCGCGGCGGTGGTGCTGTCCCGCCACGGCACCGGTGACACGGCGCGTGAGGCCGCCATGGCGCTCCCAGCCGGCATCACGTCGGCGGTGGTTCAGCCGCCGGGCATCGTGGTGACAGCGCTGTGGCTGCTCTTCGCGAGCTTCTTGGGCGCCGCTGGCTTGCTGCTCACCTACTTTGTCGGGTGGGTGGGCCTCATGGCAGCGCTGCTCGCGCTCGGCCTCGGCTTTGGAGGGCTGCTCTGGTTCGCCCTCGGCCGCATGTCCTTCGCGCGGCTCGCTGCGACAGCGGCGGCTTGGGACGGTTCGCCCGAGTGGCAGCGCGCGTGGCGTCGCCTTGGCGATCAGCGCGTGGCCTTGTGGCGCTCGTCGATCCCCGAGGTCGCTGCGATGGATCTTCGCGAGCAGCTGCTCGAGATCGAGTCCGCGCTCCTCGCGGCCGCGGAGCTCCCGGCCGACAGCGCTGGCGCCAAGCTCACGCAGGTCCAGCGCGCGCTGGACGAGCTGAGCGCGCTGCTCACCGAAGCGCACCCGCGCGGCGACGAGGGGGAGCTTGACGAGGTCCTCGCGGCGGTGGCGGCCTCCCGCAGAGCGCTCGCCGCCACACGAGCGGCGCAGCGGCAATGAGCGGCGATCGCCGCGCGGTCATCGCGGCGATGGTCCCCGCGGGCCGCCGCGTCATCGACGTGGGCGCGGACCACGGGCACCTCGCCCACGCGATCGGAGCCATCGCCACCGAGCGCCTGCCCCATCGGGCCGGGCGAAGCGATGTGCGGTGGGTCATCGCCGACGGCTTGGCGCCCTTTCGCGAGGTCGACGTGGCGGTGATCGCTGGGATGGGGGCCGACACCATCGCGCGCATCTTGGCGCGAGGCCCTCGCCCTGCCCTCGCTGTACTGCACGCGCAGGACGCCCCTCCCCGCCTGCGTTCGTGGCTCGCGCGCAACGGCTGGCGCATCGACGCCGAGGCCCTCGCCCCCGAAGCGCGCCGGTTCGCCGAGGTCGTGCGTGTGGTGCCGGGTACCGAGTCCGCGACGGGTCTGGTGCTGCACTACGGTCCGCGGTTGCTGGACGGCGGACCGTGGGTGGTTGAGCACCTGACGCAGCGACGCGCCGAGTGGCAGGGCATCGCGCAGGCCACCGTACACGTGCCAAATCGCCACAAGGAGGCGCTTGAACACATAAACTTCTTGGACCAGCGACTTCTCGCGTTGTGACCACGCCCCCGTGGGCTGTATGGTGCATCCGGTATTGGAGCCCCCATGCGCCGCTTGGCCCTCGCTAGTCTCGTCCTCGTCCCACTCGCGGCCCTCGCCGACTACGGCTACGGCGAGGAGATCCCCGAGGCTGCCAGCCTAGAGCTCACCGCGAGCGGCTTCGCGCAGCTCGGCGGCTTGGCTGCTGGCGTGGTCCCGACCGACTTCCCGGTGCCGGACATGCACCAAGGGCGCGACCAGTGCGACTACTACGCGCCCTGGCCCTTCGACTCGACCTGCGTGCTGTGGCTCTACCGCTACGACTTCTATGTGACGGACATCGACGTCGGCGTGGCGATGGACGACATCAGCGTCGCGCCTGCTACGGACGTGCTCGCGATTCACGCGGCATCCACCCTTGAGGCAGGCTCTCAAGTTGCGCCGATTCACATCGGTGCAGACGTCGCTTTGCTGGACTTCTTCGGTACGGGCGGTCTGTCGTTCAGTCAGGAGTGCGACGCCTGGATGGACCCGGTTCACGTGACCCTGGATGCCCAGGCGGGCTTGGCCGTCGTCACGGACGGGTTGGGGAACCGCGTGGTGGACGCCACCATTCCGCCTGAGTCCGTCATGTGGGGCTGGGATCTGGCAGGTTCCAACCTAAACTTTGGCGGCAGCTCCTGCGTAGTCTCCGACATGGAGGACTTCTTCAATTGGCTCGACTCCGTGGTCGGCGTCAACCTCTTTGACATGCTCCTGGACCTGATCATCCCCGTCGCTGAGAACGCTGTGAACGGCATGATCGCGGATCTTACCGCAACCCTTGAGGTACAGCTGGAGGACCTCTTCGCCCTCGCGCGCATCGACCAGACCTTTGCGGTAGGCGACGCCGAGGTGCGCGCGGCGCTTGAGCCCTCGGCGATCGCCATCAACCCCGACGGCATGCGCGTGGTGATGGCCGGCAGCATCAGCGCGCCGCTCCATCCCTGCGTGGCCGACTACGGGTACACCGAGTCGCCCCAGCGCGCCGGCGATCTGCCCGCCATCGCGGCGCTCGGCGCGGCGCCCTACGACCTCGGGCTCGCGCTCAACCAGGACACGCTGGACCAAGCGCTGTTCGCTGGCTGGTCCGCGGGCTTGTTGTGCCAGCGCGTCGAGGGCAGCTCTAGCGTGCCGCTCACCACGACCATGCTGACCCTGCTGGCGCCGGACGCCTTCGAGGGCATCCTCCAGCCCGACAAGCCTGTCGTGTTGGAGATGCGCCCCACGCACCCGCCCACCTCGGACCTCGGCGTCGACCACACCATCGACCTGCACGTCGACCAGCTGGGCTTGGACTTCTACGCGCCGGTCGAGTACCGCCTCACCCGCGTCATCGGCTCGGACACGGACATCGACGTGGGCCTCGACACGCGCTTCGACGGCGCGACCGGGCAGCTGCAGCTCGACGTCGCCTTCGACCCCGCGACCCTCGTGCTTCACGTGAACCACAACGAATATGCACCAGGGCAAAGCGCCGCTCTCGAAGACACGATCGGTGGTCTGATCGGCAGCGTCGCGGGGCCAATGATCGGCTCGCTCACCAGCGGCCTCGCGCTCGGCCTGCCCTCGTTCAGCGGCTTTGGCTTCACCTCCCTCGATGTCGGCGTCACCGGCGCGGCGGGCAACTTCTTGGGCGCTACGGGGGCAACCGGCGAGGTCGCCTACGCGGGCTCGGGCTGCAGCGGCGGCTGCTCCGGCACTGGGGGCGCTCCGGCGCTGCTTACTGTGGTGCCGATCCTCGCGCTGCTTCGGCGTCGTAGCCGCAGTCGGTCAGGCACTCCAAGCTGTTGAGCAGCGCTGACGCCGCTTGGCCCGCGCGCACGCCGTCGCCAGCGGTCCAGCGGAGCGTGACGCGGGCGTAGTGCGGACCGAGCTCGCCCACCCACACGGTCGCGGCGTCGCCCTTCGCGGTGGTCGGCTGGCAGGTGTAGGTGGTCGCGCTGTGCAGGGAGGGCACCGCGCGGGTCTGCCCAGGCGCCGAGCTGAACGATGGCTCGTCGCAGGCCGCCGTGGGGGCTTCGGATCCGAGCCAGAGCTCGAAGCGCGTGCCGCTCGCGTCATGGCGAAGCGCGAGCACCTCGGGGTCTGCGCCGGAGGCGCTACCGGACCAGCCAGGCGAGACACCGAGTCCCACTGTGTGGCCGGAGGAGCGCCAGAACCCGGATGCTACCTGCATTGGCGGGTCGTGGGGTGTCGCTTCGGTGGTGCTCACCGGCGCGACATCGCCCTCCGTGCCGACGGGGAGCGCGCTGGGGGCTGCGCCTCGACAGCCCGCGATCGCCGCGAGCAGCAGCAGGGCCCGGCGCGTCACAGCTGCTCGGCGGCTTGGTGGGGGCGCACGCGACCCGTGCGGAGCGCGTCGGCGAGCGAGGCGCGCTCGTTGCCAAGCGCGCGCGCGGCTTCGGTTCGGGCGCGCTCAGCCACAAGATCAAGGGTGCGGTGAATCGCGGCGTCTGCGCGGCGCTCGCGCCAGAACGCGCCCCCGTCGCCCTTCAGCCACGCCAGATGCGCGGACGCCTGCGTGGCTACGGCGCTGACGCCTCGGCCTTCGAGCGCGCACGCCTCCAGCACCGGCGCGGGCCAGCGGGCGTGCTCGTCGAGGGCGACGGCGCTGCGGAGCTCGCGCGCCAAGCCCGCGGCGCCCGGCCGATCCGCTTTGTTCACGACGAACAGGTCGGCGATCTCCAGCAGCCCCGCCTTCATGGTCTGCACGGTGTCCCCGGACTCGGGCGTGAGCACGACGATCGTGGTGTCCGCGACCTCCATGACGCCGAGCTCGGACTGCCCGACCCCGACCGTCTCCAACAGGATGAGGTCGAAGCCCGCAGCGTCCAGCAGGTCGACGACCTCGTCCGTCGCGGTGGACAAGCCGCCGAGGGAGCCCCGCGCTGAGAGCGAGCGCACGTAGACGCCGTCGTCGCTCGCGTGTCCCTCCATGCGAATACGGTCGCCGAGGATCGCGCCGCCGCTGAACGGAGAGCTAGGATCCACCGCGATGACAGCGACGGAGCGCTGCGCCGCGCGGGCCTCGCGCACGAGCTGGTCGACGAAGGTGGACTTCCCCGCGCCCGGCGGCCCAGTCACGCCGATCACATGCGGGGCGCCTGGACCGACGCGGCGGCGCACGGGCGCGTCCACGAGCGCCTGCCCAACGCGCTGATCGCGCAGCTCGATGCGGGTGATGGCTCGTGCGAGCCAGCGGCGCTCGCGGGCGCACGCGCGGGCGATCAGTTCGACAGCGTCCATGGCGCAGGACTAACGCTGCGCGCTAGAGAGCACCGAACAGGAGGAACACATGCTACGTCTCGTCTCCCTCGGCGTCGCGCTCGCGATGGCGGCCGGCTGCGCTTCGTCGTGGGCCGACATGGGCGGAACGCTGCTTGGCGAGGACTTCACGCACCCGATGGGTGTCTACAACGGCGAAAAGTTCGTCGTCGTTACGGACCGAGCGCTCGGATGTCAGAAGGTCGGCTGGGTCGAGCGCCACCTCGCGTCGGGGCCCGCGGCCACCGGGGCGCCCAACTTCTTGGCGCTCGTGCTCGCGCGCGACGCGGGCTTCTCCATGGAGACGCCCGAGCTCGCCGTCGCCGCCGCGATCGTCGAGGGCTTCGCCGTGCAGAGCGCGGACGGCGAGCTGCTGGTGGAGCCCGCGCGCAGCGGCGCGGTCACGCTCGACGCCGTCGAGACCGACGGGATCACAGGCAGCCTCTCGGTCGCCTTCGCCCACGACGGCGTCGGCGGGACCTTCCAAAGCGAGCACTGCGTCAGCCTGGATCGGTAGGATCCGCCTGGCGCTCAGCGCCGGTAGACCCACAGCTTGGTGCTGCCGTACTCGCGGCTGCGGTCGAGCGTGAGCGCGCCGGCCGCGGCTGGGCACACGGTGGCGGCCGCGGTCTCTAGGACCAGCCAGTCCGAGGCGATCGGCGCGAGGACGTCGAGCACGCGCCGGGGGTCGTCCGCGTAGGGAGGATCCGCGAACACGCCGTCGAAGCGATCGAGCGACTCGGCGAGGCGCAGCACGTCGCCCCCGCGCACGGTCCACGCGGCACCGAGGTCCTCGCCGCGGCGGCGGATCGCTTCCAGCGTGCGGCGGTCGCGCTCGACGACGGTCACCGTGGCGCCGCGCGACCAGGCCTCCAAGCCGATGAGCCCAGCGCCGCCGAAGGCGTCGAGGATCCTCTGACCAGCGAGGTCTTGGCCAACAATCGAGAAGAGCGCCTCGCGCACTCTGGCCGACGTTGGACGTACGCCAACAGCCACCGCCTCGCGAAGAACCCGGCCTCGTGCAGAACCACCAGTGATGCGGATGGACATGCGCCGTGCTAACACGCGCCGCGGCGGCAAAAAACAGTGCCGCGAATCATTGCGGCCCTTTGTTCCGAGCGCCGTCTGCGTTACGCGGTGGCCTTCCCACGCCCAGGCGCGGAGTACGTATGCGCATGAAAAACACGACAGACATGGTTCTCTCGGGGCTGTTGCTCGGAAGCGTCTTGCTCGGGGGCTGCGTTGAGCAGCCCAACAACGAGCCTGACCGCTTCCCGATCGGCACCCATGAGATCGTCCCCAACTTCACCGACGGCCAGATCGCGGCGGGTCGCGTCACCGGCATCGCGCCGAACCAGCCCATCGCGTTCACACACAAGCGTCACGTCGACCTGCTGGGCATCCAGTGCGAGTACTGCCACTCGGAGGCTCGCAAGTCGATTCACGCCGGTGTGCCGCCGCTGCAAACCTGCGCGAACTGCCACTCGCAGGTCATCAAGGTCAAGGAAAAGCCTGAGATCCTGAAGGTGATGGAGTACTGCGGCTGGGACGCGGCGACGCGTCGCTGCACCGGCGAGCAGACCATCCCTTGGCAGAAGGTGCACGATCTGCCCGACTACGTCCGCTTCTCGCACGAGCGTCACGTTCGCGCGGGCGTCGACTGTACCGAGTGCCACGGCCAAGTGCAGTTCATGGAGGGCGTGCGCGTTGACGAGAACACCGTCACGAACACCCTCACCCGTGAAGCGACGCTTCAGATGGGCTGGTGCTTGGACTGCCACGCTTCCCATCCCTCCATCGACGAAAACTACGGGGACCAGTCGGACCTTCGGCGTGCTGAGCTGAAGGACTGCTGGACCTGTCACAAGTAGGAGCGGCAGCTACCATGGCTACCATCAACCGCCGCGACTTCCTCAAGGCGCTCGGCGTCACGGGCGGCGCTACCGCGCTGTCCGCCTGCGGGATCGACGACAACCGTTACCTGACCCCGGTGGAGCAGGTGCTCCCGTACGTGATCCGCCCCGAGCAGGTCACGCCCGGCACCCCCACCTTCTTCGCGACCACCGCCGGCGACGGCCCCGACGCACACCCCGTGCTCGCCCGTCACCGCGAAGGCCGCGTCATCCACGTCGGCGCCAACCAGCGCACGCCGGTCGGCCCGTTCGTGCCCAAGAGCGCGCTCTTGGAGCTCCAGCGCGCCTACTCGCCCGACCGCTACCAGGGTCCGATGCTCGACAACGCCCCCACCGACTGGGAGAAGGGCCTCGCCCGCTTCTCGGACGCGGTGAAGAGCGCGGTCGCTTCGGGCAAGAAGGTCGCGTACCTCGGCGGCTACCGCAGCGGCGCGATCGTCTCGCTCATCCAGGACTTCACGGGTGGGAACGCCACGTTCTGGGAGCCCCTCGGCTACGAGGCGGACGCCATCGCGGTGGCAGAGATCTTCGGCGCTCGTCAGCTCCCGGCCTACGACCTCAAGTCGGCGCAGTATGTGCTGTCCTTCGGCGCGGCCTTCCTCTCCGGCTGGGGCGGTTGGCAGCTCGCCGCGGACTACGCCGTCGCGCGCAACCCCAACCACGGCAAGTTCGTGGCGAGGTTTGCGGCGGTCGCGCCCTTCCTGGACCAGACGTCGTCGAACTGCGACGACTGGCACGCGGCGTCGGCCGGCAGCGAGGCGCTCGTCGCGCTCGCCGTCGCCAAGCTCGTCGCGAGCACCAAGGGCTACAACGGCCCGCTCAGCGCCTTCGTCGCTGGTGGTGATGTCGCCAAGGCCGCAGCGGCCTCGGGCCTCAGCACCGAAGCCATCGAAGCCATCGCCGGCCACTTCGCCCACGCCCCTGCGGCGGTCGCCCTCCCCGGCGGCGTCAGCGGCGCGAGCAAGGCAGCGGTTGACCTCGCGAAGGCGGTCTTCGCCCTCAACATCGTCAGCGGCAACCTCGGGAAGACCTTCGGCCTTGGCGGCTACACCGCCCCGGTGAACGGCTACGCCGACGTCGCCGCGCTCATCAGCGCGATGGGTGCTGGCCAGGTTGGCGTGCTCGTCCTCGACGACACCGACCCCGTCTACGCCCTCCCCGCAGCCGCCGGCTTCGTCGACGCCCTCGCGAAGGTCGGCCTCGTGGTCAGCCTGTCGAGCTTCCCCAGCCAGACCAGCGCCGCCGCCGCGCTCGTGCTGCCTTCTTCCTCGGTCTTCGAGGACTGGGGCGACGCGATGCCGCGCGACGGCCTGCACCTTCTGCGTCAGCCCGGCATGCTCCCGCTCTACGACACCCGCGGTGTCGGCGACATCCTGCTCTCCGTGGCCAAGGCCGCCGGCCTGCAGGTCGCCGCGACCGAGGGTGAGGCCGTCGCTTCGCTCGGCTTCGCCCCCGCGAGCTGGCGCGAGTACCTCATGTCCGCATGGGAGCGCACGCTCTACCCGACGCTCGGCTTTGGCATGCCCTTCCAGCGTTGGTGGGAGCAGCGCCTCGGCGACGGCTTCGCCGGCGAGACGCAGCTCCGCTCGGCGGACGTTCAGGCGATCCCTGCGGGCTTGTCCGCTGTTGAGCTCGGCGGTGACGGCGCGTTCAACCTCGTCGTCTACCCCCACGCGCACGCCTTCGACGGCCGCCACGCGAACGAGCCTTGGGCTCAGGAGACGCCCGACCCCACGTCTGGCAACGTCTGGGACTCCTGGCTGGTCATGCACCCGGCCGCCGCCGAGAAGCTCGGCGTCACGGAGAACGACCTCGTCGAGATCGCCACGTCCAGCGGCAAGCTTCAGCTCGCCGTCGAGCTCTTCCCCGAGGTCCGCGAGGACACCGTCGCCATCGCCTATGGCAACGGCCACACGGCCAACGGCCGCTACGCGAACGGCACGGGCGTCAGCGTCGTCAACCTCCTGGGCGCGGTCCAGGGAGCTGGCGGTGTGCTCGCTTGGCAGCAGGCGAAGGCCAACATCAAGTCGGTCGGCACCCTCGGCGATCTCGCGTCTACCTTCGGCTCGGACACGGACCAAGGCCGTCAGCTCTCCCCGGTGGCCAACGCCGTCCAGCTCGCTACGAGCGGCGACGACGACTCCGGCACTGAGCAGATGGCGGGTTGGCAGACTGGGGTGCACCACCTCCCCCGCGACCCGCGCTTGGTGGCGTCTGGTGACCTCGACTTCTACGGCCTGCCAGATCACCCTGTCTACCGTTGGGGCATGTCGGTCGACATCAACGCCTGCAACGGCTGTGGCACCTGCGCCATCGCCTGCTCGGCCGAGAACAACCTCGCCGTCGTCGGCAAGAAGCGCATTCAGCAGCAGCGCGAGATGTCGTGGGTTCGCATCAACCGCTACCTGGGTGATCGCTCCAGCGACAACATGGAGTCGATGCCCCGCGAGACGCGCTACATGCCGGTCATGTGCCAGCAGTGTGGTCACGCGCCTTGCGAGAGCGTGTGCCCGGTCCTCGCGACCTACCACACGCAAGATGGCCTCAACGCCATGATCTACAACCGCTGCGCCGGAACGCGCTACTGCGCGAACGCCTGCCCCTTCAAGGCGCGGCGCTTCAACTGGCACTCGTTCCAGTGGCCAGAGTCGTTCAACCTCCAGCTCAACCCGGACGCTACAGTTCGGACCATGGGCGTCATGGAGAAGTGCACGTTCTGCGTCCAGCGGATCAAGGCCACCGTGAGCGCGTACCGCGACCGCGGCTTTAGCAACCGCGTCCCGAGCGCGGACGTCGAGCAGCTCCCGGCTTGCGCCGAGGGATGCCCGACGGGTGCCATCACCTTCGGAAACATCAACGAGAAGGACTCGTCGGTGGCCAAGAGCCGTCGCTCGAGCCGTAGCTTCCAGATGCTCGCAGAGCTGAACGTCTTCGCCGGCGTGAACTACCTCGCCCGCGCGAGCTTCCATGTGCCTGAGCGCAGCCAACACCACGGTGGTGGCCACGCAGCAGCACCTGGCGCGACGCACGAGGCGACCCCCGCTCACGAGGCCCCGGCCGCACATGAGGAGACCCACTGATGGATGCGATTCGCCCGTCAACTTACGGAGGGGCCAACCGGGATATCATCCGGCCGCTGTGGCGTCCGAGCCTGGGCTATGCCCTCTTCTGGCTCGCAGCCATGCTGCTCGCGGTGTACGGCGGTTGGTGCTGGTACATGCAGATCAAGTGGGGCATGGGGATGGACGGCATCCACAGCCCGAACTTCTGGGGCGTGTACATCATCACGTTCGTGTTCTGGATCGGCATCGGTCACGCGGGAACGCTGATCAGCGCCATCCTCTTCTTGGTGCGGTCGCGCTGGCGTACCGGTGTGTACCGCGCCTCCGAGGCCATGACGGTGTTTGCGGTCATGACCGCGGGCCTGTTCCCGATGCTTCACCTCGGCCGCGTCTGGCAGGTGTACTGGTTCTTCCCGTACCCCAACCAGCGCCAGCTCTGGGTGAACTTCAAGTCCCCGCTCATGTGGGACGTGTTCGCCATCTCGACCTACTTCACCATCTCAGCGGTGTTCTTCTATGTCGGCCTCATCCCCGACATCGCCATCGTCCGTGACCACAGCTCCGGCCTGAAGCGTCGCTTCTACGGGCTGCTGTCGCTCGGGTGGCGTGGAACGGGGCGCCAGTGGCACCACTTCATGGCCGCGTACGGCTTCTTCGCCGCGATCTGCGCGCCCCTGGTGCTCTCGGTGCACAGCGTCGTCTCCTGGGACTTCGCGATGGCCAACTCCGCGGGGTGGCACTCCACGCTCTTCCCGCCCTACTTCGTCGCTGGCGCCATCTACTCCGGCTGCGGCATGGTCATCACGCTCCTGCTGCCGCTGACCCTGCTCTTCAAGTGGGAGGAGTACCTCAACCGCTGGCACTTCGAGAACCTGGCCAAGATGTGCATCCTCACGGGTGGCATCCTGACCTACGCCTACGCGATCGAGATCTTCGTCGCTTGGTACAGCCAGAACCCCTACGAACAGCACGTCTTCTTCTGGCGCATGGACGGCCCCTACGCCTGGATCTTCTGGACGATGGTGTTCTGCAACTGCGTCGTGCCGATCAGCTTCTGGTCCAAGAAGCTCCGCACCAACTACGGCTGGCTCTTCTTCACCAGCATCCTGATCAACATCGGGATGTGGATGGAGCGCGCCAACTTCGTGCTCTCGTCGCAGTCGCACGACTTCGACCCGGTCACCTGGGGCCTCTACTTCCCCCAACCCACTGAGTTCGGCATCCTCGCGGGCTCCGTCGGCTGGTTCTTCTTCTGGTTCCTGGCCTTCTGCATGGCCTTCCCCGCAATCGCCATCACCGAGATCAAGGAGTCCACGGCTCCCCCGGTGAAGGGTCACTTGGAGGTCGCATGAGCTCCGCGGTCCGTATCAAAGGCGTCTACGAGCACTTCGACTGCTTGCTCACGGGCATCGATCGGCTCAAGCGCGCCGGAATCACCGGCTATGAAGTCGCTTCACCGCTCCCCCGCCACGAGCTCCTCGAGGCGGTCTACGACGGGCAGCCGTCCCCAGTTCGGTGGTGGACCTTGCTCGGCGGCATGAGCGGCATCACCTTCGGCTTCCTCATCGCCTCGCTCACCGCGGCGCAGTGGCCGATGATCAACCCAGGCGGCAAGCCCGTCGTCTCGCTGCCGCCCTACGGCGTCATCATGTTCGAGAGCACCATCATGGGCGCTGGTCTCGCGACCTTCGCGGGCCTCATCGTCCACTGTGGCCTCCCGAGCTTCTGGCTGGACGAGGGTCTGCGCGATCCCCGTCTGACCGACGCGAGCTTCGCCATCGTGTTCACCAAGGCCTCCGCTACTGACCAAGCCAGGATCGAAGACATCCTTCGCAGCTCGGGCGCGGTCGAGGTCAGCTCCGGCAAGGACGCCGTCTACGAGGTGCCCAATGCCTAAGCGCTCCACCAAGTTCATCGTCGGCGCGCTCCTGCTCGCGGCCTCCGGGACGGCCATCGCCTTCCCGTGGGACGCTGACATGGTTGATTCGCAGTCGTTCAAGGCCTACGAGCGCCCCATGCGCGGCATCCCCGCGGGTGTCGTCGCCCAGGACAACGTGCTCACGCCCGTCGGCTTCTCGCCCAACTACGACCGCATGACGGACGAAGGCAAGGCGCTCAAGAACCCGACGCCCGCCAACGAGGCCACCATCGCCAAGGGCCAGAAGATGTACGGCATCTACTGCACCCCGTGCCACGGTGATGGCGTCACGCTCGGCCCCGTAGGTGATCCCACCGCCATGCGCTTCCCCGCTGTCGTCCAGCTTGCTGGAAAGGGAGGCGTCGCCCAGGCGCGTACGGACGGGCAGATCTACCTGACCATTCGCAACGGCGGCGTGATCATGCCCTACTACGGTTGGGCCATGAACGACGAAGAGATGTGGTCCATCGTCCGCTACGTGCGCACGCTGCCCAACGCCACCCAGCCCAAGCCCGCCGAGGAGGTGGTCCCGTGATGTTCCAAGGTGTCATGCCCGACACGAGCGCCGTGATCGAGGCAATGCCCGGCCGAAAGCTGCCGGGCGTCGTCAACGCCGTCGCCATCGCCGGCATCGCTTGGGGCGTCCTCGCCCTGGTGTACGGCTTCTTCATCGCTCAGGATCCCGCTTGGACCTGGGGCGCCTACATCGTCGCGCTCGTCTACACGCTCGCGATGGCGCAGGGCGGCGTGCTGTTCGGCGTCATGATGACGCTGACGCAGGGTCGCTGGGGCGTCCCCGTGAAGCGCGTCGCGGAGTCCTTCGGCTTCTTCTTGCCCATCGGGTACGTGCTGCTGCTCGTGCTCTTGGTTGCGGGCCAGGGCCTCTACCCCTGGAACCCGAACACTTGGGTTGAGGGCGGCCCTGTCGACCTCGCGCCGCACTCGCCAGCCGCGATGGCCGCCAAGGAGCTCTACCTCACCTGGGGCTTCTGGTTCGCTCGTCAGGCGATCTCCGTCGGTGTGCTCATCGCCCTCGACTTCATGTACCTGCGCTGGTCGCTGCGCCCGGACATGATCAAGGCGTCGGCGCACCTCAAGGCCAAGGACCCGTCTTGGACCGCCCCCGGCTGGTGGAGCTGGTTCATGGGCAACCCGGGCTCGCTTGAGGCCGAGGTTGAGGTCGCGGACAATCGCCGCAACCTCTACGGCGCGATGGTGGCGGTTGCTTACCCCTTCGTGTTCAGCTTCATGACCTTCGACCTGATCATGTCGCTGGTTCCGTGGTGGTTCGCGAACATGTTCGGCGCGTGGTTCATGGTCTCCAGCTTCTGGATCGGCCTGTGCGCCACCGGCATCGTCGCCTTCGCGGGGCGCGATTGGCTTGGCATCAAGTCCTTCGTCACCCCCGCCATCGGACATGACCTCGGCAAGCTCGCACTCGCCCTGTCCATGTTCTGGGCCTACACGACCTACGCGCAGATCCTCCCGATCTGGTACGCGAACATGCCCGAGGAGACGGACTTCCTGCTCATCCGCCTCAACCTGCCCCAGTGGTCTTGGTTGGCGCGCACGGTGGCGGTGCTCTGCTTCCTCACGCCGTTCACGTCGCTGCTCTCGCGCGGCCTCAAGAAGATGAAGGGACCGTTCATCGTCATCCTCTCCATCATCTTGGTCGGCCTCTTCTTGGAGCGCACGCTGCAGGTCATGCCGTCCGTGTACATGGGCGACACCTTCCCCACGATGAACTTCCTCATCATCTCCTGCGGCATGCTCGCGGGCTTTATGGGCCTGTTCATCAGCGTGGTTGGCCGCGTGCTCGCCTCGGCGCCCCCGATGGCCATCAGCGACCCCACGCTCGCCCCGCACCCGTGGGACGAGCACGTGCACAGCCTGGACCACGCTCACCACTAGGCGGTTCCAGCGTCACAGCGCGACGGGCTCCGAGGGAAACCTCGGGGCCCGTCTCTTTTTGGCCTGCTCTTCGCGCTACAGCAGCCCGAACAGCGCCTGATCATCGCCGCGGCTGGCGAAGGTCTGCACGAGGCCCGCGGACTCCGCCCCGCGCATCTCCATGCACATCTGCCGGGCGCTCAAGCGAATGAGCAGCCCGCGCGGCGCCAGCAGGTCCTGCAGCGCTTGGGCGAGCTGCTCACCGAGGCGCTCCTGAAGCTGAGGCTGGTGGGCGAAGTGGCGCAGCAGGCTCGGCACCCCGCCGAGCCCGACGACGCGCTGGGATGGGACGTAGAGCACGTCCGCCGTCCCGAAGAAGGGCAGCAGGTGATGGGCGCACAGGCTGTAGAACGGCAGTTCCCGCAGGATCACGGGCCCCGAGGTGGCGACGTCAAAGGCGCTGGGCGCCGGCTGGGGCTGGCCCGGCCGAAAGCTCGCCAAGAAGTCGGTGAAGCGCTCGCCGGTCTGCGCGAGCTCGGGGTCGGACACGAAGCCCTGCGCTTCGAGCCACTGTTGAAGCTCGGCGGGGCCGCTCACGCGCCGAACTCCACGCCCACGGCGCGCGCGGTGCGCACGAGCTCGCCGTCTGCGTCGACGAGGCGGTAGGTGGACACGGCCTCGGCGATGGAGACGCCGCTTACCGAGCCGTTGTGCAAGCGGACCATCTCGCCCCAGCGGCCCTGCTCGATCAGATCGACCGCCGCGACGCCGAAGCGCGTGGCGAGGATGCGGTCCATGGGCACTGGGCTGCCGCCGCGCTGAAGGTGGCCGAGTACGCAGGAGCGCATCTCGTGGTCGATGCGCCCGTCGAGCTGGGCCATCGCGATCGCCGCGGCGCCGCCCCCTCGCTTGAGGCGCGTCTTGCGCTCGGATTCCGTGATGGCGCGGCCGTCGCGCTCGGCGGGGAGCGCGCCCTCGGCGACGACGACGACCGAGAACGGACGGCCCTTCTCTGAACGATCGCGGATCTTCGTCGCGACGCGCACCGGGTCGTAGGGGATCTCGGGCACGAGGATGACGTCGGCGCCGCCAGCGATGCCCGCTGAGAGGGCGATATGACCCGCGTCGCGGCCCATGACCTCCAAGAAGATCACGCGCTCATGCGCCTCAGCGGTGGTGCGCAGGCGGTCGAGGGCGTCGGTCGCGACGGCGACGGCCGACTGAAAGCCGAAGGTGTAGTCCGTCGCCGAGAGGTCGTTGTCGATGGTCTTCGGCACGCCGACGACGGGCACGCCTCGCTCAACCATGAGGCGCAGCGAGATGGCCTGGGTGCCGTCGCCGCCGATGGAGACGATGCCATCGAGGCGCTCCTCGCGCACCGCCTGGGCCACCTCTTCGGAGCGGTCGACGACAGAGCCATCGGGCATACGCCACGCGAAGGGGTCGCCGCGGTTGGTGGTGCCGAGCACCGTGCCGCCTGCCACGAGCAAGCCTCGGCAAGCCTGTGGCTGCATCACGTGCATGCGCCGAGGGTTGTCGAGCAGGCCGTTGAAGGAGTCCTTGATGCCGACGACCTCCCAGCCAAGCTGGCCCGCAGCGCGCTTCACAAAGCCGCGAATGACCGCGTTGAGGCCGGGGGCGTCGCCGCCGCCCGTCATGATCCCGACTCGTTGCATCGTTGTCCTCCCGTTTGGGGCAGTGTACCGCCGGTGGCCACGCGCGCGGGCCTTGCCAGTTGTGGGCGGGCGCGGGGCTGCGCTATCGTGAGGTGTTCGCCCCACTGCGGGACGGGAGGTTGTTACGCGCGCGCGGCTCATTGGATGCACAACCATGGTGTTCTTGGGGCTCACTGCGTGCGCGCATCGGGTCGAGGTCCCCGTTCTGGCGCAGCCGGCCTTGTCCTTCCCGGCCACCGAGGTCGCCGTCGTCGCCAGCCAGCGCGACTGCCAAGCCGCCGCGGACGAGGTTGTGCACGCGGTCGCGCAGACGCCCGGGCTCACGGTGTCCCCTCGCGCGCGAGTGCGCTTGGAGCTGGTGGAGTGCGGGGTGCGCGTGGCGCGCGGCGCTGAGGACCGCCGCCCCGTCGTCGGGCACGCCTTCGCGGTCGTCGCCGTCGTCATCGACGATGAGCTGTGGGCGCGCCTCATCGCGACGGGCGAAGCGCTGGACGAGGCCCCCGGCCGAAGAGCGTATAGCGCGGCGCTCCGCGATCTCGGCGCCGACGTCGTTCGCCAGGTCGATCTCAACCCGACCACGGTGATGCGCCGCTACCATCCCCGAGCCCGACAGAGCTCGTGGCGCCATTGGCACAGCCAGGCTGTCCTCGCCGAGGCGCGCGGCGATCTCGAACAGGCGCGCTCGTGCGCCGCGCAGGCAAAGCTGCTGCGCCCCACCGTCGAGCGGCTGCGCTATCTTCGAGATTTGGACAGGCGAATCGCCGTTACAGGCAGTCGGATGCAAGAACGGCCCTAGGCCGATACACTGAGCCTCCCTCCCCCGCCCTTCCCGCCGGTGCGCTTTGCCTTCCTCCGCCTCCATCTCGTCGCTGGTCTTCGCCCCGCTCGCTTCGGGGTCGCGTGGCAACTGCACCTACGTCGGCGACGGCAGGTTCGGGTTGCTCATCGACTGCGGCATCTCCACCAAGCAGATCTTCGCGCGGTTGGAGGAGATCGGCCTCGGTGACGCTCCGATTGACGCCGTGTTCATCACCCACGAGCACAGCGACCACGTCGGCGCCGCCGGCGTCTTGAGCCGCGCGCTCCAGCGCCGCAACGGCGTCGATGTCCCCTTCTACATGACCGGCGGCACCGCGCGCAGCCTCAGCCGCGGCTGCATCCCCGATCGCATCGCGGAGCTCCGCCCTGGGCGCGAGATCGCGATCGGCGACCTGTCCGTGCAGGCTTACGCCATCCCGCACGACGTCGCCGAGCCCGTCGCGTTCGCCGTCACGCGCGGTGACGTGCGCGTCGGCGTCGTCACCGACCTTGGTCACGCCACGCCGCTCGTTCGCCAGCTCGTCGGCACGCTCGACGCGGCGCTGCTCGAGTTCAACCACGACCTGGACATGCTCCGAAGTGGCCCCTACACCTGGTCGCTCCAGGAGCGCATTCGCGGCGCGCGCGGCCACCTGTCCAACACGCAGGCCGCCGAGCTGCTCACGTCCTCAGCGACGCCGCGCCTCAAGCACCTCGTGCTCGCCCACCTCTCCGAGGAGAACAACACCCCGGAGATCGCCGCGGCCGTCGCCCACCAGGCGCTCGGGCTGCTCGGGCTCAGCGGCGTCCGAGTGCAAGTGGCGCAGCAAGATCGCGCCCTCGCGCCGCTCTTCGTGCAAGGTCGTGAGCGGCCGTCGCTCGTCGTCGTGCGCGGTGGTGAGCGCGCCGAAGAGCGCCAGCTCGCGATGTTTTAGCGCCCGCGCAGGCGGACGCGCACACCCTCGTCACGCAGCAGGTGGAGCAGCTCTTCGCGGTCCACGGCGCCGAGGTTCTTGAGGATGCGCTGCGCTTCGTCGTTCGTCTCGTCGAGGCCCTGCAGGCTGGCGCGCGCTTGCTGAACAGCGGCGCGAGCGTCTGCGATCGCCTGTGGGACTGGCTCAGCGGCGGTCTCGGCCGCTTTGAGCGCGGCGTCGGCGTTCGCGAGCACGGCCTCGGCTTCGCGCGCGCGCGCTTGGAGCGTGCTGATGGCCGCGTCGGCGTGCCGCAGGGTGGCGCGGCTCTCGTCGACGAGCGCGGGCAGATCCTCGGAGGTCTGACGCAGGTTGGCGATGAGCGCGTCCGCGTTCTCAAGCACGCGCGCCAAGCGCTCGGGATCGTCAGCGAGGGCCCGCTGAAGGGCGCTCGCCGAGGCCTGAACGGTCTGGGGGTCGAGGGCGCCGATGAGCGGGCCGAGCGCGTTCACGAGCTGATCGATCTCCACCTGGCGCGCGACGACCGCGAGCGTGTCGCCGTCTTGCAGAGGATCCGCCTGGTCCGTGCAGCGCTGGAGCTCCAGGTACTTCTCGCCGAGCACGGAGCGCGAGCGCATCATCACCAGGCAGTCCGCGCGCAGGTCGGCGGCCGGGTCGAGGCTCAGGTCGACGAGCGCCCGCCCGGCTTCGATGCGCATGCTCGACACCGTGCCCACCTGCACGCCAGCGAGCGAGACGACGGCGCCCGCTTGAAGGCCCGCGGCGTCGTCAAAGCGCACCGCGACGTGCGTGGATGGGCCGAGGTTTGAGAGCGCGCCGACCTTGACGGCCATCCACGCCAAGATCACCAACGCGACCGCCAACAAGCAGCCGACGCCTAGCTCTGCTCGTCGGTCGGAGATCATTCCGCGGCGCTATTCCTTGTCGTCGGCCGGATCGGGGTCCGATTTGGCTTTGGGGTCCGCCTTGGCTCGGGGGTTCGCGGCAGCGGTCGCTTTGGCCTTAGCGTCGTGCGGAATGAGCGTGAACTCGGCGTTCACCTTGAGCGAGTGGCCGGTCAGCAGATCGCGTAGGTCCTCTTTCCACTGAAGCTCGTCCAGGTAGTTTCGGACCTCGCGCGCGACGAGGCGCACGGCCTCGGTCTTGGCGTGGTCGGTGGTCTCCAAGACGCTGCCGAGCAGGATCTTGGCGTCCTCACCGAGCTCGCGGCGATCCAAGAGACGCCGGGTGAAGCGGTACAAGCGACCGGAGCGGCCGTCGCCATCGGTCTCTGCTGAGGGGTCGTCGGGCGTGAGGTCGGGGATGGGCTCCCGCGGCGCTTCGGTCGTGGGCGGGGGCTTGGGCTGGTCGTCGCTCATACAGACCTCGTGGACACTGGATTGTCTGAGCTAACGCGCCGTGGGTTATGTCGCGTCGATGACGTCTCTTGCAGGCCTCGGACGGTTCGGGCTCTTCAGCGCTTCGGTGCTGTGGCGCGTGTTGACGCCTCCGTGGGAGGTGCACGAGACCGCCCGCCACACGCTGAACGTCGCGGTGCGCTGCTTTCTGCCGGTCATGGCCATCGTCTTCCCGCTGGGCATGGTGATGGCGCTGCAGGGCCTCGCGATCTTCGACACCTTTGGCGCCCAGCGCATGCTCTCCTCGCTCGTGAGCGTCGCTGTGTTTCGCGAGCTCTCGCCGGTGCTCGCGAGCACGCTCGTCGCCGCGCAGGGCGGGAGCTCCTTCGCCGCTGAGCTCGGCGCGATGCGGATTCGCGAGGAGCTCGACGCGACCGAGGTCATGGGGCTCGACCCGCTGCGCGTGCACGTCGTCCCGCGCGTGCTCGCCTGCGTGGTCGCCACCCCCATGCTCAACATCGCGGGCTCGCTCTCGGGCATCGCGGGCGGCATGTTCACCGCGGTCGTGCTCAAGGGCGAGCCCGCGGGCATCTACTGGGCCAACGTCTGGGCGCTCACGCAGCCGGCCGACCTGCTCGGCGGTGTGCTCAAGACGCTCATCTTCGGCGCGGTGATCGGCGTGGTAGCGAGCTACCACGGCTACAACGCGTCCGGTGGCGCCGCGGGGGTGGGGCAGGCCGTGAACGACACCGTCGTCATCGCCGCCACCTCGTTCATCGTCGCCAACTACTTCCTCACCACCGCGCTGTTCGGGGTGATGGGGTGACCGCGCTTCGCACCCTCGGGCGCTTCGGCTTCTTTGTGGCGACCTTCGCCTCGGCCTCGCTGCGCCACCCGCTGCCCGTGCGGGCGAGCATCATCGAGGCCTACCGCATCGGCGTGCGCTCCTTGCCCATCCTGCTTGTGATCTCGATCTTTGTGGGTACGAACCTCACGCTTCAGGGCTTCGCGGCCTTCAAGCCGCTCGGCGGCCAGCACCTCGTCGGCATGTTCGTCGCGCTGGCTGGGGTGCGCGAGATGGCGCCGATCATGGTCTCGGCGATGGTCGCCGCCAAGGCGGGCACGGAGATGGCGTCGCAGATCGCCGTCATGCGCATTCGCGAGCAGATCGACGCGCTCGAGGTCATGTCCATCGATCCGCACTGGTTCTTGATCACGCCGCGCTTCTTGGGGATCTTCCTCGTGCTCCCGGCGCTCACGGTGCTCTCGATCTTCACGCTCATGGTGTCTGCGTGGACCGTCGCGACGCTCCAGCTCGGCCTCAACGGCGACGAGTTCTTGGCGCTCGCGCGCGCGACCACCCACCCGGCGGACTTTGGCTATGGCATGATCAAAGCGGCCTGCTTCGCGGCGATCATCTGCCTCGTTTCCTGCTTCTACGGCTTTTACAGCGAGGCCGGTCCCGACGGTGTCGGCCGCGCGACCAACTCCGCCGTGGTGGTCAGCGCCGTCAGCTGCGCTGTCCTCAACTACTTGCTCAGCGAGGTGCTCTTTGGCTGAGATCGATCGCCCCATCTTTATGCTCGGCACTGGCCGCAGCGGCACGACCGTCGCCTACCAGCTGCTCATTCGTCACCCCGCGCTGGCCTGGTACAGCTCCTACGACCTGCGCTTCCCCGACGCGGGCTGGGCGCACCTCGCCAAGCGCATCCAAGACGTGCCGGGCCTGCGCACGCTCGCGGCCAACTCGCAGCGCGGCCTCGCGGCGCGCCCGGTCGAGCCGTTCGCGCTCATGGACCAGGACTTCCCTGGCTTTGGCGAGCCTTACCGCAACTTGCGCGCCTCGGACCTGACTCCTTGGGCTCGCAAGCGCTTGCGCACACGCATCAGCGCCCGTCTCAAGCAAGAGCGCCGTCCGCGCTTCGCGATGAAGTGGACCGGGTGGTCGCGCGCGGGCTTTATGGACGCCGCCTTCCCCGACGCGCGCTTCATCCACGTCCACCGCGACGGCTGCGCGGTCGCCAGCTCGCTGCTGCAGCAGCCGTGGTGGCGCGGGTGGCAGGGGCCGTCCCAGTGGCACTGGGGGCCGCTCAGCCCAGAAGACGACGCGCTCTGGCGCGCCCATGACGAGTCCTTCGTGGTGCTCGCGGGCATTCAGTGGCGGCTCTGCTACGAAGAGATTCAGGCATCCCTCGCCGCGATCCCGCAGGACCGCGTGCTGTGCCTCGCCTACGAGGACCTGTGCAGCGCGCCGATGGACCGCATGCGCGAGCTCTTCGCCTTCGTCGACCTGCCGTTCACTCGCGACGTCGAGCAGGCGGTCGCGGGCATCTCGCTGCGCAATGACGCGGTCGATCGCTGGCGCAGGGATCTGAACCCAGAGCAGGCCGACGCGCTGGAGGAGGCCATCGGGCCCGCCCTCGCTGCGCAGCGCGCCGCTCGCGGTGGCGCGTGATCGAGCTCGTCGACGTCTACAAGGCCTTCGGCGACCTTGTGGTGCTCGACGGTGTCTCGCTGCGCTTGGAGCGCGGCAAGACCACCAGCCTCATCGGACCCTCGGGCACCGGAAAGAGCGTGCTGCTCAAGATCATCGTGGGGCTGCTGCAGCCTGACTCCGGACAGGTGCTCATCGACGGCGTCGATATGGCGCGGGCGAGCCACCGCCAAAAGCTGGAGCTGCGCCGCAAGTTCGGCATGCTCTTCCAAGATGGCGCGCTCTTCGACTCGCTCACAGCCGGGGAGAACGTCGCGTTCCCCCTGCGCTACCACACCAAGCTCTCCGCCGTGCAGCGCCGCGCCGTCGCTCAGCAGAAGCTCGACATCGTGGAGCTCGGCGAGGCCTATGACCGCCCCACCCCCGCGCTCTCAGGTGGCCAGCGCAAGCGCGTCGGTCTCGCCCGCGCCATTGTCATGGAGCCGCAGGCCGTCCTGTTCGACGAGCCCAACAGCGGCCTCGACCCCGTGACCTCGGACACGATCGACGCGCTCATCGGGCGCATGAAGCGCGCCCTCGGCATCACCTTCGTCGTCATCACCCACGACATCGTGCAGGCGCTGAGCGTCTCAGATCGCGTCGGCATGCTGCACGGCGGCAAGCTCATCGCCTTCGGCACCACCGAAGAGCTCGTCGCGAACCCGAACGAGGTGGTCCAGCGCTTCTTGGCCAGGAACCTGGCACCTCCACGCAGGGGTGCTCAGCCGACCTCGTAGAGGTTGATGTAGCGGTTGCCTTGGATGCTGATGCGCCCGAGAACGGACTTCTTACCGTCCACTTGGCGCGCGCTCACCTCGGTGACGAGCAGGCGGCCGCGGTGGGCGGAGAGGTTCATCATCCAGCGAGCCAGGTAGAAGGGCCCCGAGAGCTCCCAGCCCTCGGGCGGGCGCTCGGTGTCCGGGAGCAGCCGCGCGACGCCTGGCGCGACGCCAGCCGAGAGCTGGTAGCCCGTGCGCTGAGTGAGCGTGCGCACGCTGCGCGCCGCGTTGACGGCGTCGCGGATCGCGTCGGCGCGCTCGCCCTTGGCGACCCAGACCGCGAGCAAGCTGCCCTCGCCGCGCTCCCAGATCTGCCCGCCCGCTTCGGCGATGAGGCCGGTCCACTCCTGGGTGAGCTTGGTGAGGCCCACGCGCGGGGTGGCGAAGGTGCGCGGCGGCGGAGCGGCCTCGATCGCTAGGACGACGACGTTGTGCGGCTCAGCGTCGTCGGCGCCGAGCTTGGAGCGGGGCCCGGAGGCCGCCATCTCCACCACGTCCTTGATGAAGACCGCGAGGTTGTTGTTGGTGGCGCGGTGGCCCTCGCGCACCATGAGCTGCTGGATGTCCTCGACCATCTCGCCGGCGGTGCGGTAGCGGTCCGAGGTGCGGCGCTGCAGCGCCTTGAGCAGGATGGCTTCGAGGTCTTCGGAGATCTCGGGGCGGTAGGACCGCGGGGACGGGACCTCGGCGCGGCGCACGCGGTCGAGCGTCTCGTCGCGGGTGCGCGCCTTGAACAAGCGGCGGCCGGTGAGCAGCTCGTAGAGCACGATGCCCATGGAGAAGATGTCCGAGCGGCCGTCGAGGGGCTTGCCTTCGACCTGCTCGGGGCTCATGTAGGCGTACTTGCCCCGGATGACCTCGTGCAGCCCTTCGGCCTGAAACGCAGCGCGGCTGATGCCAAAGTCGGTGATCTTCACCTCGCCCGCGAGGCTCACCAGGATGTTCTGCGGGGAGATGTCGCAGTGCACGATGTGCAGCGCCTCGCCGTCTTCGCCGGTGCGCGCGTGCGCGAAGTCGAGCGCTTTCAGCACCTCGGACTGGATGAACAGGGCGAGCGCGATGGGGAAGGGCTCCATGTTGCGGGAGCGCGCGATGAGCCGGGACAGGTCCATGCCCTGCACGAACTCCATCGCCATAAAGTAGGTCTCATCGACCTTTCCAAGCTCGAACACCTGGACGATGTTCACGTGGCGGATCTTCTCCGCGATCCGAGCCTCGTCGATGAAGAGGCGGATGAACTCCTCGTCCTTAGACAGGTTGTCCAACACCTTCTTGATGACGAGGATCTTCTCGAAGCCAGCGAGTCCCTGCTTCTTCGCGCGCCAGACCTCGGCCATGCCGCCGGTCGCGATCTTCTCGAGCAGGTGATACTCACCAAACTGCTGCGGGTCAGACTCCGCCAAACTCCCTCCGCGTCGCGCCGTGCAGGCGCATGCTAACTGATCTGGGGTCGCCGTTGGAGGCCTTCCGCCAACTCGTCGCTATCGTCGCTCGCCTGCGCGGCGAGCAGGGCTGTCCGTGGGACCGGGCGCAGACCTCGCAGTCGCTGCGCCCCTACTTACTTGAGGAAGTGTACGAGGTGCTGGAGGCGCTCGACGCTGGCGATGACGCATCGCTGCGCAAGGAGCTGGGGGACGTGCTCTTTCAGCTTGCGCTCTTGGCGCGCATCGCCGAGGAGCGCGGCGCGTTCACGATGGACGACGTGATCGAGCGCATCAACGACAAGATGGTCACGCGCCACCCGCACGTCTTCGACCCAGCGCACCAGTCGGAGCAGGACGAGGGCAGCATCGCCGCGTGGGAGGCCCGAAAAGCGAAGGAGCGCAGCGCGGACAGCTCCGCCCTCGACGGCGTGCCCACCCACCTGCCCGCCCTGCTGCGCGCCCACCGGGTGGCCGAGAAGGCGAGCGCCGTCGGCTTCGACTGGCCCGACGCCGCTGGCGTGCGCGAGAAGCTCACCGAGGAGCTCGGCGAGCTGGACCAAGCCCTCGCTTCGGGCGACGCTGACGCCATCGGCGAGGAGCTCGGCGACGTGCTCTTCACCCTCGTCAACCTGGGGCGCCACCTGCCGCACAGCGCCGAGGACGCGCTGCGCACCGCCACCTCGCGCTTTGAGTCGCGCTTCCGCCGCTTCGAGCAAGCGCTTCGCCAACAGGGGCTCGCGAGCGACGCGCTGGACCCCGTCGCCTTGGACGCGCTGTGGCGCGCCGTCAAACACCCGGGAAGCACCCCATGATCTGGAAGCTCTTCCTCGCCTTCACGCTCATCCCAGCGATGGAGCTCTACCTGCTCATCACCATCGGCTCCTACGTGGGCGCGCTCCCGACGGTGATGATCATCGCGGTGACGGGCTTCGCGGGGGCGTGGCTCGCCAAGCGCGAGGGCATCGCTGTCCTCCAGCAGCTCGCCGACGAGCTCGCGCGCGGTGTGCCCCCGGCCTCGCGCCTCGCCGAGGGTGCGCTCGTCATCGCGGGTGGGCTCCTGCTCATCACGCCGGGCGTGCTCACCGATCTCACCGGCTTCTTGCTCATCCTTCCGCCATCCCGTCGCTTCGTAGCGCCGCGCCTGGTCGCGTGGCTCGGCAAGAACTTCGTGTTCCACGCCTCGACCGGGGGCGTCTCGGGCGCTACCGGCTCGGGCGCGCCTCCGCACGACCGCGGGGACCAGCAGCACCTGCCCTTCGACCATCCCATCGCCTGACCCAGGGGACCGCATGTCCATCGAAGAAGACGAGCACCGCGCGCTTGCGGCGCTCGAACCTAAGTTTATGACCGCGCTCAAGGCGATCGAGGACAACCGCGTCGACACCGCCGAGGACCTGCTCAAGGCCATCCTCATCGTCGAGCCGCGCCTCCCCGAGCCCCATATGGAGCTCGCGCGCGTCTACTTGGCGATGGAGCGCTTGGAGGAGGCCGAGGAGCACGCGCGCATGGCCGTCGAGATGCTGGAGAACACAGGCCCTTGGCTCGATGGCATCGAGGACGAGGTCGTCGCCTCCCTCGGGCACGCGCTGCTCGCCGAGGTCCTCCGCCGCCGCTTGGAGGAGGATGACGTGATCTTCGGCGACCCGAACGAGTTCCGCCGCCTCACCCGCGAGTCGCAGGAGCACTTCGCCACCGCCGCGCGCTTGGACCCCTCCGACGAGACCTCCAGCTACTACGCCTTCTTCATGGGCACGCCCGAGGAGATGAACCTGCCCGGCGCCTCGCCCATCGACGTGGACGACAGCGAAGCAGCGGACGACGACGAAGCGCCCTAGCGCTCAGTGAGGATGGCATGCGAAACACCGCCTTGCTGCTTGTGATCGCGACGCTCGGTGCCTGTCCCGACGCCGGTGTCGACCTGGACCTCGACGGCGTCGACGCAGCGCTGGACTGCGACGACGACAACGCGACGGTGTACCCCGACGCGGTCGAGCTGTGCGACGGCCTCGACAACAACTGCGACGGCGCCATCGACGACGGCGGCAACGAGGACGCGGCGCTCTGGTTCACCGACCAAGACGCCGACGGCTTCGGAACCGCCGACAGCGGGCAGCGCCTGTGCATCCCGCCGCTGGACGGCGCGCGGGTTGGCGGTGACTGCGACGACGCCGATCCCGCCGTCTTTCCGGGTCAGCCGGGGTGTTTGGTCCCAGGCGCGTCGAGCTGCGCCGACCTGCTCGCGAGCGCGCCCGCCGCCCCGCCGGGCACCTTCCCGTCCGGCGTCTACGCGCTCGGCGCGAGCGACGCGCGGGTCTATTGCGACATGAGCGCCGAAGATCCCGGTTGGACGCTGCTCCTCAAGACGGACGGCGCCAGCAACGAGGTGTTCGCGTACGACGACCCGCGGTGGACGAACGAGGAGCTGCTCGCGCCTGAGCTGCTCGACGCCGAGCCCGCCAACGCCAAGTTCGCCACCTTCGTGGACCTGCCCATCGCCGAGCTGCGCGGCTGCTTCGCCGACGTGGTGGGCGGCTGCTTCGCCATGCGCTGGACCGCGCGGAGCACGGCGCTCGCTCACTTTCAAGGCGAGCCCGACCTCATCGACAGCCAAGACGGCCTGCCCGCAGGCCTGAGCATCCAGGACCGCTGCCCCACCTTCGGCGTGAACACCCCCTACCCCTGGCAGCGGGTGCGCTTTGGCTTCACCGGGAACAACGAGGACAACTGCACGAGCAACGACTCCTCGGTCGGCTTTGGCATCGGCCAGTTGGACAAGGACTACGGCTCCAGCCCGATCGCGTGGGGCGCCGGCGAGAACTGCACAGCGTCGCGGTGCACCAACGGCAGCCAGCGGCGCGCGCACCCCGGCCTGCTCTGGGGGCGCTGAGCGCTAGGAGCCTGTCGGGCGTAGCGCGCAAAGCGCGCACGCCCGCAGGCTCCTCCCAGCTCGCGGAGCGAGCGGTGCCTTTGCCCCTGCCCCTGCTCCGTCGCCTCCGGGCGGAAACCCCAGCCGGAAGGTGGATCCCGCGCACGGTGGCGCGGATAGCCTCCGTGCGAAGGCCGACATGGGCAAGGAGCGGATGCGATTCGACTTCGAGCGGTTGGACGTGGTCGCGATTCTGGATGAGTTGGCCGAGGAACTGCCGGATGGGCGGGGCTACATCCAAGACCAGCTGCGCCGGGCTGCGAACTCGATCGCGCTCAACATACGGCACGCTACTACCGGATGACGAGGCGCTCGGCGACCGAGTGCGCGGGCCAGGTCATTGTGTGCCGCCGCCTCGGACTCACCGACGCGCCGCGCGTGGACGGCGCGTTGGACGTGCTCCAGCGCGTCATCGCATGGAGCGCGGTGGCGAGTTCGTGCAGGCGTACAACGGGCAGATCGCGGTGGACGGCGAGTCGCAGATCATCGTCGCCCACGGCCTGTCCAACCTCGTGGGTAGCGAGGCGGCAGAGGACAAGGTGTCGCCGAGCCCGCGAGGGACGAGCCGAACGGATTCGGTTCGGTATGAGAGGCCCCCCTGGGTCGACCAAGGGTGCATGCGCGGACACGCAGCTCGTGCTGCGCGCGACGCAGCCCGGCAAGCGGAGCGGCTGGCGGCAATCGCCCAAGCCCTGCCAGCGCCCCTAACGGGCACGGGCAGGGGCACGGTCATGGGCAGGGGAGGAGCGCCGCGCGCTACGCGCGCCGGGCTCCTAGTCCGCGGCGCGGAACAAGAAGGGGTAGCTGATCACGACCTGCCCGCCGTCCGGGGCGGGGAAGGTCCACTTCTTGATGACGGCGCTGATGCAGTCCGCGACCTTGGGGCTCGGGAGCGTGGAGGTCTGCACCTTCACGTTCTTGACGCTGCCGTCTGGGAGCACGGTCCACTCAAAGGTGACGCGGCCGGCCAAGCCGGGGGTCTGCACCAGCTCGCGCTCGTAGCAGCCCTGAATGTGGTGGAAGTTCGCGTTCACCACGCGGCTGACGGCCTCGCGCGAGAGCTGGCCCTCGATCTTGGCGCTGGAGCTGACCTTGGTGACCTTGCCGCGCACGCCGCCGGCGGTGGCGCCGCCGAGGGCGCCGACGCCGGCGTTCGCCGTGCCGCCCGTGGTCTGCACCGCGCCGCCGCCCGCGTTGCGCGCCACGCTCACGCCGTCGCCATCCAAGCGGCCGATGGCCCCGGCGATGTCAAAAGACGAGCCGATACCATTGGAAGGAACGGCGTTGATGTTCGAGATGGCCGACTTGAGGTCGGGGCCGCCGTTGGAGCGGCTGCCCTGCGTGAGCGTCGCCAACAAGCTCTGCACGTTCGTGGAGACGGGGCGCTTGGACGCCTCTTGCACGTTGGCGCGGGTGACCGTGGGCGCGCGCTCGGACATCGCGAGCGCGGTCTTGGGCTTGGGAGGCGGCTTGGGGGCCTCTGGGCGGGCGAGCTCCACCGTCGTGAACACCTCGTCCGGGACCTCCTCGGGGGGGGCGCCGAGCTTGGGCGCGACGATGCCCATGGCGAGGGCGAGGCCGGCGTGCCCCGCGAGCGCGAAGATGAAGACGAGCATGAACAGCGGGAGCGACGCGAGGGCGAGCTCGCGGGACACCTTCGCTGGCTGCACCGCGTCGACGCGCCACAAGACGCCGTCGCCCTCCACGAAGAGGGCGTCGCCCATGCGCAGCACGACCGTGCTCGCGCCGAGCGGCGTGCGCACCTGCCCTGCGAGCCGCGAGCCCGTCCAGCCGTCGTGAACGCGCACAGCGAGCGCCTGCCCGGTCGCGTGAATGTCGAGGCCGTCGAGCTGCCTGCGGCGCCCGGGCGGGATGTTCACGGTGCTCGTCACCCGGCCCGCTTGGACCTGCACCGCGAGCCCGCTGCAGTAGCTGACGCGCGCCTCCTTGGCCCGCAGACGCGCGCTGTTTAGCAGCACCTCAGCGAGATCGAAGGGCTCGACGAAGTCGTCCTCATCGTCGTCATCCGCCCACCACTCGGGGGCGGGCTCGGGCTCGGGCTCCGGCGCCGCGACGGGCTCGGGCTCCACGAGCTGCGGCGGCGCGATGAGCTCCTCCGCGGTCGCGTCGTCCTGGGCGGTTGGTTCGTCCTGCGTCTCAGCGGCGCCGACGCGCTCGACCCGGAACACCAGCGGCCCCACGCCGACCTCGTCGCCGCCGTGCAAGAAGCCGAAGTCCACCAGCTCACCGTTGACGCGCACGTCGGCGTCGTCCTCGGCGGTCACGGAGATCTCGTCGCCCTCGACGTGAAAGGTCGCGTGAACCGGCCGAAGCCCGCTCACGCCGCGCACGCGAACGCGGCAGGCCTCGTCCGTGCCGACGGTCAGCGCGACCTGGCCGATCTCCCAGGTGCGAACGACGCGCTCGCCCCGGTGCAGGTGCAGCAAGATGGCGGGCGAAGCGCTCACTCAGCGGCCTTGGGCTGATCGGGTTCGACGTCGCCGAGCACAGGCTCGAGGATCCAGGTGCGGAAGTCGGAGCGCATGGGCACGAGCCCGGGCAGCGCTCGCGGCGCGCGGTTGTAGAGCACGACCGCCCCCGCGGCGCGCTCGCCCTTGACCACGCGCCCGTCG
>Ga0100377_1000026_pt1 | contig 111495 bp, 79 predicted proteins | sample CryGeymeta201501_FD_83664 | JGI IMG/M metagenome (GOLD analysis project Ga0100377, IMG submission 83664) | Groundwater microbial communities from Crystal Geyser aquifers in Utah, USA - Crystal Geyser metaG 2015-01 | ecosystem: Environmental > Aquatic > Deep subsurface > Groundwater | place... | reverse complement strand
CAGCTGGCGTGTAGGTCTTCGGCGTGTGCGACTTGCCGTGGCAGTTGACGTAGCACCCGCGCTGGCGCGTGTTGGTGTTGATGTCAAAGGTCGGCTTCGCCATACCACCCGCCCCCGTCATGTCTGGCGAGAACGAGATGCCGCGCGTCTTGAAGCCCGCTGGCGGCGACGTGTAGAGCACGCCGTTGACGCGCCAGTTGGTGATGGCGCCCATGTTCTCGTTGGAGTGCGTGTTGTAGTGGCAGTTGGCGCATGTGATGCGATCACCCGCTGCGCTGACCAGGTGCTTCTCGTGGTAGTTGCGCGAGGTCGATGCGAAGTTGGTGAAGTTGATCTCGTTGCGGTTGTTGAAGCCGCGCACGTCGTGGCAGTCGAGGCAGAGCGTGTAGTTGCTCGGGTTCCAGCTGGTTGGCCCCTGCGGGTTCGACCAGTAGTTGTCGCGCAGGATGAACGGGTAGCTGGAGCCGTGCGGGCCCTGCGGCGCCACCGTGCTGTTCACCGTCGGCGGCCCCACGACGCCGGCGGTGGCCTGGCTGTTGTGGCAGTCGGAGCAGGTGATGGTGGACGTGACCGTGAGCCCGCCGCGGAGCTGGTTGGCCATCGCGGTGGAGGTGTTGCGACCGGGGCCCGCCACGGGGTGGAAGGAGCTGTTGGTCGGGTCGAAGTCGGTGCGCTTGTTGGTGGTGCGCGGGCGGCCGGTGTTGCGGGTGTCGCCGTGGCACTTGTTGCAGATCTCGTACTCAGCGACCGGCACGTAGGGGCCAACCGCCGCGCCCGAGGTGTCGATGCCCGTGGCGCCCATGAGGACGTCGTCCGGCGTCGCGCCGTGCGGGTTGTGGCAGTCGGTGCACTCCACCGAGCGCCCGCCGCTCTGCTGAGCGTCCACGACGGGGTGGTGGTAGATGTTGGCCCCGTTGGTGCCCTTGGCGAGCTCCGCCTGGAGGTTGGTGCCCGCGACGCCGCCGTCGTGGCAGGCGTAGCAGAGCGACTCCTCGTGGTTGGCGACCGTGCGGCTGGCCACCTTGGGCGAGAGCAGCTTCGGGAAGCTGGAGCCGTGCATGTTGGTGGTGGTCTGCCCCGTGGTCTGCGTGGAGTCCACGCCGCCGTGGCAGGTCATGCACTTGTCGTCACCCAAGACCGTCGGCGTCGTGGTGTTGTGGCTCGCGAAGATCCAGAGGTCCTCCTCGTTCACTGGCGTGGCGCCATTCTGGAAGGGCTGGTTGCCCGCCTTGGTGGTGACCGCGTCGTAGGCCGTGGACGAGTTGGCGTCGTGGCAGCCGAGGCAGAAGTTCTCGATGCTCGCGCCCTTTCCGTTGTAGACGATGGCGGCGCCGCCATCGGGGTCGTTGAGCAGCACACCGGGCTCGACGTTGGCCTTGTGGTTGAGCTGCTCGTGGCAGACCACGCAGTCGTTGGTGGTCACGATCTCGGTGATGGTGCCGTTGGTGACGTGGTGGCTCGTGTCGTTGAAGTCACCGTTGGTCTTGGTGATGGGACGACGGTAGCCGCCGGGGCCCTGGGCCGTGCTGTGGCAGTCGAGGCAGATGACGTTCACGCGACCGTCGATGTGCAGCGACGGGTTGATGAAGTTGCCACCGGCGTCGATCACCGTGCCGTGGCAGGTGGAGCAGTCGGTGCGGTTGGGGTGCGTGCCGCCGGGGGGTGCCCCGTGGCAGGTGCCGCACGCCGCCTGGCTGCCGTTCACGGTGGTCCAGCTCGGGGTGTTGTTGCTACCGGGGACGAGCATGGTCTCGCCGTGGCAGTAGTTGGTGCAGGTGCCGCCCGTGTAGGTGGGGGTCGTGTTGTGCGCGGTGGCGAGCCAGCCCCAGGTGAGGTCGGCTGGGCGCGTGTCGTCGATGTGCCCGATGTCGTCCCACGCGTTCGGCACGACGTGACACTGATCGCAGGTGACCTCGTTGTGCCAAGTGCTGGTGCCAAGGTGCGACTGGTGCGCGCCGACGCCGTCGTTCGACGTGGCGGTGTTGCCCACGGTGTCCTGCGGCGGCGCCGGGTCGGTGCCCGTGCCGTGGCAGGTGGTGCACGTCATGACGATGACGTCGAGCGTGCCGTCGACGTGCCGGGTCCGATCGGTCCACGTCCCACCCGCGCCCGCGACCATGCCGTGGCAGAGCTCGCAGTTGCTGAGGTTGGGGTGCGGTGACGGAGGCGGCGCGCCGTGGCAGGTGCCACAGGCCGCTTGCGTGCTGTCGACCTGGGTCCACCTGGGCGTGATGTTGCTGCCGCCCGCGTTGAGGGTCTCGCCGTGGCAGTAGTTCACGCAGGTGCCGCCGTTCCACGAGGGGATCGACCCGTTGGAGGAGGCGAGCGCGCCGAAGGTCACGTCCGCAGGCGTCGCCATGTCGAGGTGACCCGGATCCTTCCAGTTGGTGGGCACGACGTGGCACTCGGTGCACGCGATGTCCTTGCGCCAGTCGCTGGTGCCTAGGTGGGACGCGTGGGCGCCGACGCCACGGTTGGTGGTGGCCCACTTGCCCGTGGTGTCCACGGGGGGCGCGGGCTGCGTGCCGAAGCCGTGGCAGGTGGTGCAGGTCATCGGGATGACGTCGACCACGCCGTCCACATGACGCGAGGCGTCGGTCCAGGTGGAGCCGGTGCCCTTGACCGCGCCGTGGCACTTCTCGCAGGTGGTGCTCTGGGGGTGCGGGAGCGCAGGAGGCGCGCCGTGGCAGGTGCCGCAAGCGGCCTGCGTGCCGTCGACCTTCGTCCAAGTCGGCGTGGTCAGCGTGCCCTTGCCCGTCAGCGTCTGACCGTGGCAGTAGTTGGTGCAGGTCGTGCCGTTCCAAGCGGGCACAGCGCCCGCCGCGGTCGAGACCGTGCCCCACGCGAGCTCGGCGTTCGGCGAGGAGTCGAGGTGACCCGGGTCCTGCCAGTTGACGGGCACGACGTGGCACTCGTCACAGGCGATCGCCGCGCGCCACGTCGAGGCGTTGACGTGGGAGCGGTGCGCGCCGACGCCGCGGGCGGTCGTCGCGGTGTTGCCGGCCGTGTCCACCGGCGGAGCGGAGACGCCGCCGGAGCCGTGGCAGGTGGTGCAGGTCATCGGGATGACGTCGAGCACGCCGTCGATGTGGCGAGCGCCGTTGTTCCACGCGGAGCCCGCGCCCTTGACGGCGCCGTGGCACTTCTCGCAGCTCGTGCTCTGCGGGTGCGGGAGCGACGGAGGTGCCCCGTGGCAGGTGCCACAAGCGGCCTGCGTGCCGTCGACCTTCGTCCAGTTGGGCGTGGTCAGCGTGCCGTTCGCGTTGAGGTTCGAGCCGTGGCAGTAGGCCGCGCAGGTCGTGCCCGACCAGCTAGGCACCATGCCGTTCTTCTTGGCGAGCGCGCCGAAGATGACCTCGGGGACGCCGTCTCCGTCGATGTGGCCCGCAGAGTCGACCGCGGTCGGCACCTTGTGGCAGTCCGTGCACTGAATGGCGGCGTGCCAGTCGGTGCCGGTCAAGTGCGACTGGTGGGCACCGACGCCGCGAGCGGTCGTGGCGGTGTTGCCCTTCAGGTCCACGGGGGGCGCGGGATCGCCGAAGCCGCCGTGGCAGGTGTCGCAGCTCATGGAGATGACGTCGACCGTGCCGTTGACGTGGCGCGACGCGTCCGTCCACACACCACCCGCGCCGATGACCGCGCCGTGGCACAGCTCGCAGCTGCTGAGGTTCGGGTGCGTGCCGCCTGGAGGCGTGCCGTGGCAGGTGCCGCAAGCGGCCTGCGTGCCGTCGACCTTGGTCCACGCGGGCTTGGTGAGCGTCCCGCCGACCATCAGCTTGTCGCCGTGGCAGTAGGCGGTGCAGGTCGTGCCGCTGAAGGACGCGTTGGAGGCGCGCGTCTTGGCCAGCGCGCTGAAGGTGAGCTCGGCGGGGAGCGGCGTGTCGATGTGACCGACGTCGGCCACTGCGCTCGGCACCTTGTGGCAGTCGGTGCAGACGACCGGGCCTCGCCAGCTCGAGACCTTGAGGTGCGACTGGTGCGCGCCGACGCCGCGCAGGAAGGTCGAGCTGTTCTTGTTGGTGTCCATCGGCGGCGCGTTGTTGGTCACCGAGCCGTGGCAGGTGTTGCAGGCCATGGACACGACATCGACCGTGCCGTCGATGTGGCGCGTCGAATCGACCCAGGTGCCGTCCGCCGCGATGACGTCGCCGTGGCAGGTAGAGCAGGCCGAGGACTGGGGGTGTGAGCCGCCGGGAGGGGTGCCGTGACAGGTGCCGCAAGCGGCCTGGCTGCCATCGACCGTCGTCCAGTCGGGCGCGGTGTTGCTGCCGCCGGGGAGCAGGGTGTCGCCATGGCAGTAGTTGGTGCAGCTCGCGCCGTCCCACGAGGGCACGGAGCCGTTCGCGGTGGGCACGGCGCCCCAGGTGAGCTCGGCCGGGAGGTTCGCGTCCATGTGGCCAGGAGCGCCCACGCTGCCGGGGACGACGTGACAGTCGGTACACTCGACGACGCGGTGCCAGTCAGCGTTCGCGAGGTGCTGCGCGTGCGCGCCGACGCCGGTCGCCGTGGTGGCCGTGTTGCCCTGCGTGTCATTCGGGGGCGCGGGGTTGCCGCCGCTGCCGTGGCACGTGTCGCACGCGAGCGGGATGACCTCGACCACGCCGTTGATGTGCTTCGTGCGGTCCACGAAGACGCCGTTCGCGTCGATCACCATGCCGTGACAGATCTCGCACGCCGTGTTCTGCGGGTGCGGGCTGCTCGGGGGCGCGCCGTGGCAGGTGCCACAAGCGGCCTGCGTGCCGTCGACCTTGGTCCAAGCGGGCTTGGTGAGCGTGCCGCCTGGCTTGAGGGTCTGGCCGTGGCAGTAGTTCGTGCAGGTGCCGCCGTTCCATGCGGTGGCAGCGCCGTTGGTGCGCGCGAGGGTGCCCCACGTGATCTCGGCGGGGAGCGGCGTGTCGATGTGGCCGACGTCGCCGACGCCGGTCGGGACCTTGTGGCAGTCGGCGCACTGAAGGTCAGCGTGCCAGTCGGTGGCGCCGAGGTGCGACGCGTGGGCGCCGACGCCGCGAGCCGTGGTGACCGTGTTGCCGCTGGTGTCGCGCGGCGGGCTGGCGACGCCCGACCCACCGTGGCAGGTGTCGCAGCTCATGGAGATGACGTCGACGACGCCGTCGATGTGGCGGCTTGGATCGACCCAAACGCCGCCGGAGCCGATGACGTCACCGTGGCAGAGCGCGCAGTCGGTGTTCTGCGGGTGCGGCGCGCTCGGGGGCAGGCCGTGGCAGGTACCACACGAGGCCTGCGTGCCGTTGACCGAGGTCCAGCTCGGCGTGGTGTTGGAGCCGCCGGTGTAGAGCGTCTGGCCGTGGCAGTAGGTGGTGCAGGTCGTGCCGTTCCAGGCCGACGAGGCGCCGCCGCTCTGGGCGAGGCCCGTGAAGGTGACCTCGGCGATGTTGTCGCCGTCGCGGTGCCCGGGCGCGTTCACCGTCGTGGGGACGACGTGGCAGTCGTTGCAGGTGACGGGGCCGTGCCACGTCGAGGTGCCCAAGTGCGAGCGGTGCGCGCCGACGCCGGCGCCGGTGGTCGCGGTGTCGCCAGCCAGGTCGGTCGGGGGCGCGGGGTTGCCGCCGCCGCCGTGGCAGCTGTCGCACGCCATCGCGGCGACGTCGACCTGACCGTTGATGTGCAGGGAGGGATCGACCCACGAGCCGTCCGTCGCGATGACGTCGCCGTGGCAGAGCGAGCAGTCGCTGTTCTGCGGGTGCGCGCCGCCGGGGGGCGTGCCGTGGCAGGTGCCACAAGCGGCCTGCGTGCCGTCGACCTGCGTCCAGACCGGCGTGGTGTTGGTGCCGTTCGCGTTGAGCGTGTCGCCGTGGCAGTAGTTGGTGCAGCTCGCGCCGTCCCACGAGGGGGTCGCGCCGCTGGACTGCGCGAGGGCGCCCCAGGTGAGCTCGGCGCCAGGCGTGCCGTCGATGTGGTTGAGCGCGTCGACGCCCGTAGGCACCACGTGGCAGTCGGCGCACAGGATGGTGTTGTGCCAGCCGCCGTTCGCGAGGTGCTGTGCGTGGGCGCCGACGCCGGTCGCCGTGGTGGCGGTGTTGCCCGAGAGGTCCGTGGGGGGCGCGGGGTTGCCGCCCGTGCCGTGGCAGCTGTCGCAGCCCATGGAGATGACGTTGACGACGCCGTTGATGTGGCGGCTCGGGTCGACGAAGCTGCCGTCGGCCGCGATGACCATGCCGTGGCAGACCTCGCAGCTCGCGATGGCCGGGTGCGAGCCCGCCGGGGGCAGCCCGTGGCAGGTGCCGCACGCCGCCTGCGTGCCGTCGACCTTGGTCCAGCTCGGGGCCTTGTTGGTGCCGCCCGGGAGCAGCGTCTGGCCGTGGCAGTAGTTGGTGCAGCTCGCGCCGTTCCAAGCGGGGCTCGCGGCGTCCGCGGTCGCGAGCGCGCCCCACATGAGCTCGGCGGGGAGCGGCGTGTCGATGTGCCCGACCGCTGAGACGTCGGTGGGGACGAGGTGACAGTCGGCGCAGCCGACGGGGCCGTGCCAGCTCGAGGTCTTGAGGTGCGACTGGTGCGCGCCGACGCTGGGGAGGCTGGTGGCCACCCTGCCCTGCGTGTCGGTCGGGGGCGCCGGGTTGACGGTCGAGCCGTGGCAGGTGTCGCAGCTCATGGCGATGACGTCGACGGTGCCGTCGACGTGGCGGGTGGCGTCGACCCACGAGCCGTCCGCGGCGATGACGTCGCCGTGGCAGAGCGCACAGTTGCTGTTCTGCGGGTGCGGGCCGTCGGGGGGCGTGCCGTGGCAGGTGCCGCACGCGGCCTGCGTGCCGTCGACCTGCGTCCAGACCGGCGCGGTGTTGGTGCCGCCCGCGAGGAGCGTGTCGCCGTGGCAGTAGTTGGTGCAGCTCGCGCCGTCCCAGGCGGGCGTCGCGCCGTCGGCGGTCGCGACCGCGCCCCAGGTGAGCTCGGCGGGGAGCGAGGCGTCCACGTGGCCGGCCGAGCCGACGCTGGTCGGGACCTTGTGGCAGTCCTCGCAGACGACCGGGCGGTGCCAGTCACCGCCGGTGAGGTGCTGCTGGTGCGCGCCGACGCCGGTGGAGCCGGTGTCGGTGTTGCCCTGCGTGTCGGTCGGGGGCGCGGGGTCGCCGTTGGAGCCGTGGCAGGTGTCGCAGGCCATGGACACGACGTCGACCTGACCGTTGATGTGCAGGTCGGGCGCCGTGAAGCCGCCGTTCGCGTCGATCACCATGCCGTGGCAGGTGGCGCACGCTGTGCTCTGGGGGTGCGGGAGGTTCGGCGGCAGGCCGTGGCAGGTGCCGCAAGCGGCCTGGGTGCCGTCGACCGTTGTCCACGTGGGCGTGAGGTTGCTGCCGCCCGGCTTGAGGGTCTGGCCGTGGCAGTAGGTGGTGCAGGTCGCGCCGTCCCACGCGGGGGTGGCGGCGCCCGCGGTCGCGAGCGCGCCCCAGGTGAGCTCGGCGGGGAGGGAGGAGTCGATGTGGCCGACCGCGCCGATCGAGGTCGGCACGAGGTGGCAGTCCTCGCAGGTGACGGGGCCGTGCCAGTCGGAGGCCGTCAGGTGCTGGCGGTGCGCGCCGACGCCGGTCAGCGAGGTGGCCGTGCCGCCGGCGGTGTCGCGCGGGGGCGCCGCCTCGCCGTTGGAGCCATGGCAGCTCGCGCACGACATGGACACCACGTCGACGACGCCGTTGATGTGCAGCTCGGGGTGGTTGAAGCTGAAGTCCGAGTTGATGACCATGCCGTGGCACGCGGCGCACGAGCCGGACTGCGGGTGCGAGCCCTGGGGAGGCAGGCCGTGGCAGGTGCCGCACGAGCCCTGGGTGCCGTTGACCAGCGTCCAGGTCGGCGTCGTGTTGATGCCGCCCTCGATGAGTGTCTGGCCGTGGCAGTAGTTGGTGCAGGTCGCGCCGTCCCAAGCCGGGGCCGCGCCGTCCGCCGCCGAGACCTCGCTCCACACGAGCTCAGCGGGGCGCCAGGTGTCGAGGTGGCCGGGGTCGTCCACGGCCGTCGGCACGACGTGGCAGTCGGTGCAGAGCACGTCGCGGTGCCAGTTGGAGCCGGCGAGGTGGGCCTGGTGGGCGCCGACCGCGCGGTCGGTGGTGAGCGTCTCTTCCAGGAGGCCGCGCGGGGGCGCGGGGTCGAGGCCCCAGCCGTGGCAGGAGGTGCACAGCGGCGGCTCGACGTCGATGACGCCGTTGATGTGCAGCTCAGGCGCGATGAAGTTCTGCGCGGCGTCGAGCACCATGCCGTGGCAGGCCGAGCAGTCTTCACCGCCGGGGTGCGGCGCGCCGGGGGGCGCTCCGTGGCAGGCGTCGCAGGCGCTCTGGGTGCCGTCGAGCTTGGTCCACTCGGGCTGCGTGATGAGCCCGTCGGAGAGCGTCTCTCCGTGGCAGTAGGTGGTGCAGTTCGCGCCGTCCCACGCGGTCTCGCTGCCGTCCGCCGAAGCGAGGGCGCTCCAGCTGAGCTCGGCGGGGAGCGGCGTGTCCATGTGCCCAGGCGCGTCGAAGCGCTCAGGGACGACGTGGCAGTCCTCGCACACGAGCTGGTTGTGCCAGTCGGAGCTCGCGAGGTGGACCTGGTGCGCGCCGACGCCGACCTCGTCCGTGCTCGTAAAGCCAGAGACATCCTCGGGGGGAGCTGGGTCGCCGTCGCTGCCGTGGCAGGACCAGCAGGTCGGCTCGACCGGCTCGGAGACGTCGACCACGCCGTTGATGTGCAGCTCGGGCGCGATGAAGTCGAGGTTGCCGTCGACCACCATGCCGTGGCAGAGCACACAGCCGTCGGGGGAGGTCGCGGGGTGCGGGGCCGCAGGCGCGAGGCCGTGGCAGGTGCCGCACGCGGCCTGGCTGCCGTCGACCGTGGTCCAAGCAGGAGCGGTGTTGGTGCCGCCCCAGAGCGGGTCGCCGTGGCAGTAGGTGGTGCAGCTCGCGCCGTCCCAAGCGCTGCGCACGCCTGCCGCGCTCGCGGTGGGGCCCCAGGTGAGCTCGGCGGGGAGCGGCGAGTCGATGTGGCCGGGGTCGAGGGTGTCGGTGGGGACCTTGTGGCACTCCTCGCAGGCGACCTCGGCGTGCCAGTTGGACGCGCCGACGTGGGCGCGGTGGGCGCCGACGCCGACGGAGGCGGTGTCGACGTGGCCGAGGGTGTCCTCGGGGGGAGCGGAGACGCCGTCGGAGCCGTGGCAGGCGTCGCACTCCAGCGGGCCGGGCAGCTCGACGTCGACGACGCCGTTGATGTGCAGCTCGGGGTTCACGAAGCTGCCGTCGGCGGCGATGACCGCGCCGTGGCAGGTGACGCAGCCGCTCGGCGTGCTGGAGGGGTGGTTGCCCTCGGGGGGCGAGCCGTGGCAGGTGCCACAAGCGGCCTGGCTGCCGTCGACGACGGTCCAGAGCGGCTGAGTGAGGCTACCACCCGGCTGCATCGTCTCGCCGTGGCAGTAGTTGGTGCAGGTGGCCCCGTCCCAGGTGGGGCGAGCGCCGTCGCCCATCGCGCGGGCGCTCCAGGTCAGCTCGGCGGGGAGCGGCGTGTCGATGTGGCCGGGGTCCTCGTTGAGGATCGGCACCACATGACAGTCGCGGCAGAGGCCCTCCGCGTGCCAGTCGGACGGGCCGACGTGCGCGCGGTGGGCGCCAACGCCCCGCTCTGAGGTCGCACTCCCCCCGGTGGTGTCCATGGGGGGGGCGGAGTTGCCATCCGAGCCGTGGCAGCTGTCGCACTCCTGCACCTCGGCGGCGCTGTCGACGCCAACCCCGGTGTGGTCGTACGGGTTGCGGCAGCCGGTGGCCACCACGAGCGAGAGGAGGAGCCCCTTCGCTACCACTGTTGAGACGTCTCCGCGCATGCGAAACCTCTGCTAGAGCCCACCGTGATGGTAGGCGCTCACAAGAAACTGGCCTTGAAACACAGACATCATGACGACGCCGAAGCCCACCGCGAAGGCGAGCACGGCGAGCATGGGCAGGCTGCCCGTCGGCGCGCGCTCATCCACCTCCGAGCCGAGCACGGCTGCGCTCGCGGCCATCGCCTCGGTCTCGGTGATCTCGGCGTCCGACGAGGGATCGTCCGCGTCCGCGAACGGGTTCGTGGGCTCGCCCGCGAAGCCCTCGGTGTCGTCGTCCGGCGGCAGCAGCGTCTCGCTACTCGGCGTGAAGGGCGGCGTTTTCGACGATGACGGCATAGGTGTAGCCCGCTCCAAAATCTTTGTTGACACCGAGAGTTCCACGCAGCGTGACCTCATCGCCCACCGCGACGGTGGCCGAAGAGGTGAGCGTGAGGTCGTTGGTCTTGTCCTCGGCCTTGCCCGAGCCGTCTTGGAGGTGAATCCAGTTGACGCCAAGGATGGCGGGGGAGAACTTCACGACCTTGCCGTGAACCACGACCGCTTGGCCGGCCTTCGCGGGCGCCTCGGCGATGACGTCAGCGACCTTCATCACGTCGCCGACGGGGCCGGTGTAGGTGGCCTCAGGCGCTTGCCCAGGGACTACCGGCGGAACCGGGGGCGTCATGGGCGCGCCAGGGGTAGCCGCCGGCATCGGCGGCGTGGCGGGCGCTTGGCCCATCTTGCTGCAGTCGAGGTCATTCGGCTCGACGGCGATGGCCGAGGTGAACTCGATGTGCTCAAAGGTGCGGTCCAAGGAGTTGCTGTGGAAGCCCGCCATGTCCTGGCCGGGGGTCCAGCTGATCGTCTGGCCCACGGTGACCGTGGTCTCGGGGCCGGCGATCCACCCAGGCCCGCTGCAGGTGTCGACCTGCGCGTAGGTGTAGCTCGCGACGTTCATCGTCTCCACGACCTTGCCCATGCCCGCCTGACGGGGGGCGGCCATCGCGGCGTGGGCGGCGGCGGCGTCCGGAGCAGCGGGGGGAGCGGTTGTCGTCTCGGGGGCGCTGCCGCCGCAAGCTGCCAGGGACAGCAGCGCGGCGAGGCGCAGATCAGTTCGGCCAAGCATGAATAGTCTCCACGGCGAAGTCGCGACCAGCCCCGTGGCATACGTCGCAGGCTTCGCCCAAGGTCGGATGGGTGTTGAGCGCCGCGTGTGCGGCCGCGTTGCCGCTATCGTGGCAAGCCAAACACGCCCGCCGGCTCGCGTCCGTGTAGGCGTCGCTCGCTCCATGACACGAGGTGCAAGCGCGAGCGCCGCCGTCCAAGCGCGGGAAGAGCACGTCAAACGACTTGAGCGCGTAGGTGGGCGAGCCCATCACGGCGACGTCGAAGGGCTGCGTGAGGTGCGAGCTGTAGTGCACCTTGTGGATGAGCTCCGAGAGCGCGTTGGAGGTCCCCGGCGTCACGGTGGGGCTGGACGTGGACTGGAAGTCCTCGGCGCCGGTGGTGTGGCAGCCCAGACAGGTCGCGAGGCCCTGGCGGTCACCGTCGTGGTGCTCAATCGTGCCGTGACACCGCTCGCAAGCGGCCTCGTCCACGACGTCGCGGCTGCTAAGCGCCGTCGCCTGCCCGAAGAGCACGCTCTGGGTGCGCGACCGCGCCAAGTGGCTGGCGCTCTTCTGCACCGCGATGGAGGCGGTGAGCGACACCGTGTAAGTGCCGTCGGCCAGCGGGCGGCCAGCGAGGTCGCCATCAGCGAGGCCAATCGCGGGGGTGTCGTTCGCTTGTGGCGGGTAAACCGCCGGAAGCACCGGGAGCGTCGCCGTCCAGGTGCCCGTCGAGACGTCGAACTGGGAGGCCTGAATCACCGCCGCGTCCGCGACGAAGGCGACGCGCTGCATGTGCGAGGTCGGACCCGCGACCACGAGCTCGAGGTTCGCGAGCTCCGCGAGCTGCACCGGCGCGCCGACGTCGTTCGTCACCGTGTACTCGACCAGCGGGCGATCGCCAGCGACGAAGGCGCCGTTCGCGCCCGTGCCTCCGGTCACGTCGATCAGATCGAGCTGCAAGCCGGGCGTGTAGGCCGAGTCCGCGCGCACGTCCTCGTGGACCGCGAGCACCGCCGAGGCGAAGTGGCACATGGAGCAGAGCGCGTCCGTGGGCTGCGGCATGTCGTTCACGTGGCCAATGCCGGTGTCGAAGTTCACGCGGTCGTGGCAGGAGCCGCAGGGCTTGCGCGCCGCCCGCCCCTCGACGTCACCTTGAGCCGCGTTCTGATGGCAGGCGTGGCACTGACCGGGGCCGGTGGGCACCGCTGGGAACGCGCCCATCGAGAGGTCGCGGTCGTAGAGGCCGCTCTGGTCGCGACCGGTGAGCACGAGCCCGTTGGTGAGGCGCTTGCCCATGTGGATCGCGTGCACCATCGGCGTGAACTCGATGGTCGCGCCAGGCGTGCGGCTCGGGTCGAGGGCGCTGCCGCCGTCCTCCGCGCCAGCGACGTGGCAGGTGACGCACACGCCGAGCGAGTCAAACAGCCCCTCGTGCGCGTAGAGCGTGCCGTGACAGCCGGTGCAGTTCTGCTCCAGCACGACCTCGTGCGCGCTCACGACCGTCGCGTCGCCGAGCTGCACGTCGAAGGTGTCGTTGCCCGCGTCGAACCAGGGCGTACCGTTGCGCGCGGGCCAGTCGAGCCCTGCCCAGCCGGCGATGGTATAGGTGCCGTTCTCTAGGAGACGGCCGCCCCAGTCGCCCTGGTCGGCGCCGATCGCCGTGGTGTCGTTGGCGGGGGGCGCGTACTGGTCTGGGATGACGACCGTGGCCGTGTAGGTGCCCTCGGCGTTCCACACCGCGTCGGCGAGCAGGTCGAGCGACTCGGAGGGCACCACCACTTGGTAGTGGTCCTTGGGGCCCGCGATCTGCAGCGAGAGGCGGGTGAGGTCGACGAGGTCGTAGCTGACGCCGTCGTCGTCGCGCACCGAGAAGGTGACCGCCAAGCTGTCGCCGGGCTGCACCGAGCCGTCCGCGCCGCTCGCGCCGTCCACCGACACGATGTGGAAGTTCACGCCCCACGGGCCGTGCCCCTTGTGGGTGCCGAGGCTGCCGACGCCGTCTTGACCGTCCACACCATCTCGACCGTCCACGCCGTCCACGCCGTCCACAGCGTCCACGCCGTCCGCGCCGTTCACGCCGTTCTGGCCGTCGATGCCGTCGTGCCCGTTGAGGCCGTCAGCTCCGGGTGCTCCCGTGTCCCCTTGCGGGCCGTGGCACGCACCGAGCGCGAGCGCGGAGAGGAGGATGAGTGATCGGTGTAGGGGGGGCGAGATCATTGGGGGAACTCCTGGCGCAAACAGCGTGCAAGAACCGGGCCAGACCGCTTCGGGGCCGTTCTGTTGGCGTGGCACGATGTTTGCGGTAAGGCCCACACGGGAAGGCCATGCCACACACACCGACAAACTTTCAGACCGCTCGTGACCACTGCCGCCGTCATTCCGTGAGTCTCGGCGTTGTTCCTGTCACGTTGCTCGCCACGCTCGTCACCAGCGGGCTCGCTGGTTGTGAGCGCCCAATCGTACCTGGAGAGGCCTGGGAGGCCCGTGCGCGGGTCGCCGTGGACGTGCTCGTCACGACCGACGCGGGTGTGCCCGTCGCCGACGCGTGGATCGTGCTCAGCCCGAGCGGCCGCGACGCGCGCACCCGCTCCGACGGCACCGCCGAGTTCTCCAGCTTGCAGCTTGGCGATTATACGGCACACCTCGTCGCGCCCGGCTTCACGAGCGCCGACGTCGACCTCACCGTCGACGGATCCACGGCGTTCACGTGGACGCTGGCGGCTGCGCCGGTCTCGTCCGCGGCCATCGCTGGCGTTGTGCTAAATCCCGCAGGGGACGCGCTCGAAGGGGTGGACATTTTCGTTGATGGCGTCGTGTCCGCTGTGACAGATGTTGACGGTTCCTACCAGATCGTAGACGTCTTGCCCGGACGCTACGCGCTAAGCTTCGAGCCGCCCGCCTCCAGCGGCTTTCGGTCGTGGACCAGCCCCGGCGTGGACGTCGTCGATTCGACGACTACTCGCGTTTCTACCTCGCTTCCAGGCCAGTCGCCCGCCACCGCGACCTTCGTCGGCAGCGCCGCCTGTGCGGGATGCCACACAGAGCGCGCGGCTCAACACGGTGCGAGCGCACACGGCCGCCCGATCCTCGCCCCCGCCGACGTGAGCGCCGCGCTGCCCGCGCTGCAAGCCGACCTCAACGCCAACGTCGTCGTCCCGCTCGACCCGATGGTGCCCGGCGCCACCGCGACCGTCACCGGCGCCGGCCCAACGTGGCAGGTCCTCCTCACCGACACCGCCGGCGCGACCTCTGGCCCCTTCACGATCGACAAGCTGTACGGCGGCTTCGAGACCGGCGTCGCCTTCGCGGCCACGGTCGGCGGCGAGCGCCAGGTCCTGCCGCTCGCGTGGGCCCTGCCCGGTGACGGCGTGCTCGACGACCAGCCGATGTGGGTGCCCGCCTACACCGCTGGGTGGTTCGACACCGCTGGCCTGCTGCTCGCCACCCCCGGCCCCGCCGCGAGCTGGGCGCTGCAGTGCGCCGGCTGCCACACCACCGGCAGCCAGGTCGGCGAGACCGGCGGCTCCTACACCGTCGGCAAGTCGCCGCGCGCCGCCATACTGGAGGACGCCGTTGGCTGCGAGGCCTGCCACGGACCAGGCAGCGCCCACCTCACGGCGAACACGAGCGCCGACGCCGTGTACCGCATCCTCTCGCCCAAGCGCTTGCCGGCGCTGGAGCAGGTCGAGGTCTGCGCCCGCTGCCACGAAGCGGTCACGCCGGCGCTGCACCCCTTCACCCAGCCCACCGCCTGGCCGGTCGCGGCCGACGGCAGCCCGCTCGACGCCGGCGAGCTCGTCGCAGACTTCGCCGACGCCGCCCCCCACCGCTGGCCGGGCCTCGACCTCGCGCGCTCCCAGGCCGATCAGGTAGGCGACTTCAGGCACTCAGCGCACTTCCGCGGCGCCGACGGCTACACCGGCGCCTGCTGGGACTGCCACGACGCGCACGGCACCTCGCTCGCTTCGTCGCTGCGGGCGAACCCCAACGACAACAGCCTGTGCACGAGCTGCCACGCGAGCCGCTTCCCCACCGAAGCGGATCAAGCCGCGCACGCTGGCCACCAGCGCTTCGCCCCCGACCAGTGGGGCGCAGGGCGCTGCACCGGCTGCCACTTCGCGCGCACGGGCACGCTCCTGCGCACCGACAGCCTGACCGGCGCCGGTGACGTGCACGGTCACGGCATCTACACCTGGCGCCCCGACGCCTCGGTCGCCACCTTCGACGCCGCGGGGCTGACGCGCCTCCCCCTCGGTCAAGCCCCCATCTCCGGTTGCGTCGACTGCCACCTGCAGGTCGACGCGATCAAGGCCCAAACGGGCGGCGTCTGCGCCTGCCCCAAGGGCGACCCCACGCTGCGCGGCACCCACGAAGGCTTCGCGATCGCCTTCGACTACCTGTTTGGAGGCTCCCGATGAGGTGGGCTGCCCTCGCGCTGCTCCTCAGCGGCTGCGGAAACCTTTGGATCCCGTCGGCGGGAACGCCCGGCGCGCTCTTCCCTCACCCCGAGGGGTACAAGGACGACGGCGCGCACGCGACCGACGCCCTCGACCTCGCCACGTGCATGCAGTGCCACGCGGTCGCCGAGGGCGACACCGTCGCGGGCGTCACCCCGGTCGCGCCGACGTGCAACAGCTGCCACGTTCACCCGCACACGCAGGAGTTCTCGGCAGGCGAGGTGCACGGCGCCGCCTGGCTCGCTGACAAGACCAAGTGCGTCGCTTGCCATGGCGAGGAGGGCAACCTCCCTCCTCGCGGTGAGCGCTACGGGCTGTGCGTCGGCTGCCACTCCACCTTCCCTCACCCCGAGGGCTGGGCCGACCCGAGCGCCCACGGCGCTGCGCTCACCGAGCGGGGCTCCGCCGCCGCCTGCGCGGGCTGCCACGGCGCCGATGGCGAGGCGCTCGCGCCCACCAGCCGCTGCCACACCTGCCACGCCGCCTTCCCGCACCCCACCGACTGGGGGCTGCCCGCCATCCACGGCGACGCCTTCCGCACCCAGACGCCCGCCCCTGGCGATCCTGGGTGCACCGGCGCCTGCCACGACGGCGCGAGCGGCCCCGCCGATCGCACCTGTGGGAGCTGCCACAACGTCTTCCCCCACCCCGACACCTGGAAGACCGGGCACATCAGCAGCGCGCAGAACCGGGGCTTGGCCTCGTGCGAGGGCTGCCACAAGCCCGGCGTCGACCGCGGCCCGGTGCTCCCCGTCCCCTGCGCCGCGGCCTGCCATCAGGAGGTGAGCCCGTGAGCTCCGCCATCCTCACCGCGCTGCTCATGAGCGGCGCCTTCGCCCAAGACGGCACCACCGAGCCGCCACCACCCGGCGGCGCCCACGCGGTCGAGATGCGCGACGCCGCGCAGGCAGACCGCCTGCAGGTCTTCGCCTGGGCGGAGTCCGGCGTCGACGCCGCGCCCTCTGTCGAGGGCACGACCGAGCTGCGGGCCATCGAGCTCGTCGGCGTCAACGTGCCCATCAACAACACCTGGGACGTCGAAGCCCACGGCGCTGTGCGCATGACCGGCGCTGGCAACGGGCCCGACAAGCTCGATGTGTACCGCCTCAGCGCCGCGTACAAGGGCGCCGATTGGACCGTCTCTTTCGGCCGCTTGATCCGCTACGACAGCCGCGGCATTCAGCGCATCGACGGCGCGATCTTCGACCTCGATCGCGGCGGCTCGGTGAGCACCGTCGGTTGGATCGGGCGCGTGTGGCACGTCGAGACCTGGGACGTCGGCAACACCTGGGTCGGCGGCTTCCAGGTCGCGCTCCGACCAGGCAACGCCGGCCGCTACGGCTCGCGCACCCGCGGCACCCTCGGCTGGGAGGGTCGCGCGGGCGAGGCGTTCACGCACCGCTTCATCGCGTCGCTCGCCTCCTACGGCCTCGACGGCCGCTTTGGCACCACCCACTTCGAGATCGAGCCGCTGGTGGGCGAGCCGGTGAAGTGGCGCGCTGGCGTGAAGGGCACGCTGCCCGTCTCGCGCCACACCGACGCAGGCGTCGACGTTCGCTGGGAGGGCCTCCCGCCGCTCGCGGTGCAGAACGCCGTGCGCTCGCCGATGGACTGGCTCGCGCCCCAAGGCTACGGCGTCGCGTCGGCCTTCACGCGCTTCCACCACGGCGACCTCAGCTTCGGGGCCGAGGCTGGCCCGACCTGGTACCCCCACCGCGAAGGCCTCGCGCAAGCGGGCGGCCTCGGCCGCGCGCACGTCGGCCTTGAGCTGCACCGCGACCTCGGCGTCAGCCTCTACGCCACCGCGGGCGCCATCGGCGGCTCGTGGCTCGGCGGCGGCGGCGTCGCCTTGGAAGGTAAGGTTCGCGAGAGCGAGCTCTCCCTCAACAGCGGCTTGTACCGCTTTCAAGGGCTCGATGGCATGAGCGCCCCCGTTTGGGAGTCGCGCGCCGCCTACGAGTCTCCGCTGTGGGAGGCCCGCTCTCGCCACGACCACCTTGACCTGTCTGTCGACGCCGCGATGGGGACCACGCGCATGCTCATCCCCTGGGTGCGCGGTGGTCTGACCGTTCGCGGCGTCGTCGATCGCCGCCGCCGTGGAGGCCAGTAATGGCGCCCCTGTCTAAGAAGCTCTCTGGCGGAGCCCTGCTCCTCGCCCTCGCCTTCGCGGCCGCGACCGCTGGCGCAGGCTCCCGTAGCGAGCCCGAGGGCAAGCCCGAGCTGCGCGAACCGCTCCCCTTTGACCACGAGGCCCACGGCGAGGTCTTCGCGAAGGTGCGGCTCGGCTGCGTGGACTGCCACCCCATCGGGCTGTCCGTCAAGGTCGACGGCGTCGCGCAGCCCCAGGTCGAGGAGCTGCCCAAGCCGCTCTCTGTCTGCCACGGCTGCCACCGCGGCATGGTAAAGGGCGCGCCGCGCAAGGCGCCGGGCACCTGTATGCTCTGCCACGCGGTCCGCGAGGAGCTCATCCCGCCAAGCCACGCGGTCGACTGGCTCACCGAGCACGACGACGAGGCCCGCGCGGGCATCGCGAACTGCCGGGACTGCCACGAGCCCTCCTCCTGCGTGAGCTGCCATGAGCGGCGCGGCCCTGGAGCGCGCACGCCGCACCCGCCCGCTTGGCTCAACTTCCACGGCATCGAGGCTCGCCTCGATCCGTTCCGCTGCTCGACCTGCCACGCTGGCGAGTCCTGCGCCGAGTGTCACGCCTCTGGGGAGGGACCATGGTGAGCCGCGCCCTGATCGTGAGCGCTGTGCTGCTGCTCAGCGCCGCTTGCGCCTATGACGAGCTCTGCCCGCGGGGGTCCATGCTCGAGAGTGAGGGCGCCCTCATCGTCACCGAGACTGAGCACCGCACGGGCTGGGGACAAGCGAACTGCGAGGAGTGCCACTCCTTCCAGACCATCCACCGCCTCGGCTGCACGCCAGGTGTCGACCTCACCGAGGTCCGCCTGCGCGTCGAGGAAGAAGGCCGGGACGCTTGCGCCACCTGCCACGGAGAGAATGGGGTGATGCCTTGATGCGAGCCCTCGGACTGCTGTCCCTCTTGCTGGTGACGCGCGCCTACGCGGGCTCGCCGGTCAACCCTCACGGCGACCCCAACGCCTGCGGCGCCTGCCACGACCCGGCGACGGACGGCAGCGCATCGGGGGCCGTGCGCCCCATCGTCAAGAACTGCCGCTCGTGCCACCCCACCGCGGACATGCACCCGGTCGGCGTCGCGCCCACCGCCCAGGTCATCCCCGAGGGCTGGCCCCTCGAGAACGGCCTGGTCGTGTGCTCGACCTGCCACGGCGAGCCCGCGCACCAGGACTTCACGAACAACCAGCCCCCCTACCATCGCGGTGGCCCGTACGAGGTCCTGAGCGACCTCTGCTACACCTGCCACGACCGCGGCGGCTACAACCGCTCCGATCCGCACCACCCGGAGTCGTCGCGCTCCAACGGCGATCCGACCTGCGCGGCGTGCCACTCGGGCCCGCCCGACGCCGGCGCCAGCCCCGAGAACGCGCGCCTGCGCTACGCGTCCAACCGCGTGTGCGTCACCTGCCACGTCTCCAGCGTGCACCTCGGGGCGCCCATGCACCTCGGCGCCGTGCTGGCGCCGGACCGCGCCGCCAAGCTCCCCGCCTCCATGGCGCTGCTCAACGGCGAGATCATGTGCTGGACCTGCCACGAGGTACACGACAGCGCGAAGGAGCCCACCGGTCACCAACGCACGGTCGCTCAAGGTCTTCACGCTCGAATTCTCGCCAGCGATTGGGACAACCTTGAGGGCGAAGCGGTTACGTGGCCCGGCGACGGGGATCCTGCGCACCCGCGCCTCCTCGCCGACTCCGTCACTGACGGGGCCCTGTGCATGCACTGCCACGGGAGAGGTCCGTGAATCACGCCTCGATGTTGAGCTTCATCCTCGTTCTCTCCTTGACCGCATGTGTACCTGACGCCGAACCTGTCCGCGAAGATCGCCTCGTGGTCGAGGCCGTCGCGCCGTGGACGGTGCGCGTCGACGCGCGCTTGCCCTCCGACCTCCTCGCGAAGCCGGACGGCGGCTTCTTGGTGCTCGACGGCCTCAACGGGCGCGCGGTCGTCTACGACGCCAGCCACCAAGAGACCGGCACCCTCGGCGCGCCCGACACCTGGGGACACCCGGTGCGCATGGCCTGGGCGAAGGACGGCGGCATCTGGCTCGCCGACGCCGACGCGAGCGCCATCCGCCACGCGAGCGCCGACGGCACGATCACGCAGGAGTTTGTGCTCGAGCCTCGCGAGGGCGACACCGCGCCCATCGAGCCCATCGCCGTCTACGACGCAGGCGATTCCTTGCTCATCGCGCCCCGCGACGGCGGCTTGTACTGCCTGAACCCCACCACCGGCGCGACCGGAGGCACCGACACCGACGTCGACGGCCAGCCGATGGGCGTCATCACCGACCTCGTCGCGAGCGCTGGCGGGAACGTGCTCGCCGTGGACACCCTCGCCCACCGCATCCACGTCCTCTCGCCGGACTGGACCCCGATCAGCGCCTTCGGGCGCTTCGGCCTCTGGGGCGGCTATATGCTGAAGCCCAAGGGCGCCGCCGTGATCGCGGATGGCTCGGTGGTCGTTGTGGACTCCGAGCTCGGCGTCACGCAGTTCTTCGACCCCAACGGCCCGCTCGGGCCGCAGACCGTGCTCGGCATGGCCGCGCAGGGGTCAGAGCCGATGCGCTTTCAGCACGCGATCGCGGTAGAGACCTGGGGTTCTGGCTACGATGTGCTCGTCCTCGACGAGGCCACCGAGTCGGTGACCGGCTTTAGCGTGACCGCCAGCGACCTCGGACGCGCCCGCAGCGCCACCTCGGTGCGCTCCTTGCGCGAGCCGCTCGTCAACCACGCTGACCGCGTCGCGGGCATCGACGAGCACACCTGCCGCCAGTGCCACGACGGCCTGATCAACGACGACCGCCAGAACTGGAACCCCGACCGCTTCCAGCACCCGGTCAACATGGTGCCCGAGCGCGCGCTCCCCGCCTTCTTCCCCCTGGACGAAGAGGGGCGTATGCGCTGCATCACCTGCCACAGCCCCCACGGCACCTCCAGCGTGGAAGAAGTGCGCGGCGTGCAGAACCACGACGACGTGCTCCAGCTCGTCCGCCACGAGCCGCAGGGCGAGTTCTTCACCCGCCTCACCCGCGAGGACTCGGCGCTGTGCGTCGCATGCCACGGTGACTCGCCCCACTCGGACGTCTCGGCAGAGACGGGCGCGGCAAAGAGCGCGCACCCGAGCGGCAAGGAGCTGCTCGCCGCGCTCGCCAAGCGCCCCGAGGGCGCTGGCAACGTGAAGGACAGCTGCCTCGCGTGCCACGCTGTGCATGCCGCCGTCACCAAGACGCTCCAGCGCGCGGACGACGACGGCGCCTCCTGCATGAGCTGCCACCCCGCCACCCGTGACGCCAAGCACACGCACCCCGTGAACATCGTGCTCGCGAAGGGCGCGCCCAAGCCGCCCGCCAACGCTGGCGTCCCCCTCGCCGCGAACGGCAGCCCCACCTGTCGCTCCTGCCACGACCTCGTCGGCGGTCGCGGTGAGGCCCTGCTGCGTCGCCCCACCAACGGCGTGACGCTGTGCGCCGCCTGCCACGACAATCGCCAAGATGTCGGCCGCGGCTCGCACCGCAAGGTCGTTGGCGGACAAGGCCTCCCCTGCCTCGGCTGTCACGATGTGCACGGCGGTGACCTCGATCGCTCGCTCGTGACCATCCAGGGCGCGAGCACCGCCGACCCCACTGGCTGCTTGACCTGCCACGGGCCCACCGGCGTCGCCGCCAAGGCCGGCGTTCGGCCTAGCGAGCTCGGTCACCCCGTTGACGGGCGCAAGCACGGCGATGAGGTCCTCAGCTGCGACACCTGCCACGACGTGCACATGCCCAACCCGGGCGCGGCCGCCGTCTGCACCCGCTGCCACACCGAGCAGGCCCAAGCCAAAGAGCGGGGCGGCCACGGCAAGGCGAGCTGCACCGACTGCCACAACATCCACGGCGCGACGCGCATGGCCTCGGTCGACGCGAACCCGCGTGAGAAGCGCTGCTTGGCGTGCCACAGCGCCACCGAAGGCCGCGGCGACGCCCCGCGCATCACCGACTTCAAGCACCCCGTGCCGGTCTTCCGCCCCGACGGCTCCCGCTGGACGCCGCTGGGCACGCTGCCCCTCTTCGCCGCCAACGGCGACGAGATGCCGCCGAAGACCAACGGCGAGCTCACCTGCTCCACCTGCCACCTGACCCACGGTCCTGACGCGAACAAGCCTGGCGACAGCCTGCGCCGCGACGGCTGGAACGACGCCTGCGCCGCGTGTCACGGCGCCGACGCGCTGATCTTCTACCGGTACTTCCACAAGCCCAAGTACCGCAAGGACCTCACGGGAGGGGGTTGGTGATGCGCATCCCTGGACTTCAGAGCGTCAAGGACGCCTACCGCTTCCTTCGCGCTAGCCGCTCGCGCGTCGCCGTCGTCGCTGCCGCGTTCGCCCTCGGCGGCGCGGCGGGCATCGGCCCTGGCGACGTCGCGTACAAGTACACCTGGGTCGACTACCGCTTCTGCGACGACTGCCATGTGCACGACTACGCGAACGAGGCCTATGAGCGCTCGGTGCACTTCGGGCTCACCACCTGCCACGACTGCCACCGCGTCCCGATCCGGCACTACCCAAAGAACCTGTACATGGCGATCTTTGACCGCCCGCAGACCGCCGACGACATCCACCCACCGGACGTACAGTCGGTCATCTGCGAGCAGTGCCACTCGGTGGACGGCGGCAAGGAGCCCCTCACCGGCCCCATGAGCGAGGCCGTACGCAAGCGCGTCGTCAAGATCGACAGCAGCCCCCTGCATATGGTCCACCTCAGCAGCAAGACGCGCGACCCTGGCGCCTACCGCGGCCAGACCAAGCGCGACGAGGCCTCTCCCCACGGCGAAGACGGCGAGCTGGCGCCAGCACATGAAGAGGGCGCAGCGCACGCACCAGCGGGCGGCCACGAGGCCGGCGGCGAGCTGCCCGGCTGGGACATGGGCGTCATCACCTGCATGGACTGTCACGGCAGCACGTCAAACCGCGCCCACAACTTCCAAGCGAGCCGCGACAACTGCACCGCCTGCCACGGCGAGCTCAAGGTCGGCTCCAAGCGCTTCGACGCGATCTCCTGCCAGGAGTGCCACTTCTACGGCTTCGCTGGCGCGCGCGTCGACACGTCGGGTCACGCCGAGGACATCGCCCCCGCCGAGGGCGTGCCCGCGCACGCCGTCGAGCCCGCCGCTCAGTAGTCGATGCGGCCCTCTTTCTTGTGCTTGCGGAGGCGGTCGATCGCCAGCTTTGCGCCGGCGTGGCCGTCGACCTTCACCGCCATCTTGTAGCGCTCCTCGGCTTCGCCCCACTGCTTGCGCTGCTGTGACACCTGCCCCAGGCGGTAGTAGCTCGACGAGCGCTGCCAGTCCTCGAGGTACTCGGCCGCGAGGTAGGTGTTGAGCTCCTGCTCGGCCTCGTCGAGGCGGGCGAGCCGGAGCAGCGAGACCGCGCGCCAGTAGTGCACCCGCATATTGGTCGGGTCCGTCTTCTGGACGTGGTCGTAGTTCTTGAGCGCGAGCTCGTGCTGGCGCTGGTAGGTGTAGATCTGCCCGAGCACCAGGTTGTTGACGATGTTGTCCGGGTAGACGCGCTGGTTGCGCAGGCAGGACGCCGTCGCGCGCTTGAAGTCGCGCTCCTCCATCCAGGTGAAGGCGAGGGCGAGGCTGGTGACCGGCGCGAAGAACACGCCCTTGGCTTCGACCTCTTGGAGCTGCCCGATACCCTCGACGCGGTGGTCGCCGAAGTCCGGCAGGATGGGCGTCGACAGCGTGATGACCGTGCGCCAGTAGTTGTACATGCCGTCGGCGAGCTTGAGGTCGGTGAACTCAGGCGCGAGCTTGCGCGCCTCTTCAATTTGGTCCATCGTCTCAAAGGCGAGCTGCAACGCAGGCAAGTAGTGCTCGCGGCGCATGGTGTGAATGGCCTCGATGCCCACGATGCCCGCGAGGACGAAGTGCTCGAAGGCCTCGCCCCCAGGCTGCGCCAGCGCCTCGGTCAGGTCCTTGCGCGCTTGCTTGGACGCGACCTCCCACTGCGACTCAAAGCGGAAGTCGAAGTTCTCCAGCATGATCGCCTGCCAGATGACGGCGTCAATGGCGGAGGACAAGCGCCGCTCGGGGTAGCGCGCGTCGAGGTCCTCGAAGTACTTGCGCGCGCCCTTGTAGTCCCGCAGGTAGACGAGCTCGAGCCCCTTGCGCACGTCGTGAACGAAGACCGGCGGCAGCCCGAGCTGCGCTTCACCCCAGTAGGCCTCGTCCTCGTACTCGTGCGCGCGGTACTCGGCGATGTCCTGCGCGAGCGTCTTGGCGGGCACCGCGTCGGGCAGCGCGGGCAGCTTGCGCCCCGAGACCGTCTCCGAGTCGTCGGGCGCCTGCGCAAAAGCGGGAGCGGCGAAGAGCGCCGCCGCGAGCATCCAGCTGATCATTGAGCCTCCAACTGGCGCGCGCGGCGCGCCTCCACACAGTCGACGAGGTCGGACTGGAGCGTCACGCCGTACAAGCGGTTCATCTCTTGAAGCCCGGTAGGTGAGGTCACGTTGATCTCGGTGAGGTGTCCATCGATCACATCGATCCCTACGAACACCTGACCCCAGCGCTTCAGTTCAGGTCCAAGCAGATCGCAGATGCGCCGGTCGGACGCGTCGATCTCGCAGGGCTCCACCGTCGCGCCGACGTGCATATTGCCGCGGAAGTCGGCCTTGCCCGGCACGCGCAGCATGGCGCCGACGGGCTCGCCGTCAAAGAGCACCACCCGCTTGTCGCCGCGCTCGACGCCGTCCAAGAAGGGCTGGCAGAGGATGTACTCGCGGCCCTCGCTGGTGAGCAGCTCAAGCATGGAGCCGAGGTTGCGGTCGCCCGCCTGGGTGACGAGCACGCCGCGCCCGCCGTTCCCGTCCCAGGGCTTGATGACCGCGCGACCCGGCAGCGCCTGAATGTGGGCGCGCAGCTCCGCGACGTTGTTGCTGACGAGGGTGCTCGGGTGCACCGAGGGGAAGCGCATCGCCCACATCTTCTCGTTGAACAGCTTGAGGCCCGCGGGGGCGTTCACGACGAGGGTGGTGCGCGGCGCAAGATCGAGCAAGTAGGTCGTAAAGACGTAGCCCATGTCGAAGGGCGGGTCCTTGCGCATCCAGATGACGTCCACGTCGTCGAAGGCGACGACCTCGACGCTACCCTGGCGGAAGTGTGGCGCTTCCATGCGGGAGACCACCGGGTTCGCGTGCGCGAAGCCGTGCCCGTCCTTGCCGAACAAGCGGTCGGGCGTGCACCACCACACCTGATGATCGCGGCGGCTGCACTCGACCATGGTGACATAGGTGGAGTCGCCCGCGAGGTTGAGACGATCGAGCGGGTCCATGACGAACAAGTGGCGCATGCGGCTCCTCCGAGCGCGTGAGCCTATCCGAGGTGCACGGGCCTGTGCGCCGCGCCACTCACTTTCCGATGCAGAAGCGCGCGAAGAGCGCGTCGAGCACGGCCTCACGCGGGCGCTGACCCGTGAGCTCGTCGAGGGCCTCCAAGGCCTCGATCACGCGCTCAGCGGCCACCGCGGGCCCCGCGAGCGCGAGCAGCTCGGCCGCCTCGCGGGCCGCCTCGCCGGCGCGCTCCAGCTGCTGACGCTGGCGCGCCGAGGCCAGCACGAGCGCGCTGTGGCCGAGCGCTTCGCCCGTCAGCACCTGCTTGAGCGCGGCGACGAGCTCCTCGACGCCCTGCCCGAGCGGCGCCGCGGTGCGCACGGCGCTCGCTGGAACGCCGACGGGCTCCGCCTCGTCCACGCCGTTGACGACGACCACGCGCGCGCGGTCCGCGGTGCGCGCGAGGAGCATGCGCTCCACCTCCGACAGACCGCTCGCCCGCGCGCGCAGGACGACGACCACAGCGTCGGCCTCGTCCACCAGCTCCCGCGCGAGGGCGAGCCCCGCCGCCTCCACCGGGTCGTCTGTCGGGCGCTCCCCCGCCGTGTCGAGCAGGGTGAACGCGAGGCCCCCGCGCACGATCTGCGTCTCCAGCACGTCGCGGGTGGTGCCCGGCGTGGCGTGGACCAAGGCGCGGGTGCGCCCCACGAGCGCGTTAAAGAGCGAGCTCTTGCCCGCGTTCACCGCCCCCACGAGGGCCACCCGCGCGCCGCCGATGAGCCGCTCGCCCACCGGCACCGTGCCAGCGAGGGCCTCGCAGCGCTCCGCCACCGCGCTGAGCGCGTCGCAGAGCGCGTCATCGTCGATCAGCGCCAGCTCGTCGCCCGGGTAGTCCAGCCGCGCCTCGAGCTCAGCGCCGCTCTCCAGGAGGCGCGCGCGCAGCGCCGAGAGCGCCTCACTCACCCGCCCCGAGGCGGCGTCCCGCGCGACCGCCAAGCCCGCGTAGCTCCTCGCTGAGCTGACCTGCAGCACCGCCTCAGCGCGCACGAGGTCGAGCTTGCCATTCGCGACGGCGCGGCGCGTGAACGAGCCGGGTCCGGCGAGGGTCGCGCCCGCCGCGGTCGCCGCCGCCAGCACCCGCTCAACGATGAGCGGGTTGCCGTGCACCGTCAGCTCGGCGGTGTCGTCGCCGGTGAAGGTGGCAGGCGCGCCGCCAAGCAGCACGACGCCGTCGTCGAAGACCCCGTCCGCGTCGAAGACCTCGACACGACGGGGGCCGCCCACCGCGAGTGGGCGCTTCGAGATTGGCCGAAGGAAGCGCGCGATCAGCGCGTGCGTCCCCTCACCTGAGAGGCGCACGATCGCGAGCGCGCTGTAGCCCCACGGCGTAGCCGGCGCGACGAGCACGTCGTACCGGCTGGTCACCACCTCAGCCCTCGGAGAGCTCGGGCACGACCTTGACGCGCTTCACGCCGTCGTCGCTCTCTTCGCTGATCGTCATGACGCCGGGGATGTCCGCGACGGTGACGTGAATGAGGCGACGGTCGTAGCTGGAGAGCTCGAGGTTGATCGTGATCGGCTTGCCGGTCTCGATCGCCTTCTCGGCGGCGCGGGTCGCGAGCGCGCGGAGCTTCTCCTCGGGGAGGCCGCTCTTCTCGCGGTCGCCGCGGTCGCCGCGGTCGCCGCCGCGATCGCGGTCGCGTCCACGGCTGCGATCGCCACCGCGGTCACCGCCGCGATCGCCACGGTCGCCGCCGCGATCCCGGCCACGGCCACGGCGGTCACCGCCACGGTCGCCGCCGCGCTCACCGCCGCGTCCACGATCGGAGCTCGCGGAGCGCTCCTCGCGGGCGGGGCGCTCTTCCTTGTTGGGGTCATCGACGTCAAAGTCGATGCGCACCTCGCCAAAGTCCTTCGCGAGCGCGCCCGCGAGGAGGTGGCGAATGGAGCGAAGGGTCGCGCCGCGCTTGCCGATCAAGCGGCCGGCCTTGTTGACCTCGACCTGGAGGCGGATGAAGCCGTCGGTGCCGCCAGCGGTGACGGTGCCCTCGAGGTCCATGTGGCCGAGGAGGGTCTCGAGCCAGCCCTTGGCGAAGGTCGACGCGGCGGTCTCGACCAAGGAGTCGGCGGGGGGGGCCTCCTCACGGGGAGCGCGGTCCTCACGGGGGGCGCGGGCCTCGCGGGGCGGACGGTCCTCACGGGGAGCGCGGTCCTCACGGGGAGCGCGGTCCTCACGGGGAGCGCGAGCCTCGCGGGGAGCGCGGTCCTCACGGGGCGGACGCTCGTCGCGACGGTCGTCGCCGTCCGAGCTGCGCGGCGGAGCGACGATCGTCTCGGCGTTCTCGGCGGGGTCCTGGGCCCAAACGATGACCTTCACGGTCTGGCGGGAGACGTTGCTGCCGCTGGCGCTGCGGAAGTGCGACATATCGAGCTTGTGGCCGACGTGGGTCGGCGCGACGCCGAGCTCGGCAGCGGCGACCGCGATGGCGGAGACGAGGTCGCGGCCCTCACCAACAGCGGTGGGGACTCCTTCGGGGATGGCAGTCATGGGAGACTCCTCAGTGGGTCGTTCCAGCAGGGGCGGGCACTGCCGCCGACTCAAACTGTCGGCGGATCAGCCACTGCTGGGCGGTGGTCAGGATCATGTTCACGAAGATGTAGAGCACCAACCCCGCAGGGAAGGCGAAGAAGAAGAAGCCGAAGACGAGCGGCATCGCCTTGAGCATGCGCGCCTGGGTGGGATCCATGTTGGCGGGCTGCGGCATCATACGCTGTTGCGCGACCGTGGTGATCATCGCGAGCGTGGGGATGACCAAGTAAGGATCGGCCACCGACAGGTCTTTGATGAACAAGAAGTTCGTGTGGTACAGGTCGACGCTGGAGAGCAGCACGCGGTACAGCGCGAACCACACGGGCATCTGCACCAACATCGGCAGGCATCCGCCGACGGGGTTGACGCCGTTCTCTTGGAAGATCCGCATCATCTCTTGGTTGAGCTTCTCGGGCTCGTCCTTGAAGCGCTCCTTGAGCTCAGCGATCTGCGGCTGCACCGCTTGCATCGCTTGGCCGCTGCGGAAGGAGGACTGCGTGAGCGGGTAGGTCACGCCCTTCACGAACATCGTGAGCGCGATGATCGCTACGCCCCAGTTCCCAAACAGCCAGTGAAACTGGCGCAGCAGCCACAGCAGCGGGAAGCAGAAGAAGGCGAACCAGCCGTAGTGCCACTTCACCAGGTACGCGAGGTCCACGTCGACCTTGGCCATCACGTCGTAGTCCATTGGACCGACGTACAGGCGCAGCGTCTCGGTGTGCGTAGCGCCTGGCACAAGGGTGTCGGGCACGACAAAGTGCTCGCCGTAGAGCATGTCGCCGCTCGGAGCGGTGCGCTCGCTGAAGCGCAGGCGACCCGTGGACTCGTCCTGCGGTACCAGCGCGGCGACAAAGTAGCGGTCGGCGATGCCGAACCACTGCACCGCGGCGTCGCGCGCGACCGGAGTCGCGAGCTCGGTGAGGTCGTCCATCGCCTCGACCTTGCCGCCGGTCATGGCGTAGGGGCGCACCACGTTGGAGTAGTAGCCGGCAGAGCCACCCATGGCGTCATGCAGGCCCACCCACAGACCGCCGCTGAACGGCTTGTCCGAGCGGTTCGTCCACGCGAGCTGCACGTCAAAGACACAAGGATCGGCCTCGCTCGCGACGATGCGGCGGGTGACCTCGATGCCGTCCGCCGTGCGCCCGGTGAGCATGACGCGGCCAGCGCCCTCTTCGGCGACCGAGGTCGCAGGCGACGCCGAGGTCAAGGCGCCAGAGCCCATACTGAGGAGCTGCGCTTGCTCGCCCGCGAGGGTCTGCGGTCCAGCGTCGGCGCCGTAGGGGTGCCAGCCGCCGAGGCCATTGGAGAGCACCTCGCCGCTCGATACGTACCGCCACAGCTCGTTCACGCGCTGGGGAGCTTCATACTTGGGGAGCTGGAGGTCGCTCGCGGAGCCGGTGCGCGTGTCCCAACGCAGCTTGGCGCTGCAGCCGTCCATCGCGATCATCCGCTGTGGGACGTCCTGATCGACGGGAGGCACCGCTACAGCCGCGACGGGTGCCACGGGAGCGGCCGGCGCGACGAGATCGGTGCCCTCAGTGGAAGCGGGCGCTTCGACACCGGCAGTCTCTGCGGCGGCCTTCACGGCGTGCGCTGCGCGCCACTGTCCCCACATGAGCAGGACAGCCATCGCGAGCAGGAGCGCAGAGAGGTTGCGCTGTTCCATCAAGACTCCACCGGCGGCACCGGATCATGGCCGCCAGGGTTGAACGGGTGACAGCGGCCGATGCGCCGCACCCCTAGCCAGCTGCCGCGCAGCGGGCCGTGAACCTGCACCGCCTCCAGCGTGTAGTGGGAGCAGGTAGGCGTGAACCTGCAGACAGGCGGCGTGAGCGGCGAAATAAAGCGTTGGTAGAAGCGGATGATCGAGACGATCACCCATCGAAGCGGGCGAAGCGGAAGCGACAGCTCCCTCACGCGCGCGCCCCGATATGGCCGAGCGCGCTGACTACTTGAGCTTCGAGGTCGGCCAAACCAATGGTCGGTGCCCCGCTCCGTGCGATCAACACCACATCGACACCCTTGAGAAGCCCGGCGTGTTGCCTGAGCGCCTCACGCAGCCAACGCTTGACGCGGTTGCGAAGCACCGCGTTCCCCACCTTCTTGCTGACGGTCAAGCCAAAACGCGGATCAGACCCCTCGGCCGAGCGCCACACGACAACCAAGTTGCGGGTGACATATCGGTGGCGAGAGGACTGAACCGCCTGAAAGTCCTGACGACGCTTGAGGCGAAGCGACTGGGTCCAGCGACCCGATCGAAGAGCGCCGGTCAGTGCTTCTTGGAGGCGATGGTGGCGACGAGGCGCGTGCGCCCCTTGGCACGACGACGCGAGATGACGTTGCGGCCACCAACGGTCTTCATGCGAGCGCGGAAACCGAGCTGACGCTTACGCTTGAGGTTCGAGGGCTGAAAAGTGCGCTTCATAGGGGCCTCCCGGTCAGTTCGCTCGCTAGGACACGAGGACCGGTGGGGGTTCTTGAGACGATCGTGACCGCAAGGATCACGCGACGGCCCCGACGCCTATCTCACCCAACCGCGCCGATCAAGGAAGGCCCGCGAGACCCTCACACACGATCGCACCCGCGCGATCGTCGCGCGCGCCGTTACCGCACCAAGAACCGCCTCGGCTAGCGTTGTCAGCGCCGCCCCCGAGGGGATACCGTGGTGCTCCCCCGCCGCTGCTCCTCTGGAGCCGTCGCTCGCAAGGAAAATGGATGAACCTCGCCGATCTGTGGGACAGGCTCCTGCGCGCGATGCAGCACAGCATCGGCCACGACGCAGTCGAGGTGTGGCTGAAGAGCACCATCCCGCTCGCGCTCAACGGCAAGGTGCTCACGCTCGAGGTCGCCAACCGCTACTACCGCGACTGGATCGTCGAGAACTACCAAGCCCAGCTCCAAGCCAACGCGAGCGAGCTCCTGGACGACGACATCGTCGTGAAGATCATCGCGAGCGACGATCACGAGCCCGCGAACTTGCAGAGCGACTCGCAAGAGCACCCGCTCAACGTTGGCACCAACCCGCACCAGACCTTCGAGGCCTTCGTCGTGGGCGAGTGCAACCGCTTCGCGCAAGCCGCCGCCCTCGCCGTGGCCGACTCTCCCGGAAAGGCCTACAACCCGCTGTACATCTGGGGACCCAGCGGTCTTGGCAAGACCCACCTGCTCCACGCCATCGCCAATCGGGTGCTCTCGCGAAACCCCACCGCCGGGGTGCTCTATGTCACGTCCGAGGACTTCGTGAACGACGTCGTGACGTGCATTCGGCACAACCGCCAAGAAGATCTGCGCGAGAAGTACCGCCGCCGCGCCCAGCTCCTCCTCGTCGACGACATTCAGTTCCTCACCGGGCGCGACGCGACGCAGAAGGAGTTCTTTCACACCTTCAACACGCTCCAGGCCGCGGGTCACCAGATCGTCATCACGTCCGATGTGCCTCCCAAGCAGATCGACAAGCTCGAGGGGCGCCTACGCACCCGCTTCGAGGGCGGGTTGATCGCCGATATGCAGCCGCCGGACACCGAGACGCTGCTCGCAATCCTACAGCAGAAGGCCGAAGCCGAAGGGTTCGCGATCCCCCACGAGGTCGCCGAGGCGATCGCCCACCGCACCGAGGGCAACGTGCGCGAGCTCGAGGGCCTGCTCCACCGCGTCAAGGCCGCGGTCGACTTCTACGGCGGCCCTGTCACGCCCGACTTCGTCCGGTCGCACATCCCGGGCTTGTTCGATCGCCCCAAGGTCGACGTCACCGTCGCCGGCATCATCGAGGCGGTGTCGCGCTACCACAACCTGCGCTCCGCCGACATCGTCGGCAAGAAGCGCACGCGCTTGCTCACGGTGCCGCGCCACATCGCCATGTACTTGGCCCGCACGCACACGCGCCTCTCCTTCCCCGAGCTCGGCAAGGAGTTCGGCGATCGCGACCACACCACCGTGCAACACGGCTACAAGCGCGTGGCGGCTGAGATGTCGGAGAACGCCGATCTCTCCTACAAGATCCGCCTGATTGAGCAAGGGCTCGGCCTGCGATGATCCGCTCTATCACCGCTTGTGGACGAACCTGGGGAAAGGCTGGGCACAGCCTGGGGAGCGCGCTGGGGACAACTCCGGCCCTCATCAACCATCCCCATGGGCTCCCCGCTCCGGGGAAAAGCCGCGCTGAGTTGTCCACATGGATTCCTACGGTTCTCTCTCACTAGATCCCACTTCTTCACTGTTTCCACAGCCCCTACGCCTACGGCTTCTTTGATCCAACTGCAGATCAGAAGAGTTAGTGGCCACCGCACCCTTGGAGCGCCCATGGACCTCTACATCGACCGTGATGACTTCGCGCGTGGGCTCGCTCGCGTGCAGAGCGTCGTCGAGCGGCGCAGCACTCAGCCCATCCTGTCCAACGTGCTGCTCGTGGCCCGTCCGGACGGCCTCCGCATGACCGCCACCGACACCGAGGTCGCCTACATCGGTGAGCTCGCGGCGAACGTGCAGCAGCCAGGTGAGCTCGCTGTCGACGCGAACAACCTCTTCCAGGTCATTCGCACGCTGCCCGACAAGACGGTGCGGCTCACCATCGGCTCCGGCAACCGCTTGGACATTCGCTGTGGGCGCAGCTTCTTCCGCGTCCCTGGCCTGCCCGCCGACGAGTACCCCAGCCTGCCTCCCTTCGAGCAGCGCGGCGCGATCCGCGTCGGCGAGCGCGAGCTGCGCCGGTTGGTGGACCAGACCTCCTTCTCGGTCGCCACCGACGACAGTCGCTATGGCCTCAACGGCGTTCACTTGGAGGCGCAGAGCGGCGACGCTCCTGCGCTTCGCTTCGTCGCCACGGACGGCCACCGCTTGTCGGCCGCCGAGTCCAAGTACACCGGCGAGCTCGCCCTCTCCCCGCGTACCCTCGTGCCGCGTAAGGCGCTCTCGGTGCTGCGCAAGCTGCTCGATGGCCCAAATGACGATGTCGAGCTCGTCTTTGGCGACAAGGCCATGCGTATGACCCGCAGCGGCGAGACCTTCTGGTTCCGCCTGCTCGACGGCGAGTTCCCCGACTACCGCGCGGTCGTGCCCACCGCTGGCAAGCACCAGGTCGTGCTCCAGCGCAACGACCTGAGCGCCACGCTCAAGCGCGTCTCGCTGCTCGTCTTCGAGCGCACCCGCGCGGTCAAGTTCGCCTTCGGCACGGAAGAGCTCACGATTGAGATCGCCAACGCCGATCGCGGCGAGGTCAAAGAGGCGCTCCCGATCGAGCTTCAGGGCGACGCCATCACCGTCGGCTTCAACGTCCGCTACCTGCAGGATGTGCTCGGCGTGCTTAGCGGCGACCGCGTTCACCTGGAGATGGCGCACCCGCTCGGGCCCTGCCTCGTGCGCGACCCCGACGCCGACGGCGCCTTCTTCGTCGTGATGCCGATGCGCCTCGACTGATCCCATGCGCGTCGAGCGGTTCGCGGCCCGGGGCTTCCGCAACCTTCAGCCCTTCGAGCTCGTCGTCGACGCGCGCTTCATCGTCTTTCGCGGAGATAACGCCGAGGGCAAGACGAACACGCTGGAGGCGCTCTGGCTCGCCGCCACCCTGCGCGGCCTGCGCAGCCGACAGCACCGCGACCTCATCGGCTGGGACCAGGACCAAGCCACCGTGGTCGTGGATGTCCGCCACGAGGGCCTCGTGCGGCGCCACCGGGTGGAGCTCGGCGGCGGGCAGCGGCGCGTCCTGCTCGACGGCAAGGCGCCCTCGGAGCTCACGGACTACTTCGAGAGCATCCGCGCCATCGCCTTCACACCCGATGACGCCGCCATCGTCTCGGGCGAGCCGGGCCGTCGCCGCGCCTGGCTCGACCGCGCCGCCTTCACCGCGACGCCTGGGCACCTGGACGTGGTGCGGCTGTACAAGCGCGCGCTCAACCAAAAGTCGGCGTTACTTCGAGCCGATCGCGTCGACCCTGCGGTGCTCGACGTGCTCGACCACAGCCTCGCGCAGCACGGCGCTCGCTTGGCGCAGCGGCGCGGCGAGGTCCTCGACGAGCTCTCCCCGCACATCGCCAAGCTCTACCGCGAGATCTCGGGGGGCGACGAGGTCGCGCTGCGCTACCGCACCACCGCCAAGGGCGCGAGCGAAGCTGAGCGCAAGGACGCGCTCCTGGCCAAGCTGATCGAGGCGCGCCCCCGCGAGGTGCAGCGCCAGACCACCCTCGTCGGCCCCCAGCTCGACGACATCGAGGTGCAGCTCGACGGCCGCGCCGCGCGCATGACGGGCTCGCGCGGCCAGGTGCGCTCGCTCGTGCTCTCGCTCAAGCTCGGCGAGCTCGTCGCGGCGCGGGCCCGCGGCCAGACGCCGCTCTTCTTGCTCGACGACCTCTCCTCCGAGCTCGATCGATCCCGCACTGAGCAGCTCGTACAGCACCTCTCAGCGCTGGAGGCGCAGGTCTTCGTCACCACCACCGACCCAGGCCACCTGATGGGCCTCCCCCCGGGCGAGACCCGCGTCGTGACCGTGTCCGGGGGGGTTCTGGGCGATACCTCCCCCTAAGTGGACCCCTCCCCCTTCGCGGGATAGTCCCGGGTGCCGCGCGTGTCCGACGTTCAGGGCCGGCGCTAGGCATACGAGGGACTGAATGGAGTCGACCCAGACCCCGAGCAAGAGCGACTACACCGGCGGAAACATCACGGTCCTCAAGGGCCTTGAAGCGGTGCGTATGCGCCCCGCCATGTACATCGGCAGCACTGGGCCTCGCGGCTTGCACCACCTCGTGTGGGAGGTCATCGACAACTCCATCGATGAAGCGCTCGCCGGCCACTGCAAGAAGGTCGTCGTGCGTCTGTTCGGCGACGGCAGCTGCGAGGTCGCCGACGACGGCCGCGGCATCCCGGTCGACATTCACGCCGAAGAGGGCATCTCCTCGGCCACCGTCGTCATGACCGTGCTCCACGCTGGCGGCAAGTTCGACTCGGACACCTACAAGGTCTCCGGCGGCCTGCATGGCGTCGGCGTCTCCTGCGTGAACGCGCTCTCGTCGCACCTGTGGCTCACCGTGGACCGCGACGGCTCGCGCCACACGCAAGAGTTTGTGCGCGGCGCCCCCGTCGCGGAGCTCATCCGGCTCGGCGACTCGCCCTTGGACGACGCGGGCAAGCCGGTGCGCGGCACCACCGTCCGCTTCTTGCCCGACCCCGAGATCTTCAAGGAGAGCGTGGAGTTTGAGTGGGACATCCTCGCGCAGCGCATGCGCGAGCTCGCCTTCCTCAACCCCGGCATCGTCATCGACCTCACCGACGAGCGCGATGAGATTCGCCGCGAGCGCTTCTTCGCCGAGGGCGGCGTCTCCTCCTTCGTCGACCACCTCAACACCGGCCGCACCAGCCTGCACCCCGAGCCCTGCCGGGTCCAAGGCGAGCGCGACGGCATCGAGGTCGACCTCGCCCTGCAGTGGACCAGCGCCTACACCGAGACCCAGTACTCCTTCGTCAACAACATCAAGACGATCGACGGCGGCACCCACGTCTCGGGCCTCAAGGCCGCGCTCACCCGCACCATCAACGCCTACGCGCAGTCCGCCAACCTCCTCAAGAAGGACAAGGGCGAGAGCCTGAGCGGCGATGACGTGCGCGAGGGCCTCACCAGCGTGCTCTCCGTGCGCGTCCCGGACCCGCAGTTCGAGGGCCAGACCAAGGGCAAGCTCGGCAACTCGGAGGTGAAGGGCATCACCGAGGCCATCATCAACGAGCGCTTGCAGTGGTTCTTCGACGAGAACCCCGCGATCGCCAAGTCCATCGTGCAGAAGTCCCTGGAGGCCAGCCGCGCCCGCGACGCCGCCCGCAAGGCCCGCGACCTCGCGCGCCGCAAGTCCGCGCTGGAGGGCGGTGACCTCCCCGGCAAGCTCGCCGACTGCCAGGAGCGCGACCCCGCTCTCTGTGAGATCTACCTGGTAGAGGGTGACTCCGCAGGTGGCTCTGCAAAGCAGGGCCGCGACCGCAAGTACCAAGCGATCCTCCCGCTCCGCGGCAAGATCCTCAACGTGGAGAAGGCGCGCTTCGACAAGATGCTCGCCAACAACGAGGTGCGCACCATCATCAGCGCGCTCGGCTGCGGCATCGGCCCCGACTTCGACCCCGCCAAGCTGCGCTACGGCCGCGTCATCATCATGACCGACGCCGACGTCGACGGTAGCCACATCCGCACGCTGCTGCTCACCTTCTTCTACCGGCAGATGCCGCAGCTCGTGGAAGACGGCCACCTCTACATCGCCCAGCCCCCGCTGTTCCGCGTCAAGCGCGGCCGCTCCGAGCGCTACCTCAAGGACGAGGCGGCGATGGAGACCTTCTTCATGGAGCAGGCGCGCACCGCGGTGCGCATCAGCCACGGTGACGGCGAGGCCCTCGGGCCGGACGTCGCCCCGGCCTTCGTCGAGGCCCTCCAGGACTACGTCAGCCGGCTCAACCGCCAGCACCGCTACCCGCCGAACCTGCTCGACTCCTTCTTCATGGCGTCGGGCGGCGACGTGCAGCCTGCCGCCGCGCTCGCGGACATGGGCAAGCACGTCGCGGTCGTCGAGCCCGATGGCCGCGTGTTCAGCGTGGAGATGGAGGGCGAGGACCTCGTGGTCGAGGTGGAGCGCCGCGGTGACGCCGTCACGCACCGCTTCTCGCCGCCCGTGGGCGAGCGCACCCCGACTCACCAGCTCGGCGAGCGCTTCCACCAGCTCACCGACGCCATCAGCCTGCCGGTCACCCTGCGCCACGGCAACACCGAGCGCCTCTGCGACCGCTGGCCCCAGGTGCTCGCGGAGCTCTTGCTCCTGGCGCAGCGCGGCTACGACGTCCAGCGCTACAAGGGCCTGGGCGAGATGAACCCCGAGCAGCTCTGGGAGACCACCATGGACGCCTCCGTGCGCGTGCTCCAGCGGGTCGAGGTCGACCGCGAGGCCGCCACCGCCGATCAGGTCTTCACCATCCTCATGGGGGACGCCGTCGAGCCGCGGCGCGACTTCATCGAGAAGAACGCGCTCTCCGTGCGCAACCTGGACATCTGATGAGCAGCGCTGTCGCTCGCTTGCTCGACAGCCGCGTCCTCCTGGTCACGGGCAAGGGCGGCACCGGCAAGACCACCTTCTCGGCGGCGCTCGCCGTGGTCGCCGCCGCGCGCGGTCGCCGCGTCATCCTGTGCGAGGTCGACAGCCAACGGCCAAGCACCGAGGCTATCTTTCAGGCCGCGGCGCCCTACGAGCCCGCCAAGGTGCTGCCGAACCTGCACCTGTGCAATGTGCACTGGGACGGGGCGCTGCTCACCTACCTGCAGCGCATGATCCCCTCGCGCCGCGTGGTCGCGCTCATCCTAGAGAGCGCCGCGATTCGCCGCTTCCTCAACGCCCTGCCCGGCGCGCGCGAGATCGTCATCCTCTCGCGCATCGAGCACCTCGCGCAGGACTTCGACCTCGTGGTCGTGGACATGCCGGCGTCGGGGCACGCCTTCTCGCTCTTGGACGTGACGCGCTCCGCCATGAGCTTGTTCCGCTCCGGGCCGGTCAAACAGCGGGCCACAGAGCTGATCGACGGCTTGATCCTCCACAAAGAGACGCGGGTCGTCTTCGTCGCGCTCCCCGAGGACATGGTCGTCAACGAGACCATCGAGACCTTCCAGCGCATGAAGCGCTTCGACCTGCTCGGCGCGGACCCGCTCGTCTTCCTCAACCGCGCCACGCTGCCCACCCTCGCCGACGCGGAGCGCGAGCTCCTCGCAAAGCTGGCTGGTGAGCCGCTCGAAGGGTCGGCCCGCGAGTTCGTGCGCGCCGGCTTGTGGGAGGACCGCTTGGAGCAGGCCACCTCCGAGGCGCTCCAGCAGCTCGGCGACGCCCTCCCCGAGCCGCCAGTGCTCGTTCCGCCCACTGGCGCCGGCGGCAACCCGCGCGCCGTCGTCGCGGGCATCGCCGCCTACCTCGGTCGCCAGCTCGGCCTCACCCGAAGGGACCTGCCGTGGACTTGAACGCCTGGATGGACGAAGCCGGCCTCGTGGTCTGCGTGGGCTCGGGTGGCGTCGGCAAGACCACCACCGCGGCGACCCTCGGCCTGTGGGCCGCGCTGCGCGGGCGCCGCGTCATGGTGCTCACCATCGACCCCGCCAAGCGCCTCGCCAACAGCCTCGGCCTCGAGCGCTTTGGCAACAGCGAGACGCGCATCGACCTCGCCGGCCTCCCGGAGACGCAGGGCGAGCTGTGGGCGATGATGCTCGACTCGCGCAGCACCTGGGACAGCCTCATCGCGCGGGTCGCCCCGACGGACGCCGTGCGTGAGCGCATCCTCCACAACCGCGTCTTTCGCGTGATGGCCGACACCTTCGCCGGCAGCCAAGAGTATATGGCCACCGAGAAGCTCTACGACCTGGTCAGCTCGGGCAGCTACGACCTCGTCGTGCTCGACACGCCCCCGGTGAAGAACGCGCTCGACTTCTTGGAGAGCCCCGGCCGACTCATCAGCTTCTTGGACGAGAAGATCCTCGGCTGGTTCTTGTCGCCCTACGATCGCGCCACCGTGTTCGGCAGCCTCATGGGCGGGGCGAGCACCGTCTTCTTCCGCTTGCTCGGCACGCTCTTCGGCTCCGACTTCGTGGACGACCTCACCGAGCTGATGCGCGACTTTAAGGAGCTCTACGAGGGCTTCCGCACGCGCCACACGGAGACGCTCCGCTTGTTCCGCGCCACCACGACGCACTTCGTCACCGTCTGCGCGCCCACCGAGTCGAGCGTGGAGGTGGCGGAGTTCTTCCAAGCTGAGCTGCGCAACCGCGAGCTGCAGCGCACCGCGGTCATCGTGAACCAGGTGCACAGCTGCCAGGCCGCCGAAGACGACGCGGCGGCGGTGCTCGGCCCCCACGTCGCGGCGGTCGGCGGTGTGGACACCAGCGTCACCGCGCGGCTGCTCGCGCGCTTGAGCATGGCGCACCGACGCCTCCGCGACCTCGCGGCCGCCGAGCGCATCCTCATCGATCGCGCGGGGCGCGCCGCCACGGGCGTGCGCTTCTTCTGCGAGATCCCGCGCTTGGACGACGACGTGTGCGACCTGCAGGGGCTGCACGAGGTCGGGCGCGCGCTCTTCCCGAGCAGCTAGCCGCTACTGCACCGTGACGAGGCCCTCGTCGCCCGCAGCGATCACGCCCCACGTGCCCGCGGGGATGTTCTGCAGCTGGTACGCGAAGTCCCAGACGCAGCCATCGGCGGTGTCCGTGGAGGCGCCCGGGTCGTAGGTGATCATCAGGTCGGCGCCGTCGACGACGGTGGTCATGGACCAGGTCGCGTCGCAGGGGCCCGCGAGGCCGGTGTGCGTCACGTCGATGGTGCCGACGCCGCCGGTGAGCGCGAGGTTGGAGGAGTCGCGGGGCGTGGTGACCGTGCCGCCGACGCCATCGGAGTCGCCAGCCCACGCCCCTTGGGCTTCACCCGACGACGGAGCAGCGAGCTCGCCGCCGGACGCGGGAAGGACGCCGACGTCCTCGCCGACGAAGTCGAGGGGGACGCCGCAGCCGACGAGCAGCGCGAACCAGAGCGAGTGGCGCATAAGGGCCTCCAGAGTCCGGCCACGATCACCCGGAATCGCGAGCGCGTCAACACCAATCGGCGCGGTTGACCGATCGCACCAGGCGGAAGCCGACGGTGTCTACGCGGCTCGTGGGGCTGAGCTCGAGCAGCGCGAGCTGTTGTCCCGCTTCGAACACGGTGGACCACGCCCCGCCGAACGAGACCCGACCCGTGGCGTCCGGGCTGGCGTCGCGCTCGGTGGTCCAGTCGCGCACGTTCCCGCCGAGGCCGCGCACGCCGTACACGCTCACGTCGGTGGTGAACTGGTCGATGGTCGCGGGCAGCGGGCGCCCGGGCAGGCTGCCGCGCCGGTTCGCGAAGGTGGGGTCGGTGCGATTTCCCCACGGGAAGACGCGACCGTCGGCGCCGCGCAGCGCCTTCTCCCACTCGATCGCGGTTGGCAGGCGCCACGGCTTGCCCTCGCGGCTCGCCCGCCACGCCGCGTAGGCGCTGGCGCCGACCCAGTCCACCAGCACGACGGGGTAGTCCGGGAGCCAGGCGTCGCCGTCCACATCGGCGCGCAGGCAGTACTCGCCGCTCGGGGCGACGTCGTAGATCGACTCGTCCGAGCGCATGCTCCGATCACGAGGTGCGAAGCTGCGCGCCTCGTCGGCGCGGCCGTCGGCGACCAACGCGTTCAGGAAGGCCAAGTAGTCCCGGTTGGTGACGGGGTGGCGGTCCATCACGAAGCCGTCGACCCAGGCGGGCACAGGGAGCGGCGCGCGGATGGCGTCCAAGCGAATAAGACGCGTCCAACCTGCTGGGACGTAGACCGCGCCCGGCTCGAGCTCGCCGATGGGCGGCAGCGGCACGGGGAGCGGCTCGGAGGCGCCGGGTGGGAGCCCCTGCCACGCGCCGCCGCGCTCGAGGTAGACCGGGTAGCTGACCGGCTCGCAGCGCGGGTGGGTGACGCGCAGCAGGTAGCTGCCCGGCGCGAGCGCGACGTCCACGAGCGGCGTTTGGCCGACGCTGTGGGCCGCCTCGGGCACGAGCTGGCGATCGCGCTCCCGAAAGCGCAGCAGCTCGACGTGCGCGCCGGCGGGTTCGGTGACCAAGGATACGAGGCCCTTGCCGTCCAGGTAGCCCGCGTGCAAGCCGGCGATGTCGTGGGCGCGCAGGAGCAGCTCGTGCTTGCGCGCCTCGCCTGTGTCGTGGCGAAGCTCGGCTTCGACGTGGTGAAAGCGGTGGTGCTCCGCGAGCGCGTGGTGGGCCTCGGGCAGGTTGGGCGCGTAGGTGAGCGCCGCTTGCAGCAGCTGAAGCACGCGCAGCTCCTCGAGGTCGGCGTCGTCGCGCCGTGTCTGGGCGCGATCTTGCAGGTCCCACGCGGCGCGCTTCTCGGCGACGGTCGCCCAGGTGGGCAGGCTCGAGAGGAGCTTGGCGCCAGCGAGCTCGTCCTCTTTGGCTTGCTCGCGAAGCAGCCTGGCGTGGGGCAGCGCGTCGGCGGCGAGCTGCACCAAGCTCATCGCGCGCTCGCGCTGCAGCGCGCCGTCCAGCCACGCACCCAAGCGCTTGGCCATCTCGCGCGCGTCTGTGAAGCGATCGGCGGCCTCCCAGCACAAGGCGCGGTTGCGGATGGCGAGCAGGTCCTCGTCCACCGCGAAGGGCGGGGTGCAGCGCCCCGGTCGCGCGGTCTGCGCTTGATCCAGCACGTCCTGGGTGCTCGTGCCGCTGCGCGGCGGGCGCCCGGTGAGGACCTGGTGGAGCATGCCGCCGAGGGCGAACACGTCCGAAGCCGGGCTGAGCAGGTCCACGCGGCCGATCGCTTGCTCGGGCGCCATATAGGCCGGGGTGCCGGCGACCACGGGCCGCGGCGCTGAGACCGGGAGGCGCAGCGCGAGGCCCCAGTCCACGATGAGCACGTCGCCGAGGTCGCCGACCATCACGTTGTCCGGCTTGAGATCGCGGTGCAGCACGTCGTTGGCGTGCGCGTGGGCGACGCCCTCGCAGACGCGGTGCAGCACGCCGAGCAGGCGGCGCAGGGTCCAGCCCGAGGGCGACTCGCGCCAGTCGCGCCGCCCCGCCGACGCGCGGTGCACCTCGGTGATGAGCTGGGTGAAGGTGACGCCGCGGATCTCCTTCATGGTGAAGAACAGCCGCCCGTCGGGCAGCTCGCCGAGGTCGTGAATCGGCACGATGTTCGGGTGCTCGAGCTGGGCGGTGGCGCGGGCCTCGGCGGTGAACAGCGTCGCGAGGCGCGCGCGGTCTGCGGCGCTGGCGTCGTGGAGGACCTTGAGCGCTACTTGCCGCTCTAGCACGGCGTCGTAGACGCGCACGACGCTGCCCATCGCGCCGCTGCCGAGGTCGGCGACGTGGCGGTAGCGGGGCGTGAGCCACCGCGTGGGCTCGCTGGGCGCGTCGTCGGTCGCGAGCCAGGGCGAGTCACCGGCGCCATCGCCGAGCACGAGGGTCGAGGCCTCACCCGCCTGAAAGAGGCGCCGCAGGTCGGCGCGGGCGCCGTCCGCGAGGTCGTGCCGTGAGGCCCACTCGGCGAGGTCGGTCCATCGCATGGCTATTCGGCCGCTGTGGCCGCTCCAAGCTCAACAAGCTGCTCGAACAAGCTGCGCGCGAGGTCCTCGGGCGCGCCCACCTCGGCCGCGATCTTGGCGATGGAGGACTGGCCGTTCAGGCGCTTGAGCAGGTCGCCCGCGCTCTGCACGACGTTCAGCGGCGGGTGCGGCGCAGACCAGACGAGGCCGGCGAAGAGCTCCACGTGCCCGCGCGCGTCGAGGTTCGGCAAGGTCACGACGTCACAGGTCTTACGGAGCACCTCGCCCATCACGCCCCTGGGGGCCGGGGTGAGCAGCTCGCTCCACGAGGGCGCGTCGGGCGCGAGCAGGCCCGCGTGGCCGTAGCGCTCAAAGGCGCGCTGCGCTGGGGCCGCATCGTGCAGCTCGGCGAGGGCCGCTCGGGAGGCGTCGTCCCATGGAACTGGAGTTTCAAAGCGGATAGCAGCGACATCCCCGCTGCGGAGCATCGCGAGCAGCTCGGCGCGCTGGGCGACGAGCTCATCGCCTTGAGCACGCGCGACCTTGGGGAGCTGCATGGGGACGCGCGCGCGCGTGGCGTTGAGCACGGAGAGCAGGCCAGCGGAGCCGTCGGCGGGGGCGCGCGAGACCACGATGTGGGGGCCGGGCCCGCACATCTTCTGCATCCAGTCCACGTCGGGCATGGGCCAGCGGCCGTCGATGACGCGGGGGTAGCCGAGCACGGCGGAGACGATGTGCGCGGCGCGCGCGAGCACCGCGAGGGAGCGCCCGTCGGGGCCCTGCTCCCAGCGCTCGCGCGCTTCATCGACCATGGACGCGAGCGGCCAGGTGTCGAGGAGCAAGGCGATGGCGTGGAGCGACATGAGCAAGCGCTGCGGGTCGCGAGCGGCTTGGTTCAGGCGAGACTGCAGCGCGCTGCGAACCGGCCCCTCCAGCAGCGTGCGTTGGTAGAGGAGGTCCCGCAGGCGCACCCCCAAGTCGATGCCCTCATCGGGCTCCCGTCCGTGAGGAGGGAAGGGGCCCGGCGGATAGACGACGAGAGGTGCTTCGGCAGAAATCGCGGGCTCCAAGGCAGGTGGCTACCCGTAACCTCCTCCCGACTGAGGCGCGCCGGGTTACATAGGTGGGCCAGTTAGGCCGCGCCTTGCTTGATCCCTTGAGGGCTCCATGAATCCGTTCGCTCTGACCGTTGTCCCCATCCGTATCGAAGATGAGATGCGGAACTCGTACATGGACTACTCCATGTCGGTCATCATCGGGCGCGCGCTCCCCGACGTGCGCGATGGCCTCAAGCCGGTGCACCGCCGCATCCTCTACGCGATGCGCAGCGAGGGCCTCCTCGCCAGCAAGAAGTACAGCAAGTGCGCCGGTGTCGTCGGCGAGGTGCTCAAGAAGTACCACCCCCACGGCGACAGCGCGGTCTACGACTCACTCGTGCGCATGGCGCAGCCCTGGAACCTTCGGTACACGCTCGTCGACGGCCAGGGCAACTTCGGCTCGGTCGACGGCGACCCAGCGGCCGCCTACCGCTACACCGAGTGCCGCATGACGCGCCTCGCCGAGGAGATGCTCGTCGACATCGAGAAGGAGACCGTCAGCTTCTCGCCAAACTTCGACAACTCCACCGAGGAGCCCGACGTCCTGCCGTCGCGCTTCCCGAACCTGCTCGTCAACGGCGCCGAGGGCATCGCGGTCGGCATGGCCACCAAGATCCCGCCGCACAACCTGGTGGAGATCGTCGACGCCTGCACCGCGGTCATCGACAACCCCGATCTGAGCTTCACCGAGCTGCTCAAGATCGTGCCCGGACCTGACTTCCCCACCGGCGGCACCATCTACGGGCGCTCCGGCATTCGCTCCGCCTACGAGACCGGCCGCGGCCGCGTCGTGGTGCGCGGGCGCGCGCAGGTCGAGGAGATTCGCCCCGGCCGCGACGCCATCGTCATCGACGAGATCCCCTTCCAGGTCAACAAGGCCCGGCTCATCGAGCAGATCGCGCAGCTCGTGCGCGACAAGCGCCTCGACGGCATCGCCGCCCTGCGCGACGAGTCCGACCGCCAGGGCATGCGCATCGTCGTGGAGCTCAAGCGCGAGGCCTACCCCGAGGTCGTGCTCAACAACCTCTACAAGCACACCGCGCTGCAGACGACCTTCGGCGTCATCCTCCTCGCCATCGTCAACCAGCGCCCGCGCATCCTCTCCCTCAAGGAGATGATTCAGCACTTCATCGCGCACCGCCGCGAGGTCATCCTGCGGCGCACCCGCTACGATCTGCGCCGCGCCCAAGAGCGCGCCCACATCCTCGAGGGCTACCGCATCGCCCTCGACTTCATCGACGAGGTCATCGCGCTCATCCGCTCGGCCCGCACCGTCGACGTCGCCCGCGCCGGCCTCATGGAGCGCTTCGGCCTCTCCGAGATTCAGGCGAACGCGATCCTTGAGATGCGTCTCCAGCGCTTGGTCGGGATGGAGCGCGATAAGATCGAAGAAGAGTACGCGGGCGTCAAGTCGGCGATCGACCGCTACGAGGAGATCCTCGCCTCCGAGTACGAGCTCATGGGCGTGGTCCGCGGCGAGCTCGCGGAGATCCGCGACGCCTACGGCGACGTGCGCCGCACCCGCATCGTCGACAACGAGGGCGAGCTCTCGATGCACGACCTCGTCGCCGAAGAGGACCAGGTCGTCACCATCAGCCACCTCGGCTATATCAAGCGCTGCTCCCCCGACGCTTGGCAGACGCAGCGCCGCGGCGGCATGGGCAAGAAGGGCATGGCCACGCGCGACGAGGACTTCGTCTCCACGCTGTTCATCGCCAACACGCACTCGCAGCTCTTGGTCTTCACCACCACCGGCAAGGTCTTCGGCCTGGAGGTCTACCAGGTGCCCGAGGCCAAGCCGGCGGCGCGTGGGCGGCCCATCGTGAACCTGCTCAACCTGCCCGACGAGGACAAGATCGCGGCGGTCGTCAGCGTGCGCGAGCTCGATCGCGACGACGTCGACCTGCTCTTCGTCTCCCAGAAGGGCGTGGTGAAGCGCACGCCGCTCTCCGCCTACAAGAACCTGCGCCAGGGCGGGCTCATCGCCTGCGGCGTGGCCGAGGATGACGCGCTCAAGATCGTGCAGGTCATGGACCCCGACGACGCCATCGACATCATGCTGCTCTCCGCCAACGGCCAGAGCATCCGCTTCCCGCGCGGAGGAGCCAAGGGTGCCCCCACTTATGGGCGCTCCGCCCGTGGTAATAAGGGCATGAGCCTCTCCGAGGACGACGTGGTCGTGGACGCGATCCTTGTGCCCGCCAGCGTCGAATACGACGACGAGACCGCCGAGGAGCTGCTCCCCGACGAGATCATCGACGTGGCGGCCCCCGTTGGTGGCGACGAGGACGAGGACGAGCTCCCTGACGTCGACGACGAGACCTCCGAGGAGGAGCCGTGGGAGACCACGCTGCTCACGGTCACCTCGCTCGGCTTTGGCAAGCGCACCCCCTTCGACGCGTACCCCCTCCAGGGCCGCAACGGAAAGGGCGTCATCGCGCACCGCACCACGGACAAGACCGGCGCGCTCGTGGGCGCGCTCCAGGTGCACCGCTCCGACCAGATCATGATCGTCACCGACACCGGCCGCATCATCCGCATCGACGCCAGCTCCGTGCGCCTCGTGCAGGGCCGCGCCTCGCAGGGCGTGCGCCTCATGCGCTTGCTCGACGGTGAGTGCATCGTCGACGTCGACCGCTTGGCCGAGGTCGAGGACGACGAGGTCGATGAGGCGGCGAGCCTGGACGCCGAGGGCGTGGACGCGGACGTCGACGCCGAGATGGACGAGGTCGAAGCGGCCGAGCCCGAGGACGTCGACGATCCCGACAGTGTGTGAGGAGAGTCATGAAGTTGACCTCCTCCGCAGGTAGAGTGGTCGATGTCGCACCCTCGGAGAGCCTAGGTTGACATTCCACGTACCTACACAGCTCCGTCGCACGATCGCGACCATCGCCCTCACCGTCACGCTGACGGTCGCGGCGCTCGTGGCCCCGATCTCGCCGCTCGCGCTCGGCACCGCCGACGCCCTCGCGGGCAGCGGCCACGTCGCCACGTCGCTGGCGCTGTACGACGCCATCGCGCGCTACGCGCCGCTGGACTCCCACGCCGAGGCGGCCGCCTACCGCGCGGCCATGGTGCAAGCGGTCGAGCCCTCCCGCGAGCGCGACGCGCGCCGTCGCTTGCTCGTCGCGGTGCGCACCTACCCCGACTCGCCCCGCGCCGCTGACGCCTGGGAGCTCCTCGGCCACCTCGCCGAGGAGCCTGGCCGCACGGCCACCGCGCTCGCGAACGCCTACCGCACCGACCCCGAGTCCGACCGCGCGCGCCAGCGCTTGACCGGCGCCGCCGCTGCTTTTGTGGAGGCGGGCTCCTACGGCAAGGCGCTCGCGCACTACGGCGAGCTCGCCACCGCCTTCCCTGACTCGCAAGCGCGCGTGGACGTGGCGCGAGGCCGCATCGCGCTGCTTCAGGGCCGCGTGGAGGCGTCGCTCGGCTACTTCGAGGCGGCGATGCCCTACGCGAACGACCCGGTCGCGCGGGCCATCGCGAAGCTCGGCGTCGCCTCGTGCATGGAGCGCCTCGGCAACTTAGATGGCGCGCTCGCGGAGCTCGACGTCATCGACATGCCCGACTCCGCGCTGGCAGAGCGCCGCAAGGCCATCAGCGAACGACTTGGGATGAGGAACAACGATTGAACCTAGGTGTGCTTGGTCTGATGCTCGCGGCCTGTGTGTCCACTGACTACGCGCCGGTGCGGTTCGTGGTGGTCGGCGACTCGGGGTCGGGGAACGACGCGGCGATGGAGGTCGGCGCCGCCATGCGCGACGTCTGCGCGACGCAGGGCTGTGACCTCGGCCTGATGCTCGGCGACAACATCTACGACGTTGGCGTCAACGGCGCCGACGACCCGCAGTGGCAAGAGAAGTACGAGGCCCCCTTTGGCGCGGTCGGCGTCGAGTTCCTCGCGGTGCTCGGCAACCACGACTACGGCGGCATCAACAACCTCGGGCGCGCCGAGGCGCAGATCGCCTACAGCGCCACCTCCGACACCTTCACCATGCCCGACCACTTCTACGAGCGGATCGTGCAGAACATCGGCTTCTATGGGCTCGACACGCAGGCCATCCTGCTCGGCCCGGACGGCCTCGACCGCGACTTTGCGGCGGAGCAGGGCGCCTGGCTCGACGAGCGCCTCGCCGACGCGCCTCCGTGGCGCGTCGCTTTTGCGCACCACCCCTACTACTCCAACGGCGAGCACGGGGACGCGGGCAGCTACGACGGCTTGAGTGACGAGCTCGCGGTGCTCTCGGGCGCTTATGTGCGCGACTTCGCGGACCAGCACCTCTGCGGCAAGGTGGATCTCTACCTCACCGGCCACGACCACGACCGCGAGTGGCTCACGGAGACCTGCGGCGGCACCCAGCTCCTGGTGTCCGGCGCCGGCTCCAAGCTGCGCACCGTCTCGGACGCCCACCCCACGCAGTTCTCGGACGCGTCGGTCGAGGGCTTCTTCTGGATCGAGATCGACGACGACAGCCTGCGCGTGCAGGCGTGGAGCCGCGCGGGCGAGCTCCAGTACACCGGCGGCGCCGAGCGCGATCTGAGTCTCGGCGGGCGCTAGGGAGTCGGCGGGCGTCTCGACGTCGGACGGGCTAGGAGGAGCGGGTACAGGAGGCGTCGCCATGTCCCGCTCGTCCAAGCTCTTCGCTCGCGCTCGCGAGGTCATCCCCGGTGGTGTGAACTCCCCGGTGCGCGCTTTTCAGGCCGTCGGCGGCGACCCGCCCTTCATCCAGCGCGGCGAGGGCTGCACCCTCATCGACGAAGAGGGGCACCGCTACCTGGACCTCGTCGCCTCCTGGGGCCCGCTCATCCTCGGCCACGCCGACCCGCTCGTCCTGGGCGCTGTCACCGGCGCGATCGCGCGCGGCTCCAGCTTCGGCGCCCCCACCGAGGCCGAGGTCGAGCTCGCCGAGCTCCTCGTCAGCTTGGTCCCCTCCGTGGAGATGGTGCGCCTGTGCAGCAGCGGCACGGAGGCCACCATGCACGCCATTCGCTTGGCGCGCGGGGCCACCGGCCGCGACCTCATCATCAAGATGATCGGCTGCTACCACGGCGCTCACGACGCCGTGCTCGTCGCGGCGGGCTCTGGCCTCGCCACCTTCGGCACCCCCAGCTCACCCGGCGTGCCCGCCTCGGTGGCGGCCAACACCCTGCTCGCGCCCTACAACGACGCCGAGGCCGTGGCGGAGCTGTTCAAGCAGCACGCCGATCGCATCGCCGCCATCATCCTCGAGCCGATCGCCGGCAATATGGGCGTCATCGCCCCCGCGGCTGGCTACTTGCAAGCGCTGCGCGAGCTCTGCGATCAGAACGGCGCCGTGCTCATCTTCGACGAGGTCATGTGCGGCTTCCGCGTCGGCAACGGCACCGCGCAGGAGCTCTACGGCGTGCGCCCCGACCTCACCTGCTTCGGCAAGATCGTCGGCGGCGGCTTCCCCCTCGCCGCGTTTGGTGGTCGCGCCGACCTCATGCGCCAGCTCGCGCCCTCGGGCCCGATCTACCAGGCCGGCACGCTCTCGGGCAACCCGGTCGCGGTCGCCGCCGGCCTCGCCACCCTCAAGCAGCTCGACGCCGCCGCCTTCGCCCGCATGGAGGCCGTCGGCGCCGCAGTGGAGGAGGGCCTGCGCATGCCCGTCGCGTACCACGGCGACCTCTCCTTCACGCGCGTCGGCTCCATGTTCACGCTCTTCTACCGCAGCGAGGTCCCCACGAACTTCGAGCAGGTCATGGAGTGCAACATCGAGGAGTACGCGCGCTACTTCCGCGCCGCGCTCGCCAACGGCGTGTACCTGCCGCCCAGCCAGTTCGAGTCGGTCTTCCTCTCCCCGCGCCTCACGGACGCCGAGGTGGCGCAGGTCATCGAGGGCCTGTCCGCGGCCATCGTCGTCGCGGAGATGTAGCTCGGAATGACAATGAGGCTCGTGTTCGTCGCGAGCGCGTTGGCCCTGTCCGCGTGCTCGTCCAGCGCGTCCTACCCTCCTGCAGAGGGTGGGACGGCGGAGGAGCGCGCAGTCGTGGACGAGACGCTCGCTTGGCTCGTCCCACGGATCCCTCCGTCTGGACGGCGCGTGGCATCGGTGCGCATCCAGGACGAGGTGCGGTACCGTGGCGTCGCGGTGGAGGGGCTCTTCTCCGCGTGGCCATCGCGCAAAATTCAGATCTCAACGGACGCGTTGCTGTTGACCTCCTTCCCGCACGTGACCGTCGCCCACGAAGCGTGCCACGCGGCCGATGACGGGCTGCGCGTGTCTCGTGAGCACGCGGATGAGCTTCACCCCAACGCGTGGGAGGTGAACGTGTACGGCGAGGCACAAGCTCGAAGCGAGCTCCTCGCGGACGTGTGCGCGCGCGGGCCTGAAGCGCTGTACTTCCTGGATCAAGCAGACCGTGAGTGTGGTGGCGTGAATGTCGACTGGATCGCGGCGGCGCGGCTTACGCTCAGGACGATCTACGCCTCGTGGACTGCGCCTCCACCCGTCACGGCCTCTGCCGAGTCGTGGGCCTCGCGCCCTTGGGCGCACGGGGGTGTTGAGCTCCGCTCTGTGCGCGCGCGAGCGCTCCCCGACGGCTGGGTCGCGCTGACGCGCTGCGCAGAGCCCGTGCTCGACCTTGGAGCGATTCAGCCACGCACGGGTCGGTATCGACCGGGAGCTGCGGGCCATCCTCTTCGCGACGGCTCGGAGTGTCGTGCCGATGACGCCGGCCTGGCGCTGGCAGACGACGGTGGAACGCTCTCGGTGTTCGCGCCGTATGGCGCACCGGCCCTAGTGCTCGCGTTGAGCCAAGACGGAGCGCAGCATCCCGTGCAGGGCACCTGTGGCGCGACGGGTCCGGTCGTGCGTTCGGAGGGCGAGGTGTGGCTCTTCGACCTGTCGGACGGCGGGCTCGCGTGGACGCGGGTCGCGCTGTGAGACGACACACGGCGCTGCTCTTGCTCTCCTTCGGCTGCGGGCACGCCGGCTATGAGGCCGAGTGTGTAGAGACGCAGTGCGTGAGCTATCTCGACACGCCCGGAGCGGATCGGTGCTACTACGACGCGCTCTCTGAGCGGTGGAGCGCCCCTGACGTGCTCGCGCACTGCGCCGTCGGCGCCGGGTGCTTCAGCACCTCAAGTGACTGGACGGACGCGCCGGCGGAGCGGGTGTGTGTGGCGAACGACGACGGGTCGTGGCCGCCGCCCATCGGCCGCGCCAACGACGCGCTCCCAGCATGTGAAGAGCGGAGGATCGCGCGGGCTTTGGAGGCGCAGGAGCTACAGAGCCAGCTCGAGTGGCTCCGCGAGGACTGCCCTGAGGGGCAGGCCGCTGCGCGCGTCAATTGCTACGTGGACTACGCGACCTGGACTGGCGCGGACTGCCGCGCGCGCTAACGGATCGCGTCTCTTGGCGGATCGCGTCTCTTGGCCCTCGGATCCCGGCCGCGCCGGAGGACGTACCTAGGTACGTCAAAAAAGACGTGTTATAAACGAGAATATGACGCACCGATTCACACCGTCACGATCGGTTTGCGATCTTCACGCGGAGCCGCTACATAGCCGCTCTTTCTACACCCCCGGAACCGCCGGGTCGGGAGGCTCGGGTGCTTGATCCGACCTTCCTCCGCCAGGCTTACCAAGCCGCGGCGCTGGTCACACAGATGGCGTTTATCGCCATCCTTGGGACCGTCGCTGGAGCTGCTTTGGACGCCAGGCTGGGAACGGAGCCCTTCGGGCTTCTGACCCTCTCGGCTGGCGGTCTTGCGCTCGGTCTTGCGCAGATGTTTCGGGGCTTGCGCTCACTTCAGGGAGACGATGACCACCACTCGAACGATGCTGCGTGACTCCGCCCTCGGGCTGCCGCTCTTCGCGGCGGTGTCGTGGTGGCTCGCCGGTGGGTGGTTCGCCCTCGGGGTCGTGACCTCGGGCTTGGTCGCGCTCGGGAACCTCGCGCTGCTCTCCTTCCTCATCGGCCGCCTCACCGCGTCCATGGCGGTCGGTCGCAGCCCGGGCGCAGCCGGCGTGGTGCTCTCCTTCAAGTTCGCGCTGATCTTGGTCGCCTTCGTCGGCCTGATGTACGTCTTTCCGCCGCTCTCGGCCGCGGTGGGCCTCGGCTCGGCCATGACGGGGCTCTGCCTCCGCCCCATGGTCGACGTGCTGCGGCTCCCCACCCCAGAAGAGCTGGCGCAGGAGTCCAACTGATGATCCCGTTCGCTTCAGGATTTTCCTGGTTTAACGGCCTGCTCCCCGACCTTGTCGGTCGGGATGAGCTGGTGCACGGCCTCGGCACGGATCCGCTCGGCACCGCGCTCGCGCACGGCTCGTCCAGCATCGTGGTGCACGCGTGGTTTGGCGCGGCGGTCGTGCTGACCTTCGCCCTCATCGCGCGGATGGGTCTGATGAAGGCCCGCGCTGCGGGCGGCAACCAAGCCTACTTCGCCGACGAGACGCTCACGGCGCGCACCTTCTTCGAGGTCTTCGCCGAGGGCACCACCTCGGTCATGAGCGACGTGCTCGGCGGCGCCGACGTCAAGGCCTTCTTCCCGCTCATCGGCACGCTGTTCATGTACATCTTCGTGAACAACATCATGGGCATCTTCCCTGGCTTTATGCCGCCCACCGACAACGTGAACACGAACTTCGGCATGGGGGTGGTGGTCTTCTTCACCTTCCTCATCGTCGGCCTCGTGCGCGATCCGGTGGGCTTCCTGAAGCACCTCTGGGGCCCCATGTTCGCGGTCGGCTTCTTGCTGTTCCCCATCGAGGTGATCGGCCTGCTCTTCCGCCCGGTTTCGCTCTCGCTGCGTCTCACCGGCAACATGTTCGGCGACCACCAGGTCTTCTTGGTGATGAGCGATCTGACCTACGTGGTTATCCCGTCGTTCTTCTTGGCTCTGGCGATCTTCGTGTCGTTCATGCAGTCGTTCGTCTTTTCCCTGCTCACCACGATCTACATCGGGATGTCCGTGCCTCACCACGATCACACCGATGAGGGTCACCATCACTGATGCTACGTTTATCCCTGATCTTTCAGGGACCGGAGGAGAACATGTCCAAGACCATCCAGAAGCTGCCGGTGCTCGCCACCCTGCTGCTCGTCGCTTCGTCGGCCTTCGCCCAGGACGGCGCTGGCGCTAGCTCCGAGGGCTACATCGCCATCGGCGCCGGCCTCGCCATGGGTCTCGCCGTCCTCGGCGGTGGCCTCGGCCAGGGCAACGCCGCCAAGGCCGCGCTCGAGGGCATCGCCCGCAACCCGCAGGCTGCTGGCCAGATCACCACCCCGATGTTCGCGGCCCTCGCCTTCATCGAGTCCCTCGTCATCTTCACCTTCGTCATCGCGTTCTTCCTTCAGGGCAAGATCGGCGCCTAGACGACAGGCTGGACAGCGCGCTCTCCTCGTTGGGAGCGCGCTGACACGACAAAGCGGCGTGCTGGCCTGACCAGCGCGCCGCTTTGTTGCTATAAGGGTCCATCAAGGAGGACCGCATGCGACGCTCAGTGCTCGCGGTCGGTGTGGCGCTCGCGCTCGTCGGCTGCGCCAAGAAGAAGGCAGATGCTCCACCCCCGGTTGGCTGGTACGGCGAAGAGGGCTGGGCTGGCCAGTGCTACTTCCCGAAGGCCTACGACGACCTCGGCCCCGGCGATCGCCGCCTCGCGCGCGCCGCCGCGCTCGAGGAGATGATGAGCCAGTGGACCGGCGGCCGCGATGACGGCGTCCGCTTCGACGAGGACGCGACCACCTACCTAGAGACGGTCCTGCTGGGCAAGCCCGAGCTCACCGAGCAGGTCAGCATCCAAAACGCCGCCTTCTGCCGAAAGTATATGTCGGCCCTCCCCGAGGAGCGCTCTGTCTCCGCGTGGCGCAGCTGGTTTATGGGCGTCGGCGACAAGCTCACCGAGGGCGACTGCCCCCACGCGCCGCTCGTGGACACGATCTTCCAGTATATGGACGTCGATCGCGGCTGGCAGTTCAAGTACGGCGTCTGCAAACAGGACGTCGTGACCGTCAAGGGCAGCGCCCAGGACAAGTACCGCTTGTCCAAGGACGGCCCCTGGATGGACGTGAACGGCAACGGCGAGGACGCCACCACCACCGAGTACGCCTGCAACTTCAACGGCTGCAAGGTGGGCCAGCTCATCCTACGCTTCACCAGCGCCACCGGCGTTCAGACCGTGGTGCCCATCGGCGAGTCCTACACCTGGACCGCGCCCGAGCACGGCTGGATCGAGGTTCAGGTGAACGACGACGACTTCAGCGGCAACAGCTTCCGCGAGGCGCACGGCGTCATCGACCACACGTCCATCAGCTACATCGGCGGGGGGGGGTGATGCGCGCCGCTGTCACGCTCTTGGTGTTGCTGTCGTGGCCTGGCATCGCGGGCGCGGCGTGTACGGACACGGCCAACAACGACTGTGACAGCGACGGCTTCCCGGCCTCCGCGAACGACTGCAATGACGAGGACCCGGACATTCACCCGGGCGCGGACGAGCTCTGTGACGGCGTCGACCAAGACTGCGACGACGCCATCGACGAGACCTGCCCCGGAGATCAGCTCCTCGACGCCTCCCTTGTGGGTGGCTCCTGCAACAACGCTGGCGCTGCCTGGCTCTTGCTCCTGCCCTTGCTCGGGCTGCGGAGGCGCCGGTGATCGTCGGCCTGCTCGCGCTCATGAGCTCCGCGGCCTGGGCGCAGACGCCGCCGTTGCCCGCGGACCTCGACTACAGCTTCGACGCCGAGCGGTACCGACCCATGTCGGACCACTACGGCTACGCGATCACCGAGTCCGCCAGCACGCTCAAGCACCTGCAGGTGAACGCGGCGCTCTGGCTCGACTATAGCGAGGACCCGATCAACTTCTTGGTGAACGGCGGCCGCGTCCAGCTCTTCGAGAACCAGCTCAACCGCGACGGCACCGCGCCCGACGACGGCGACGGCGTCATCGACAAGCGCGGCTGGGCCCACCTGCAAGCGGGCCTCGGCGTCGCGGACGTGTTCTCCCTCTCGGTCGACGTGCCGGTGCTGCTCTGGCAAGAGGGCTTTGAGCCCATCTGGCTGCACGACCCCGTGAGCTTCCCAAGCAACGAGCTCGTGAGCTCTGGCATCGGCGACGTTCGCGTCGTGCCCAAGTTCGTGGTCGTCGACGCGGCCGACGGCCCGCTCGGCGTAGCGCTCCTCGCGCGCATCACCCTGCCCACCGGCCGCGCGCTCTCCTTCATCGGCGAGGGCGCCCCCACCGTCACCCCCATGGCGGTGCTCGAGCTCTCCGACGCGCCCATTCGCGGCCGCGAGTACCACGTTCGCGTGGCGGGCAACCTCGGCTATAAGGTCCGTCAGCCCGCTAACTTCGGGCCGAACCTCCAGGTCGGCAACGAGCTCATCTACCGCGCCGGCTTGGCCGTGCACCCCACCGCCATCTGGGAGGCGGGCGTCGACCTCTCCGGCGTCTCCGCGCAGGACCCGTTCATGTCGCCGGTCGAGCTGCTGCCGTGGATGCAGTTCGAGGGGCTCGACTTCTTCGTCGTGAACGCGGGCGCGGGCTTTGGGCTGGTGCCGGGCGTAGGCTCCCCCGACATGCGCTTCTTCGGCGGCGTCACCTTCGCCCCCTCGTTCAACCCCAAGGATCTGGACCGCGACGGCGACGGCATCTACAACAAGATCGACGACTGCGTGAACATCCCCGAGGACTTCGACGGCTACCAGGACACCGACGGCTGCCCCGAGGCGGACAACGACGGCGACGGCTACCTCGACCCCGACGACGGCTGCCCGAACGACCCCGAGGACTTCGACGGCTTCGAGGACCTCGACGGCTGCCCGGACGCCGACAATGACAAGGACACCATCCTCGACATCCTCGACAGCTGCCCGGACAACCCGGAGCTCTTCAACGGCTTCGAGGACCAGGACGGCTGCCCGGACACGCCGCCGATCGGGGACACCGACGGCGACGGCTACCTCGACGACGAGGACGGCTGCCCCTACCAGCCCGAGGACTTCGACCGCTTCCAGGACCAAGACGGCTGCCCGGACCTGGACAATGACCTCGACACGATCCTCGACGCGGTGGACGCCTGCCCGAACGACCCCGAGGACTTCGACAACTTCGAGGACGAGGACGGCTGCCCCGAGTTCGACAACGACCGCGACGGCATCATCGACCGCGAGGACGCCTGCCCGAACGACCCTGAGACCATCAACCAGTTCCAGGACGAGGATGGCTGCCCCGACGAGGCCCCGCCGCGCCGCGTCGTCATCGAGAAGACGCACATCGTCATTCACGACAAGGTCTTCTTCGAGGTGAACAAGGCCGTGATCCGCTCGGTGAGCTTCGGGCTCCTGGACGAGGTCGCGATGGTGATGGTCGACCACCCCGAGCTGCTCAAGGTGCAGATCGAGGGCCACACCGACAGCGACGGCTCCGACGGTTACAACCTCGACCTCTCGCAGCGCCGCGCCGAAGCGGTGCGCGAGTACCTGATCGGGGCGGGGGTCGATCGCAAGCGCCTGGTCGCGCGCGGCCTCGGCGAGCTGGTGCCCATCGCGGACAACGCCACCGAGGAGGGCAAGGCCACCAACCGACGGGTGGAGTTCAAGATCCTTGAGCGCGAGGGGCAATGACGATCGAGGCCGACGAGCTTCATGACGACGTCGCGGCCTCGATTGACGCCACGCTGCTCCGCGAGGCGCGCCGCAATGAGCTGCTCATGGCGCGGGTGCGCGCGGGCATGGTCGGCGCCTTCGCCCTCGTAGAGCTGATCTACACCGCGCAAGGCGTGGGCGTGCCCTTTGCCTACCGCCTGCCTGTCTTGGGCTACTTCTTCGTCGCCCTCGCCTTCTGGCGCGTGCTCAACCGCGGGTGGTTCTTCGCGGGCTTATGGGTCGTGGTGCCGCTGCTGGACACGCTCGTCATCCTAGCGCGGGTGCAGACCTCGTACAGCTTTCACGCGCTCCAAGGGCTGCGCGAGGCGATGGAGCTCGCCACAGCGCTCGGCCTCGCCACGGTCCTCGTCCTGTCGGGCGCGTTCCGCTTGAGCCACAAGGCCGTCTGGGCCTCCACCGTGCTCGGGCTGTTCTTGTACCTGTGGTTTGGGCTGCAGAGCGACCTCGAGTGGCCCCAGCTCATCACGCACAGCGCCATCGTCCTTGGCGTCGGCGGCGTCGCGCTCGGCCTCACCTCGCAGGTGCGGCGCGCGGTGCGCTCCGAGGTCGCCCGCGTCACCCTCGCGCGCTTCTTGCCCGAGACCGTGCTCTCGGGGGCGCACGCCGACCCCATCGCGCTGCTCACCAGCCCGCGCGAGGTCGAGGCCACGGTGCTCGTGAGCGACATTCGCGGCTTCACCGCGTGGTCCATGAGCCGCGACCCCATCGAGGTGCTCGCGTTCCTCAACGTGATTCAGGGCGCCATCGCCGAGGTCGTTCGTCAGCACGGCGGCATGGTCGACAAGTTCATGGGCGACGGCATGCTCGCGGTCTTCGGGGCGCCCACCACGCTCGACGACCACGCGAGCAAGGCGGTCGCGGCGGCGAAGCGCATGCAGGAGGTCGTCGCCCAGATCAACGCGCGGGACGGCGCGGGCGCGATTCGGCTCGGGATCGGCGTTCACACGGGCAAGCTCGTGGCGGGCTGCCTCGGCAGCGGCATGCGCATGGAGTTCACCATCCTCGGCGACACGGTGAACACAGCCTCGCGCTTGGAGGCCTACACCAAAGAGGCCGGCGCCTCGGTGCTGCTCAGCCAGACCACGGTGGACGGCCTGTCGGTCACTGACGGCCTGCGACGGCTTGGCGACGTCACCCTCCGAGGCCGCGATGAGGCCCTTGGAATCTGGACCTTCGAGCCGACAGACGCCTGAACGCCGGTTCGACGCCTCGACGGGCCAACCTCACTTCTTCGCTGGCGCGGCCGCTGCATCCCCTTCGCACAGGAGGGCGAGATGCAGCTTCGCGAGCGCTACGCATGTGATGGGGACGAGGACTTCGAGGACGCCGAGCTGGTAGCGCTGGTGCTCGGCGTCGGGCGCCGGGGAGCGTCGGCGTGGGCGGTGGCGATGGAGCTGCTCGCCAGCGTCGGCGGCTTGGAGGGGCTGCGCCGCTGCGAGGTCGCGGAGCTGGCGCGAATCGACGGGATCGGCTTCGCGCAGGCCTCGCGCTTGCACGCCGCCTTCGCGCTCGGGCGTCGAGGTGCGCGCGCGAGCAGCCCGGCGCACGGCGCTGTGATCACGCGGCCCGAGCAGGCGGCGGCGCTGTTCCTGCCCGGCCTCGGCCCCCTCGCCCACGAGGAGCTGCACGGGCTCTACCTCGACCGGCGGCACCGGGTGCTCGCGCGGCGGCGGCTGACGTCCGGGAGCGGCGGCTACACCGTGGTCGATCCGTCGCAGGTGCTGCGGCTCGCGGTCGGGCTCGACGCCGCCTCGGTGCTGCTCGCGCACAACCACCCGAGCGGCGACCCCACGCCCTCGGCGCAGGACCGCGAGGTGACGAACCGCGTCGCCACCGCGGCGCGCGCCGTCGGGGTGCGGCTGGTGGACCACCTCATCGTCGGGGGCACCACATGGGTGAGCCTCGCCGAGCGCGGTGAGCTGCCCGCCTGGGCCACGCCGGCGGCGTCTTGGGTCGCTGGGGCATCCTAGGAGCGCGCCCGTGGCCGAGCGGTGCTAGGCTGGGCTGTCGGCACGTCGCCACCGACGCCGGCAGCGGCCATACTTCATTTCGTTCAATATAAAATGAAATAGCAGATAAAGCACGTTCTATCGCCTTAACCACCGCGTGAAAATGCTCTTCTTTGTCGCCACAGCGCTCGCAGCGAGCCCCCACGCCCTCGTGATCGTCACGCCGGGCATGGGCCGCGACGCCTTTCAGCCGCTCGTCAGCGAGCTGGAGCGCGCGTCGGTGCAGGTGCGGGTGCAGGAGTTCGGCTGCGGCCTCGGCGGGGTGGGCGCGCACGTGGACGCCCTCGTGGCGGAGCTACAGCGGGGCGATGGCGACGAGGTGGTGGTCGCGCACGGCTACGGGGCGACGCTCGCGCTGCTCGCGGCGGAGCGGGGGCCACAGCGCCGAGAGGTGCTGCTGGCGCCGGTGCTCGGGCCGCTGCCGGGGCCGCTCGGGGCGTGGCTCGCGGAGCAGCCGGTGGGGCAAGCGCTGGACCTTCGCGAGCCGCTGCGCTGGCAGGGGCGCGACGTGTGGGGGCTGCTCGTCGGCGCTGAGCCGGATGGTTCCTGCGTCTCAGCGGCGGCCGCCCGCGAGGCCGCGGGCTGGATGCGCGCCGGGCCGCCGCTGCACCTGGACCAGGTGCGCGTCCCCGTCTGGCTGGGGGTGAGCGCGGGCGACGCCCTGTCGCCAGTGGAGGTCGTCGTGCCCGCGTCGCGCGCGCTGCCCGACCGCGAGCTGGTGCGCTTTGGCCTCAACCGCTTCGACCGCGCCGACTTTCGGCACGGGGAGCTGCTCGTCGCCCCGGAGGTCCTCCGCGCGGTGCGGCGCGCCGTGGTGCGGCCGTGATCGGCGCGCTGCTACTGCTCGCGGCGCTCGGCGGGGCGGCTGAGCCCAGCGCCGCGTGGGTGCCCATCGCGGACGGCGCGTCCGCCTGGGTCGAGCACCTGCCCGGCGACGGCCCGGTGGTGGTGCTCTGCCACGGCATCTCGTCGAACCACCGCTTCTGGGACCTGGACGAGGCCCACAGCTTCGCGCGCTGGCTGCAGGCGCGGGGCTACGACGTGTGGAACATGGACCTGCGCGGGCACGGGCCGGCGCGCCGCGACGAAGCGGGCCACCGCCAGCGCGCGGGCTGGACCATCGACGACTACGGGCAGGGCGACCTCCCGGCGGTCTTTGCGTATGTGCGCGCCGAAACAGGCGCGGCGAAGCTGAACTTTGTGGCGCACAGCCTCGGCGGTATGGCCTTCGCGGCCTACCTCGCGCAGGAGCCCGAACCTCCGATAGCGTCTGCGGTGATCGTGGCGTCTCCCCTAGATTTTCGCGATCCTGATCGCGTGACCGGCCTCGCGCTTCGCGGCGCGCGCGTCGCCTCGGTCGCGCCCTTCGTGCCCACCCCCCTGGGGGGCCGCGTGGCCGCGCGCCTCCAGCACCTGCCGCTGCGCTTGGACGAGCGCCTCTCCGCGCCAGGGCGCATGACGCCGACCTCCCGCCGCGCCATGTACCGCACCGTCGTCTCGCCCATGTCCAGCGGTGAGCTCCGCCAGCTTGGCCTCGCAGCCCGCGCCGGCGACTTCACCTCCGCCGACGGCGCCGTGACCTACCGCGAGGCCCTCGGGCAGGTTCAGGTGCCGATGCTCTTCCTCGCGGGCCGCGCGGACCACGTCGCCTCCCCCGACCGCGTGTGGGGCTACTTCGACGCCGTCGGCTCCCCCGACAAGCGCTTCGCCGTGATCGGCGAGGCCGAGGGCGCCTCAGGCGACTACGGCCACATCGACTTCGCCCTCGCCGAGCACGCCGCCGCCGACGTCTTCCCGCTGATCACCGCTTGGATACAGGAGCACCCATGAGCCGCTGGACCCGTGGAGAGCTAGAGGTTCGCTGGCTGAACGGCGGCGTGTGGCTGCAGCACGGTGACGCTGCGCTGCTGCTCGACGCCCCGCCGGGCTGTGAGCTCGCGTTGAGCGAGGCGGACCGAGGCGCCCTGCGCGCGGTCGCCCTCAGCAGCGGCCATGTGCGCGCGGTGGGCGGCTTGGTGGGCCTGCTCTGCGCCCTCGAACCCGCTCGCCGGGCGGATCTAGCGCTGGAGCTGCACACGCTCTGGGGCGAGGAGCGCGGCCCCATGCTCGCCGAGGCCTGGGTGCGCGGCTGGACCGAGCGCTTCCCCATCACCCTCGACGTGGACTCTCCGGGGGCCGCGTTTGAGGTGGGACCGTTCCACGTGGAACCCCTCGCTGTTCCACGCGGCGAGCCCCGCTGGCTTCCAGAAGCCACGGTCGAGAGCGTGCTCGCCCAGGCCTTTCGCGTCGACGTAGACGGCGTTCGCGTCGCCTACCTGCCCGGCTGCGCCCCTGGCACGAGCGCCGCGCGCGTGCTCGAAGGCGTCGACCTCGCCATCGTCGAGGTGGGCGTCGTCCCCTGGCCGCGCACCGAGCGCCGCTGGCGCCTCTCGGCCCTCGAGGCGGCGACCCTCATCCCCGAGGGCACCGACGCCTGGCTGGTGGGCGACGACGGCCGCATCCTCGGCGCTGAGAGCTAGGCGCTGCCTCACCGAGGGCCCCATTGGCGTCGGTGCAGAGGGCCCCATTGGCGTGGGCGTCCGGCGGCCCCCCAACGTGGACGTTCAGGCGGCCTGGCGCCTCACGGCTAGCCGGGTCCGCCAAGCGACGCCGCGCCGCAGCCCCGGCGGGTTGAGGCACGGTGTCCGTGGCACGACCGGTTTGGGGGGCCTTGATGAGGCTCGTCGCCCGCTCGAGTCGCGGAGTGTCAGTCCTCTGGCGCTTCGATGGGGGTCTCGGCGGCGAGGCCGCGGCGGGGGCCGGTGGCGAGGATGAGGGCGCCGGCGACCATCATGGTGAGGCCGATGGTCTGGCTGGTGGTGAGGCCGGCGGTGGCGCCGTTGAGGTGCTCGCCGGCTTCGGTGAGGCCGGGGAGCCAGTCGGCGACGGCCTGGGGCACGGGGAAGCGCACGGCGTAGCCGCGCTGATCGGCGCGAAAGGACTCGATGAAGATGCGGGCGATGGGCTCGAGGATGAGCATCAGGCCGGCGACCTGTCCGTCGAAGCGGCGACGCGTCCAGACGACGGTGAGCAGCGCCCATAGGCTTAGGCCCGCGGTGACGCTCCAGAGCTGGGTGGGGTAGAGCGGCACGCGCTTGAGGCGGCCGACGCCGTCGAAGAACTCGGTGGTGATCCACGGGAAGTGCGGGTCGAGGTAGATGACGCCGTGCAAGAAGCCGGGGTCGACGAGGTGCACGAGCTCGGGGGAGACGGGCGCCTCGGCGCCGTGGCAACAACCGGCGAAGAAACAGGCTAAGCGGCCGACGCCGAGCCCGAGCACCAGGGCGGGGGCGAGCAGGTCGGCGAGCTTCCAGCCGTTCATGCCCTTAAGGTAGGCGAGCGCGAAGACGGCCGCCGCGCCGCCGAGCACGCCGCCGTAGTAGGCGAAGCCCCCGGCCGCGAACAAGGCGGAGGGGTTGAGCAGCGCGAGGGGGCCCTCGACGGCGATGAGGTACAGCACGCGCGCGCCGACGAGCCCGCCGACGGCGGCGCTCAGGTAGACGCCCATCAGGCGCTCGGGGTGTACGCCGATGCGGGGTGCGCGCAGCTGGACGTGGATGAAGCCAAGCGTGAAGGCCAGCATGATCATCACCCCGTAGAAGGGGACGCCAGCCGGGCCGTTCGGGCCGTCGATGGAGATGAGGTACGGGTGCATGACGCACAGGTACTCGCTCGCTCCGCGGTTCGCCAGCGGCGCTGTGGTGCCGCGGCGCCGCCGGGGGTACACTGCTCGCGTGAACCTCCTCGCTGCCATCGACGTCACCGCGGCCTCCGCGCCTGAGGTCGCCGACCAAGGCGCCGCCTTCGCGATGGCCCTCGGCGCGCGCCTCGACCTCGTACACATCGGCGGCGGAAGGCCCGAGGCGGAGCTGCTGCACGCCCTCGTCGCCCGCTTGGACCCGTCGGTGCGCGGGAGCGCCTTTCGCTTGGATGGGGACCCTGAGCCCATGTTGTTGAGGGCCGTCGCGCCCTATGACGTGCTCGTCCTCGGCGCGCGCCGCCACGGCCCGCTGGAGCGCTTCGTGCTCGGCTCCTTCGCCGCGCGCATCATTCGCCACGCGCGCTGCTCGGTCTACGTGCCGCGCCCTGGTGCCGTTGCGCGCTTTCCGGCCTCGCCCCGCGTGGCGGTGGCCGTCGCCCTCGAGGGCCCGAACCCCGGCTGGGTGCTCGGCAAGGCGTGCGTGTGGGCACAGCACCTCGGCGGGCGCATCGACGCGCTCTACACGGACGTGAGCGAGGTCAGCTACATCCGCGATCCCGCGCTGCGCGAGGCGGCGCGCCACCAGTGGCTCCGCCAGCACGAGCCCGCGCGCGTGCGCCTTGAGGCGCTCCTAGAGGCGATCCCCGCCGCCCATCGCGGCGAGGCGCGCGTCTTGGAGGGCTCCACCGACAGCGCCTTGGTCGCGGCCAGTCGCGACACCGATCTGCTCGTCGTCGGCACGCGGTCGCGCCCTGGACTCGCGGGCAAGATCCTCGGCTCTGTGGCGGAGCACGTCGTCACGCACGCCCACTGCGCGGTCCTCACGGTGCCGAGCAACACGCTGGACCTCGATCCTTGAGGCTCGGCGGCCTGTGGCCGCTGTGGGCGCTCGTGGCCTGCGGCGATCCCCTCCCGACGGACAGCGCGGCGCCGGTCTGTGCGGACCCACCGCAGACGCCCGGGTTGGAGCTGCCCTCCCCCAGCGGTGAGGGCGTCTCCGCGGAGGAGCTCCCGCGCGCCCAAGCGCTCGCCGACGCGCTCCTCGCCCAAGCTGGCGTCGAGGCGGTGGCCTGGCGCGAGCAAGGCGCTGACAGCTACGTCGTGCAGACGCCGGCCGCGACCGCGCGCCTGGTTCGCGAGCGCGACGAAGCGGGCGATCGCGTGCTTCGCTGGGAGCTGCGGGGCGCGCCGCTGCCCGTGGACCCGAGCGGCGAGGCCACCTTGGCGGCGGAGCTCGCGGCGGGCTCCAACCCCCAAGGCACCGCCTACCCCGACCGCGGCTACCCCCTCGGTGATCCGCGCCTCGCCTTCGCCTCAGCGGCGGACGCGAGCTTCCCGCTCCTGGACGAGCGCGTCGCGCAGCTCTTCGACAGCCCCGACGCCCCCGACCTCATCTACCTGCTCGCCCCCTACGCGGCGGGCGGCATGGGCACGCACGGCGGCGCCTCGGCGGCCCAGTCGCGCGCGCCGTGGATCCTCGCGGGACCCGGCGTCCTGCCCGGAGCGCCCGACGTCACGGCGCGCTCCGTCGACATCGCCCCCACGGTCGCCTGGCTGCTCGGCGTGCAGCCCGAGCACGGCGTCGATGGCCTGCACGGCCGCCAGGCCGACGGCCTGATGCTGCGCTGGCAAGACGGGCAGGTGCGCAGCGAGCTGCTGGAGCCCTGCGCGTATGGCGCCGCCGATCACGCGCTCATCGTGCTCTTCGACGGGCTCTCCCACACTGAGCTCCTCGACGGCCTCGCCGCGGGGCGCTTGCCCAACTTCGCCCGCGTCGCCGAGCGGGGCGCCGTCCTGCAGCGCGGCGCGGTCGTCGGGCTGCCGAGCCTCTCGCTCCCCGGTCACACCAGCGTGTTCACCGGCGCGTGGCAGGGCCACCACGGCCTGCTCGCGAACCACTTCCGCCACCGCGCCACCGACGTCGTCGTGCCGGAGGGCGAGCTCGCCGACCTCGTCGTGAACGCCGCCGCCGCGCGCGCCATCTCCGACGGCTACCTCTCCCCCGACGTGGAGACGCTGTTCGAGGCGGTGACGCGCTCCTTCCCTGGGCAGACAGCGGCGAGCGTCGGTGAGCTCACCTACCGCGGCGCGACCTGGTCGCGGCTGCTCACGGCGCGCACCGACTACGCCACCTACGAGCTCGCCGACGAGGTGAGCGTGCTCGAGTTCGATCGCTTGTGGGACGAGCAGGGCGCGCCCAAGCTCGCGGCGGTCGCGCTCTACGTCACCGACGGCCTCGGGCACGGCGAGGGACCGCACGGCGACGGCCTGCGCTCGGGGTTGGTCGACGTGGACGCCCGCTTGGGCCGCGTGCTCGACCGCTACGAAGCGGCGGGCCTGCTGGACGACACGGTGGTCGTGCTCACCGCGGACCACGGCATGGAGCTGCAGGACGCGAGCCGCGTCGCCTCCACCCACCCCGCGATCGCGGCCACAGGCGTGGCGGTCGCCGAAGACAGCCACGGTCTGCTGTGGCTGCGCTGACCGAGGCGCAGAAGGGCGCGCTCTTCGCGCTGTGGCGGTCGCGGCTGCTCGCAGCGCGCACGTCGCTGCACGCGGAGCAGGGCGCGGCCAAGGGCGGCACGCGCGTCGACGGCAGCTTTCGCCCAGAGAACCGGGGTGAGCGCGCGGCGGTCACCGCGCAGGGCTACCTCGCGGCGGGCCTCGCGCAGCGCCTCGCGGAGCTTGACGACGCCGTGGCGCTGCTGGACCGCATGCGCCCCGATGAGCGCGCGCGGGTGAGCGTCGGCGCCGCGGTGCTGCTGGACGCCGGCGAGGAGCCCACGTGGGTCGCGCTCCTGCCTGGGGGCGACGCCACCGTTGTCGTCGTCGGCCAAGAGCGGGTGACCGTGCTCTCCGCCGAGGCACCGCTCGCCCGCGCGCTCCTCGGCCTAGAAGCTGGAGACGCGGCGCTTCACCCCACCACCGGGGTGGAGCTGGAGCTGGTCGAGGTCTGCTGAGCTACTCGCCCACCTGCCCGCGCCAGCGCAGCCAGTGGTCGGCGAGCACGAGCGCGACCATCGCCTCGACGATGGGCACGGCGCGCGGGAGGACGCACGGATCGTGGCGCCCGCGAGGCCGCACGGTGGTGGCGTTGCCCTGGCGGTCGACCGTGTCCTGCTCCTGAAAGATCGTCGCGACGGGCTTAAACGCGACGCGCAGCTCCACCGGCATGCCGTTGCTAATGCCGCCTTGAACGCCGCCTGAGCGGTTGGTGTCCGTGCGCGCCCCGCCCCGGCCGTCCGGCAGGAAGAGGTCATTGTGCGCGCTGCCGCGCAGGCGCGCGCCCGCGAAGCCGCTCCCGCTCTCGAAGCCCTTGGCGGCGGGGATGGAGAGCATCGCTTTGCCCAGGTCCGCCTCCAGCTTGTCGAAGACCGGGGCGCCGAGCCCCGCTGGCACGCCGCGCGCGACGCAGCGAATGACGCCGCCGACCGTGTCGCCCTCGCGGCGGGCGGCGACGATCGCGGTCTCCATGGCGGCGGCGGCGTCGGGGTCGGGGCAGCGCACCTCGTGCTGGTCGACCGCCTCGCGGGTGACGGTGGCGGAGTCGATCGCGACCTCGACGCGCTCGACGGCCTCGACCCAAGCGACGATCTGCGGCGTTGCACGCCCGGAGCGCTCGGCGAGGTGCGCGAGGATCTGCTCTGCGACGGCGCCAGCGGCGACCCGCGCCACCGTCTCGCGGGCTGAGGCGCGCCCGCCGCCGGCCCAAGCGCGCAGGCCGTAGCGAGCCTCCGTCGTATAGTCGGCGTGTGAAGGCCGAAAAGTGTCGCGAAGCGCCTCATAGGCGCTCGGGTCCGCGTCTTGGTTGCGCACGACAAGCGTGAGCGAGGTGCCGAGGGTGCGGCCCTCGAACAGGCCTGAGAGCACCTCGACCCGATCGGACTCGCGGCGGCTGGTGCCGAGCTTTCCAGCGCCGGGACGCCGACGATCGAGGGCCGCTTGCATCGCGTGCAGGTCCAACACGAGGCCGGGCGGGCAGCCCTCGATGACCGCGCCCAGCGCGCCGCCGTGGCTCTCGCCGAAGGTCGTGACCCGCAGCGCGCGCCCGAATGTGCTCCCCATGCCTCACCTCCCGCGGGACAGGATAAGCGCGCGCCATGAAAGACGCCCTGATCGTCAGCCTCCTCTCGGTCCTCCCTCGCAACCGCGGCGCTTCGTGGATGGGGGCGGCCGCTCGCACCCGCGCCTCGGCGTGGCTCACGGGCCTGTTCGTGCGCGCCTACGGCGTCGACCTGTCGGAGGCCACCGGCACGCTGCGCGACTACGCCACGCTAGAGGCGCTGTTTACGCGTCGCCTGCGCGAGGGCGCGCGCCCCGTGGTCAGCGCCGCCGGCGCGATCGTGTCGCCGGTCGACGGACGCGTCGCGCTGGTGGCCACGAGCGTCGACGGCGCGGTGGAGATCGCGCCAGGCCGTCTTCTTCGCGTGGACGAGCTGCTGGGTGAGCCCGTGGACGGAGAGCGCGACGTGGTCGTGCTCTACCTCTCGCCCACGGACTACCACCGCGTGCACGTGCCCCGCGAGGGCCTCGCGACGCGCTGGTCCTATGTGCCGGGCACGCTGTGGCCGGTCTTCCCGGCGGCGGTGCGCAAGGTCGACGGGCTCTTCGCGCGCAACGAGCGCACGATCGTGCACGTCGACACCGACGCTGGGCCGCTCGCGGTCGTGCTCGTGGGTGCCTTCGGCGTGGGTCGCATCGAGGTGGTCGTCACCGACCTGCTCACCAACACCGCCGCGCGCGCGCCGCGCGCTGAGCCGCTCGACCCGCCGCATCGTCTGGAGCGCGGAGCCGATCTCGGCGCGTTTCACCTGGGCTCCACCGTGATCCTTGTCGCCCCTCCCGGCGTCTGGACGTGGTCTTGTCGCCAGGGCGAGCCGGTGCGCATGGGCGCGGCGATCGGCGCGCGCACAAACGGCTGACGCGTCGCCCATCTTCAGCTATCCTTCGGGCTCGGGAGGTCCTCTTTGCGTACGTTCACTCTAGGTCTCACGCTCTTGGCGTTGACGGGTTGTTTTCGCGTGAGCGAGGGCGACTTGGATCTGCGCATGGACCTCGACGGCGACGGCGTGTCCGGCCTCGACGACTGCGATGACAGCGCCGCCGACGTGGGCGCTGCCACCGACTGGTACGCCGACGCCGACGGTGATGGCGGCGGCGCTGGCGAGGCGGTGACCGCGTGCACGGCGCCCGAGGGCTACGTCGCGACGAACGATGACTGCGACGACGCGGACGCCGCTCAGCACCAAGGAGCGCTGTGGTACGTCGACGACGACCTCGACGGCTTCGGCGTAGGCGGTGAGCCCTTCGCGAGCTGCGCGCCGCCCGAGGGCTACTCCGCCGTCGACACCGACTGCGACGACGCGCGCGCCGACGTCTTCCCCGGCGCGGGCGAGGTCTGCGACGGCGTCGACAACGACTGCGACGAGCTCGTCGACGCGGCCGACACGGCCGATCTGGTCGCGCAGGACTGGTACCGCGACAACGACGGCGACGGCTTCGGTGCTGGCGCCGCGCTGCAGCTGCAGGCCTGCGAGCTGCCGGGCTACGGCTCCAGCGACGCCGACTGCGACGACGAGGACGCGAGCGTGTCCCCCGCCGCCGAGGAGCGCTGCAACAGCCGCGATGACGACTGCGACGGCTTCACGGATGACGAGGACGACCTCGTCGCCGACCCCCAGCCCTTCTTCCGCGACGCGGACGGCGACGGCTTCGGCGCCGGCACCGCTGTGCTCGCGTGCTTGGCGCCCGTCGATCACGTCTCCCAAGCCGAGGACTGCGACGACACCACGCGCGTCGTGAACCCCGCCGCCGCAGAGCTCTGTGATGGCTTCGACAACGACTGCGACGGCTTCGTGGACGACGCCGATGACGACGTCGTGGACACCATCCCCTTCTTCCTCGACCTCGACAGCGACGGCTTCGGCGATCCGCTGGTCACGGTCGGCCGGTGCGTGGCGCCCAGCGGATACGTCGACGTCGCCATGGACTGCGACGACCACGTCACCGGCGTGAACCCGGCCGCGACCGAGACCTGCGACGGCGTCGACAACGACTGCGACGGCGGCGTGGACGGCGCGCTGGCGGTGGGCGCGCACACCTACTACGCGGACGGCGACGGGGACGGCTACGGCCTCTCGATCCCCACCGTCATCGACTGCGCCGCGCCGCAGGGCTTCGCCCCCGCGCAAGGCGACTGCGACGACGCCGACGTCAACACCAACCCCGGCGCGGTGGAGATCTGCGACTCGCTCGACAACAACTGCAACGGCGCCGTGGACGAGGTCGACAACCAGGTGACCTGGTACCGCGACGCGGACGTCGACGGCTTTGGCGACGACGCGACCACGCTCGTCGCGTGCGCGCAGCCCGATGGCTATGTGCAGAAGCCGGGCGACTGTGAGGATAGCAACGAGCAGATTCGGCCTACGGCCGTCGAGATCTGCGACTCCGTGGACAACAACTGCAACGGCGATGTGGACGACGCGGACGCAGGGCTCGTCGGGACCACCTTCTACAGCGACGGTGACGGCGACAGCTACGGCGATCCCGCCAAGTCGCGCATCGCGTGCGTCGCTCCCACCGGCTACGTCGTCACCGCCCTCGACTGCGACGACACCAACAGAGCGGTGAACCCCGGCGCGCTTGAGATCTGCAACGGCGGCATCGACGACAACTGCGACCACCTCGCCGATGACGCCGACTCCAGCGTCTCGGACCCAGCGACGTGGTACATCGACGCCGACCGCGACACCTACGGAAACCCCGACGTGCAGCAGAAGCGCTGCGTCGTGCCCTCCGGCTACGTCGGCAACGCGGACGACTGTGACGATCGCTCCACCGCGGGCGGCGCCGACATTCACCCCGGCGCAACCGAGGTCTGCGGCGGGCGCGACGAAGACTGCGACGGCTTGATCGACGACGCCGATCCGGGCATCACCGGCCAGCCTACGCTGTACGCCGACGCCGACCACGACCTCTACGGCAACCAGCTCGTCACCACCAAGAGCTGCGGTGCGGTCCAAGGCTATGTGCCCAACCAGACCGACTGCGACGACACGAGCGCGATCACCTTCCCCGGCGCCGCGGAGCTCTGCGACACCAAGGACAATGACTGCGACGGCATCGTGGACGAAGACGTCGTCACCAGCGACTGGTACCCCGACGGCGACGCCGACGGCCACGGCAAGAAGGGCGTCGCGCCCACCAAGGACTGCAAGCAGCCCGTCGGCAAGGTGCTCTCCAGCGATGACTGCGACGACGCGCGGGCGGATGTGAACCCCGGCCAGCCCGAGCTGTGCTCCACGTTGGGCGTGGACGACAACTGCAACCTCTCGATCGACGAGAACACCGCCGCGGACGTCACCACTTGGTACGTCGACGCCGACCACGACCTCTTCGGCTTGTCCACCAACCAGCGCGACGCGTGCACCCAGCCGTCGGGCTACGTGCTCGACGCCACCGACTGCAACGACACCAACGAGCTCATCAACCCGAACGGCACCGAGGTCTGCAACACCAAGGACGACGACTGCGACGGCTTGATCGACGACGCCGACGGCTCCGTCACGGGGCGGCCCGACTGGTTCAAGGACGCAGACGCCGACACCTACGGCAACGCGCTGGTGAAGCAGAAGGCCTGCGTCATGCCCTCGACCTACGTGGCCGACAGCACCGACTGCAACGACAGCTCGGCGACGATTCACCCTGGCGCAGACGAGCGCTGCTCCACCGTCGGGGTCGACGACAACTGCGACGGCGTCGCGGATGAGGCCACGGCGACGGACACCACGCTCTTCTACCGCGACGCCGACAGCGACGCGTACGGCAACGTCGCGGACTCCGTCCCGGCCTGCGTGAAGCCCAACGGGCGTGTGTTGGACGCGACCGACTGCGACGACGGCGCCATGACCGTGTACCCAGGCGCGACCGAGGTCTGCAACGGGGTCGACGACGACTGCAACGGCGTCAAGGATGACGGCACGACGCAGCAGTACTGGTATCCCGACGTCGACGCGGACACCTACGGCGACTCCTCGGCGTCGCCGGAGTACACCTGCGAGCAGCCCTCCGGCAAAGTGGTCGATCACACGGACTGCAACGACAACAAGAGCGCGGTCAACCCTGGCGTGAGCGAGATCTGCGACGGCGTCGACAACAACTGCGACGGCGTGACCGACAAGGACGCGGTCGATCGCGTGCAGTACTACCGCGACTACGACGGCGACACCTTCGGCAACCCGCTGAGCAGCAAGCTGATGTGTCCACCTCCGTCGACCGGCTACGTCGTGAACAAGACGGACTGCAAGGACACGGACAAGACGGTCTACCCAGCCGCTCCCGAGCTGTGCGACAGCAAGGACAACGACTGCGACACCCGGGTGGACGAGTACTGCACGCTGCTCGACCTCGGTATGGGCGATTCGAACTGGATGATCGAGGGCGGTAAGGACAAGCGCCAGCTCGCGGGCTTCGTGGCGGTCGGCCTGCCCAACCTCGACCGCAGGGCGGGCGTCGAGGTGGCGGTCGGCGCCCCCGGTAGCGACGCGATCTTTGGCATCCTGTCGCCGGGAACCCAAGAGGCGGCCTTCGCGAACCTGCCCGCGCTCGTGAGCAACGCGGTGGACGCCTCAGGCAGCGCGCTCGCGTGGGATGACACCTGGGGCCTCGCGGTCGGCTCACCGGCCTACAAGCCGCCGTTGTTCGGCGCGCGTGGCAGCGTCTACCTCGTCGCGGACCCGATCAGCGCGACCACCCTTGGCACACGGTACGACCCCGCGGCCACGGGCGACGCGGGCAAGTCGGTCGCGTTCTACGCGAACGGCGGGAAGTCGATCGACACCCTGCTCGCCGGCTCGCCGACCACGGGCGTCAACGCGGGCGTGGTCTATGCGCTCGCGCTGCCAGCGACGTCCCGCAGCACGCTCACGGCCTTCCTGACGGGTGAGGTCTCGTCGGGGTTGGGGCTCGCCATGGCGCGCACGCCCGACCTCGACCGTGACGGCGCGCCGGATCTGCTGGTGTCCGCGTCGATGAAGAACAACGACGGGCGGGTCTACGTCGTCCGCGGCGGCTTGAGCCTGACCGCGAGCAGCCCTGTGACGTCCGAGGCTTGGGTCACCTACTCTGCGGACAACGCCGGCGACGAGCTGGGAACGAGCCTCGGCTCGGCCGATCTCAACGCCGATGGCTACCCCGACCTCGTGCTTGGCGCCCCCGGCTACAACAGCGGCGCTGGCGCGGTCTATGTGCTGTTCGGCACGTCGCACGGTGTGCCATTGAGCGGCGCGGTCGGCTCAAAGGCCGCCTTCATCCTATTTGGGTCCAACGCCGGTGATCGACTCGGCACGTCGCTCTCGGTCGGCCAAGACGTCGACGCCGATGGCCGGCCCGATCTCATCATCGGCGCGCCGGGCTGGGATCAGATCAGCCCGCCCGTCACCAACGTGGGCGCGGCCTACGTCGTCACCAAGTGGCCGACCAGCTCCAAGCAGATCGACCTGTGGGCGACCGCTCGCTACGGCGGCTTCGCTGCGGGCGACGCCGCTGGCTACATGGTTCAGCAGGTCGGCGACATGAACGCCGACGGCCGCGCGGACTGGGTCGTGGGTGCCCCGATGGCGGATGGCAGCGGCCTCCTCGACGCGGGCGAGCTCTACATCTTCTACGGAGCGCCCTACTAACACCGCTGGCGCCGCTTTGTTCGGCGTCGCGCTTTGCGTTTCCAGCGCAACCGCGTAATCACTGGGGCCGCAGGAGGTCACGGTGGACTTGGTAGCGCGCACAGCAGAGGCGCTCGCTTGGGATGAGGTGCTTGAGGCGCTCTCGTCCTGCGCGCGCACGACGGCGGGCGCTCGCGCCGCGCGCGCGCTTCAGCCGCTCGCGAGCCGCGAGCTGGCGGTAGAGGCCCTCGCCGCGACCGCCGAGGTGCACGTCGTCGAGGCGACCGGGTGGACGCTGCCGGTGGGCGGCGTCCTCGACGTGCGCGCCGCCGTAGAGCGCGCCGCCAAGGGCACGGTGCTCGAGCCCGACTCGCTGCGGGCCATCGGCGTGACGGCGATCGAGCTGGAGGACCTGCGCCTCGGCGTCGAAGCGCGGGATGAGCTCGCGCCCACCCTCGCCAGCTTTGTGGACACCGCTGAGCTCGACGGCGAGGTCGTCGACACGCTCTCCCGCGCCTTTGACCAGACCGGCGAGCTCTCGGCGCGGCTCTGGCCCGAGCTCGGCGACCTGCGCAAGGTGATTCAGGACATCGCCGCGCAGGTGCGCCGCACCCTCGAGGAGCTGCTGACCCGCGACTCGCTTCAGGACATCCTCCAGGACCACTTCGTCGCGATGCGCGGCGAGCGCTACGTCCTGCCCATCAAGGAGCACGCGCGGCGGTGGGACCTCGGCGTGGTGCACGACACCTCCGGCAGCGGGCGCACGGTCTTCATCGAGCCCCACGAGGTCATCGAGCTCAACAACCGCCTGCGCGCGGCGCAAGGGCAGCTCGAGGCCGCTGAGCGCCGCATCCTGGCGCTGCTCTCGCGCATCGTGATGGTGTCGTCCTCAGCGCTGCTCGCGGCCCTGGACGCCGCGCTTAAGGTCGACCTCGCCGTCGCCCGCGCGGGCCTCGCGCGCCGCCTGGGGGCGACGCAGCCCATCGTCGGCGACGAGGGCGTCGTGCGCTTGAACGCGGCGCGGCACCCTGTGCTCGTGCTGCGCGGCGTGGACGTCGTCGCGAACGACCTGCTCGTGGGCGGCGCGACGCCGGTGCTGGTGCTCACCGGCCCGAACACGGGCGGAAAGACGGTGGCGCTCAAGACGATCGGCTTGTGCGCGGCGCTCGTGCGGCACGGCTGCTTTGTGCCCGCCGGCGCCGACAGCCGCGTCGACTGGTTCGACACGCTGCTCGCCGACATCGGCGACGCGCAGACCGTGCAGGAGGGCCTCTCCAGCTTCTCAGCGCACCTCGTGGCGCTGCGGGAGCTGCTCGCGGCGGCCCACCCCGGCGCGCTGCTGCTGCTGGACGAGCTCTGCACGGGCACCGATCCTACGCAGGGCGCGGCCCTCGCGCGCGCGGTGACCGAGGCGCTCGTGCCGCTCGGCTGCGCGGTCGTGCTCACCACCCACTTCGCCCAGCTCAAGGCGCTCGCGATGACCCACGACCGCGTGGCGATGGCGGCGGTGCTCTCGGTGGATGGCAAGCCCACCTTTCAGGTCATCATGAACGCCACCGGCGAGAGCCACGCCCTCGACGCGGCGGCGCGCATGGGCTTGCCGAAGGCGGTCCTCGATCGCGCGCGGGAGCTCCAGGACGACGTCGAGCGCTCGCTCTCCTCGGCCCTCGCTGGGCTCGATCAGCAGCGTGGCGCCGTGCTCAGCCAAGAGCGACGGGTGCTCGCGATGGAGGCCTCTTTTGTGGAGCGCGAGGCCACCCTGGCGGCGCGCGAGGCGCGGCTGCAGGAGCGCGTCGGCAACCTCGAGCGCAAGGCCGAGCAGGCCTTCGAGGCCCGCCTCGCCCGCGCCGAGAAGGCGGTGAGCGCGGTCGTCGCGGAGCTGCAGCGCGACCCCAACCACGACAGGGTGAAGAAGGCGCGGGCGACGCTGCAAGCGCTCGGCGGCCTGGTGCGCGAGGACGAGCCCGCTGTGGTCGCCGCGCCGCCGTCGCTCGCCGTGGGCGACCGCGTGCGGCACCTCAAGCTCGGCTGGAGCGGCGTGGTGGTGCAGGGCGGCGCGACGCTGCAGGTGCGCGCCGGTGGCCTCGTGCTGCGCGCCCGCCCGGAGGAGCTGGAGCGCCTCGGCGGCCCAGCGCCGGCGGAGAAGGCGCCGAAGTTCGTCGTGAGCACCACCCTCGCCCCGCGCGTGCCTGAGCTCGGCGAGGCGGTGCGCATCCCGCGCAACACCCTCGATCTTCGCGGAAAGCGCGTGGAGGAGGCCCTCGACGAGGTCGACCACTTCCTCGATCGCGCGAGCCAGGAGCAGCTCGGCGTCGTCTTCGTCCTGCATGGGCACGGCACCGGCGCCATGAAGCAGGCGGTGCGCAGCCACCTGCGCACGCACCCGAGCGTCACCGACAGCGCGCCCGCGTCGGGCGACCAAGGCGGCGACGCGTATACGGTGGCCGTGGTTACCTGACCCCGGCGGGGCAGAGCCAGGCCTCGACCGAACCGCCGGGCTGGGACGTGAGCAGCTCGACCCGCTTTGGGTGAGGATTCACCAGCGTCGTTGCGATGTTAGGGCCGGGGGCGGGTGTGCGCCACTGGGCGATGGGCTGCTCGACGACGGCGCCGTCTTGGCCGGTGGTGCGCACCCTGAGCGGCCCGTGGTGGGGGTTTGTGACCCGTAGACGCAGGACGACGTCGGGGCCGGGCGCGAGCCCGTCAAAGAGCGCGGTCGAAGCTTCGAGCGCTGTGGTCGTGTGCCATGGGCTGCTTGGACACGGCCCCTGAGCCAGAGCGATGAGTTGTTGCCAAGGTTCAACCTGCTGGAAGCCAGGATAGGCTGGTCTCACTGTGTCGTCGAGGTCGACGACCTCGAGCTCCCACACGACGACGGCGGGCGCGTGGTCGGCGGCGTCGCTGCTCAGCCACTTGAGCCAGCCGCCGAGCGCGTGTCCGGCGCCGAGGCCAGCGTTGAGCACGTCGACGCCCATCGTCTCGCTCAGGAAGCCCGTGAAGTTCCACGGCGCTTCGAGGTTGCTGGTGCCGATCGCGACGACGTTGGCGGGACCTTGCTCACCCAGCAGGCTCGCCGTGTCCAAGCGAACGGTCGTCCACGGGGTGTAGGTGGTGGGCGGCAGTACGTCCTTGCCGCAGAGGCCCGCGACCTGACGGGCGACGGTGCCGGACCGGAGCTCTGAGGGGCCTGGTTGGCTGTGGTAGCGGTGCTGGGGGACCGCCTGCAGGCTCGGCTGCAGCATGGCCGCGGCGCCAGCGAGCTCCGCGGCCGCGCGCGCGCCTTCGGGGGCCCAGTGATGGTCGAGGGGAAAGAAGAAGCCGGGCTTGTTGGCGGCGATCGCGAGGGCGTCGACCACCGCCACGCCGCGGAGCGACGCGAGCCGATCCCGGGCGGCGCTGTAGCTCGCGACCGCGCGCTCGCGATCCCAGTCGGCGACCGGGTGGCTCGACGCGAGCGGGCGCGTGGGGAGCAGCACGATGATGACGAAGGTGCCGCGGGCGCTCAGCGCGTCGATCATCTGCTGCAGGCGCTCAAGGCTGGGCTCGTGGGTCTGAAAGCGCTCCGCGCGCTCCCACGGCGCGAAGACCTCGCCTCCGGTGGAGCTCGCGAAGGCGCGGGTCCGCGCAGCGGCGCACAAGGGCGGCGGAGCGGCGAGCGCGGAGAGAGCGAGCAGGACGGGCAACATACGAGCTTCTTCATACCGTGGCGAGCGGCCATGCGCACGCGGTGCGGCGAGCTACCGACGGCCCGGTTAGCGCGCAGCACATGAACACCCCAACCTCCTCTGTGCTCCTCGCTGCGTTGCTTCTGAGCGCCTCGTGCGCCAAGGGCCCGCAGCACACGCCCCCCACCCCCGCCCGCTACACCGTGTCCAGCGTGCCCTTTCGCGACGTGTGCGTCTCGCCGGTCGCGAGCGCTCCCGCGCCCAAACGCGCGGACCTGGAGCACTACCAGCGCGCCCTCGGCTTCTTGGAGCAAGGCCGCTTGGGCTTCGCGCTCACGGCGCTCGCGCAGACGAGCGCGCGCACCCCCCGCACCGACGCCCTTCGCGCTGTCGCGCTCACGCTCTCCTCGCGCGCCGAAGAGGCCGAGCCGCTGCACGCGTCGCTTCGCGAGGCGTGGCCAGCGGACGGGTGCATCGCGATGGCCGCGGCCCTCAACCGCGCCGCGCTCGGCAAGGTCGACGAGGCCGCTGAGCTCGCCGCGAGAGCGTGGGAGCTCGATCCCACCGACGTGGACGCGGCGCTCATGTGGGCGACCCTGCACAGCACTGTCGAGCCGGATGCCGCCGAGGCCGACCTCGCGCGGGTGTGGACCGCCTTCCCGGAGAACCCCGGCGCGGGCTTCTTGCTCGGGCTTACGCGCGTTCAAGCGGGTGACTACGACGGCGCGATGGCGCCGCTCAAGGCCGCCGAGGGGGCGGGCCTGCCGGTGGACGAGGTCCTCATCGAGGCCCACTGGGACGCGGGCCGCATGGGCGAGTATGTGCGCCTCGCCGCGAAGCACGGCCTGCCGGTCATCGCGGCGGAGAAGGTGCAAGCGGCCGAGGACCCGATGGCGGCGCTGGCTGACGCGCTCGGGCGCAAGCCGGGCGAGGAGCTCGTCGCGATCTTGCACAGCACCATGGGCGACCTGCGCTGCGTGCTCTTCCCCGATGAGGCGCCCGCCACGGTCAGCAACTTCGTGGGCTTGGCCACGGGCCAGCTCGCGTGGACGGATCCGCGCACCGGGCAGCCTGGCGTGGGCCCGCTGTACAAGGACATCCGCTTCCACCGCGTCATCCCCGAGTTTATGGTGCAGGTCGGCGATCCGCTCGGCGATGGCACCGGCGGCCCTGGCTACGAGTTCCGCGATGAGCTGAGCCCCAACCTGCGCTTTGACCGCCCCGGCGTGCTCGCGATGGCGAACGCGGGCCCCGTCACCAACGGGTCGCAGTTCTTCATCACCGAGGTCCCCACCCCGCACCTCAACGGCCGTCACACCATCTTCGGACAGTGCGACGCGGCGGCTGTGGAGCTCGTGAAGGCGATCGCCCGCGTGCCTACGGTCGACGGAAGCGCGCCGACCCCCCCCGTGCTGCTGGAGAGCGTCGAGGTGCGCAGCGAGCCAAGCGCTCAGTAAGCCAGGCGGATCGCGACCAGCTTGTCCTTGTTGCGGGCGCCGTGCACTGAGTACGCGCGCTCGCCAGCGGGAACGTAGAGCGCCACGCCCCAGGGGAAGCACCGACCGGCGGGGCTCATCTCCCAGCGCAGGTTCTCGGTGACCTCGGTGAGCTCGCGCTGATCGGCGTCGAGGGCGGCGAGGTTGTCGCTCTCTACGGCGATCGCGCCGAGATCTTCGGTGGGCACGTCGGGCTCGAGCGGGTGGTTCGCGTGGACAAAGAAGACCGCCTCGGCGCCCTCGACGTCGCGCTGGTAGGCGTTCCACGCGCCGGATGCGACCTCAAGGCTGAGGAACTCGTGCGGGCCGCGCTTGCGCTTGGCCTTGGAGGTCAGCACAGCGCCGCGCTCGCCCAGGTTCATGGTGGCGCCGCAGGTGAAGCTGCCGAGGTAGCGCCAGCCGTTGATCTTCTCGCCGCCCTGCTTGGGGAAGGGCACGGTGCGGTCGACGGGCGCGGAGAGCTCCTCGTCGGGCTCGCGGGCCTCGGGCGGGTTCTTGCGGAAGTGCTCCAAGAGCTCCTCGGTGAGGGGCTCCTGCTCGCGTTCGAGGACAAACGCCAGCTCAGAGAGGATCGCGCGCTCGGCGTCGTCGTGAATCTTGCGCTCCGCGAAGGAGAGGCCCTTCACCGCGCGCAGGGCGTAGAACTGCCCGAGCAGGGCCGCGCGCTGGCGCACCGAGCCCTCCACCAAGACCTTGGTGGCGTAGCGGTAGCGGTGGCGCCAGTGGCGGGGATCCGGAGCCGCGCCCTTCACGTCAGCCAGCAGCAGCTCAGCCTGGGAGCGCGCCATGGGGCGGCGCAGCATCTGCCGCGCGCGCTCAAGCGGGACCATCGTCTTGAGTCCGCCTGGAAAGGCGATCTGAAGGAACTTCTGGTCAGCGAACGACGTGATCTCGCGGACCTCGCCGAGCCCCTGCCCGCCTTGAACGACCTTTTCACCCTTCTGAAAGCTCAACGTCCCTCCGCGGCAGCAAGCTGCACCATCGGCTTACCAGCCATGTACTTCGCCGCGGCGTCTTGCGCAGCCTCGATAAACGGACGGGGCTGCATTCCCATGCCGAGGACAAAGACCAAGCAGATCGACAGGACCAACGTCGTCATGCCCTTGGGCTCGATCGGCGCCGCGCCGACGGGCGCTGGCTTCATGAACATCGCCCGCGCGACGCGCAGGTAGTAGAACAAGCCCACCACGGAGATCACGGCGCCCAGCACCACCAAGCTGCTCATGCCCGCCTTCCACGCCGCCATGAAGACGTAGAGCTTGGCCCAGAAGCCGACGACGAAGGGGATGCCCGCGAGGGAGAGCAAGAAGAGCAGCATGGCGAAGCCGAGGAAGCCGCTGCGCTGCACGAGCCCGTTGAAGCTGTCGATGGAGTCGTCGCCACCCGCTTCGGCCACGGCGTGAACGACCGCGAAGGCGCCGACCGTCGTGAACAAGTAGCCGCCGAGGTAGAACATCATCGCCGCGAGGCCGATGTCGGCGTGGGCGCCAGCGAGCATCGCCATGAGCAAGAAGCCCATGTGGCCGACGCCGGAGTACGCGAGCAGGCGCTTGACGTTGCTCTGCTGGAGCGCGAACACGTTGCCCATCACCATGGTCGCGGTGATGAGGATCAGCAGCATGGAGCTGGCGACGCCGAGCAGCACCTTGTCATGGGCGAAGAGGATCTGCGTCAGCGCCAGCAGGCCCGCGGCCTTGGGGGCGACCGCCAAGAAGGTGACGGTGGGGGTGCGGGTGCCCTCGTAGGTGTCGGGGACCCACATATGGAACGGGAAGACGCCGATCTTAAAGCCCATACCGGCGACGGCCATGGTGCCGCCCAGCGCGACGAGGCCGCTCGGGTGGTGCGCGGCGTAGGCGCCGATGCCCGCGAGCGACGTGGTGCCCGCGAGGCCTGAGAGCAGGCTGACGCCGAACATGGACGTCGCGGTGCTCACAGCGCCGGTCATGAGCAGCTTGAACGCGCCCTCGACGCTCTTGCGATCGTCGCGCGTGTAGCCCGCCATCACATAGAGCGGGATGCCCATCAGCTCAAAGGCGACGAGCAGCAGCACGAGGTCGCGCACGCCGCTGAGCACGGACATGCCGAGCAGCGAGGCCATGAGCAGCGCGAAGTACTCGATCTGTCGCCCTGCCCAGTGCTTGGCGCCGTAGCCGACGGCCATGAGCCCAGTGAGCAGGCCCGAGGCCAAGAACAAGCGCTTGAAGAACAGGCCGAGCTCGTCACCGACATAAGCGCCGGACAGCGCGACGCCTGAGACGTCGATCAGCCAGGTGCCGACGAGGCCGCCAGCGATGAGCAGCACAGCGACCCACGCGAGCGCCTGCTTCTGCGCCTTGGGCGCGAGCAGGTCCAAGGCGATGATCACCAAGAAGGCGGCCGCCAGGTAGAGGTCGATGGACAGCGGCGAGAGCTGCTGCAAGAACGCGAGCTTCATGGGCGTGAGGGTCATGCTCCCATCCCCGTGTGCGAAGCGAACTGGGTCACCATGTGCAGATACTGCGGGGTGGCGCCGTTGATGAGGTCGAGCACGAAGCGCGGCCACAGGCCCAGGACGATGATGGCGACGCCGAGCGTCCAGAGCGCGACGTGCTCCGTGCCCGAGACGTCAGTGAGGTGCTCAAACTTCTGGGGAGGACCTTCGCCCCAGAAGATGACGCGGATCGCGCGCAGCACGTAGACCGCGGTGACGAAGGCGCCGACGGCGCCAGCGATGGCCCAAGCGGGCTGCATGGCCTCCCAGGCGCCGAGGAAGACCAAGAACTCGGCGATGAAGCCGGCGGTGCCGGGCAGGCCGAGGCTGGAGAGGCAGGCCAGCGTGAAGAAGGCCGCCGCGAAGGGCATGATCTTGGCGAAGCCGCCCATGTGGGGGATCCAGCGGTCGTGGGTGCGTCCGTAGACGAGGCCGACCAAAGCGAAGAACATGCCGGTCATCATGCCGTGGGCGATCATCTGGAAGATCGCGCCGTTCCAGCCGTTCACCGTGAGCGTGGCCGCGCCGAGGAGCACCACGCCCATGTGGCTGACCGAGCTGTACGCGATGATGTACTTGAGGTCGCGCTGGCTCATGGCGCAGAAGGCGCCCCAGACGATGTTGATGACGGCGACAGTGCCGACGACGTAGGCCCAGTCGAGCGCTCCGAGGGGGAGCAGCATCATGCCGACGCGCATGACGCCAAAGGCGCCGAGCTTCATGAGCACGCCGGCGTGCAGCATGGAGACGGCCGTGGGGGCCGCCGCGTGGCCGTCGGGCGACCAGGTGTGGAAGGGGAACAAGCCGCCGAGCGTGCCGAAGCCAATCCACAGCGCCGGGAACGCGAGCCACTGGAGCTCACGCGGGAAGCGGTGATCCGCCATCGCCCACATGTCGAAGGTGCCGATCGCGCCCATATCCCAGTACATAGCCAGCATAGCGGCGAGGATGAACGCGGAGCCGACGAGCAGCATGAGCGTCAGCTTCATGGCCGCGTACTCCTTGCCACCCACGTCGAGGCGCCGGAAGGCCCACCCGAAGGGGCCCGCCGTCGGGACCGTGCCCGAGCTGCCCCAGATGCCGATGAGCAGGTACATCGGCAGCACGGCGATCTCGTAGCACAAGAAGAAGACGAACAGGTCCTGGGCGACGAAGACGCCGTAGACGCCCGCCACCAGCGTGAGCAAGAAGATGAAGAACTCGCGCTGGCGGTCCTCCAGGTTCCAGCTCGCGAAGACGCCGGCGAAGATGATGACGCCGGTGAGCAGCAGCAGGGCCGCGCTCCAGCCGTCCGCGGCGAGGATGACGTTGATGCCCAGCGAGGGCACGAGCGGATACCGCTCGATCAAGTTGAACTTGTCGGCGCCGAGGCGCGCGACCATCGTCGCCACCCAGATGGTGCCAGCGAAGCTGCTGGTGGCGCCCGCGAGGGCGACGGCTCGCGTCACGGAGCGCAGGCGGTCTGGTACGAAGAGCAGCGCGACCGCCGCGAGCATGGGGGCCGCCACGATGGCGGAGAGGATCGGAAAAGCGGTCTGGGACAGCGCGGCGTTCATCCCGCACCTCCTGCGTGAACCTGGGACCAGAGCGCGAGGATCATCACGCTGGCCAGGACCACAGTGACGTAGTCGGAGACGTTGCCGGTCTGGGCGCGGCGCGAGCGGTCGCCCGCCACCAACATGCCCGCGCCGAGCGCGTTCATAAAGCCATCGATGACGTAGCGGTCGAACCAAGCGAGCCCGTCCGAGGCGGTGGTCATGACGCTCTTGTAGAGGAAGAGGAAGGTGCGGTCGACGCGGCCAGCGCGGATGAAGTCACCCACGGGCACGAGGGCCGTGCGCAGGCCCTTGAGGCCGTCCTGCGCGTGCATGACGTAGGCGACGCCGAGGCCGCTGATCGCGAGCGCGCTGGCGACCACGCCGACGGCGGTGAACTCAGCGAGGTGGAACTCGTAGGGGAAGTTCGAGATCGCGTGGCCCGAGGTGGCCATGGGGCCGCTGAACAGCTCGTAGAATGAGCCACCGCCCCAGCCCGCCGCGACCGCGAGGGTGGCGAGCACGACGAGGGGCGCGGACATCGCCGGGCCGTGCTCGTGAGCGTGGCTGGCCTTCTCCGAGGGCTCACCAAAGAAGGTGAGCAGGATCACGCGGCCCATGTAGTAGGCGGTGAGGCCCGCAGCGAGGGTGCACGCCAAGAAGGGGAAGTAGTAAGCGGCGTTTCCGGCGTGCTCGTGCGAGCCTGCGGCGGCGTGGTACAGCGACTCGAGGATGAGGTCCTTGCTGTAGAAGCCGGAGAGGAAGGGCAGCCCCGAGAGCGCCAAGCTGCCGAGGATGAACACGGTGCCCGTGAGCTTCATCTTGCGGAACAGGCCGCCCATGTCGCTCATCTCGTTGCTGTGCACGGCGTGAATCACCGAGCCCGCGGACAAGAAGAGCAGCGCCTTGAAGAAGGCGTGGGTCGTGAGGTGGAAGTAGCCGCCCATGAGGCTGCCAGCGCCGAGCGCGGCCACCATATAGCCGAGCTGGCTGACGGTGCTGTAGGCGAGCACCTTCTTGATGTCGGTTTGAATGATCGCGACACAAGCGGCGAACAAGGCCGTGAAGCCTCCGATCCAGCTCATGGCGACCATCACGTCGGGGGCGGCCAAGAAGATCGGGTAGGCGCGCACGATGAGGTACACGCCCGCGGCCACCATGGTGGCGGCGTGGAGCAGCGCGCTGACGGGGGTCGGGCCCTCCATCGCGTCGGGGAGCCAGATGTGCAGCGGGAACTGCGCGGACTTGCCCATGACGGCGATGAAGTAGAGCGCGGCGACCAGGCTCGCAGCGGCGATGGGGTAGCCCATGATCGACGCCGGGTAGGCGTTGAGCGTGTAGACCACGCTGGCGTCCCAGCCGAAGGGCGCCGCGACCTTGCCGTGCACCATGACGTACTGGAAGATGAGACCGAGCAGCAGGCCCATATCGGCGAGCTTGGTCATCCAGAAGGCCTTGAGCGAGGCCCGCGCGGCGCTCGGCTTGGTGTAGTAGAAGCCGATGAGCAGGTAGGAGCACAGCCCGACGAGCTCCCACGCCGCGAAGAGCTGGAGCAGGTTCGGCGCGACGACGAGCGCCTGCATGCTGAACAAGAAGAGCGCGTGCCACGTGAAGTAGCGGCCGTAGCCGGCGTTGTCCTCGTCGTTCATGTACTCGAGGCTGAAGACCTGCACGCAGGTGGCCACGAGGCTGACGACGAAGAGCATCGGCGCGCTGATGCCGTCGATCTGGAAGCCGACAGTGGCGATGGTGGTGCCCCCGGTCTGCAGCCAGTCCCACTGGTAGATCTCGGTGGGGGCGCCGCGGAGCTGCTGGGCGAGCAGCGCGATGGACGAGCCGAGCGACGCGAGGGCGCCGATGACGGCCAAGGCGGCCGCGGGCACGCCGGTGTGGCGCAGCGGGCGGACGATCATGAGCGTGAGCGCGACCGCGAGGGGCGCGAACACCGCGGTAGAGGCGAGGACCAGCGGGCTCATCCCTTCATCTCCCGGGCGCCATCGAGGGCGATGTCCTTGGTGGTGCGGTACAGCAGCACCACGATCGCGAGCGCGACCACGACCTCGACGACCGTGAGCGCCATCGCGATCAGCGCGAAGACCTGGCCGCCGACGCCTTCGGCGTGACGCGAGAAGGCGACGAGGTTGAGGTTCACGGCGTTCGCCATGAGCTCAACCGACACCAGCACGCCCACCGCGTTGCGGTGGACGAGGACGCCGTAGACACCTGTGCAGAACAGGATGGCGGCGAGCGAGAGATAAGCCTGCAGACCGAAGATCACGGGTCTGTCCTCCGTGCGAGCACGATGGCGCCGATCATGGCGGCGAGCAGCAGGACCGAGAGCAGCTCGAAGGCGAGCAGCTGCTCGCTCAAGAAGCCCTGGCCGATGAGGAGGGAGTCGGTGGCGACGTTCGCGACGGCCTCGCGCTCGGCGAGGTCTGGGGTGGACCAGATGGCGGTGAGCATGGTGCCAGCGAGCAGCGAGGCGCCGAGCGCTGCGGGCACCTCGCGGTGCGCCTCATTGGGGACCTTGGTGCCGCTCTCGCGCTGCGTGAGCATGACGCCGAACAGCATCAGCGTGATGACGCCGCCGGTGTAGAGCACCAGCTGGACCATGGCGATGAAGGCCGCGTGGAGCAGCAGGTAGAGGCCGGCGGTCGCGATGAGCGCAGCGGCGAGCCAGAACACAGAGTGCACCAGGTTCTTGGCGCGGACGACGCCGAGGCCAGCGAAGACCTGGGTCGCTGCGAGGGCGATGAAGGCGATGGCGTTCACGACGCGTCCTCCTCGGGGCTCGCGTTGGGGTCGAGCATGGCGCGCAGCTTGGTGCCGTTGGCCCAGGAGAGGGGCTTGCTCGTCTCATTGGCGTAGAGCTTGTCCTGCGTGAGCACGAGGTCCTCGCGATCAAAGCTCGGCTGCTCCTGGACGCGCACCATGACGATGGAGTCCGTCGGGCAGACGCTGACGCAGAGCTCGCAGTAGATGCAGGCCTGCAGGTCGACCGTGAAGTCGTCCGCGTAGCCGCGCTTCTTGCCGGTGAACTCGGAGACGCGCTTGGGCCCGGCGACCACGGTGATGACCGTGCTCGGGCAGATGTTCTCGCACAGCTTGCAGCCGATGCAGTTCTGCTCGCCGTTCGCGTCGTGCGTGAGCGCGAAGCTGGCGCGGTAGCGCTCGGCGCGGCTCGCTTCGGGGCGGACTGACTCGGTCACGACCGGGCGAAACGAGTTCTTGATCGTCGCGATCAGGCTGTCGATTGAGCCGCTGAAGTACTTCACAGCCAGCCTCCCGTGACCATCAGGGCGGTGGCCATGACCATCGCGAGCGAGATCGGGACCATCCAGTACCAGCACAGCTCCATCAGCTGGTCGGCGCGGTAGCGCACCCAGGACCAGCGCACCCAGTAGATGCTGAAGAAGAGCGCGCCCACCTTGAGCAGCATGAAGATCGGCGCGGTCCACCAAGGGAGCATCGCGCTGAGGAAGGGCATGTGTCCGCCGCCCAGGAACAGGGCCGAGGCGACGATGCTGGCCACGAGGGTGTGCAGGTACTCGGACAGCAGCACGATGCCGAAGCGCATGCCGGTGTACTCGACGAGCACGCCGCCGACGAGCTCGGACTCAGCCTCGGGGATGTCGAAGGGGATACGGTTGCTCTCGGCGAGCGACGCCAGGTAGAAGAACACGAAGGCGACGAGGCCGATGCCGGGCAGCTTCCAGATCAGCCAGCCGTGCTCGGCCTGGTAGGCCACGATGTCGCTGATGGACATCGAGCCCACGGCGATGACGGGCACGAGCGCCGTGAGCACCATCGGGATCTCGTAGCTGATGCCCTGGGCGACCATGCGCATTCCGGCGAGGAGCGCGTACTTGTTGTTGCCCGACCAGCCCGCCATCCAGATCGGGAAGACCATGAGGCCGGAGACCGCGAGGAGCCAGAGCACGCCGAGGTCGAGGTCGGCGACGAGCCAGGTGCTCTGCCAGTGGCCGTCCGCGGCGTAGTAGCCGCCGAAGGGCACCGCCGCCGCGCTGATGAGCACCAAGAAGGTGGGGATCCAAGGGGCCAAGAGGTAGAGCGGCCGGTCGGCGTCCCGGGGGATGATCTCCTCTTTGCGGAGCATCTTGATGGCGTCGGCGATCGGCTGGTAGACGCCGAAGGGGCCGACGACGTTCGGGCCGAGGCGGTTCTGCACGACGGCGGTGAACTTGCGCTCGTACCAAGAGGCGAGCGCGCCGACGGTCATCATGAAGCCGAGCAGGCCAGCGCCGTACACCGCGCCGTGGAGCCAGGGGTTCATCGGTCCACCTCACCCATGATGGGGTCGAGCGAGCCGAGCACGGCCACCACGTCGGAGATCGTGTGTCCGACGAGGGCGTAGGGCAGCGCGCTCATGGCGTGGAGGCACGGAGGCCGGATCTTGCAGCGGTAGGGGGCTGCGCCGCGCTCGGCGCCGCCGCCGATGACCCAGGTGCCGAGCTCGCCGCGCGGGCTCTCGATGCCGACGTACACCTGGCGGCGCTCCGCCACCTTGACGTGTCCGGGCGTCTTGACCGGCTTGAGCGAGCAGATGGGGCCCTCGGGGACGTTGTCCACGATGTCGAGGACCAACCGGCAAGACTCTTCGAGCTCGGCCATGCGGACCATGTAGCGGCCGAAGGAGTCGCAGCCGCCGTGCACCGCGACGTTGACCGGGATCTCGTCGTAGGCGTGGAAGGGCGCGTCGCGGCGCAGGTCGTGGTCGACGCCGCTGCCGCGCAGGTTCGGGCCGGTGAGCCCGAGCTCGAGCGCGAGGTCGGCGGGGATCACGCCGACGTTTACGGTGCGATCGAGGAAGATGGCGTTCGCCGTGCACTGCTGGTGGTAGTCGGCGATGCGCGACCGAATCAGCGTGAAGGCCTCGCGCACATGCTGCGCCCAACCCACCGGGATGTCGTGGCGATTGCCGCCGACCATGTGCGTGTTGTAGTGGAAGCGCGCGCCGGTCAGCTCCTCGAACAGGTCGAGGATCAGCTCGCGCTCGCGGAAGGTGAACATCATCAGCGACGCGCCGCCGCCGATGGTGCCGCCGATGTCCAGCACGAAGGTGCCGAGCCAGAGCAGGTGGCTCGCGACGCGCTGCATCTCGGCGAGCAGCGTGCGCATCCACCGCGCGCGGCGAGGGACCTCGACGCCAGCGAGCTTCTCAAAGGCCACGTTGATGGCCTGCTCGTTGATCATGGGCGACACGTAGTCGTGCTTGTCCACAATCGGCGTGATTTGCACGTAGGTCAGCTTCTCGAGGAGCTTCTCTACGCCACGATGGAGGTAGCCCGGGTAGGGCACCGCCTTGATGATCACTTCCCCGTCGAGGAACAACTTGATGCGGAGCACGCCGTGGGTCGACGGGTGCTGGGGTCCCATGTTCAAAGCCATGAGATCCGCGTCAGAGTCGTAACGCTCGATGTCGAGGTGGGGGTTGACCCGCGTCGTCGTCCCGCTCACCACTTCTCCACCTGGGTCTAGAGGGAGCGGGTCGATATTCCGTTGCGGGGGCGCCTGCTACCTGCAGGCTACGATTTCCTAGACGTCCGTGTCCTGTGGAGAGGGCGCGCCGAGGCGCACGCCCCTAGAGCATGAAGCGCCCGACGAGCTGCTGCATCTGCACCGAGAGGGTGGCGAGGCTCTCGGCCGCGGTGCGCACGCCAGAGGAGCTGTCGGCGGCGTGACGCGCGGCCGAAGACACACCCTGCATCGCGTCGCTGACGTCCTGGGCGCCCTGGGCGCTCTGGCTGATGGAGCCCGCGATCTCGGAGGTCGTCGCCGTCTGCTGCTCGACGGAGCCGGTGATGACCTGCGTGATGTCGTTGACCTCGCGCACGCCGCCGACGACCGTCTCGATGACCGAGACCGCTTCCTTTGTCTGAACCTGGATGTTCTGAATCTGCCGCGCGATGCGCTCGGTCGCCTCCGTGGTCTGGCGCGCCAAGGCTTTGACCTCGTTCGCGACGACGGCGAAGCCCTTGCCCGCCTCGCCTGCCCCAGCGGCCTCGATGGTCGCGTTCAGGGCGAGCAGGTTGGTCTGGTCGGCGATCGCTTTGATGACGCTGGTCACCTCGCCGATCTCGGCGGCGGCGCGCACGAGCTGGGCCATGAGCGCGCTCGAGGACGACGCGCGGTGCTCGGCCTCCTGGGTGAGCGTCGCGGCGCGCACGCAGCTGTCGGCGACGTTGGCGAGGGAGGTGTTGATCTGCTCGATCGCGGCCGCCAGCGACGACACGCCGCTGGACATCACCTCGGCCTGCTCGGTGGCCGAGCCCGCCTGGTGCGAGACCTGGTCGGTGTAGCCCGCCATGCCGCTGGACTCGGCGGTGAGCTCCTCGGCGGCCGCGGCGAGGGTCGTCGCGACCATGCGCAGCTCGTCGACGATGTCATAGGTGGTGACCATGTCGGTGATGAAGTCCAGGCCGCCGACGATCGCGCCGGCGTGGTCGCGCACGGGGATGCCCGTGTACTCGATGGGGAGCCCCGCGGTGCCGCCCTTGGGGCTCGCGCGGGTCTCGTCGCGGGTGGGCTGTCCAGAGCGCATGGCGCGGCCGACCGCGCAGGTGCCGCGCCCGCCCTCACAGTGGTCGGTGCACATGAACTCGTAGCACTTACGCCCGATGCACTCCTCGGCGGCACGCCCCGCGATCTTTGCGCCCGCGTGGTTGATGAACTTGATGTTGAAGTCACGATCCACCTCGATCAGCGGGGAAGGGATGCTGTTGAGGTGCCCGACGAGCTGCGCGCTTCGCGTCGCTTGGGCCATGGCGGACTGGCTCGAAGCGGTGGCGTCGGCCATGGCGCGCTCAAGCGCCTGCCCGTTCGCGACCTGCTCGGCTTGCGCGGTGTAGATGTCCGACTTTGCCGTTTGAAGCGCGGCCATCGTGGTGTGGATGGCCGCAGCCATGCGCCCGACCTCGTCATCACCCACGATGAGCGGCGGTCGCGAGAAGTCTTGTTCGGCCATGGCCTCCAGCGAGCGCACGCACTCGCTGATGGGGGCGACCGCGCGCATGAGCTTCCAGCAGCCGCCCAGCGCCGACAAGAGCACGAAGGCCGTGCCAAAGAGCAGCGTGTTCGGCGGAGCCTCGAGGGGCTCGGACACGCGCTCGATGCCCGCTTGGAGGGCCTCGTGCTGGGCCGTCTGCGCCTCGAGCACGCGGTCCAAGGCGTCGCTGTAGGCCTCGCGAGCGCGCGCCGGGTCGCGCGCGTTCGAGGCCTCGCGGAGCAGGCGCGTCGTGTCGCGCACGGCGGCGGCGTCGGCGACGCTCGGGGCGTCGGCGAGCTCCTGCAGGATCGCGATCGTGTCGCGCACCTCGTCGCTGGCGAGGGCCGCTTCGCTCGTTGCTGCGCGGGCTTGCAGGCCCTGCGTCGCCTGAACGGCGTCGCGGGCCAAGGCGTAGGCCGTCGCGTCCTCGGAGAGGTGCGCCGACGCGTCGCGGATACCGCCCAGCTCGTTCGAGGCGAGGTAGCCGAGCATAGCGACAGCGGTGCCGACCACTGCCGTGATCACAAGGATCTGTTGCCGAATCGAGAGCGAGGCCATGACGACTCCATCGATGGGTCCACGTTGGGATCCACGGCGCTCATCGGCTCAGCGCGTGCATCTCTGGAGCCCGATCGTCAACGTGCGATGCAAAGCGGCCCCGCCATCTTGTGAATGGCGGGGCCGCAACGAGACGCCTGTTGGCCTAGATACGCGATCTAGACCGAGGAGCTTACTCCTCGGGGGGCTTCATCTTGCTGAGCGCGTCGTAGCGCGCGAAGCGATCGTCGATGCCCTGCTGCGCGTGCTCCATGAGGAGCTTGGCGCGCTCGGGCGCCGTCTTGAGCAGTGACTTGAAGCGCGACTCGGTGTAGGCGTAGTCCGAGAACGGGCCCTTGGGGGCGTTGGAGTCGAGCTTGAGCGCGGCCTTGCCCTCGGCCAGGTTGGCCGGGTTGTGGCGGTAGAGCGGCCAGTAGCCCGACGAGACCGCCTGCTTCTGGTGCTCAAGACCATCGGTGAGGGCGTAGCCGTGCTCGATGCAGGGGCTGTACGCGATGATGAGCGACGGTCCCTTGTGCGCGGCGGCCTCCACGAAGGCGCTGACGGTCTGCGCGTCCTTGGCGCCGAAGGCCACCTGGGCGACGTACACGTTGCCGTAGCCCATGGCGATCATGCCGAGGTCCTTCTTGTTGCCTGGCTTTCCGCCGGCGGCGAACTTGGCGACCGCGCCGAGCGGGGTGGCCTTGGACGACTGGCCGCCCGTGTTCGAGTAGACCTCGGTGTCGAGGACGAGGATGTTGATGTCCATGCCCGACGCGATGGCGTGATCGAGGCCGCCGAAGCCGATGTCGTAGGCCCAGCCGTCGCCGCCGACGATCCACACCGCCTTGTCGACGAGGTGGTCCGCGACGAGCTCGAGTGCGCGGGCGTCCGCGCCCTCGACGCTCGCGAGGGCCGTGCGCAGGGTCTCGACGCGCTCACGCTGAGCGGCGACGTTCGCTTCACCCTCTTGGTCGGCGTCAAGGATCTCGGTGACGAGCGCCGGCCAGAGCTGCGGCCCGACGACCCCGAGGAGGCGACGCGCGCGCGCCTTGGATGAGTCGAGCGCGAGGCGGAAGCCCATGCCGAACTCGGCGTTGTCCTCGAACAGCGAGTTCGACCAAGCCGGGCCACGGCCGTCGGCGTTGGTGGTGTAGGGCGTGGTGGGCAGGTTGCCGCCGTAGATGGACGAGCAGCCAGTGGCGTTCGCGATGAGGGTGCGGTCGCCGAAGAGCTGGGTGAGCAGCTTGATGTAGGGCGTCTCACCGCAGCCGGCGCAAGCGCCGGAGTACTCGAAGAGCGGCTGCAGGAGCTGCGTCTCCTTGAGGGTCATGCGGACCTTGAGGCGATCGGCTTCTGGCAGGTTGTCGAAGAAGTTGAAGGCGACGCGCTCGTGGTCGACGTTGTCCGCGAAGGGGACCATGTCGAGCGACTTGTGGCTGGGGTTCTTCTTGTCCACTGCGGGGCAGACGACGGCGCAGAGCTGGCAGCCCGTGCAGTCCTCGGGCGCCACTTGAATGGTGAAGCCCATGCCCTTGAAGTCGCCGGCCTTCCACTCCATGGAGTTGAAGCCCTCGGGCGCCTTCTCTAGCTCGCTCGGGTCATAGACCTTGGCGCGAATCGCGGCGTGCGGGCAGACCATCGCGCACTTGTTTCACTGAATGCAGAGGTCCTTGTCCCACACTGGGATCATCTCGGCGATGCCGCGCTTCTCCCACTTGGTGGTGCCGCTCGGCCAGGTGCCGTCGGGCGGGAAGGCGCTGACCGGCACGTCGTCGCCGTGACCAGCGAGGATGGCGCCGGTGACGCGCTGCACGAAGTCGGGCGCCTGCTCGGCGATGATCGGCACGCGGTGACGAGTGCTGGTGACCGCGGCCGGGATCGGCACCGGGAACAGGTGCGCGAGGGTGTTGTCGACCATCTCGTTGTTCATCGCGACGACGGCCTCGCCCTTCTTGGCGTAGCTCTTGACGATGGCCGTCTTGATGTGGCCGATCGCCTCTTCGCGAGGGAGAACACCGGAGATCGCGAAGAAGCACGTCTGCATGATCGTGTTGATACGACCAGGCATGCCGGCGTCTCGAGCCACCTTGTACGCGTCGATCACGTAGAAGGAGAGCTCCTTGGTGAGGATGTCCTGCTGGACCTCGATCGGGAGCTGGTCCCAGACCTCGTCAGGGCCGTAGGGCGAGTTGACGAGGAAGACCGCGTGGTTTGCGGCGCGCTCGAGCACGTTGTAGCGGGACAAGAAGCCCCACTGGTGGCAGCCGAGGAAGTTGGCCTTGCGGATCAGGTAGCTCGACCGAATCGGGCGCGGGCCGAAGCGCAGGTGCGAGATGGTGACCGCGCCCGCCTTCTTGGAGTCGTAGACGAAGTAGCCCTGCGCGTAGTTCTCGGTCTGCTCGCCGATGATCTTGATCGAGTTCTTGTTGGCGCCGACGGTGCCGTCGGAGCCGAGGCCCCAGAACACAGCGCGGGTGACGTCGGGCGACTCGGTGTCGATGTCATTGGGGCGGGGCAGCGAGGTGTGGCTGATGTCGTCGATGATGCCAACAGTGAACCCGTTCGGCGGCGTGGGCTTGGCGAGCGCCTCGTAGATGCCCGCGATCATGCCCGGGTTGAACTCCTTGGAGGAGAGCCCGTAGCGGCCACCGACCACGTTCGGGAGCGTGGCGAAGGGCGAGGTGCCGTCCATGTGCGCGCGGGTGATCGCCGCCATGACGTCGAGGTAGAGCGGCTCGCCGGGGGCGCCGGGCTCCTTGGTGCGGTCCAGCACGCCGATGGTCTTCACCGACTTGGGCAGCGCCGCGAGCAGGTGCTCGGCCGAGAACGGGCGGTACAGGTGGATCTGCAGCACGCCGACCTTCTGGCCGAAGCCGGCCAGCCAGTCGATGGTCTCGCAGATGGCGTTGCCCGCCGAGCCCATGACGACGATGACGCGCTCGGCGTCGGCGTGGCCGTAGTACTCCATGATCTTGTAGCTACGGCCAGTGATCTTGGCGAAGCGGTCCATCGCGTCCTGCACCGCGCCGGGGGTGCGGGCGTAGTACGGGTTGATGGCCTCGCGCGCCTGGAAGAAGACGTCGGGGTTCTGCGCCGTGCCGCGGATCGCGGGGGCGTCCGGCGTGAGGCCGCGCTTGCGGTGGGCCTCGATCTTCTCCATGCTCATGTAGGCGCGGAGCTCGTCGTCCGAGATGCGCCACGTCTTGCTGACCTCGTGCGAGGTGCGGAAGCCGTCGAAGAAGTGGATGAACGGGATGCGGGTCTCAAGCGAGGCGTACTGCGCGATGGCCGCGAAGTCGTGCGCCTGCTGTCCATTGCTGGAGGACAGCATGGCCATGCCGGTCTGACGCGCCGCGTAGATGTCCGAGTGATCGCCGAAGATCGACAGCGCGTGCGTAGCGATGGTGCGCGCCGCGACGTGGATGACGGCAGAGGTGAGCTCGCCGGCGATCTTGTAGTAGTTCGGGATCATCAGCAGGAGGCCCTGCGAGGCCGTGAAGGTGGTGGTCAGCGCGCCCGCTTGGAGCGAGCCGTGTACAGCGCCAGCGGCGCCGCCCTCGGACTGCATCTCCAGCACGCGGGGGACCTCGCCCCAGACGTTAGTGCGACCCTTCGCCGACCACGCGTCGGCGTGCTCGCCCATCGCGGACGACGGGGTGATGGGGTAGATCGCGATCACTTCGTTGAGACGGAAGGCGACGTCGGCAGTGGCCTCGTTGGCGTCCCAGGTGACCTGCTCGGTGGACATGGGTGTTCTCCTGTGGGCTGCTCGCAGCTCGGACTGAATCGTCTTGGCAGTGGAGCCCTATTCCGGGTCACCGACTCGCGCGAGCCCAAAGGCCCTCGCCACGCACATCGATGATCTGGTCAGCGGCGATGTCGACCCAGACGTCGGTTGTGCCGTCTGCAAGCCGAACTTCGAGGCGGTCGATGCGCGTCGCGTCCCCCAAGCCGACGTGCACCTCCGGGGGCTCGCCGCTCTGGAAGCTCCCGCCACCCGTGACCTCGCGAAACCACTGCGTGCCCGCGGCTGCTACGCGTACTTGGGTCCCGACCGGAGCGAGCACCTCGACGAAGTGGCCCGTCACGCCATCGTTGCGAAGGAGTCGCGTGGTGCCATTGGCGACAGCGACGAGCAGGTCGAGGTCGCCGTCGCGGTCGACGTCTTGGCAGAGCACGCCGCGCCCGAGGCCGTCGTCCCCGACGCCGAGCTCAGCGGCGCGATCGACGAAGGTGCCGTCCTCAAGCGCATAGAAGAGGCGCGCGCTGTCGGTCGCGAAGGAGGTAGGCGCCCGCGCTGAGGTGAAGCCGTTGACGTGGTAGATGTCGAGCCGACCGTCGTTGTCGAGGTCGCCTAGGCAGGAGCCCCACCCCCAGCCGCCGTCGCGAACCCCCGCGCCCTCGCTGATGTCGGTGAAGCGGCCGCCGCCGTCGTTGCGGTACAAGCGGTTGCCGGTGCGCCCCCACGGCTCCACGTCGGCGGGGGGCTCGGGGCCGAGCACGCTGGTGACGAACCAGTCGAGGTCGCCGTCGCCGTCGATGTCCCCAAGCGCGCTGCCCATGCCGTTCTCGTCGGTGAGGTCGCCGGGCGCGACGCCGCGGAGCTGTCCGCCGTCGTTGAGGTAGACCGCCGAGGAGCCAAAGTCGCTCGCGAGGGCGAGGTCGGGGTCGCCGTCGCCGTCGAGGTCGGCGAAGCGCGGCGAGAAGTCGAACTGCATGCCCGCGGGGAGGCCGACGTCGAGGCTGATGTCCGTGAAGGTCTCGCCGTCGTTGCGCCACACGCGCCGGGGGTCGGCGACCCCCGCTTCATCAAGGTGCCACCTGGAGAAGACGAGGTCGAGGTCCCCGTCGCCCTCGAGGTCGACGGTGGAGGTCGCGTAGGTGTTGCGCGTCGCGGTGTCCACGCCGAGCGCGGCCTCGGTGAACCGTCCCTGCCCGTCATTGAGCAGCACCGACGTCGGCCCGCCGCCCACCGAGCCGACCACGAGGTCGAGGTCGAGGTCGCCGTCGAGGTCGGCGAACTGCGGCGCTGAGGACACGAAGAAGCGGTCGACGCCCGCGTCCGCGGCCTCGACGAAGGTGCCGTCGCCGCGGTTGAGCAACAGCGGCTCTGGGCGCAGGTCGCCGGTGGTGATGTAGAGGTCGAGGTCGCAGTCGCCGTCGACGTCCCCCGCCGCGATGCCTGCGGCGAAGCGCTTGGGCTCCCCGGGCGTGCCCTCTGCGTAGCCGTGGTGGATCGCGACGCCGGCCGCGGACGAGACGTCCACGAAGCGCCATCCGCCGGTGACGTCGCGCTGGAGCGGCGGACAGGTGCGCGGGGCGCAATCTGGACACGAGCGTCGCGCGCAGCCCGCGAAGATCAGGAAGAGCAGCGACAGCCGCGTTACGGACAGCATGGAGCGACTCTATCGCGGATCGCGGACGACGCCGCGCAGCTTTGCTGTGCGGATTCGCTGGCGAAGGTCTTCCTCTGTGACGAGAATAAGGCGTGGACCGCTCTCTCCTCCTATCGTCGCGCAAGGCCCTGCTCGCGGAGCTCGCCGAGGTGCTGCTCGCGGACGACCGCGCTACGCTCTTCCAGCGCGGCGTGGTGTGGTTCGCGCGCACGCTCGAGCTCGACCGTGCGCTCATCGTGGTGCCCGACGTGGACAGCGAGCAGCACGTCGTGGCGGCGGACACCGATCCCGACGGCGCGCTCAGTCAGGCGCTTCGGGGCGCTGCCACCTGGAGCCCGATCAGCACGGCGTGGCCGGTTGAGTTCGTGCCGGTCGCAGCTTCGGTGCGCGCAGACCTCGCGGCGGCGGGCTACACGGGCCTGGTGATCGCGCACTTGGCGGGGCGGCGCGGCGAGGCGGGTGCCATCGTCGGCTTCGTGCGCGAGCCATGGAGCTGCACGGTCGAAGACGGCTGCTCCTCGGACCTCATCGCGCTCGCTGTGACCTGCGGGGTGCAGATCGGCGCCGCGGTGGATCGCCAGCACGATCGCGACGCGCTGCTGCGCGAGACCATCCTGCACCGCGTGATCGCGCTCGCCGACGAGAACCAGCCGCTGGAGCAGGTCCTCCAGACCGCCTTGGAGATCACGCTCACGCACCCCGGCCTAGCCATGGAGGCCTACGGCGCGCTCTTCTTGACCACGCCCGATGACGCGCTGCGCATGGTCGCCAAGGTGGCGCTCTCCCCCGCGGTGCTGCGCGACTGCGCGCTCGTAAAGAGCGGGCGCTGCTTATGCGGTCGCGTCCTCCAGTCGGGGGTGCGGCTGGTAAAGGCGCACGTCGACTGCGATCATGAGCTCGGTGATCCCAACGGCGGTCGCGATCACGGCCACGTGATCCTGCCCCTGCGATCGGACTCTGGGCTGTACGGCGTGCTCACGCTGTACACCGCCTCCGGACACAAGGTGGCCTTGGCCACGCTCGCGAACCTCGAGCACGTCGCCGCCGCGATCGCGCGCCTCATCGAGCGCGTTCGCCTGCGCGCGCAGCTCGCCCAGCAGGCGCGCACCTTTCAAGCGCTGCTCGATCACGCGCCGATCATCGCGGCGGTGCATCGTAACGGGCGCTTTGTGTACGCTAACACTTCGATGGCCGAGTCCTTGGGCTACCCCGACGCCGCGGCCCTCGTCGGCAAGGCGGTCGTGTCCATCGTGCACCCGGAAGATCGAGCGATGGTCGCGGAGCGCGTCGCGGCGATGACGCGCGACGGCCTCGTCGCACCGCTGGCCGAAGAGCGGTATGTGCACGCCGACGGGTCCACGATCTACGCCGACACGGTCGCGATGCCCGTAGAGTTCGACGGCGAGCCCTCGGTCTTCGTGATGGCCCAAGATGTGACCGACCGAAAGGCCGTTCGCGCCCGCTCCGCGCTCGCAGACCGGCTGGCGTCCCTCGGCCAGCTCGCGGCGATGATCGGCCACGACATCAACAACCCGCTGACGTATGTGAAGTCGAACCTGGAGTACGCGCTCACCGCGCTGGAGACCGAGCCCGAGGCGACCCGCGACGCGCTCCACGACGCGATTCAAGGCGCGGAGTTCATCGCCCGCGTCACGTCGGATCTGCGCACCTACGTGCGCGACGGCGCCGTCACGGGGCTGGTGTCGGTGAGGGTCGCGGACGCGGTCACCTTCGTCACGCGCATGGCGGCGGCCCGCTTTCGCTCGGCGGCGCAGGTCGCCGTGGACGTCGAGTCGGACCTCCAGGTGCTCGGTGAGCCGTCGCGCGTCGCGCAGGTGATCATGAACCTCGTGCTCAACGCGGTGCAGGCGGTCGAGGGCAGCGACAGCACCAGCGTCGTCGTGTCCGCGCGCCGCGAGGGCGACGTCGCCGTGATCGCGGTGCAAGACTGGGGCCCGGGCATGACCGAGGACCAGGTCGCGTCGGCGTTTAGGCCCTTCGTTACGTCGAAGTCCGACGGTACGGGGCTCGGGCTGTACATCACGCGCACCATCGTCGAGGAGCTCGGCGGCTGGGTGGAGCTCCAGAGCAAGCGCGGCGTCGGCACCACGGTGCGCGTCCGATTGCCGGTCGCGGTGGGGGCGCCCGTCGACTCGCTGGGCGACGAAGAAGACCTCGCGCTGCACGATCGGCGCGTGCTCATCATCGACGACGATGAGCTCGTCTTGCGCAGCATGACGCGCTTGTTTAGCGATCACTTTCGCGTGGTCGGCGCGGTGGGCGGCTTCGACGGCCTCGCCAAGCTGCGCGCCACGGTGAAGCCCTTCGATCTCATCCTCTGCGACGTGATGATGCCCAACTTCGACGGCCCAGCGCTCTACAACGCGCTGCACGCGGCCGGACTCGAGCAAGCGCAGGGGCGCTTCGTCTTCATGACCGGCGGCGTGTTCACCCCCGAGACCGCGGCCTTCATGCAAGGCAGCACGCGCCCGCTGCTCTTCAAGCCCGTCCTGCTCGGCGACGTGCTGCGCGAGCTCGCGAAGGTCCCAAAGGTCAGCTGATTTCGGGCTCTGCGCTCGGCGGTCGGGTTAGCCGCGCGCCATGACCACGACCACGCTTCGCCTGACCTCCCGAGGCGCTACACGCGCCCGCGCCGGACACCCCTGGGTGTTCTCCAACGAGCTCGAAGGGGGCCTTCGCGGCCTCGCTGACGGTCAGGTCGTCGACCTGCAAGCGCCGACCGGCGGCTTCGTCGCGCGGGCGCTCGCGAGCCCCCACGACCTCGTCGCCGCGCGCATCCTCACCTGGAACCGCCGCGAAGACGTGCTTCACCCTGCTGCCCTCGCGGGTCGTCTGCGTCAGGCGGAGTCCGCGCGCGCCATGCGCTACCCGGGCCGTCGCGATCTTCGGCTTGTGAACGGCGAAGGCGACGGCCTGCCGGGCCTGGAGGTGGACCGCTTCGGCGACGCGCTGCTCGTGCGCCTGCGCTTCCCGGGCTGGGGCCCGCACCTCGCCGCCCTGCAAGAGGCCCTCGTCGAGGTCTTCGCCCCCGCCGGCATCTGGCTCGTCGACCAGAAGAACACCGTCAGCCAGTGGTACGGCGACTGCCAGGACGAGGTCACCATCGAGGTCGACGGCCTGCACAGCCGCGTCCGCCCAGGCCAAGGTCCAGGCGCCTCCTACTTCTACGACCAAGCCGACCTCCACGCCCTCGTCGCGCCGTGGTGCAAGGGCGGTCGGGTGCTCGACGCCTACGGCTTCAACGGCGCCGCCGCTCGCCGCGCGCTCCTCGCGGGCGCCACCTCCGCCGTCGTGGTGGAGAAGGAAGAGGCCTGGTGCGAGCTCGCCGCCGACAGCGCCGCTCTCGATGGCCTCACCGACCGCCTCCGCGTCTTCTGCGACGAGGGCAAGCGCGCCATGCAGGGCTTCGCCAACCTCGGCGAGCGCTACGAGGTGATCTTCCTCGACCCCCCCACCTTCGCGCGCACCAAGAAGGACGTGAAGGGCGCCGTCCCCGGCCACGTCGAGCTGCACGCCCTCGCCATGACCCTGCTCGCCCCCGGCGGCGTCCTCGTCACCAGCCTGCGCGGCATCCACGTGCCCCCCGACGAGTTCGAGCGCGCCCTCGGCCAAGCGGCCCTCGACGCCGGCCGCACCGCCCGCGTCCTCCACCGCCTCGGCCCCGCCGCCGACCACGTCGAGGCCCCCTCCGTCACCGAGGCCCGCTGGCTGCAGAGCTACGTGCTGCACGTCGCGCTGTAGGGGGCTCCGCGAGGCGGGGCGCGTCGTCTACCGAGCCCGGGCAGGCGCGGCGGGTACGCGCGCCCGAGGCATGCCAATGCAGCCTGTGTAGCGCGCTAGCTGGGAGCGCGCGCGCAAGCGAAGCTCAGCGGCGTTTCAACCAACGAGCAGGATCTCTTGCGGGATGGAAACAGGCCACCACAACGACCCGTTCATCCTGAACGTACGGCCTGCCAGGGCCGACCTAGTGACGCGCCCGCAGCGATGTCGGCGTCCAAGTCCGCGAGCCGGCTGTCAAGCTCTGCGCGGTGAGCGGGGGACAGCTCCGAGGGAGTGTCGCCGAGGCTCGCCCAGAGGCGTTCGATCAGAGACCACCGCTCGGCAGTAGTCAGGCTTTCGATGTCGATCGCGGCGTTGCCCATGCCCCATCATACCTCGGTGTTTGAACGATGTCCGCCCCGGCATGGCGTCCGCGGCCGCGCCGGACGCGAACGGCTTCGAGGCCAGGGGCCTCCGCCTCTGTTCTCTTACAAGCGTCATTTACGTCTCACGGCGGGGAACGCCGCAGGCGGTTCGCGGAGGGCACCCATCGCGTAGCTCGCCGCCCCCGAAGCGGGGAGAGCCCGTCAGTCGCTACCGCTCTCGGTTGTGTCCCGGCGCCCCTCCGGTGATGCGCCAGCCCGCCGACCACGCCAGGGGCAGCAGGGCCGCTGTTACGATGAAGACCGTGGACAAGCCGATGACCACCAGGATGCCAAGGCCGCGAACGCCGCGGTGGCCCGCGTCGAGCAGGCTCAAGAAGCTCGCGACCGTGGTGACCGTGGAGATCGTGGCGGCGACGCCGGTGGTGTAGAGCGCGCGCTTGACGCCGCCGGGGCCCTCTTCTTCGAGGCGGTGGAGGAGGTGGATGACCACGTCCACGCCGATGCCGAGCAGGATGGGCACGCCCACGATGTTCACCATCGAGAGCTTCACGCCCGCGGCTTGAATCGCGACCGTGGACCACAACATGCCAGCGCCGAGCACGCTCATCGCGACGGCGACGCGGCTAAAGCGGCGCAGGTCCATGGCCGTGAGCAGGGTGACCAGCAACAGCGCCACGATACCGACGCGCGGCATGTCGACCTTGACCGCCCGGAAGAGCGCGCCTTGAGCCAAGAACTCGCCGGCGGCCCAGGTGCCCGCGGGCATCTCGTCCTCGCGAAGGACCTCCTCGACCTCGGAGAGCAGGGCCTCGGACTGGCGCAGGTCCCACATATTGCCCTTGGGGAAGAGCAGGAGGCGGTGCTTGCCCTGGCCCGCGCCCAGCAGGGCGCGCACGCCGGAGGGCAGGTCCTCGGCGGTGATCGGCTTGGCCTCGAAGCCGCGCAGCTTGATGAGCTGCTTCACGATGGGCGGCGGCAGGTAGCGGAAGTTCGGGTCCTCGACGTGCTTGGCGAGCTGATCGAGCTGCGCGAGGCGCAGGCTCTGGTCGAGCGGGAGCAGCGAGCGGATCGACATCGCCTTGCTGACGTGCTTGAGCACGTCGTGGTCGATGGCGCGCTGCACGACGGCGTCGCCGTCGGCGAGGGCCTCGTCGGAGGTGAAGCTCAAGATCACCGGCGAGTAGGAGTCGCGCGCGAGGGCGCGGTCCGCCTCGGAGAGCTCGTCGTAGGCGAAGCCGTCGCGGCGCATCGCTGACAGGTCGTACTCGAAGTCGTTGGAGTCGGGCAGGTTGGAGACGCCCACCACGACGGTGACGATGACCGCCGCCATGAGGCCCGCGGGCGCCAGGTGGTAGGTGGAGGTCTGGCTGCGCGGGATCTCGCGACTGCCGAAGAGTGAGCTCGGCTTTGGGTCGAGGATGGGCAGCAGCACTGGCAGCAGCACGAGCATGAACGCGAGGCAGAGCATGAGGCCGACCGCGAGCACGACGCCGAGCTGGTAGAAGCCGCGGAAGTGCGCGACCGCGAGGGCGAGGAAGCCGCCCGCCGAGGTGAGCGCGGCGGTGGTGCAGGCGGGGCCGGTGAGGTCCCAGGCCTGGCGCACGGCGGGCTCGGACTCGACGCCCTGCAGGCGCAGCTCGCGGTAGCGACCGACGAGGTGTACGGCGAAGTCGATGCCGAGGCCGATGAGCACCGCCGTGCCGAAGCTCGTGTAGGTGTTCAAGCTGCCGATGGTCAGCTCGCAGATCGCGAGGTTCACCAAGTTGGCGAGGATGAGTGGCGGGAAGACAAGGATTAACGCTCGTAAGCTTCGGAATGCGATGATGAGGATCCCGAGCACGAGGACGCCGGAGATGAGGCTGGTGTTCACCACATCCGAGCGCACGCTGTGTAGGTCCTGCACGGTGTTGAAGTACACGCCCGCGGTGCGATCGTGGCTCACGCCCTGCGCGCCGAGGTTCGCGTCGGCGATGGTCTGGTCGAGCTCGACCATGAGGCGCTCGCAGAAGAGCGGGTCGAGGCTGGAGCCCGTCGGCCGAATGACCATGCGCGCGCGGCCGTCGGCGGTCTTGAACAGGTTGAGGTCGCCGGCGGCGGCGATGCGCTCGGTCACCGGTCCCATCGCCATCAGCTTCTGCTGAATAAAGGGGTTGCTCGCGGCCGAACCGAGCAAGAGCGCGCCGCTCATGCGGTCGTTGAGCATCGCCAGGTCGTCCGGCGGCAAGCTCATGAGGCCGAGGCGGAAGGCGAGGTCCGGGTCGACCTCGTGCAGGGCGAACTCCACGTCGTCCAGCGCCTCGAAGCGCTGCGCGAGGTCGTCCAAGGCGGCGTCGAGCTTGACGGGGTCCTCGGAGGAGAAGACCATATTTACGAGGTTGGCGCCGCCTTCTTCCTCGTGAATACGCCGCAGCGCCATGGCCGACGGGTCGTCCTTGGGCAGCAGCGCGAGGATGTTGGCGTCCACGTCGGGGGGCAGGCCGATGAAGGCCGAGACCAGGCCGAGCAGCACCGCGGACACGAGGACGAGCGCGCGGTTCGCCATCGCCCACGCGGCGAGGCGCGCGTAAGGACCCTCGCCGTGGACCTGGGGGAGGGCGGCGTGTCGCTTGGCGGGGCGTCCGTGGTGATGGTTGCGGGTCACTAGCGAACGACCTCGCCGGGGGTGGCGTCGACGGTCACGAGGTCGACGATCTCCTTGCCGCCAGCGGCCAAGAGCATGCCCTCGCTCATCGCGCCTCGCAGCTTGGCGGGCTTCAGGTTGATGACGACGACGACCTGCTTGCCGACGAGCGTCTCCGGGGCGTACTTGGCCGCGATGCCAGCGACGATCTGGCGCGGCCGCTCCTCGCCGATGTCGACGCTGAGCACGAGCAGCTTGTCGGCGTTCGGGTGCGGGCTTGCTGCGAGGATCTTGCCAGCGCGAAGCTTGACCTTGGCGAAGTCCTCGAAGGCGATGAGCTCGTCCGCGACCGGCGCAGGAGGCGCCTCGGCCTTGGGCGCCTTGGCGGGCTTGGCGGGCTTGGCCTGCTCCTGCTCGAAGAGCGCGGCGATGGTGGGCGGCAGCTCGCGGAAGCGCGGGAAGAGCGGCTCGCCGACCTCGACGGGGGCGCCGGCGCGCAGGGCGTTGAGCCAGTCGCTGTCGTCGTTCAGGGCCTTGGCGAGCCAAGCGCGCGCGTCGTCGACGCTCATGCCGAGCTTGTTCAGCAGCTGCTCAGCGCGATCCGGGAGCACGCACAGGAGCAGCGCGGCCGCGATGAAGCTGATCTCCAGCACGATGCGGAGCACCTGCCCCAAGCGCTCGGTGTCGCCGGCCTTGTTGAGCGCCCAGGGCGCGTGGGTGTCGATGTACTTGTTGCCCGCTGAGATGAGGGTCCACAGGCCCTCCAACGCCTTGTTGTACTGGAGCGCCTCTAGCTCGCGGTCGAAGCCGAGCACCGCCTCGCGCGCCAAGGTCACCAGCTCCGCCTCGTCCGGGCCGGGCGCGCTGTCGGGGACGACGGCGCCGAGCCAGTTCGAGCACATGGACAGGCCGCGGTGCGCGAGGTTGCCGAGGTCGTTCGCGAGGTCCGCGTTGTAGCGGGTGAGGAAGCCGTCGTAGGAGAAGCCGCCGTCCGCGCCAAAGCGGATCTCGCGCAGAAAGAAGTAGCGCGCCGCGTCCACGCCGAAGGCGTCCACGAGCAGGTCCACGTCGATGGTGTTGCCCTTGGACTTGCTCATCTTGGAGCCGTCCTTGCTGGTCCACCAGCCGTGGGCGTACAGCGCCTGCGCGGGCTCTACGCCCATGCCGAACAGCATGGTGGTCCAGTAGACCGAGTGCGTGGTGAGGATGTCCTTGCCGAGCAGGTGGAAGTTGGCGGGCCACAGCTCGCGCCACGAGTCGAAGCCCGCGGGCGGGGTGCCGAGGCCGTCCGGGTGGTAGCCGGTGGCGGTGAGGTAGTTGAGCAGCGCGTCAAACCAGACGTAGGTGACGTAGTCCGGGTCGAAGGGCAGCTCGATGCCCCAAGGCATGCGGCTCTTGGGGCGGCTGATGCACAGATCGCCGAGCTCGCCCTTGAGGAAGCCCTTCACCTCGTTCATGCGGTTCTCGGGCCGAATGAAGTCCGGGTGCGCTTCGAGGTAGGCGGAGAGCTGCTCGTGGAAGGAGCCCATCTTAAAGAAGTAGTTCGCCTCCGCGATCTGCTTGAGGTCGGCGCGATCGTACTTGCCGTCCTCGACGTCCTTCTCGGTGACGAAGATCTCGTCGCCGATGTGGTACCAGCCGGTGTACTCGGCGCGGTAGATCAGGTCCTCGTTCCACAGCTTTTGAAGCACCGCCCGCACGTTCGCGACGTGGTCGGCGTCGGTGGTGCGGAAGAAGCGGTCGTACTGCACGCCGAGCTTGGCGAAGGTGGCCTTCCAGTGCACGACCATGTCGTCGCAGTGCGCCTGCGGCTCCATGCCGCGCTCTTTTGCGCGCTCGTAGACCTTTTGACCGTGCTCGTCGGTGCCGGTGAGGAAGAAGACCTTGTGCCCCTTCATTCGGCGCCAGCGCGCGATGACGTCGGCTGCGAGCGTGGTGTAGGCGTGCCCGATGTGGGGCCGGCCGTTCACGTAGTAGATGGGCGTGGTGATGTAGAAGGTCGACGCGTGGGGCAACGGAGGCTCCTCAACGATTCAGGGGCTGCGACGACGGCGCTTATCGGGTTATCGAGCGGTCGCCATGGTACACGCTCTCGGCTACAGCCAGACCTTCTTTGATCTCTCCGACGTCGGCCGACTCTGTCGCGGCCGCGAGCGGTGGATCGAGCCATGGGAGGCGGACGCCTCCCTCGACGAGCTGCGCAGGCTGGTCATCAGCGGCGCGGCCTTCACCGATGACAGCGCCGCCGACGCGCTGCGCGGCGTACACCAAGCGGGGGTGGACCTCGCTGAGCTCGTGTACGCGTTGTTTCCGGGGGCTACGCTGCTCGCGTTCATGGAGGACGGCCACCCCGCCGACATCCCGGACGCGGCCGACGGCGTGGAGCTCTACGAGGGCCATCGCGCGGGCGGGCGCACGGAAGAGGTGCGGGTGCGCTGGCGCTTCGTCGCCAAGGATCCCGAAGCGCTGCGGCTCGTGCTCGGCGAGGACCCGGTCAACCCGGGGATTCGCGGCATGGTCGTGCTCCCAAGCGGGCCGGTGCCGGAGCGCTTGGAGGAGCTGCTCTTCTTGCTCACCGGCTTCGCCACCCTCGACAGCCCGCCGGCGCTCTTTCAGCCGATGGCGCTGCCCGAGCTGCTCGCCGTCGTGCCCGCTGTGCTCTTGCTGCACCGCGACAAGAACGGCGTCGCGCTCGGCGTCTACGCCTACGACCTCGACGACTCGTCCGACGTGCTGCAGGGCGTCGCTGACGCCGCTGGCGCGCTGCTGGTGCGCTTCGCGATCCCGCCGATGTTGGCTCGCTGGGACCGCGCGCTCGCCGATATGCGGGCCGACTGGAACGTCGACGCTCACGGCCCCTTCCCGGTGCCTGTCTGCGAGAGCCCCCTCGCGTGGGAGCCCCGCCGCCGTCGCCGCGATCGGCGCCGCCGCGATGACGAGGAGGACGACGGCTTTGACCTCGACGCCGCGCTGGACGTCGAAGATCAGCCCATCGCCGCCGCTGTGCGCGACGACGTGGACGAGGAGCCTCAGACCGAAGACTCGGTCGCTGAGGACTAGTCCTTCACCTCAAAGGGGAAGGCGATCCGCAGGTCCTCGGGGATGCGATTGAAGGCCTCGGCGTCTTGGCGGTCCAGCAGGTGGTTGGACTGCAGGGCGTAGAAGCCCGGCTTGAGGTCCTTGGCGGTGATGAGGTAGTCGGTCTTGGTGCGCAGGGGCGTGAGCTCCATGGGCACCTTGCCGACCGACTTGTTCAGGTTGACCTCGACCGTGGCGGGGCCTTGGACGGTCATGACCTCGGCGGAGCGCACGTAGTCCAGGCGGTGCAGCTCCAGGTCGAAGGCGTCGATCTGCGCCTGGGACAGCGGCGTGTGGAAGATCAGCGAGAGCTGGGGGCCGACCTTGACGGTGCCCGTGCTCGCGAGGCCCTGGAGGGTGCTGTTGTCGGTGCCGACGATCTTGACCGGGACGGCGGGCAGCAGCTCATAGCCGCCGCTCTGCACGGCGTAGAAGCCGGTCTCGGCGGGGCGCTTCCAGAGCTTGAGGACCTCGCGCGGAGGGTTGGCGACGTCGGTGACGTTCACCACGAGCTCTTCTGGGATATACCCCTCTTTTCCGGCCTTGAGGCGAAGCTCGCCCACCTTCGCGGGGAGCTGCACGATGCCGTCAGCGTCACTGGTGAGGCGCTCTGTCGTGCCCTCGATCGCGACGACGGCGTCGGCGAGCGGCTCACCCCAGCGGTCGTTCACGGCGACGGGGAAGGTGGGCGTGGCGTTGTTGCAGGCGGTGGCGAGCAAGAAGAGCAGGGCGACGGAGCGTTCCATGCGGGGCCTCGGGGGCAGTCGCCGCGAAGTGGGCGACCAGTCAGGGAGTTAGCGGGGCTCGGAGCCCTCGGCGTGAAGGGCGGAGAGGGTCTGGGTGGCGACGCGCGTGCGGTCGCCCTCGGGGTGGACCTCGGCGATCTGAATCGCGTCGCGACCGATGGCCAGCACGACGGCGTGCGCGTCGGGGAGCATGGTGCCTGGCTCCACGACGACCTCGGTGCCGTCCGACAAGCCGACGATGGCGCGCGGGGGCTGCGCTGAGGCGGTGGTAGACAGCAAGCGCAGGCCCCAGCTGCCGGCGAAGGCGGGCTGGCCTGCTTGCCACGGCGCGGATCCTGCGGGTGCAGCTGCCACCGGAGCGGGGCTCGGCGCTGGGGCGGGCGTGGCGACGACGACAGGCGTTGGCGCGCTGGCGGGCGCGGGGGCGCTGCCGGGCTTCACGCCCAAGCCTGCGTACAAGGCGCTGAGATCGGAGGGATCGACGGGCTTTGCGTCGGTCTCGTCGCGCTCGTCGCCGAAGACGTCGTCGCCGGGGAGCACGACGTTCGCGGGCGTAGCGGAGGCGGTGCTAGTCGCAGGAGCGGCAGCCGGCGCTTCGACGACCGGGCGAAGCGGGGCGCCGGAGGGCTCCATGGGCTCGCACGCGGCGAGCAGCAGGGCGGCAAAGCCGAGTCGGTGCATGGGGTCTCCTTGGCACACACCCTACCGCGATCCCGCGCTCGGCGCCTCCTCCACCCGCTGCTGTGCGCGCCACGCCGCCTGCACAGTGGGGTTCTCAGGCGTGAGCACCGCGAGCCGCGCGATCACGAGGTGCCGCGCGGCGACGTCGTCGTGAGCGAGCGCGAGCGCGAGGGCGAGCTCGGCCGCGCGCTGCTGAGCGGCTCCTTGCAGCGTCTCGGTCAGGCGCACAGCGCAGTCGCGATCGTTCGCGTAGACGCCGCCGAAGGCCGCGCGATCCCAGAGGCGCCCGACGTCCAGGCAGGTGCGCAGCGCGTCCGGCGCGGGGGGCGCGGGGCGCGGGGCCGGGATCGCAGCGTGGGCGGCGGTCGCGAGGCCGGTCCACCGCGCCACGAGGGCCTCCCAGCCGACGCTCCAGGGCTGTCCGCTGAGGAGCTCCGCCGAGCGCGTCAGCGCGGCCGTCGCGAGCGAAGGCGCAGGCGTCATCAGCGTCTCAGCGGCGTCGAGGGTGCGCTCGGGCTCGTGGGTTGCGGCGAGGAGCGCGGTCGTTCGCGGCTCAATGGCCGGGGTGGCGCCCTCGCGCCAGAGCTGATCGCGCCACCCGATCCACGCGAGCGCGCGCCCCTTGGGCGTGCGGAGGTCCTCCGGCGGCAGGCAGGCGCGGGCCCGCTCGCTGAGGGGGCCGTGCTTGACGGCGCCGGCGAGCGAGCTGGCCTCCGGGCAGTCGTTGGGGTCGTGCGCGAGCGCGAGCAGGGCGAAGAGGGCGAGCCACATGGCCGCAACCTACCCCATCAGCCCGCGCGCGGGGTGCGCCGATCGGCGTGCAGGCCGCCGAGCAGGCTCGCGATGAGCGCGTCTTGCCGTGCCTCTTCTTCGGCATAGTCGCGCAAGCGCTTTCGGGCGCGGCGTCGGCCGACGATCAAGCTGCCGGTGGCGATCAGCCCGAGCGAGAACCACCACACGTCGGGGTCACCGGCGGCGAGCAGCCAGCGGGGCACGCCGGTGTCGAGGCTCGCGAGCCAGGCGCGCTCTAGGTCGGGCAGCGACTCCCCGGTAGCGCGTGGCAGCGCGACGGCGATGCGCCCGTCGCGCGCGAGCTCGCGGACCATGCGCGGCAGCACCTCGGTGCCGTGGCGCACCTGCAAGAAGCGGATCAGGTCGGCCGACTGCGCATAAGCGAGGCGCGCGCTCGCGGCGTCCGCCGGGAAGCCGGCGTCGAGCTCAGCCAGGCGGAACGGGCCGCGCAGCCAGGCTTGGCTCACCATGCGGCGCGTCTCGTCGGCGTCGGACTCGTTGGCGACGACCTGCGCGACGCCCTCTTGGAGCCAGCGCGGCGTGTGACCCGGCGCGAAGGCGCGACCGAGCAGGACGTGCACGAGCTCGTGGTCGAGGACCTGCTCGATCGGTCGCGTCGCGCCTGCGCGATCGGCGGGGCGGTGCAAGAAGATGCGTCCCTGCACGGGCCACGCTGTGCCGTCGGCGTACTCGGGCACCGCGTCGCCTTGGAGCGCGTCAAAGGCCCGCTTGGAGGGCGCGACGTAGATGTGCACCGTGCCGCCGATGGGCACGCGCAGCGTCGCGGCGAGCTCCTTCAGGCGCGTGTCCGTGTGCTCGGCGAGCGAGCGCAGCAGCGGCTCGTCGTAGCGCTCGCCGTGGACCTCGACCCAGGTGCCGCGGGCGACGGCCCAGTCCGTGGGCACGTCGAGGGGGCTGGCGAGCGCCATGCGCGCGTCGGGGAGCGTGAACTCTTGCGCGCTGCTGGGCCCGGCCGCGAGGAGCAGCCAGGCGCTGGCGACAAAGCCGAGCGCGGTACGAAGGAGAGGGCGGAGCGAGGACATATCCTCAGCATGGTTCCCACCTCGCCGATCGACAAGTGCGAAAGCGCAGCGGCCCTGTCGCGCGCTTCGGCCCCTTGACCTCGGCGAAGCGGGATGTACAGAGTGGGCACCCCGAGGTCGACGTGCCCCTCTCCCTTGAACTTCGTCTCGTCGAGCGGCGCTCCGATTCGTTGGTCGTCGCCGTCAGCTTGATCCCCAGCGGCTCTTCGCGGGTCGAGGGCGTGGCGCTCGAGCTCCACGGCCCCCGCGAGCAGGGGGTCGGCGCGCGCGTGCTGCTGCCCATCGCCGGCGCGCTGTTGGCCCCGATTCACACGCAAGCCGAGCTCAGCCTGCCCGACGACCCGCCGCCTGGGCTCACCGTCGTCGCCACCGCGTGGTGCGGCGACGAAGAGGTCGCCGCTTCCTGCCCCGCCGACCCGTGCATCGGCCTCGACACCCACCTGCGCGGCTGCCCGTGCGCTTTGCCACCGCGCGACGCCGCGATGCTCGACGTGCTCACCGACGCCGAGCGCGACCGGCTCGCGGAGCACTTCCCGTGGCTCAGCCTCCCGGTCGTCATCGACGGCGACCAGGAGTCGGGTGAAGCCGAGGACGCGGACGACGAGCTCGCCGACCTCTGCGATCAGCTCGGCTTGGACGACGAGAGCGCCGACTGGCTCAAGGAGCTGCTCGCAGAGGACCTGTGAGCGCTACTGCTCGCGGACGAGCACGTCGGTGCCGCTGTTGTTGTCGTTCTCCCAGTCGATGGACACTGTCTCGCCGTCGTAGCCGGCGACGGTCTGGCGCACGACGTACTCGGTGGACGGCACGATGTAGGTGAAGATGTAGCGCCCCAGCTCATCCCAGGTGGCGGGCTGCACGTCGAACTCCTCGCCGTCGGAGTCGACGACGCGCTTGAGCATCGGCTGGTCGTTGTTCATCACGAAGTCGTAGGCGGAGCCGCCGCCGTCGTACCAGCGGCCCACGAGGAAGCGGGCGTCCATCGCGTTCGCCGGGGGCTCGCTCAGCACCTCGTGTTGAACCATCCCCGACGCGCGACCGCTGGCGCGGGTGAGCATGTCAAAGCCCGACCCGTGCTTGTTGTCCCAGAAGACCGGCACGGACTCGCCGTCGTAGCCGACCACGGTCTGGTCGACGACGTAGCCGGTGGACGGCACGGTGTAGATGAAGTGGTACGCGCCCTTGCGGTCCCACCTCGGGGGCGCGACGATGAACTGCTCGCCGTCGGTGTCGGTGGCCTGGGTGAGCGTGGGCACGTCGTTGATGAGGGCGAAGGAGACCGCGACGCCGCCTTGATCGACCCAAGCACCCTCCAAGAAGCGCACGTCGTCCGCGTTGGCGGGCTGGGACATGGCCTTCGGGGCGCCGTGGTGGCAGGCGGTGAGCGACGCGGTGACGAGGAGCAGAGCGAAGAGGGGGGAGCGCATGAGGGACCTCGCGTTGGGTATAGAAGCGCTATCTGCCCGGCGGCCCTCGTCAATGGGCAGGCGAGAGACGAGCGGTGGTCGCTGAGGCCGCGCGTGCGTAGCTTCGGGTGCGCCGCCTCGCGCGGGCCTCGCTGGAGCTGCCATGATGTTCGACCCGCTGTACATGTTCGTGATGTTCGTCGGCTTTGCGCTGTCCGGCCTCGCCTCGCTCTGGGTGAAGTCGACGGTGAGCAAGTACAGCCAGGTGCCCACGCGCGAGGGCATGACCGGCGCGCAGGTGGCGCAGGCGATCCTCGACGCTGAGGGCATCCGCGACGTGCGCATCGAGCGCGTCGGCGGCTTCTTGAGCGACCACTACGACCCGAGCTCGCGCACCCTGCGCTTGAGCCCGGACATCTACGGCGGGCGAAGCGTCGCCTCCGCGGGCATCGCCGCGCACGAGGTGGGTCACGCGCTCCAGCACGCGCGCGGCATGGTGCTCATGCAGGTGCGCCAGGCGCTCGTGCCGGTCGCCAACATCGGCACGCAGCTCGGCATTTGGATCACCGTCGCCGGCATCTTCATGGGCATCACCGGGCTGTCGGCGGTGGGCGTCGCGCTCTTCGGCGGCTTCGTCGCCTTCACCCTGGTCACGCTGCCGATCGAGCTCGACGCGTCTTGGCGCGCGGGCCGCACCCTCGACAAGCACAAGCTGCTCACGGCCTCGGAGCTCTCGGGGGTGCGCGCTGTGCTCACGGCGGCGGCGGCGACCTACCTCGCGGCCACGGTCACGGCGATCTTGCAGCTGCTCTACTGGGCCTCGCGGGCGGGGCTCCTCGGCGGCCGCCGGGACGACTGACGCTGTGTGCGATATCGCGCATGCAGCCCGTTTGGACCGGGGCTCTTCAACCATATTTCATAGGTAGAATCAGCAGCTTCGACGCTGCTGTCATGAATTGCGTCGAGGATAGTGGATTTACGGACACGAATATCCAGAATTGGCCCGCCGCTTGCAATCCGATGCTCCTGAACCCATGGGTCCCCACCCGCTTCAAGGAGTCTCAGATGTCTGTCCGGCCAATGCTCTCTCTCTCACTCTTCGGCATCCTGACGGCCTGCCAGGGCCCCGTCGGTCCCGCTGGTCTGGACGGCGTGAACGGCGCCGACGGTGTGGATGGCGCCGATGGTGTGAACGGCGCGGACGGTGTGGATGGCGCCGACGGTGTGAACGGCGCGGACGGCGCTGATGGCGCTGATGGCGCTGCCGGTGAGAGCGGCGCCTCGTGCTGGGACCTCGACGGCAACGGCGCCAAGGACCTCAACACCGAGGACACGAACGGCGACGGCTCGGTCGACGTCTTCGACTGCCGCTTCAGCGACCCATCCGCCCCGCTGACCCTCACTGACGCCCAGGTCGCGGCCATCGAGGCCAAGGCGGGCGTGTCCGAGTGCGCGCCGTGCCACAAGGTCAACAACCCCAACCAGTGGCAGGACTTCGTGTACTCGCGCATGGCGGCCTTCGGCGACGTCACCTGCGTGAGCTGCCACGAGGCGAGCCCCACCATCACCGTCGGCCAAGAGGGGCACCGCTTGCTCCCCTCCCCCGAGACCTGCGCCACCTGCCACCCGGCTGAGTACGAAGGGCACCGGGCGAACCGTCACTCCATCGCGTCCATTCGCAACTACGAGTGCGGTCGCTTCGACGACTTCCCGCGCATGTTCGACAACGGCTCGGGCTACCACTTCACCGATCAGGACGTGCAGCAGCTCCAAGACCTCATGGACTCGGGCCATATGGGCGCGGGCGCCAACGAGAACCCCACCGCCGTCGCGATGTGCATGCAGTGCCACAACGTCGAAGCGCGCTGCGACTCGTGCCACACCCGCCACAAGTTCTCCCCCGAGGAGGCTCGTGAGCCGGCCGCTTGCGGCACCTGCCACATGGGCCCCGATCATCCCCAGATCGAGATGTACGAGACCAGCAAGCACGGCGTGCTTCACAGCATCGAGGGCGACACCTACCGCGTGCCGGTCTGCGTCGACTGCCACATGCCCTACAACGGCAAGATCTTCCCGAAGAAGGTGGACGGTGCGGGCAAGCCCTACGTCTCCCACGACCTCTCCGAGACCATCGCCTACGGCCCGGTCGGTGGTGGCACGGTGCGCCAGGGCTTCGTCTCCACCAACGGTCGCGTGAAGTTCACCTCCAAGGAAGCGGCCGGCGTCGCGGCCTACGACACCCTCTGGCTCTCGTGGGCCGATGGCAAGGTCTACACCGACGCCAACGGCACGACCGTCGCGTACCCGGACATCTACACGATGTCGATTCAGGACGTGAACGCGAACAACAAGCAGGACTACCAGGTCGCGCAGGTGAACGACACCCCGACGGACATGGTGGCCGCCCGCGCGCTCATGCTCTCCGTCTGCACGACGTGCCACGCCCAGAACTTCGCGGATGAGAAGCTCCTCGTCGCCGACCTCATCCACGAGAACGCCAAGTCCGTCCAGCTCGAGGCCTTCGACCTAGTGCAGGCGCTCGCGGCGGCGGACGTCGGGCCGTACGGCGTGGGCGCGCGCCCGGTCAACCCCGAGTCGGGCACCAACGACTGGGAGGCGAACATGCTCATCCGCAACCTCACCGAGCTGGAGCGCGAGTACTTCCACGTCATGAAGTACGACCAGGTGAAGACCTGGAAGGGGGCGTACCACTTCAACCCCGACTACACGCACTGGTACGGCTGGACCGAGCTCAACCTCAAGCTCGGCGCGATGGGCGACATCGCGACGCAGCAGGTCATGCTCGACCTCTGGGTGCGCGGGAGGGCCTACCCAGGCCTCACGGGCGACATCTTCGATGATGGCCTCTACCCAGGCGTGTTCTACAACACGGGCCTGATGACCAACTACTTCGACAAGTTCCCGGGCGCAGGCGACAGCGACCTCGACTGGTTCGACGCGGACGGCCTCATCGGCGGTGACGGCACGCCCGACAACACGCAGCCCATCGACATCGACGGGGACGGCGTCATCGACCTGGACGTCGTCAACGGCTCGGGGGCTTCGCTCCCAGCGGGCACGTACTACGCACCGGCCACCGGGCGGACCGTCACGCTGCACTAGCGGTTACATCCGCTGCCTTCGGGTGGCGTGCCGGGTGCGGTGAGCGGTAAGCAGGGAGATACGGAGGTCCCATGATCCGCTCGCTGCTCCTCGTCGCCCTCGTCGGTGGCTGCACCTCCGCGCCGGAGGTGCCCACCGGCCTGCAGATCCGCGATGACGCGAATGTGCTGCTCGATCTCCCGCTCGCCGCCTGGCAGATCGGGGTCGTGCCCTCCCGCGATGACGCGCTCAGCTACGACCCGGCCTACGTGGACAACATCTCGGTCGGCTGGCTCAGCCCCATCGGCGCCGAGGCGCTGGACGGCGGCTTTCGCCTGCTCTACCCGCAGGACATCAGCGCCACCGTGCTCGTGCAAGGTCAGGACAGCAGCGACCAGACGGTGACGTGGACGCCCGACGATCCGGCGGCGCCTGTCGCGTTCTTCCGCTTGAACGCCCAAGTCAACGCGACGGAGGGCTTCTACGGCTTGGGCGAGGTCTTTGACACCCCCAACCACCGGGGCAAGGTGCGCGACCTCCAGCTCGAGGTCGACGCCACCACCGAGAGCTTCAACAACGAGGCCCACGTCCCGGTGCCGCTGCTCATCGGCACGACAGGCTGGGGCTTGTTCGTCCAGGATGACCACCCGACGCGCTTCGAGGTGGCCACGGTCGCCGACGACCTGGTGCGGGTCACGGTCGGGTCAGGCATGGACGGGGCCGATGGGCTGAAGCTCCACCTCTACCAAGACCCGCGGCCGTTGAGCATCACGCACCTCTACTACCAGACCACGGGTGACGCGCTGCTCCCGGCGCCGTGGGCGCTCGGACCCTGGGTTTGGCGCGACGAGAACGACGACCAGGCGCAGGTGCTCTCCGACCTCAACGCGATCCGCGAGCTCGACCTGCCCACCAGCGGCTACTGGATCGACCGCCCCTACGCGAGCGGCGTGAACACCTTCGACTTCAACCCCACTCAGTTCCCCGACCCGCAGGCGATGATCGACGAGGCCCACGCGCTCGGCTTCCGCATGGCGCTCTGGCACACGCCCTACGCCGATCCGATCGACGCGCAAGCGGTCTACGACCAAGGCGCGGCGGGCGGCTTCTTCCCGCCGGAGCACCCGCCGGTCTTCAACAACTGGAGCGAGCCCGTCGACCTCACCAACCCCGACGCCT
>Ga0100377_1000024_pt1 | contig 112015 bp, 94 predicted proteins | sample CryGeymeta201501_FD_83664 | JGI IMG/M metagenome (GOLD analysis project Ga0100377, IMG submission 83664) | Groundwater microbial communities from Crystal Geyser aquifers in Utah, USA - Crystal Geyser metaG 2015-01 | ecosystem: Environmental > Aquatic > Deep subsurface > Groundwater | place... | reverse complement strand
TATCTTCTGCCCCGAATGCCGATCAAACCGCCAGACGCCTGCTCGAAACTTGGTTACCCGTCCGGCGAGCGGCGTACTTTTGGCGTCCGAGGCCCCTCATCGAGGTTCCGATCGACCTCTTGAAGACGAGCTCTTGGTTGTTGACGCAGGTGGGCGGCGTCCAGCCGTCGTCCGAGCCGTCGGCGAAGTCGGCGGGCACGCCGCTGAGGTCGGACCAAGCGACGCTCGCGGCGCCGCTGGAGTCGATGACGGTGTTGCCGTTGATGCGGATCTCTGAGGCGTTGACGACGCCACCGTCGAGGTTGGTGGCGGTGTCAGCGCGCAGGGCCCAGGGCACGCTGTGGAGCTGGGTGCGGGCGAGCTGCGGCGCGCCGTCGACCGCGAGGCCGAGGTACACGTCATCCGAGGCGAAGTCGGCCGCGTCGAGGGGAGACGAGGAGCCGAGGACGACGGCGTAGTAGCCGTTGTCAAACTGGACGGTGTGGGGCTCGCTCCAGAGGGTGGCGCCGCCAGCGGGCGCGTCGTGGAGCGAGAAGGCGATCGTGTGCGCGCCGGTGAGCGGGTCGCCCGCGACGTCAAAGAGCCGCCCCTGATGGGAGAAGGTGAGCGGCGCCGCCACGGCGATGGAGGAGGTTGAAAGCAGCGCGAGGGCGGCGAGAGAGGGCGAGAGGAACGAGCGCATTGGGTTCTCCGGATACAGACTTCGATAGTGAGGAGAATACGCCGAAAGTGCAGCGAACGGCAACGGCGGAGACGGCCTGCGTATTAATCGCGCTTCCGCCCGGCGCCACTTCGCCGCTGGTGTGAAGGCGCCCGATTACGTCGGCCGCTTGTCGTCGGGGGGGACCAGCGCAGCGACCTTCTGCATGAGCTGTACGGTCCCTCGCTTTGCTCGGGACTTCGGAGTGGGGGGGGCGCCCTCCAGCCGCAGCACTCAGAGCGGCTGCTGAGACACCACCCTCAGCTGCTCGGTCGGCCCTGCCGCTACCGGCGTGAACATGAGCTCGTGCTGTGGGCCCACCGGGGTGGCGTCCTGCCCATCCAGGACCGATGTCGCCCACCAGGTGAGGTCCTGGCCGTTGACGAGCAGGTACATCACGGTCTCGCAGGCCGACGCGACGCAGCGGTCGAGTTGGAACAGACGCTGACCGGCGTTGAGTGGGCTTACCTGGGCCCTCACCCCCTCGACAAAGGGCACGTGGGCATAGTCGACGACACCGTTGAAGGGCCCAGCCATCACGCCCGTGATCACGAAGCCCTGGGCAGGAAACGCGTCGTTGGACCAGTCCCAGTGGTCCGTGGTCCCGTCGAATTGCCCGACGCCCACTGGTTGGCCCGTGGTCAGGTCAACGATCTCTCCGCCCCACACCCCCCAGGTTGAGTCGAACTCGGCGCTTGCCGCGAGGTGGTGCTCATCAGGCCGTCGACGCTCAGGTCGAGGTGCTCGCCGAGCCGCTGCCGCAGGCCGCCGCTGACGCGCACGGGGTCGAGCAGGCCCATGGCGAGGCCGGCGCCGACGGCGGTGGAGGGGCCGAGCGGACGTGCGCCCAAGACCGAGCCGCGAACGCAAGTTAAGACGAACGACGCCTGCACGGAGCGCTCTCCCTTGTCGTAGAGCAGGCGCCGCTCGTACACGGCGGCGACGTCGGGTAGCGTCTCGTGGAGGTAGAGCGCGTTGGGCTCGCTGAAGACGGTGTTCGGTGTGATGACCTGAACCCTGGACCGCACGGACCAGCAGCGCTCGCCGTGCTTGAGCGCGATCGAGGCGCCAAAGGGCCCGCCCGACAGGCTCATGCGCGACTCCGAGGGCACGACGGTGGCGGTGAGGCGGGCGTCGACCAAGGCGCCCCAGTCGGTGTCGCCGAGCACGTCGATGTGGGACAGCGCGAAGGCGGGCGTTGTGCGCGGCGACGAGGTCCTCCGGGCTGCGAAAGCGCCAGTCGATCAAGTTGGACTCCAAAGCGTCGCCTCCACCGAGGCGCGCGGTAGGTGTCGCCGGTGAGCGGCGGCTGCACGAGCACGTTCGGCGCGTTGGGCGTGACGTCCGCGGACCAGATGATGTAGAGCTCGGCCTCGCCCTGAAAGACGTCCAGCAGCTCCGGCTCGCCGCCTACGGTGAAGGCGATGTGCGCGGGGTTGTCCGCGAGCGTGCTCCGATAGTGAAGCTGCCAGCTCGACGGCGCGCAGGCCGTCCACTTGGTAGGTGTCCGTCGATGAGCGCCAGAGCGGGCGTGAGCGCCACGGTCAGCAGGTCCTCGGCGAGCTCGAGGCCGAAGTTCAGCGTCTCGCCGCTGGTCTCGTCCACCAAGGAGAGGGCCTCGTGCAACACGGGCACTCCGGCAACGGCGAGGACAGGGAGCGGGTAGCGCATTCGAACTCCTATTGTGCGGAGTCAATAGAAATCGCCGTGCCAACCGCAAGAGTCGCTCTATCAGCTGATCAGAGCGATTGAGCTCCGAAGATGGCGCGTGAGACGCGACACCGCCGTCGCGCTGCTTCCAGCGGCCTGCTCGCTGGTGACCGCTCTTCCGCAGCCCGTTCGCCGAGGGCTACATGAACTGGAACAGCGTCACGACCTGCTGCAACGCGAGCTCCATAGCTCCCGTGCTCTGCCCAACCTGGCTGTCGGCCTCTTTGGCGTCGGGCACCTTGACCGGGTACTTCGCGAGCTCCATGGAGATCACGTCGTAGAGCACAGCGCCGAGGGCACCCAGGGGTTCGACCTCGGTGTTCGCTTTGGAGGCGGTCAGGGCCTTGGAGGTGATGACCAGATCGCCGAGATCGTGGGCGATCTCCTCGACGGTCATGGTGGCCAGGGCAGCGGCGGTAGGCGCGCTGAGCTGCTGGCCGAGGTCGGCCATGAGCGCCATCGTCTGGTCCTCGATCGTCTGCTGGCCCGACATGACCTGGGCTAGGAGCGCGGGAGAGGTCCGGAGCTTCTCCAGCAAGATGCTCACTTCATCGACTGCGGCTGTGCGCTCAAGGGCGGAGAAGGTCCGGGGCGCTTGGTTCGCTTCGCCGGCGAGCTCCAGCGCGCTCTGGGGCCCATCCTGCTGAGCGGCCTTCTGCTGAGCGGCGCCGATGTGCGCCTTCAGGCCGTCGTTGCCGTGCGTGTCGAACACGTTGGACCGCTTGGCCTTGCTCGAACTCGCGACGGACTCTGCCTCGACCTTGCTCTCTTTGGTCTCACGTTTGCTCATGGCCCATTCCTCCTAGGCAATGAGCCTAGCCGTGAAACGCCAGCGGCGCTAGTAGCCCCCGCATCGCCGGCGCCTCCGCGCGCCGCTGTCGCTCAGCTCACCAGCTGTAGAAGCCCTGGCCGCTCTTCTTGCCGAGCTTGCCGTCGGCGACCATCTGGCGCAGGACCTGCGGGGGCTCGAAGGCGGCGCCGAGCTCGCTGTGGAGGTGCTCCGCGATGGCGAGGCGCACGTCCAAGCCGACGAGGTCGGTGAGCTTGAGCGGCCCCATCGGGTGGCGGTAGCCGAGCTCCATGGCGCGGTCGATGTCCTGAGCGCTGGCGACGCCTTGCTCGAACATGCGCATGGCCTCCAAGCCGATGACCAGGCCGAGGCGGCTGGTGGCGAAGCCGGGGGCGTCGCGCACGACGATCATCTCGCGGCCCATGTCCGCGCCGACCTGCTGCGCGAGCGCGAGGGTGGCGTCGGAGGTTCGCTCGCCGCGCACGATCTCCAGGAGCGGCATGAGGTGCACCGGGTTGAAGAAGTGCATGCCGATGACCATGGATGGGTCGACGGCGGCGGTGGCGATCTGCGAGATGCTCAAGCTGCTGGTGTTCGAGGCGAAGACCGCGGCGGGGTTGGCCTGCGTCACGCGCTTGGCGAGCTGCTGCTTCATGGCCATGCGCTCGGGAACGGCCTCGATCACCAGCTCGGCGCCCGTCACCACCTCGTCGATGTCCATGAGCGGATCGATGCGGTTGAGGATCTCCGCGCGCTCGTCGATCGTGAGCTTTCCCTTCTCGACGGCCTTGGTCAGGTTGGTGTAGATGCGGCCGAGGCCCTCGTCGACGAGGCCCTGCATGAGGTCGTACAAGCGCACCTCGTAGCCGGCGGTGGCGGCGACCTGTGTGATGCCGGCGCCCATGGTGCCCGCCCCGAGGACGGCGATGGTCTTGGACATGGTGGTCTTCTCCGAAAAAAAGAGGCGGGACCGAGCCCGCCTCATGAAGTGCTAGCGACCTAGCTTAGAGCGACGAGAGCTGCTTGCGCAGGTTCTTGCGCTGCTCGGCGAGGTTGGCCTTGCCAGCGAGGTCGATGGCCTCGTCCAGGAGCGTGCGCGCGTTGTTCACGTCGCCGCGCTTCTTGGAGAGGGAGGCGAGCTCGCCCATGGCGGACACGACCTTGGTCCAGTCCTGCGCCTGCTTGGCGGGGGTGAGGCTCTTCTCCAGGGAGACCTTGGCGTCGTTGGCTTCGCCGAGCTTCAGGTGCGCCATGCCCTTGTAGTAGTGCAGCTCCTTGACCACCGGGTGGTTGCCGATGGTCGCGATGCGGGCCTCGGACTGGCGGAAGAAGGTGAGCGCCTCGGCGGGCTTGTTCAGCGCGTAGTTGAAGAAGCCGAGGTTGTAGAGGTCGATGGGCAGGACCTGCTCGAACTGGAGCGACTGGCTGAGCTGCAGCGTGCGGGCTGCGAGCTGGAGGGCCGCTTCGTAGTTGCGGGTAGCGCCTTCGGCCTGGGCGAGGAGCTCGGTGGCGCCGCGCTCGCGCATGGGGTTGCGGAGCTGCTGCGCGATCTGCACCACGCGGCGGAGCACGTCGCGAGCCTGCTCGACCTGACGGCCGGCGAGGAGCGCTTCGCCGTAGGCGAGGCCAGCGTCCAAGGCGAGGGCGCCCATGCCGCTCTGGCCAGCGACCTCGTTGGCGCGGCGGAAGTGCTCGGCGGCCTCTTCCAGCTTGTTGCTGCGGCGAGCGATGCTGCCGCGGAGCTGCTCGGTCTGCGCGAGCACGCCCGGAGCGACGCCGGTCTTGCCGTCCTCGGTCTTGACCGTGGAGAGCTGGAGCGCGCGGTTGATGTGCTCGATCGCGGCGTTCGGGTTGCCGTCCTGCACCTCGATGCCGGCGAGGTGGACCTCGAGCTCGGCGACGCGGGCGGTGGCGCCGTTGGCTTGGTAGAGCTGGGCGGCGTCGCGAGCGCGGTCACGGGCGCGGTACAGATCCTGGCGGCGGACATCGAGGCGCGAGCCCGCGAAGAGCAGCCAAGCGGTGAGGTCCTTGTCCTCGGACTGGGTGGCCCAGGTGGTGGCGTCCGCGAGGACCTGATCGGCGGCCTGGAGCGGGCCGTTGCCCACGAGGCGATCGATGAGGTTGAGGTAGATGGTGCGGCGCATCTCGGCGGGCCACTTGACCTCGTCGAAGTAGCGGCCGAGGTCGTAGCAGAGACCCCAGATGTCGGGCGAGTCGTTGGAGATCGCCACGGCGCCCATGAGGCCAGCGCGGTTGCCAGCGCCGTGCTCGGCGTAGACGCGGGCGGTCTTCACGATGAAGCCGTAGCCGCGGGGCACCAAGAAGCGCTCCATGAACGAGCCGACGCGGCGCGCGAGGTCGTGGCCCTCGTCCGAGTCGTTCTGCTCGAGGACGCCTTCGCGCCAAGTGCCGCGCTTGAACTTGTAGATCCAGGTGCCGAGGTCCTGCGCGAACTGCACCTCTTCGAAGAGGTCGTCCATGGCGTCGAGGAGGTCGTCGACCGAGTCGCGCTCGAAGCCGCCCATGTCGGCGACGAGGCCGCTCGGGAAGGCCTGGCCGAGCAGCGCGGCGAGGAAGACCACGCGAGCGACGTCGTCCTTGGTGGCGTGCTTGCGCTCGGCGTCGGCGGGGGGCGCCTCGGGCACCTCCAGCTCGGAGTCGTCCAACGCGAGCGGAACCAGGCTGCTCATGGTGACGGCGGAGAGGTCGCCGTCGAGGGTGCCCTGCCCGGCGAGGATGTCGGAGAGCTCGGCGATGAAGCCGGGACGGCCGCCAGCGATCTCCGCGAGGCGGGCCGCGTTGCCCGTGCCGAGGCCCTTGGACGCGAGGTAGCGCTCGGTCTCCGAGGCGCCCCAGGGGGCGATGGGGAGCTTGACGTGCTTGGCTTCTTCACGGGTGAAGTAGCTGCTGAGCGGCGCGGGGCGCAGCGCGTTGCCGATGTCGGTGTCGGGCTCGTCGTGGACGAGGACCATGAGGTTGGCCTTGGTCTCGACCGCTTCGGCCATCAGGCCTTCCAGGAACTGCGCGAGCGCGACGCTGTAGACCACGCCAGCGTTCTGCAGGTCGATGACGACGGGCAGCTTGCGGGCGACCGCGTTCACGACCTCGACGAGGCCGATGAGCGGGTTGTCCTGCGGGAGCTTGAGCTGGATGGAGCCCTTCTCAGCGTCGGGCTTCGCTTCCTTCATGGAGGCGATGAAGCCCTGGTACCAGCCCTGAACGCGCTTGGGCTGCGAGGGCAGCTGCGCGTTGAGGATCATCTCAATCTTGCCGCGGCGGAGCACGTCCGACGTGAGGGCGGAGATGAGCGATCCGTACATGCGGATGAGCCAGCCGAGGCCGTTCTCTTGGTCGAGGCAGACGACGCGCCAGATGACGGCGTCATCGGTGCTGCCCTGCACGCCGGCGAGGAACTGGCCCGCCAAGGCGCGACGGCCACCACCGAAGGTGGACTGGAGGCGCACCAGCTGAGGCGCCCCGTTCTTTGCCTGTTCCCAGAGTCCGTTTAGGGCTGCGACGTCCTCGTCGCGGGCCACGAAGAGATCTTCTGCCACTGTCGGCTCCCGTGCCATGAGGGTTTTCGGTCGTACGTGACCGGCCGAGCGACGTAACACGCTCTTGGTGGAGCGGGAGGTGCCGTGTGTCATCCTCCGTCGAAGGCGCGGGACTGTCGCGTGGGAGCGGCTTTAGGGTATCCTGCACGCTCGGCACCAGCGCGCGGATGCGGGAGGTGGAATGAGCTCGACCGGGGCAGAGGGCATCGAGCGGCTGCGTGCGGCGGTGTCCTCGGTGATTCACGGCAAAGAAGCCGTCATCGAGCTCACGCTCGTCGCCGTGCTCGCGGGCGGGCACCTGCTCCTGCAAGACGTGCCGGGCGTGGGCAAGACCACGCTCGCGGCGGGCCTCGCGCGCGCGCTCGGCGGCAGCTTCGCGCGGGTGCAGTTCACCGCGGATCTGCTCCCCAGTGACGTCACGGGCGGTGCGGTCTACGACTCGTCCAAGGCGACCTTCTCCTTCCGACCCGGCCCGATCTTCGCGAACGTCGTGCTCGCCGACGAGATCAACCGCACCTCGCCCAAGACGCAGTCGGCGCTGTTCGAGGCCATGGAGGAGGGCGCGGTCACGGTCGACGGCGAGACGCGCCCCTTACCCCACCCCTTCTTGGTGGTCGCGACGCAGAACCCCTACGACTTTCACGGCACCTTCCCGCTGCCCGACAGCCAGCTCGATCGCTTCCTCATGCGCGTGGCGGTGGGCTACCCAGACCGCGAGGCGGAGCGCGAGGTCGTGCGCAGCGGCGCCCGGCGCATGGTCCCGGAGGCCGTCATGACCCTGGAGCAGGTGCTCGCGATCCGCGAGCAGGTTCGCCAGGTGCGCGTCGCTGAGGCCGTCGAGGACTACCTCTTGGACCTGGTGCGCGCGACGCGCGAGGACGCGCGCCTGCTTCGAGGCGTCTCCCCTCGCGGGGCGCAGGCGCTCTACCGCGCGGTGCAGGCCCTCGCGACGGTTCGCGGGCGCACCTTCGCGATCCCCGAGGACGTGCGCACGCTCGCGATCCCGGTGCTCGCCCACCGCGTGCTGCCGCGCTCCCACGGCGGGCCCACCGGCTCGGGTGGCGCGGACGCGCTTCGACAGCTCCTCGACGAGCTGGTGGCGCCCGGGTGAGCAGAGCGCGGCTCACGGCCGAGGGCTGGGGGGCGCTGGCGCTCACGTTCGGCGTGGGGCTCGTAGCGCTCCGCCTCGCTGAGCCGCTCGCCATCGTGCTCTTTGCGTGTTTGGTCGCCGCGTGGCTCCAAGGGCTGTGGGTCGGCTGGCGAAACCTGCGCGGCGTGTCGGTCACCCGGCAGCTCCCGACGGAGCTGTTCGTGAACGCCGAGGCGCGCGGCGCGCTGCGCCTGCAGGCGACGGGGGGCCGAGGTCGCGCGGTGCGGGTCGAGGAGCTCGGGCTCGCGGACGCCGGGGGCGAGGCCGACGACGCGGGCGGGGCCGAGGGGCGCCTGGTGCCCGTCGGCTGGACCTTCCCCGCGCGCGGTCGCGTCAGCCTCGGCGACGTCGTCCTGAGCTCGGTCTGGCCCTTCGGGTGGGTCGTGTTCTCCCGCCGCGTCGAGCTCCCGGCGGTCCTCGTGGTCTACCCGCGCCCCGCGGGCGGTGAGCTCACCCATGAGCTCGGGGTGGGCGAGGGCGAAGAGGGCGCGACGCGGGCCCTCGGGGCCTTCGGCGACTTCGCGGGGCTTCGAGCGTATCAAGCGGGTGATCCGGTGCGCGCGATCCACTGGCCGACGACCGCGCGGGTCGGGCAGCTGGTGGTGGCGCAGCGCGAGGGCGAGGGCGAGCCGGTGGTCTGGGTGCAGGTCGTCGATCGGCGCGGGCTCGCGTGGGAGCGCGAGCTCAGCCTCGCCGCCGGGCATGTGCTGCGGGCGGGGCGGATCGGCGCGCGTGTCGGCTTGGAGATGGCTGGCGAGCGCTACCCGCCGCAAGCGGGCCTCGCGTGGCGTCGTGAGCTGCTCGAGCTGCTCGCGCTCGCGCCGGAGCGGCCGTGATGAACGCTCAAGCGCTCGCGCGGCTGCTCTGCCTCGCCGCCGGCGTTGGCAGCGTCGTCATCGCTTGGCCCGCGCTCGGCTGGGCGGGCGTCTTCCTGGGCGTCCTGCTCGCGCTCCCGGAGCGCTGGCTTGGGCGGACGCGCGGCTTGCCGTGGTCCTTGTTGACCACGGTCGTCATCGTCGCGGCGACGGCGATGGCGTGGGTGGGCGGCGCTGAGCTCGCTGCGGCGTCCGTGCTGCTCTACCTCATGATGCACTGGCGCTGTGTCGCCGAGACCGAGCACGAGCAGCGGTTTGCGCTGGCGCTCGCGTTGTTGATGCTGACGCTCGCCGTAGCGCGCGCGCCGGGACATGGTCTCGCCCTGCTGGTGTGGGGCTTCGCGGTGCTCTTGCCGGTGGCGCTTGGCGCCGGTGGCGGCTGGCGGCGGTGGGGCGCACACGTCGTGCTGTTGGTCGCGCTGAGCCTGCCGCTCGTGCTCGCCGTCGGCGATGTCGGCGCCAAGATCGGCCCGCCGCGGGTGTTCTCGGCGACCGCGACGGGCCTGGACGTCGAAGGTGCGCGCTTCGGCGACGTCGCCGCGCTGCTGCAGCGCCGCGGCGAGGTCCTGCGCGCGCGCTTCTCCCCCGAGCCGACCGCGCCGATCTACCTGCGTGGCGTGACCTTCGACGCGTGGGACGGCGAGGGGTGGTCCCGCGACCCGAGCCCGGGCACCCTGCCAGCGGGCATGGGCGGCGGAGATGGCGCGCTTATTCACGCCGAGATCGAGCTCTTTGAGCCGCTGGACGGCGTGCTGTTCACCGCCGGAGCGATTCAGGAGGCTGGGTGGGAGGGAGGTCCGCTCTACGTCGACCCCGACGGCGATCTGCTGCTCCCCGGCGCGCAGCACCTCGCCTACCAGTTCTCGGCCCGCGCCCCCTTGGGCGCTGGCGGTGAGGTGCTGCCCGACCTCGGCCCCGACCCTCGCTGGACCGTGCTCGCCCCCGACCGCGATCCCCGCTTGGGGGAGCTCGCACGGGAGCTCGTCGACGAGGCGGAGGACCAAGAAGCACAGGTCGAACGCCTTGTCGCTGGGATTCAATCGCTCGCACGCTACACGCGGACCCCCGGTCACGCCGCCGGCGCGCCGCTGCCGTGGTTCTTGTTCAACGCGAAGGAGGGGCACTGCGAGTACTTCGCGACCGCGCTGGTGCTGCTCGCGCGCGAGCTGGACATCCCAGCGCGCTACGTCGTCGGCTACGTGGGCGGTGAGCGCCATGAAGACGGCGGCTACTGGGTCTTTCGCGAGGCGCACGCGCACGCTTGGGCTGAGATCTACCTCCCAAATCACGGCTGGCGCGTCGTGGATGCGACCCCGCAGGCCTCGCTCGCGCCGACCCACGTCTCGGCGGTCGGCGTCGAGCTCGACGCGCTCACGGTGGGGACGCAAGCGCCCCACCGCGCTGGAAGCGGCCTCCTTGCTGCGATGGCGGGCGCGTCGTTGCTCGCCATCGCGGTGGGGTGGCGCGCCGCAAGGGCGCGGGCACCGCGCTCTGTTGCGGCCGCGCACGCTCGCGCGCGCCGCGCGCTGGTGCGCTTGGGCTGGCAGGTGCCGTCGTCGCTTCCTCCGGTCGAAGCTGCGGAGTGGGTGCGGGCGCGCGCTGCGGGTGAAGCGAGCGACGCCCTCGTCGAGCTCGCATGGCTGCATTACCGCGTTCGATACGGCGAAGAGGAGGATGCGCCGCTCACGGCGCGCGCGCGAGAGTGTGCGCGCGCCGTGAGCGAGCTGGGTCCGCCGCCCTTCTAGGTCGCGGGCGGGTGGACGCCTTCGTTCACGGCGTTCGCCGCGGCGGCGAGCAGGTCGTCCACATCGAAGGGCTTGTGCAGCACCTGCGTCGGGCCGAGCTCCGGCAGGCGGTCGAGGTCGCCGTCGCGGTCGTGGCCGGTGGCGAAGAGGATCGGGAGGTCCGGGCGCTGAACACGCGCTCGAAGCGCGGCTTCGACACCGCCTAAGCGCGGCATCACGACGTCGAACACGACCAGCTCGATCTCGGGGTGGTTGGCCAGCACATCCAGGGCGTCGAGGCCGTCGGCGGCGGTGAGGACGCGGTACTTGGCGAGCCGGAAGATGCGCTCCATGCCGCGGCGTACGAAGGGTTCGTCATCGACGACGAGCACGGTGCGGTTGCCGCCATCGCTCGGCGTCTCGATGGGGCGAGGCGCCGTCGCCGCGGGCTTGAACGGGCGCGGGATCCGCGCCGGCAGGAAGAGGTGGACCTGGGTGCCTTCACCGAGGGTGGACTCGACCGCGGCGACGCCGTGGTGCTGGCGCATGGTGTGGTACACCATCGCGAGGCCCAAGCCCGTGCCAGTGCCCGCTACCTTGGTGGTGAAGAAGGGCTCGAACACGCGGGGGAGCGTCTCTGGGGCGATGCCGCCGCCGTTGTCCCGCACCGTGATGCGCACGAACGGCCCCTTCGCGAGGCGGGGATAGCGCTCGCGGAGCGCGCTGGAGTCTGGGACAGACTCGCACAGCAGCTCCAGCTCGCGCGTGGCTTGGCGTAGCGTCGCGTGCGCCGCGTTGGCGAACAGGTTGACCAAGACGTGGCTCAGCAGCTCGGCGTCGATGGGGATCTCCACGCCGTCCAGCGCCGCCGCGAGCACGGGCAGGCGGAGCGTGATGTCCTCGCTGAGCGTGGAGCGCGCGACAGCGACCGCTTGATGGAGCGCGTCGCGGAGCTGTGCCGCAGCAGTGGGGGCGGGCGCCCCGCGGGCGAACACGGCGAGCTGGCGAATGAGCGCGCTCGCGCGCTCGGACTGGCTCTGAATGGTGTCGAGGCTCTCCACGACGTCAGGGTCTGGCGCTTCGAGCGACGCGCGCGCGAGGTACACATTCGTCTGCACGGACGCGAGGAGGTTGTTGAAGTCGTGCGCGAGGGCTCCAACGAGCACCGCGAGCGCTTCGAGGCTCTGCGCCTTGATGATCTGCGCCGCGATGGCTTCGAACTGCTCGACGTCGTGGACGAGGAGCGCGTGGTAGGGCTTCAGCTCGCGCGGCGGCGTGACGGGGGTGTAGGTCAGCATCAGGTGGCGACGCGGCGCGGTTGGGGGGAGCGCGGCGATCGCCCCGTGCCACGGCGTGGCGTCGGTCATGGCGCGAGGGAGCGCGCTCGCTGCAGGCGTAGGCGACGCGAGCAGCTCGCGGAGCGATGCCCCGCCGTCGTTTGGCGTGGCGCCGGTGAGCGTGAAGAAGGCCGGGTTGGCGTAGACGAGCGTGAGGTCGGTGTCGAGGATCGCGACGCCGTCCTGCACTGCGGCGAGCGCGCCGCCGAGCACGCGATCGCGGCGCTCGTCGTCCGCGTGGCCGGGAATGTCGCGGATCGCGCCCTCGACCCCGCCGACGTTTCCGCTCGCGTCGTGCCAGACGTGCGCGTTGGTGGACACCCAGCGCACCGAGCCATCCGCGTGGCGAATAGGAGCTTCAAAGCCGATAACGCGCCCCTCTCCTCGCTGTATCGCCTCCAAGAAGCCAGCGCGGGCCTCGGGGTTCACGTAGTAGTCGGCGATCTTGGTGCCGAGCACCGCGTCCACGGGGCGCCCGATGAGCGTCGCGGCGGAGGGCGAGGCGAACAGCACGCGCCCCTCGTTGTCGGTGCGGTAGAAGGTGTCCGATGCGTGCTGGTAGAAGGAACGCAGGGCGTCGCGCTCTGCGCGCACCTGCGCGAGCTCACGCTGCAGGTCGTCGAACTCGGAGCTCATCGCGCCTCCATGAGGGCCGCGCGCACGCGGGCGGCGTCAATCGTGTCGTCGCCTGCGCGCAGTCGCACGACGCCTTGTGTGTCTATGAGGACCCAAGCGCGCCCGTGCACGATGGTCTCGCCGTCGCGGCCAAGGGTCAGGCCGGAGCGGAGCGCGAGGTCCGGAAGCTCCGCGACGTCGGGGCGGGCGAAGCGCCAGCGCTCGCGAGTGGCGCCGACCTGCGTGGCGAAGCTGTCGAGCACGTCAACGGTGTCGTGCTCGGGGTCGAGCGTGATCGCGACCAAGAGCACGGGGTCCTGAAGAAGCGCCGTTTGAAGGGTCTGAAGGTGACTCACCGTCGCGGGGCACATCTCTGGGAGCGGGCAGCGCGTGTACAAGAAGGTGGCGAGCACGGCGCGAGGCTGCGGAGCGCCCAGCACCAACGACTCGGACCCGGAGAGCGCGACGGCGGTGGGCGGGAAGGCTTGACCGACGGCGATCGGCTCAGGCAGGCCGTCCGTCGGCGGTGGATCGACGTGGGCGACGACGCGCAGCGCGGTGAGCTCGCTGCGCTTGGGCCACACGCTGAGCTGGCCCTCGACGAGGTCGCCGGGGGTGAGCGGGGCGACGAGCGCCGCGTCCGCGACGCCGAAGGGCATGGTCATGGCGTCCATGAAGCCTGGGATCGCGTCGTGCTCGATCACCACGTGATCGGGCGGGCGCACCTCGACGACGGTCCCGCGGAGATCGTAGGTATGGGCGCGCTCACAGGCGGCAAGCCCGAGCAACACCAGCCACCACCGTGCCATGACGCTTCACCTCGTCCAGCGTGCCTATGGGGTGAGGGGCGCTCTGCGCAAGGAAAGGTGAAGGGGACGACCCGAGGCCTATTCCTCGAGCCGCCCCCGCTGATCTTGGTTGGGCACTGACGGTCGTAGTTGGTTGGGGCACGGACATCGACCGTCAGATGATTCAACCATTTGCACAGGCCGTGCCAACGTCGTCGGAACGGTCAAAGCAGTGCTATTTGTCGCTCGCGCAGACCGTGCTCGCGGAACCGGGACACGGGTGTCGCGGTTAGTTCGCGGACACCAGCGGGCTGACCTCGTAGAGCTCCAGCCCAGGGGCTTCGGCGAGGGCGAAGTTGAGCGGCCAGGGGCTCTCGGTGAGCACGACCGGCAGGCCGTCGCGGTCCTCGACGAGCACGAAGTCGGAGCGCTGCGCGAGCCAGTCGATCGCGCGCGGATCGCCGCCGATCCATCGGGCGCACCGGAACGAGGAGCCTTGAAGCTCCGCTTTGACGTTGTACTCGCTCTGGAGGCGCTGAATCAGGACCTCGAACTGCAGCAGACCGACGGCGCCCAGGTACGGATCCGCGGCTCCGAGGCCCTCGCGAATGAAGAGCTGAATCGTGCCCTCCAGCGAGAGCTGCATCAGGCCGTTCGTCAGGTGCTTTCGCTTGGTCGGATCCTTGAGCCGCACGCGCGCGAAGTGCTCTGGCGCGAACCGGGGGATGCCATGAAACTCGATCGGCTGGCCCACGAAGAGCGTGTCGGCGAGGCGCAGATCGCCGTTGTCGTACAAGCCCACGATGTCGCCGGGGATCGCGTCCTCGACGATCGAGCGCTCGGCGGCCATGAAGGTGTGGGGCTTCGACAGCTTCACCTTGCGCTTGGGATTGCGGGCGAGGCTGACCTCCATGCCGCGCTCAAAGCGCCCGGACACGACCCGCATAAAGGCGATGCGGTCGCGGTGCTGCGGGTTCATGTTCGCCTGAATCTTAAAGATAAACCCTGAGAACTCGGCGTCCGTGGGGTCGCGGTGACCAGTGGCCGCCTCGCGCGGTCGGGGCGACGGCGCCAGGTTGACGATGGCGTCGAGCAGCGGGCCAACGCCGAAGTTGGTCATGGCAGAGCCAAAGTAGAAGGGCGTGACCTTCCCCGCGAGGAAGTCCTCGACGCTCCAGTCGTCGCCGGCGGCCGCGAGCAGCTCGTCCTCGTCCAAGAGCCGCTGGTAGAGCTTGTCGCCGACGCGTGCCCGCACCTGTGGGTCGTCCAGGTCGAGGATGAGCTCGGGGACGACGTCGGCGCCGTGAGCCTCGTCGCGCTCGAAGAGGTGCACCTTGCGCGTGACGCGATCGAGCACGCCGCGGAAGTCGCTGTCCTGACCGATCGGCCAGTTGAGCGCGGTGGTGCGGATGTTGAGCGTGCGCGCGACCTCGTCGAGCAGGTCGAGGGGCTCCAGGCCGGGGCGGTCCATCTTGTTGATGAAGGTGATGACCGGCAGGTTGCGCATGCGGCAGACCTCGAACAAGCGCAGCGTGCGCGGCTCGATGCCCTTGGCGGCGTCCATCAGCATGATCGCCGAGTCCACCGCCGCGAGCGTGCGGAAGGTGTCCTCGGAGAAGTCGGCGTGGCCGGGGGTGTCGAGCAGGTTCAGCCGCCGCTCGCGGTAGTCGAACTGCAGCACTGACGAGGTGATGGAGATGCCCTTCTCTTTCTCCATCTCCATCCAGTCGCTGACCGCGTGGCGCGAGGCCTTGCGTGACTTGACGGAGCCCGCCATATGAAGCGCGCCGCCATACAGCAGCAGCTTCTCGGTGAGCGTGGTCTTGCCCGCGTCGGGGTGGCTGATGATCGCGAAGGTGCGTCGCTTCGCGACTTCGGGGGCGAGGTCCATGGCCGTCTCCTAGAGTGGACCGCCGGATAACGCGTTCTGCGTCGCTCGGTGGTTGGGACCGAAGCGACGGCGCGATCGCTCGCGCTCTGCTGCAGGTTCGCGCGAAGCAGGCTCACGCACTGGCGACGTGCGCGTGGCCATGCCGGAGATTGTTGCGGGTTTGTCCGCGCTTGGCATGGACGATGAGAGTGTCACGTGCTACACGAACACGTGTGGTACGAAGAAAAGATTACGGCAAGATGTCACGATGCTTGCCGGATACTTGGTAATAGGGGTTGAGTATGATTCGTATATTGGTAATGTCTCTGACATGCGTCGGCGTAATGTCGTCTTGCACCCCGAGCTCTTCTCGCACAGCGGGCGCGCCGCAGGTGCTCGCGCTCAACGATGGGGCAACAAATCCCGACGTGCTGTGGATTGTTCGCCCGATCGCTACGGACGTTAAGGTCCCCGGTGGAAAGGGTGTTCGCCAACCCACGACGCTGTACGGGCTGTTCGCCTGTTATCGCTCGGCCACGCCAGAGACGCCGGAGTGCTTCCTAGCGTCCGTCACGGGCACGAAAGAGAGCCTCGTGTGGCCCGACGAGCCCAAGCGCTATCGCTTCAGTCTCGACGCAGAGTAGGCGCTCGCAGAGACAACCCGGAGCCGCGCTCATCGCGCGACCCCGGGCTCCGCCGCTACTCGGCCTTGCGGCTCAGCAGCACGTTCAAGCTCTCCTGCTCGCGGCAGTCGAGGTTGTTCGTCTCGGGGTCGAGCTTGCAGAAGCGGACCTTGCCGTCGCCTGCGTTGCAGCCGAAGGTACAGGTGCCCTCCCAGTACGCGATGTACGCGCCCTGCTCGGTGAGGCTCGCGGCCGTGACGTTGCGGATGGTGGTGGCGCAGCCGCTGGACAGCAGCAGCGCGCCGATAAGAAGGCGCGTCATCACTTCACCCCGCTGTAGGTGGGCTGGTAGTCCACGATGTTCTCGAGGACCAGCGTGGTGTTGCAGTTGGTGGCGGCGCCACCCTCGGTGTCACACACCTGCAGGTACATGCTGGAGAGCGTGACCTTGTTGTCCTTGCTCCCCATCTCCTGGGTGGGCTTGACCGAGGTGCGCACGACCTTGTTGGTGTTGGGCATGAACTGCTCGCCGATCATGACCTTGGGGGGGACGCAAGCGGCGGACAGGGTGAGGGCCGCGAGGAGCGCGGCGCGGACGATCTTCGTCTTTGTCATGACAGCTCCTTAGGGCATCGGGGTGAGGATGGGGCAAGCAAGGCGCTCGCCGGTGTCGTCTTTGATGTCGCAGCTCTTGTTGCAGTGAAGCGAGCCATCGCGGTCGGCGCACTCCCAAAAGACGATCTTGTTGATGGCGAAGATGCCGTAGAACTTGGTCTCCGACGTCGTCACGATGGTGGTGCGCGCCGCGTCGACACCAGGCCCGTCTTCGACGTGCAGGATCGCGCGGCCGGCGCAGCCCGGGAGGGCGAGCGCGAGGGCCAAGCCGAGGGTGAGGGCCTTCATTTGGCACCCCCGCTCTTCTCGAACACGATGGGGAGCTTCTTGCAGTTGTCGAGCGCGCCGCTGTCGGCGACGTCGCACTGGATGATGCCGGTCTCGAGCGTGTTGGCGCGCGAGTAAACGAACTTGGCTTGATCGTCCGAGAACGTCATGCCGCTGATGATCCGGGGCGCGGCGCAGCCGGTCGCGAGGCTGAACGCCGCGACCAGCGCTACGAAGCCCGGGGCTCGGTGGCGAAGGTGCATGGGGAAGGTCTCCACAGATGATGGGGCGCGTCCTTGGTGGGACGCGGCGCCATGGTGCGTGTGCGCGAACCCCGCGTCAAGCTGCTGACGTAGGCTCGACGGTGAGGATCAGCTTCCCGACCACCTGGTTGCGCTCCAACAAGGCGAGCGCGTCGCCGGCGTCGCGCATGGCGAAGGTGGCGTCTACGAGCGGCTTGAGCGCGCCGGCCTCCACCAGCGGCCACGCGCGCCGCCGCAGCTCGGCGCAGAGCGCCGCTTTAAACGCGCGCGGGCGGCTGCGCAGAGTGGAGCCGAGCAGACGCTGGCGCTTCATGAGCAAGCGACCGAGGTCGAGCGGCGCGCTGCGGCCGCCGAGCAGGCCGATGACGATGAGGCGTCCGTCCGTCGCCAGCACGCGCTGGTTCGCTGAGAGCGAGGCGGCGCCCACCGGATCGAGGATGACGTCGACGCCACCGGCCCACGCTTGCACGTCCGCAGCGAGGTCGTCCCGCGTGCGCACGGTGCCGCCGTCCGCGCCGAGCTCACGGCAGCGCGTCACCTTGGCGTCGCTGCCGACGCTGACCCACACGCGGTGCCCGAGGGCGACAGCGAGCTGCACCGCTGCGGTGCCTACGCCGCTCGCGCCCGCGTGGATGAGCACGCGCTGGGGCGGGCCGTCGAGCTCGCCCAGGGTGACGAGGTTGAGCCAGGCGGTCGCGTAGACCTCGGGGAGGGCGGCGGCCTGCACCAGGTCGAGGCCCGCGGGGATGGGGAGCAGCTGCCCCGCCGGGACCGCGACGCGCTCGGCGTATCCGCCCCCCGCGAGCAGAGCCGTGGCGCGATCGCCGACCTGCCAGCCGCGCACGTTCGCCCCGACCTGCACGATGGTGCCAGCCGCTTCCAGGCCGAGGATGGGGCTCTCGCCAGGTGGAGGCGGGTACCAGCCGTCGCGTTGGGCGCAGTCGGCGCGGTTCACGCCGGCGGCGGCGACCTGGAGCAGCACCTCGTCCGCCGTGGGCTCGGGGTCGGGCGTCTCCGACCAGACGAGCGCTTTGCGCTCGGACACAACGATCGCTCTCAAACGTTCACCCAAGCGAGGCGGTAGATGATCGCGCTGCACAGCGCGGTGGCGCCGAGGAGCACCACCGCGAAGCTCACCCCGAGGGCGAACCACACGACCGCGCTCGGGCCGTCTGCGGTGGGCGCCCAGTCGGGGCGGTCTTGCGCAGGAGAGACGCTCAAGCGCAGGTCGGCCTCGGCGACGTCGCCATAGGCTGTCTTCTCCAGCCCGACCCGCAGCGCGCCGCCGGCTTCACGCGTGGGCCGCGCGAGGCCGCGGTGATCGGTGGGGTCGTCGATGGCGGTGTCGACGCCGTCGTCCAGGATGCGGGTCGCCGCCTCGGAGAGCGGCGAGGCCGAGTGCTGCGCTACGGGCGGCCCGGGGAGCGGATCTGCGGGCACGGCCGTGGGGGCGCGCGCGTGGTCCGTCGCCTTGCGCCGCCACGCGACCTCGCCCTCGTCGAGCACGCGCTTGAGCGCGTGGGCGTGGTGCATGAGGAAGCTCGCTTCTGTAGCGAACGCAGGGTCGCGGAAGTTCCACGCCGCCCATCGCGTGCGCTCGTCGAGCGCGTGCGTCGGGTTCCTGCCGTGCTGCTCCAGGTAGGCCGCGAGGCTCGGCGCGCCGGTCGCGTCAAGGAAGGCGTCGAGGTCGGTGGGGTTCACGGGGCTACATCTGCTCGCGCAGCACGACACCGGCCTGCGCGCGGGCGGCCTGAACAGCGCCTTGGAGCTTCTCAAAGACGTGGCGTGCGCGTGGGATCTTGAGGCGAAGCGTGGGCGTGGTGGGGTCGCTGGAGAGCAGGACGACGGTGCCGCGCCCCCAGGACTCTTCGTAGCTGAGGTCCTGCACGCGGTAGAGGTCCATCACGTCGATGCGCTTGGTGAGGATGCCGCTGCTGAGCTGCACGCGCTTGGTGGTGACGCGCACCTTGCGGCCGCTGTGCTCGATGACGTGCAGCGGCAGCGTGAAGAAGCCGATGCAGAACAGGCAGAGCACCAGATCGGTCACGAGCTGGCCGATCGGGTACAACACGGCGCCGCTGTACAAGACGCGCTCGGCTTCGGGCTCGGCGGGGGCGGTCTGCTCGCGGTTGCAGAATCGGCAAAGCTTGGCTTTGGCTTTGATCTCTTCCCCGCACCACATGCACTCTTTGGTGTCGTCGGACATGACCACCTCGTGCGCTTGAGTGTACACCCGCTGCGCTTGGAACGGGGCGGTCACGCGCTTGTCGAACCCGATTCGCGCGCGCTGCGTTAAGGAGGGGCGATGTTCATGTGGGGTTGGCTGGAGCGCCTTCGCTACGGGGTCTGGCAAGCGCTGGGGCTCGGGTGGGTCGCGGCGTGCTTGGAGCTCGTGGGCCTGGCGGCCTCGGCCAGGCTGCCGCTCTCGCCGTCGCAGTGGCTGCTGCTCGGGGCCGTCAACGCCCTGCTGCTCGGCCTCGCCGCGGCCTTGGTGGCGCTCGTCGTCGGCGTGTTCGCGCACAGCTTTGGCGCGCAGCGCCGCGTGGCGGACCGCATCGCGCTCCAGCTCGGCCTCACCACCACCGCGCTGTGCGCGTGGTACTTGTGGCCCGCGGCGTTGAACCTCGCTGGTGGAGAGCGCCTGTTCTTCGCCGCCTTTGTCGGCGTCGCCCCGCTGGGCTTCGGCTTCGTCCTGCAGCTCAACGCGCGCTATTGGCTGCGGCGCGTGGAGATGGAGCTCGCGGTGCCTGCGCCCTGGCTCGTCGGCGCGGGCGGCTTGACGCTGCTCGTCACCGGCGTCGTCGCGGGCGCGAGCACGGCGCGGGACACGGGCGGTCGCAACGCGCTGGAAGGCGATCCCAACGCGGTCGTGGTGGTGATCGACGGCGTGCCGCTCGCCTCGCTAGAGACGGCCTTCCCCACCTTCGCCGGGCTACAGCAGCGCGGGCGCCTCTACGACACCGCCATCACCCCCGATCCGGCCACGGCACCCGTCGTCGCCTCCGTGCTCACGGGGCTTCACCCGCTGCGAAGCGGCGTGGTGGTGGATGGGCAGCGCCTCAGCCGCGGCCTGAGCACCGTGGCCGAGGAGCTGGCCGAGGCGGGCTTCGCCACCGGCGGCTTCGTCTCGTCGCCCGCCGTCGCTGCGGCCCAAGGCTTTGACCAGGGCTTCTTGGTCTTTGACGACGACCCGGCGGTCGGGGTGCCGGGCTTCGCGCGCTTGAGCGCGGGTCGGCTGCTGCTTCAGTGGCGCGCGCTCTCGCCCGTGCGCCCGGCTTCGCAGACCGTGGACGCCTTCGCGGGCTGGCTGCAGGCGCAGGCCGAGTGGCCGCTCTTTGCGCTGGTCCAGCTCTCCGCCGACGGCCCACGCGGCGCGGGCCGTGATCCCCGTGACGTAGAGCTAGAGCGGATCATCGCGGAGCTGGACCGCGCGCAGGTCCTCGATCGCACGCTCCTCATCGTGGTCGCGAGCGGCGGCGTCGTCGGACAGGCGCTCCGCGAGCCAGCGGTGCGCGTGCCCATGGCGATCGTCGCGCCCCAGGTCGCGCCGGAGCGCTCGTCCCTGGTGGTCCACCCGATGGACGCGCAGCCCACGGTGCGCGCCTGGATGCACCTCGACACCTCCGTCAAGACCGAGGGCCTCGACCTGCTGCGCGCCGACCCCATCCCGCAGCGCAGCTCCTCGCTCGTGGGCTTGGACGGCGACGGGGCGCCGCTCGTGGGCATTCGCAGCGGCGTCGTCAAGTACGAGCGCTGGCTCGACTCCGACCGCGAGGCGCTCTACGACCTGGAGGATGACCCGGGCGAGCAGCACGACCTCGCCCCCACCCAGGAGCGCTCGCGCGGGCAGGCCGCGGACGCCGTCGCGCCCGATCTGCGCTCGCTGCGCCGCGCGCTGGAGCCCAGCCGATGACCCGCCACACGCCCTCCTCCTTGGCCGCTGAGCTCGACGCGCTGGTGCGCGGTCGCTACCCCGGCGTCACCTTAGAGGCCGAGGTCGGGCAGATCATCCAGGCGGCGTCGGGGCACTGCTACCTCACCCTGCGTGACGAGAGCGCCCAGATCAGCGCGACGATCTGGCGCGATGACTGGAAGCGCTTGACCTTTCAGCCCAAGCAGGGCGATCGGGTCGAGGCGCGGGGGCGGCTGTCGATCTACGGCCGCAAGGGCACCTACCAGCTCTCGGTCACCGTGCTCACGCCGGCGGGCGAGGGCGAGCTCGCGCGCAAGATCGCGGCGATTCGAGCGCGCCTCGCCGCGGACGGCCTGCTGGAGCCGTCGCGTCGTCGTCCCCTCCCGCGCTTCCCGCGCTACGTCGGCGTCGTCACCTCGCTCGCCGGGGCGGCGCTGCAGGACTTCTTAGAGGTCAGCCGCGTGCGGCACCCGTCCAGCCGCGTCCTCGTCGCGGGCAGCGTGGTGCAGGGCGACGCGGCGCCGCCGTCGATCATCGCGGCGCTGGAGCTGCTCATCGAGGACGGGCGCGCCGAGGTCATCGTCCTCACGCGCGGCGGCGGCTCCAAAGAGGACCTGCTCTGCTTTCAGGACGAGGCGCTCGCCCGCGCCATCGCGCGCAGCCCGGTGCCGGTGGTGAGCGCGGTCGGGCATCAGATCGACACCACCATCGCGGACCTGGTCGCGGACGCCGTCGAGCCCACGCCCTCGGCGGCGGCGGCGCGCGTCTTCCCCGACGACGAGGCGCTGCGGCGCCGGATCGACGAGGCCGCCCTCGCGCTGGACCGCGCTGTGTCCTGGCAGCTTCACCGCCACCGCGAGCGCCTGCGCGGCCTGCGCGCGCGGCTGCGGCACCCGGGCGAGCGCTTGGCCGAGCAGCGCCGGCGCCACCAGGCGGTGGTCGAGCGCCTCAACCGCGCGATGCTCGCCATCCTTCAGCGACCCACCGGCCGCTTACAGGCGATGGAGGCCCGCTTAGCGCCTGCGATCGCTCGTCACCTCGCCCGCTCGCGCGCCCGCTTGGAGCGCGACGCGGCCCGCTTGGACGCGCTCTCACCGCTGGCGGTCTTGGGGCGTGGCTACGCGATCGCCCGCACCGAGCGCGGCGTGGTGGCGCGGGTCGCGGATGTCGTCGACGGCGAGCTGCTCACGATCCGCGTGTCGGACGGTGAGCTTGTGGCCGTCGCGGGGCGCGGCGGCGCGCAGCTCAAGCTGTTCTAGCTCATCCAGGTGGCGATGCGCGCGAGCTGGGCGCCCCAGAAGCGGTCGTAGAAGCCGAAGCAGAGCAGCGTGCTCTGCACGACGAACAGCAGCACGACGGCGAGGAGCGTCAGGCGCGCCCACACGCGCAGGCGCTCGAGCTTGGGGCGGTCCTCTTGCGGCAAGAAGCCGGAGTCGACGCGGTCGATCTCGGTCTCCAGCATGATCCACGCGGCGAGGACCAGCACGCCGCCGGGCGCGGAGGAGCAGGCGAGGCCGAGCCAAGCGAACACCACGCCGACGATGAGCAGCGTGCCGATGAGCCGCGTTCGGGGCTGCGCTTGTCCCTCGTCGCCGCCAAAGAGCTCGTCGAGGTCGTTCGCCACTAGTGCAGCCAGCCGTCGAGGAGGGCGAGGACATGGGCGCGGCGGGCTTCGTCGGCGCCGAGGTGCCCCGCGTCGTTGAGCGTGAGCGTGCCGTCCTCGACGAAGGCGCCGATGGCGTTGTCGAGCGACACCGAAGAGAGCGCCTCGGAGCGACTCAAGCGGCCGTCGGCGAGCCACGCGGCGCCGTCGCGCTGAAGCGACGCGGCGAAGGCCTTGCGGTCTTGGGTGGGCTTGGCGGGCGCCGCGCTGAGCACGAGCCAGGCCGACTCCAAGAAGTTGCGGAACAGCGCGTAGATCTCACCGATGCGGGCGATGTCGGCGATGGTGTAGCCGTCGGGGCCTTGGGCGAGGGCGCCGTGCGCGACGAGGTCGGCGAGGCCCTCGTCCAGCAGGGCGCTGACGGGGGCGTCGGGGTCCAAGATGAACTCGCGGCGGAGCACCCAGGCGATGGCGACGATGCCGGGCAGCAGCGCGTCGCGCTGGATGGGCTCGGCGATGGGGCGCGCGGCGATCGCGACGTAGCCGGCCGCGACGAAGGCGTGCAGCAGCTGGTTCTTGTGCGCCTCCAGCGTGATGCGCGTGTCGATGTTGATGCCCCAGACGCGCCCGTCGGCGTCGTGGTGCGGCGTGAGCAGCCCGGCGCTCTCGAAGCGGCGCAGCGCTTGGCTTCGGGCCTGAATCGGGTGCTCCAGCGAGGCCGCGCGCTCCACACCCTTTCGCTCTAAGAAGGCGTCGAAGCGCTCGATGCGCGCGACGAGCTCAGGGTGCCGAATGGCGCGGCGGTGGTGCGCGAGCAGGGCCAGGGCCGTGAGCGAGGTGGGCAGGGCGAGGGTGGCCTGGCCGATGCGGTGGATGATGCGCTCGCCGAGGCGGTGAAGCTGCTCCTTTTGGTCCAAGCGGGGGCGCTCGGACCACGCCGGCTGCTCGGTGGACGCGCCGACGAGCGCGCTGCAGCCGACCGGCTCGCCGACCCGCAGGTAGACCCGGCCAAAGCGGCGTGAGAGCACGGAGCGCGCGCGCACGAGCTGTCCCATGGTCTCAGGCTTCTTCTCGGCGCCGCTGAGCTCGGCGGCGTAGGCGGCCTCTTCGGCGACCTGCTCGTAGCTCAGCTGAATCGGAAGCAGGGTGACCTCGCGCCCGACCGGGCAGAGCTCGGCGGCCTCCAACACCATGCCGAGCACGCCGACGCGCGGCGGCAAGAGCTTGCCGGTGCGGCTGCGCCCGCCCTCCAAGAAGAACTCGACGGGGTAGCCCTGCACGATGAGCTCGCGCAGGTAACGCGCAAAGACGGCGGGGAAGATGCGCTCTCCGGCGAAGGAGCGCTTGATGAAGAAGCCGCCAGCGCCGCGCAACAGGATGGACACGGGCCAGATCGCGAGGTTGGCGCCGGCCACGACGTGCGGCACGATGAGCTTGTGCTCGTACAGCACCCACGAGAGCAGCACATAGTCGAAGTGCGACTTGTGGCTGGGCATGAGGATCGCCGTGCCGTCGCGCATGGCGGCGCGAATGCGCTCCAGGTCCTCGTCGCGCACGTCGACGCCGCTGTAGACGCGCGTCCACAGCGGACGCAGCAGCAGATCGAGGGCGCGGATCAGCCCCCAGCGAAAGCGCGCGGCGATGAGGTCGTAGTCGCGGTTCATTTGGCGTTGAATCTGGTCCAGCGAGCGGCCCGTCGCGTGGGCCTCGTCCTTGGCGAGCTCGCGCATGGGCGGGTTGTCGAGCACGAGGGAGCGCATGACCTCGGGGGCTAGGAGCGTGGGGCCGCGCACGACGCGGGTCTCGCGGCGCAGGTAGGTGCGCAGCAGGCGGCGCAAAGTGCGCGCGCGGCGGGCGGGCTCGTCGATGCGCTCCACGAAGGCGGCGAGGTCGATCGGCTCGCCTACTTGCACGAAGGCGCCGCGGCTGCGGGTGAGCGCGTTGCGCAGGGTGCCGAACCAGGAGGTCTGCTCCGCGCGCCCGCTAAAGAACTGCTGAATCGCTGCGTTGTCGCGGTCCGGGGCGCGATCCCAGACGACGAGCGTGGGCAGGACTTGAATCGGGCGGGCGCACTGGGCTTGGGCGTCGAGCAGCGCCTGCAGGGTGTCCGCGCTCGTCTGGCCGCGCAGGCGCTGGCGCAGCGTGGGCGGGACCTCCAAGAAGAGCGTGACGGGCGCGCCGCTCGCGACCGCGCGCGACATCCAGCCGGAGGTGACGGCGTCGGGGAAGCCGTCGGAGAGCAGGTGCTGCACGCGAATGAACAGCTCGGACCAGGCCGCGACCACCGGCTGCCACGGGAAGGTGAGCACGCGCGGCGCCCACACCGACAGCGGCAGGCGGCGGCGGTTGAGCACCGTGTTCAGCGTGAGGTGGTCGAGGTTCGAGTGGCTCAGCAGCACATAGACGACAGGGCCTTGCACCGCGGCGGTGCGCACGCGCTCGGCGGAGGACTCGTCCAGGTCGATGCGACCGAGGAGCCGACTAAGCCCAAGCGCGCGGTAGAACCAGCCAAACTGGCGGAGCATGGACGCGCCGTACCACACGGCTTGCGCGCGCGCGGCGGGGGCGAGATGGGGGCGTGGCTGGTTGTCGACGGTCACCGGATGGAGCTGCTCGTGGTGGAGGCCCCGAGGGGGCGGCGCGTGCACATGCGAAGCCCTAACGCTCCTCGGGCGCTGATGGCACCGTCGCGATAGAGCGAGGCCCCGCTGGCGCTCAGCGCCAATTTGGCACTTGGAGGCTCTCGTGAAGTTTGACACCCGCTGTGTTCGCGCCGGAGTGCGCCCCGATCCCACCACCGGCGCCATCGTCCCGCCGATCTACCAGTCCGCCACCTACGTCTTGGAGGAGGTCGGCCGCGACAAGGGCTTTGACTACACGCGCTCGTCGAACCCCACGCGTCAGGCGTTGGAGGACGCGCTCGCGGGCGTCGAGGGCGCCGCGCACTGCGCCGCCTTCGCCAGCGGCATGAGCGCGGTCGACGCGGTCTTGCGCACGCTCAGCGCCGGCGATCACGTCGTGTCCATGGACGACGTCTACGGTGGCGTCAGCCGCTTGTTCAACACGATCCTCACCCGGCACGGCATGGAGTTCACCTACGTCGACTCCAGCTTCCCCGAGCGGGTGAAGGAGGCCATCCGCCCGAACACCAAGCTCGTGTGGATCGAGACCCCCACGAACCCGCTCCTCAAGGTGTCGGACATTCAGGCCGTCGCCAAGGTCGCGCACGACGCGGGCATCCCCCTCGCCGTCGACTCCACCTTCGCCACCCCCGCGCTGCTCCGCCCGCTCGAGTGGGGCGCTGACATCGTGATGCACAGCACCACCAAGTACCTGTCTGGGCACAACCAGATCATCGGCGGCGCGGTGCTCACCAACGACCCCGCCTTCCACGCCAAGATGCGCTACCAGCAGAAGGCGATCGGCGCGATCCCCAGCCCCTTCGACTGCTGGCTCATCATCTCAGGCCTCAAGACCCTCTCGCTGCGCATGACCCGCCACTGCGAGAACGGCCTCAAGGTCGCGCGCTGGCTCGAGGCGCACCCCGCCATCTCCAAGGTCGTCTACCCCGGCCTGGAGAGCCACCCCCGCCACGACGTCGCCAAGGCGCAGATGGCCGCCTTCGGTGGCATGATCAGCTTCGAGCTCAAGGGTGGCGAGGACGCTGGCCGCAAGCTCATGAACTCGGTCAAGCTCTGCTCGCTCGCCGAGAGCCTCGGCGCGGTCGAGACGATGATCACGCACCCCGCCACCATGACCCACGTCGACGTGCCCCGCGCGGACCGCATCGCGCGCGGCCTCACCGACGGCTTGGTCCGCCTCTCCGTGGGCATCGAGGACGCCGAGGACATCATCGCCGACCTGAAGCAGGCGCTCGAAGCGTAGCGCTCGCTCGCTGAGGCCCTGTTCTGCAGGGCCTCAGCGGCTCAGCCCTACGGGATGGTGACAGAGAAGCGCTGGCCCTTGGCGCTCAGTTGCCAGGTGCCTGCGGGCAGGCCGTCGATGGTGTAGGAGAAGTCCCACAGGCAGTCGTCGGCGCGCGTCCACGAGCTCGCGTCGACGTAGTCGAGGGCGAGGGTGTGCCCCATCGGCGTGGGCTCCGCGGTCCAGTCACCTTGGCAGGAGCCGGTGACGTCGCGGTGGTCGACGATGACGGTGGTGCCATCGACGGTGGCGTCGAGCACCGAGGCCACGGTGGTGGTGGTGGTGCTGGTCGTGGCGCCTGAGTGCGCGTCGACGGGCACGGGGCCGATGTTGTCGGCGAAGGCGCCGTCGCTGCTCGCCGTTCCGATCAGCGTGAGCGTGGCGGGGTCGATAGACGTGCAGGCGGTAGCGAGCACGAACACGGCGAGCGGGAGCGATACACGCAGCAAGAGGCCTCCGAGCTTCGGGCGCACCATGACCGCCGCTTGGAGCGTCGTCAATGGAGACGACGCTCCCGTGACGCTTCGCTACACGCCCGCGGCGCGCGCGACATGGTCGATGAGGTCGATGCGCGTGAGCACGCCGAGCAGCGCGCGATCCTCCATGACCAGGGCCATGCGGGCCTTGCGGAGCAGGTCGGTGACGACGGGCACCTCGGTGGTGGGGCTGACGACGCAGAAGTCGCGGTTCGCGAGCTCGCCAGCGAGGGTGTCTCGCGAGCCCGTGAGGGCGTGCTCCAAGAGCGCGCGCTCGCTGAGCGTGCCGACGACGCGGCCCTCGTCCATGACCGGGAGCTGGCTGATGCCGTGCGCCTTCATGAGCGCGATGGCCTCGCCGACCTTCGCGTTGCGGTCCACCGAGATGACCGAGCGCTCGCCGAGGGCGGCGAGCACGTCCGCGACGGTGCCGAGCGCGACGCCGGTGCCAAGGTAGCCGCCCTCCTCCATCCACTTGTCGTTGTAGATCTTGGACATATAGCGGCTGCCCGAGTCGGGGAGCAGGATGACCACGTTCATGCCCTCGCGGTCGTTCTCGCGGATCCACTTCAGGGCGCCTGCGACAGCGGCGCCGCTGGAGCCGCCTGCGAACATGCCCTCTTCGCGCGCGAGTCGGCGGGTCATGACGAAGCACTCCTTGTCATTCACGCGCACCACGTCGTCGAGGTACTGAAAGTCCATGGTGGAGGGCAAGAAGTCCTCGCCGATGCCCTCGATCACGTAGCTGAAGGCCTCGGTGAGCTGGCCGGTCTTGAAGTAGTCGTAGTAGAGCGAACCCACAGGATCGACGCCGACGATCTTGACCGCGGGCCTTTGCTCCTTGAGGTACTTGCCGATGCCCGAGAGGGTGCCGCCGGTGCCCATGCCCGCGATGAACACGTCGAGCTGGCCGTCGAGCTGCTCGTACAGCTCGGGGCCGGTGCTCAGGTAGTGCGCCTTGGGGTTGCTCGGGTTGTGGTACTGGTTCGCGTAGTAGGAGTTCTCCGTCTCGTCCGCGATGCGGCGGCTCACGGCGTAGTAGCTGCGCGGATCGTCGGCCTCGACGTTCGTGGGGGTGACGACCACCTTGGCGCCGTAGGCACGGAGCGACGCGCGCTTCTCCTCGGACTGCTTGTCCGGAAGCACGAAGATGCACTTGTAGCCCTTGATGGCGCTCGCCATCGCGAGGCCGGCGCCGGTGTTGCCGCTCGTGGCCTCGACGATCGTGCCGCCGGGCTTGAGCAGGCCGTCGCGCTCGGCGTCCTCGATGATCTGGAGCGCGATGCGATCCTTCACGCTCGAGCCGGGGTTCATGTACTCGATCTTGGCGTAGACGTTTGCCTTGATGCCGAGGGTCACGCTGTTGAGCCGAACCAGCGGGGTGTTTCCGACGCACTGCGTGATGTTCTCGTACACGTTCTTCATGGCGATCTCCCGGGCGATGTGGCGGCCCCACTAGCCTCACGCGGCCGGCGTTGCCAGCCATTGCGCACCGGCGTCTACCGCTCGTGCTAGGCTCCTTCGCTATGGAAGAACGTCGGGAGCGCCTCCTCCGCCGAGGCGACTACATCTGGGGCTCGTTCATCAAGCCTGAGCGCGTCACTGGCTATGTCGTTGGGGTGAACCCCGGCGATCGGTCCGATGTGCTCGGGCGCTTCCCGTTCGCCGAGTCCTCGGTGGACGCGGCGGTCGCGTCGGCGCGCCGCGGCGTGGTGGGGTGGCGTCAGCTCTCCTACCCCGAGCGCAGCAAGGCCGTGCGGCGCTACCGGGAGCAGCTCTCCAAGCACCAAGAGCCCCTCGCGATCCTCATCTCTCGGGAGACGGGCAAGCCGCTGTGGGAGGCCCGCCAAGAGGTCATCGCCGCGGTGCGCGCGGTCGATCTGCTGCTGGAAGAGGGCCTCAACCTGCTCGCCTCGCGCGTGCTGGATGAAACCGACGCCCGCAGCGACATGGTCCCGCACGGCGTTGTGGGCATCCTCGCGCCCTCGGCCACCCCGCTCTTCTTGCCCTCCTTGCAAGTGTGCGCGGCGATCCTCGCGGGCAACTCGATCGTGCTCAAGCCGTCCAAGTTCACGCCGGGCGTTGGGCAGTCGGTCGCGGAGCTCTTCGACCGCTGCCGCATGCCGCGCGGCGTCATTAACTTGGTTCAAGGCTCGGGATCGGCCATCGGCCATCGCCTCGCGGGCCACGCGGACCTCGACGCGCTGCTGTTCGCGGGCAACTACGCCACGGCGCAGGCGGTGCGCGCGGCCAGCCACGATCGGCCGGAGCTGCCGGCGCTCTACCACACCGGTGGCAAGGGCTGCGCCATCGTCTTGGACGACGCCGACATGGATCGCGCTGTGTATGAGGTGCTCGTCGGCGCCTTCCTCACCAGCGGCCAGCGCCACAACAGCACCGCGCGCGTCATCGTCACCCGCGGCGTCTTCGACCGCTTCTGCGAGTGCCTCGTCCTCGCGACCGAGCGCCTGCAGACGGGCTACGCCTTCGACCCCGACACCTTCATGGGGCCGCTCATCTCGGAGAACCACCGCACGCGCTACCGTCGCTACGGTCGCACGCTCCTGTCGCGGGGCCACGAGCCGCTCATCGAGGCGTCGGTGCTCGATGTCGAGGGACGACGAGGCTTTTACGTCGCGCCGTCGATCTATGTCGTCAACTGGGCCAACGGGCACGGGTTCTTTAACGACGAGCCGCCAGGGCCCACGCTGCTGGTCTACCGGGCGCAGGACTGGGAGGAGGCCGCCTCGCTGCACCACCAGCTCGTCTACCGCCAGACCACGGCGCTGTTCACCGACGCCAAGAACCCGGACCTCCATGAGCTGGAGGCGCGCTTGGACACGGGCGCGCTCAACCTGAACCGCGGCACCATCGGCGCGTCGCTGCGCTTGCCCTCCGCGGGGCAGGGGCGCTCGTCGAATGGGCACCCCGGCGGGATCGACCTACTTCGCTTCCTCACCGCGCCTCGGTCCAAGCTGGTCGAGAGCCGCGCCTTCGACCCCTCCCAAGCCATCCCGGGCGTGCGGTGGAAGCCCGCTCCGAGGCCGTCATGAAGCGGATCCTAGCGGCGGCGCTGCTCGCGTCCCAGCTCGGCGCGTCCTGCCATCATGTGCAGGCGGGCGCGCAGATGCAGGCGGCGCTGCAGCAGGTGGTCCCCCCGCCGCGCGAGGTGCGCTACACGCGCGTCAACATCGCGGGCGACGTGGCGCTCCCGGAGACGCAGGTGCGCGAGGTCTGGAACGGACCGCATATGGACGGCGACCTCGTCACCTACGACGTGCGGAGCTTCGACACCACGCACGACATCGACGGCGTCTTGCTCTCCACGGACCGCCACTTCTTTGGGCCAGGCGGCTACGGCTTCTTGGGCAGCGTCGATCAAGCCGGCGTGCTTCAGCCTTACGACCCGCCGCAGATCGTGCTGCCGCCGAACCCGAAGGTCGGGCAGACCTGGTCCGCGGAGCACCACAAGGGCGACATCACCTCGGTGCGCTCCTGCGAGATCTTGGCGTCCGACTACTGCGACGCGGGCATCGTCGTCGTGTGCGAGTCGCACCGCGAGGGCGGGGTGGTGGTCCTGCGGGACCACTTCTGCGAGGGCCTCGGCTGGGGCGGCTTCGAGGCGCTCGTGCAGACGGGGCGCACGCCCTCGGTGCGCATGTGGAGCGAGGACCTGGTACGCGATGGCCGTCCGGTCCCGGTGCCGGAGCGCGCCAAGCAGCAGGAAGAAGCGCCGGAAGCGCCTACACCTCCGCAGTAGGCTCGTCGGCGGGCAGCGGGATGCGCACGGTGAAGCGCGCGCCGCCGCCCTCGGGAGAGGTCGCCTCGAGCTCACCGCCGTGGGCGCGCACGATGCGCTGCGAGATCGCGAGCCCGAGGCCGGTCCCGTGGTCCTTGGTGGTGAAGAAGGGCACGAAGATCTTGTCGCGCACGTCGGCGCTCAAGCCGGGGCCGCTGTCGGTGACCATGAGCTCGAGCGCCGCCCCGATGCGGCTGACGCGGAGGCGGGTGCGCACGAACAGCTCGCCCCCTTCGGGCATGGCTTGGAGCGCGTTGCGCAGCAGGTTGACGACGACCTGAGTGAGGCGCGCCGCGTCAAGCTCCGTGATCGGCAGGTCGCCGGCGAGCGCTTCGCGCAGCGTGATGCCCTCGGGGAGGCCCTGGGCCCGCAGCAGCGCGAGGGCGCGGCTGGCGATGGCGTCGAGCTGCTCGGGGGCTGTGTGCAGCTCGAAGGGGCGCGCGTAGTCGAGGAACTGGCTGACCACGATGTTGAGGCGGTCGGTCTCGTCGACGACGATGCGGAGCATCTCTTGGGCGGTGCCGTCGAGCTGCTCGCCTTGGAGGTACTGCGCGGCGCCCTTGATGCCCGCGAGCGGGTTGCGGATCTCGTGGGCGAGGCCGGCGGCCATGGCGCCGAGGACCGCGAGGCGCTGGGCCTCTTCGGCGGCGCGAAACTCCTCGATATTCCCGAGCACTAACGCCGCTAAGCGCATGACGCGCTGCAGGGCCAGGACCTCGTCCGCGGAGTAGCCGTCGGACCACGTCTCGTCGGCCAGGTTGAGCCAGCCGAGCACGCTGCGGGACTCGGAGAGCACGGGCACGGTGAGCTGCGCGTTCATGGCGCGCATGAGCGCGTGCACCTCGGCCCAGGCGTCGGAGGTGAGCGCGCGGCGGGCGACCTCGGCCTCGATCAGCCAGGGCTCGCCGCCGACGAAGGGCTCGGCGAAGGACTGGCCGGCGACGGCCGCGAGGGGGCGCTGCTCGACCTCGCCGCGGCTGGCGGTGCAGGCGAAGGCGTCCAGGCCGCGATCCCACAGGTAGACCGAGCAGACCGGCGCGCGACCCGTCGCGTGAAGGCGCGAGAGCAGCGTCTCCGCCACGCCGTGCGCTGAGATGATGGTGGGGAGCTGCGCGCGGAGGTGGCCCGCCGCCTCGTGGAGGTGCTGTCCTCGCCGGTTGAAGACGCGGTTCGCTGCCCAGCCGATCTGCGCTTGCAGCGGCTCGTACGCGCCGAGGAAGAGCAGGCTCGCGGTGAAGACCTGAAAGGTGCTGTGAAAGGGGTGGTCCGTGAAGGTGCCCACCCAGGCGAGGGTGAAGCCGTCGATGGCGAGCAGCAGCAGCGCGGAGACGAGCAGCGCTGAGACCCGGCTAAACAGCTCCTGCAGGTCGAAGAGCCGCCCCATGACGAGGGCCTGGTACTGGAAGTACACAGCGAGGCCGACGAAGAGCGTGGAGAAGGGCGGAACAGGGCCTTGGAGCAGGTAAACGCGGGTGCGTATCTCCGAGATGGCGGTCACGTCCACGCTCGGGCTCAGCAAGCGGCCGAGGTGCTCGAAGAGCGCGAAGCCGACGGCGGCGAGCACGACGGCGAGCAGGTACTCCAAGCGCACGCGCTCCGAGCGCTCGCTCGCGGCGTGACGGGCCTGCCAGATGCGTTGCAACACGAGCACGAGGCCGAAGAAGGCGAAGCTTCCACCGAGGAGCTCGGCGGGCGAGGCGTGGCCCCAGTCGCGGTAGAGGGTGGCCTCCAGCACCGTGAGCAGCGGCGCCAGGATGACGGTGGCGGTGGCGAGCCGCTGCACGGGGGCGGCGCGGGCGTCGGCGGGCCGGTCGAGGGCGCGGTCGAGCGCCCAGAGCGCCGCGACGGGCACGACCATGCCCGCGCCGAGGTAGAGCACGCGCAGCGTCTCCAAGCGCGGCAAGAGCGAGAGCGCGAAGGACATGTAGGCGATGCAGATCGCGAGGCCCTCGGCGAAGAAGGCGACGCGCGCCGGGTCGGTGCGGTTGGCGAGCCAGGTCCGCGCCGAGACTCCCGCTGCGAGCATGGCGACGAGGAAGTAGAGGAGCGCGGTCATGGGCGGTCCGCTAACCTCTACGCGCGGGGCGCGGGGTGCGCGCACGGAGGTACGCATGAAGGAGCTGCTCGCGTCGCTGCCGTCGGTGGACCGGGTCGCGCGCGACGAGCGCTTGGCGGGCCTGCCGCAGCCGATCGTCGTGACCGCCGCGCGCGAGGTGATCGCGGCGCTGCGGGCGGCGCTCCTCGCGGGCGAGCTGGAGCGGGTCGGCGACGTGGTGCCCGAGGTGCTGCAACGCGCCCAGCGGCTCCGCGACGGCGAGCTCGTGCGGGTCATCAACGCGACCGGCGTGGTCGTGCACACCAACCTGGGGCGCGCGCCGTGGGCGGAGCCTGCGATCGCGGCGGCGATGGCGGCGGCGCGCTGCTGCAACCTGGAGCTTCGGCTGGAGACCGGGGAGCGCGGCGGCCGCATGGACGGCGTCGTCGCGCTGCTGCGGCACCTCACGGGCGCGGAGTCGGCGTTGGTAGTGAACAACGGCGCGGCCGCGGTGCTGCTCGCGCTCACGGCGATCGCAGGGGGGCGCCAGGTCCTCGTGTCGCGCGGCGAGCTGGTGGAGATCGGCGGCTCCTTTCGCGTCCCCGACGTCATCGCCTCGGGCGGCGCGCGCTTGGTCGAGGTGGGCACCACGAACCGGACGCGGGCGTCGGACTACGAGCTGCCAGCGGGCCCCGACGCGGCGGCGCTGCTGCGCGTCCACCGCTCCAACTTTCGCCTCGTGGGCTTCACCGAGGAGCCCGACCGGCGGGCCCTCGCGGAGCTGGCCAAGGCGCGCGGCCTCTGCTTCATCGAGGACCTGGGCAGCGGCAGCCTTTGGGGCGAGGCGGGCGAGCCCGCGGTGCGCGAGGTGCTCGCTGCGGGCGTCGAGCTCGCGACCTTCTCGGGCGACAAGCTCCTCGGCGGGCCGCAGGCTGGCCTCATCGTCGGACGCGCGGTGCTCATCGACCGCCTTCGCAAACACCCGCTCTATCGGGCGCTTCGGGTCGGCAAGGTGACGGCAGCGGCGCTGGAGGCGACCCTCGCGATGCACGCGCGCGGCGAGCGCACCCCCGTACAAGCGCGCCTGCACGTGACGCCCGAGGTGTTGGCGGCGCGGGGGCGGCGCTTGCTCGACGCCGTGCAGGCGGCCTGGCCCGACGCCACGCTGCGCGCCACGAGCGGCGTCGTCGGCGGCGGCGCGGTGCCCGGTCGGGAGCTCCCATCGATCGCGCTTGTCTTGCCGAGCGCGCACCCACAAGCGCTCGCGCGCGCGCTGCGGGTCGGCCAGCCAGCGATCGTCCCGCGCGTCGCCGAAGACGCCGTGTACGTCGAGCTGCTCGCGGTTGCGGACGACGAAGAGGCGCTCCTCGCCGAGGCGATTGCGAAAGCGGCTCGCGGGCGGTAGGAAGCAGCTATGACCAACGGCTTTTATGAGCAGCTCGGAGTGACCACCCGCGCCACCACGGACGAGGTCCGCGTGGGATACACCGCGGCGCTCGCGGCGCTCACGCGTCGTCGGCGCGAGGTCGTCGACCAAGGCGGTGACCCAGACGCCGTCGATCGCGCTCGCAGGCAGCTCGACGAGGCCTGGGAGGTCCTGTCGAGCCCCGCGCGTCGCCGTCGCTACGACGCCATGCGCGCCCTGCAAGGCGTGACCCTCCGCGGCGAAGACGACCTCTGGCAGCGCGTCTCAGGCGCGCTCATCCCGCCGGACACCGCCGCGGCGGTCGATCTGCTGCGCGTCACCACCTCGCTGCCGGTGGGCCGCCTCGCGGACGCCCCCGGCGCCTCGTCCCCTGCGCCGCGTCGCCTAGAGGAGGACTTCCCAGCGGCCTCGCAAGAGGTGACGGTCGCAGGCACCACGCCGACCTACGTGCCCGCCACCGAGATCGACGTCGAGCCAGAGCTCGAGCGGTCGGAGCCCGCTGGGGCGCCACCACAGCGCGCCCCGCTCAAGGCGCCGCCGGCGATTCAGGCCGGTCCGCCGGCGCTCAAGGCGGTGGCGCCGTCGATTCAGCCCGGTCCGACCGCCATTCAAGCCGCGCCGCCGTCGCTCAAGCCCGCCGCGCCCTCGCTGCGCGTCGTCGACTCCTCGTCGGCGGTCGTCCTGCTCACGCCCTCCGCGCCCAAGGCGCCCGCGGCGCTCTCGTCGGAAGAGATCGGCCGCTTGGTGCAGCGCTACGGCAACTCGGGGGCGCTCCTCCAGGCCGCTCGTGAGGCGCGGGGCATGAGCCTCGCCGAGCTCGCCGACGCCACGCGCATCTCGGATCGCTACCTGCAGGCGATCGAGCGCGATGACATCGACGCGCTGCCCTCCGCCACCTTCGTCCGCGGCTACCTCCGCGAGGTCTGTCGCCGCCTTGGCCTCGACGACTCCGAAGTGGTCGCCGGCTACCTGTCGCGCTTCAGCTCCTGAGCGTGTCATGAAGGTCATCGTACCGGCCCGCGGCCGGCTGGACGCTACGCTCGCCGACGCCTGCGCGGACATCTCGCGCAGCCGCTTGGCGCGCCTCATTCGCGACGGTCAGGTCACCGTCGACGGCGAGGTGTGCACCCGACCGGCCCTCGGCGTGCGCGCGGGCGCCGTGCTCGAGCTCGAGCTGCCCGCGGCCACCCTCCCCGACACGCTCCCGCAGGACATCCCCATCGACATCGTCTACCAAGACGAGGCGCTGGCGGTCGTCAACAAGGCGCCCGGCATGGTGGTCCACCCGGGCGCGGGCCACGGCGACGGCACGCTCGTCAACGCGCTGCTGCACCACGTGCGCGACCTGTCCGGCATCGGCGGCGTGGAGCGCCCTGGCATCGTACACAGGCTCGACCGCGGCACCTCTGGGCTGCTCGTCGTCGCCAAGGACGATCAAGCGCATCAGCACCTCTCAGCGCAGTTCGCCGACCACTCAGCGGGGCGTCGCTACGTCGCGGTCTGCTTGGGGGGGCCTCCCAGCGGGCACGGCACCGTGCGCAGCTTCTTGGGGCGTCACCCCACCGATCGCCTGCGCTTCGCCTCGGTGGACGACGAGGAGCGCGGCAAGCGCGCCGTGACGCACTGGCGTTGCCTCGCGGCCACCGCGGGCGCGAGCGTCGTCGCCTGCGAGCTTGAGACGGGGCGCACTCATCAGATCCGCGTGCACATGACGGAGCAGGGCTGGCCGCTCGCGGGCGATCCGCTCTACCGCCGCGGCGATCGCCGCATTCCGCCTGCGCTTCGGGGGCTGCTCCCGGACGAGCGACCCATGCTCCACGGCTGGGGGCTCGGCTTCACGCACCCGCGCACGGGGGAGGCGATGTTCTTCGAGGTGCCGCCGCCCGACGACTTTTTGGCGGTGCTCGCGGCGCTCGAGCTCGACTGGGCGACGCTTCACCCGTAGCGGGCACAAGGAAGAAAAAAGGGAGCGCCGGTGAGACGCTCCCTCTTGGGACTAGCCGAGACGAGCCTTAGACGGGCGCGCACTCGGGGTAGTCGTAGGTGCCGGCGCCGTCGTTGGTCTGGCACTCGGACTGGGTGCAGTAGTCCGTGCCGGGAGCGGTGGTGTCCATGGGGGAGCGGAGCTCGATGAGCGCGCCCGTGGTGACCTTCTCGGCCGAGATGCTGTCGACGAAGAGGCCGAGGCAGAAGACGCCGCCGTCGGCGCAGGGCTCACAGCCAACGCCGAGCGTGCTCTGGGCGAGGTTGCAGATCTCGTCGTCAGCCGCCGTGGGATCGGGGTTGATGAGCGGGACGAGCGGACGGGTGTCGATGACGCCCTTGAGGACCGCGCCGGCGATGTACGAGCCGTCGGGGCTGAACGCGCCCGAGATGTACAGATCGTCGATCGTGAGGGAGTAGCCCTGCACGTTGAGGGTGGTCGTCTCGGGGCCGACCGCGAAGAAGGGATCCGCGGAGAAGTCGGCGGTGGGGAACGGGATGCTGGGGGCGCAGGTGTCCTGAGCGCCAGCGTCCGTCGCGATCGCGCCGATCATGTCGATGGTGGTGCTGCTACTGCCGGTGACACCGACGAGCACGGAGGTGGTGAGGTACTGCTGGATGATCCCGCCGATGCCTTCGGGCTTCACGAAGCGGCCGCTGGCGAGGTCGAGCGAGTAGGTCGCGTCGACGAGGGCGGCGGCGTCCGTGGCGGAGCCGACGGCGCTGGTGGTGAAGTCCCACGAGGGGGTGCCGGCGCAGTAGTCCATGGTCACCGTGTAGGTGGTGGAGGGGCTGAGCGGCGCCGAGGGCGTGAAGATGACCTTCTTGCCGACGACTTCGGAGGTGCCGTCGACGGCGACATCGCCAGCCATGACCGACATGGCCGCGGTGGCCTCTTCGATCTGGAGCTTGGCTTCAATCGTGGTGCGGTAGTAGGCGTTGGTGGCGCCCTGCGCGGGGAACTCGCTGCCCGAGATGATGGTGTTGGCGCAGGTGTCGCCGCCGGTGTCAGTGTCGGTGTCCTCTGCGGGGCAGCCGGCCAAAAGTGCGAAGCCAAGGCCGAGCGCGATGCGGTTCATCATGGATGTGTCTCCTCCGAGTAGGTGTACAGATGGAATCGGTAACGCAGCGGGGTTTAGCCGATGCGCAAGCGCGATGTCAATCAAAAGCGCGCTGGGAGGCCCTTAGCGGTCGATGAACCGCGCGCGATAGATGAGCGCGATCACATGCCTCCGTCGGCGGCGCCGCTGCTCGCGCCCGCCATGCGGTACGGGCGCAAGAAGACCTCGGACTCGGGGCGCACGCCCGCGGGTGACGCCAGCAGGGAGTCCACGCGCTGCAGCGCCTTGGCGTCGTCGCCCGCTGCAGCGAGCTGGTCGCGGTACGCCTGCGCTGCGGGGGTGTCGCCCCAAGCGTGCGCCGCGCGGGCGGCGAGGCTGAGGGCCTCCGGAGCGACGTCTGCGTCGGGGTAGCTGTGAAGCAGCTCGTCGCAGCGGCCACGGACGGCGCCCCACGCGTCGCGCTTGGCGTAGAAGCGCGCGACCCACAGCTCCTTGCGGGCGAGGCGCTCGCGGGCGATGTCGAGGTTCTCGCTCACCTCGGCGAGGTGCTCGCTCTCGGGGAAGCGGGTCTCGAAGCCGCTCCAGGTGCTGATCGCGCGGCGCGTGGCCGTCTGATCGCGCCCGGCGGCCGAGGGGGCGCGCTTCCAGATCGCGAGCCCGAGGCGGTAGGTGACCAGGTCGAGGTCGGGGTGCCGTGGGTGCAGCCGCGCGAAGTCCTCGTAGGCGTAGCGGGCCTGGTCGAAGTCCGACTGCTTGAAGTAGATCTCGGCGATCTGGAGCTCGGCCTTCACCGACGCGGGGTCGTCGCGATGGTAGTTGCGAAGCCGGTTAAACTGCTCCAGCGCCTTGGTGTAGTAGCCGCGGCGCATGTACTTCATGCCCAGCTCGTAGCGGTCGCTCGGGCTGAGGTCACCCGTAGCGGCCACGGCCGAGGTGGAGAGGCCGAGCGTGAGCACGGCGACAGCGAGCAGGCGTCCAAGGCGCAATCGAGTCTCCTGTCGAGCAAACACCGTGGGGGGCGCTTGCCGTCACCCGCGGCCGTAACTAGCTTCGCGGTCTAGCACCAAGGAGCCAGTCGTGCCCACTCCCTCGTCCGAGCACCTCCCCGTCAGCTTCGCCTCCTTCGTCGTCTCGCTCGCGCAGTCGGCGCTCATGCACCTCGGCGAGGTCGCCGAGCCTGGCACGGGCCTCAAGCACCGCGATCTGGAGCTCGCTCGCAACACGATCGACCTCATCGGGCTGCTACAAGAAAAGACGCAGGGCAACTTGGACAGCGACGAGCAGAAGCTGGTCGAGAGCGTGCTCTACGACCTGCGCACCAAGTTCGTTCAGCACGCCAAGGCGTAGGCGCTCAGCGGCTTGTCCGAGCGCCCAGCCGCGGCGCTTAGATGGTCATGCCGCCGTCGACGTCGATGCAGCGACCCGTGAAGAAGTCGCACTCGAGGATGAACTTCACCGCGAGGAAGATCTCCTCGGGCTCGGCGGCGCGGCGGAGCGGCACGCCCTTGAGCATGCCCTCGAGCACGTCGGGCCGCATGCCCTGGAGGATCGGCGTGTTGACGAAGCCCGGCGCGACGGCGCCGAAGCGCATGCCGTGGCGCGCGAGCTCAAGCGCCCAGAGCTTGGTGTCGGCGATGAGGCCGGCCTTGGCCGCTGAGTAGTTCGTCTGCCCCATATTGCCGTGGCGGGCGATGGAGGAGATGTTGACGACGCAGGAGGCGGGGGTCTTGGTCTCGATCACCTTGGCGGCGAACTCGCGGGTGCACAAGAAGGGCCCGGTGAGGTCGACGTCGATGACCGCCTGCCAGCTCTTGAGCGACATCTTCTTGACGGCCCCGGTCTCGCGGTCGACGCGCACGAGCATGCCGTCGCGGAAGATGCCCGCGTTGTTCACGAGGGCGTTGAGGCCGCCGAGCGCCTCGTAGGCGTCCTGGATGAGCTGGGTGACGCTCGCTTCGTCGGCGACGTTCGCCTGGAAGCCCTTCACCGAGCCGGCCATGCCCGCGGCTGCGGCCTCGACCTCGGCGATGCCGTCGGCGTTGACGTCGCAGAAGGCGACCTGTGCGCCCGCAGCGGCGAGGGCGAGCGTGAAGTGGCGGCCCATGCCGGAAGCGCCGCCGGTGACCAAGATCTTGAGATCGGAGAGCTGCATCGTGGACTCCTATGCCCATTGGGGGGGAGGAGGCCTAACCGGTCCGCGCCCCCTCACGAGGGAGGGAGGCGCTCCGGAGCGATTAACTCAGCGTCTCGGCCGCGAAGCTGTAGGCGCGCTCTAGCAGCTGCGGGATGCCCGCTGCGTCGGAGCCGCCACCCTGCGCTAGATCGGGGCGTCCGCCGCCACGTCCACCGACGATGGGGGCGAGCTCGGCGAGCACGGTGCCCGCGCTGATGCGCTTTCCAGCGATGTCCTTGCTGGCTGCGACGAGCACCTGCACCTTGGGGCCCTTCTCACCGGCGAGGATGACGAGGCTGGTGCCGAGCTGATCGCGCAGGCGATCGGCTTGCTCGCGCAGGTCGCCGTCGAAGCGGACCGCCAAGACCTTGACGCCGTGGATGTCGCGCGCTTGGCCGATGAGGTCGGTGGCGGCGGCGGCGGCGAGGTCGCGCTGCATGCGGGCGACCTCCGCTTGCAGGGCGCGGCGCTCTTCCAGCAGGCGCTCCGCGGTCTCATCCAAGCGGTCAGGCGTGGTCTTGAGGGCGTCGGAGGCGGCGTGGAGCTGCTGCGTCTGCTGGCGGTTCCAGGCGATGGCGCCGAGGCCGGTCTGGGCCTCGATGCGGCGGATGCCCGCGGCGATGCCGGTCTCGCTGGTGATGACAAACTGCCCGATGTCGCCCGTGGCGCGCGCGTGGGTGCCGCCGCAGAGCTCGACCGAGTAGCCGGGCACGCTGACGACGCGGACCTTGTCGCCGTACTTCTCGCCGAAGAGGGCCATGGCGCCCGCGGCCTTGGCGGACTCGACGTCGCTCACCTGCGTGGAGACGGCCTGATTGCGAAGGATCTGCGCGTTGACGCTGTCCTCGATGGCGCGAAGCTCGGCGGCGGCGATGGGCTTGTGGTGGGCGAAGTCGAAGCGCAGGCGCTCCGGGCCGACGAGCGAGCCCTTCTGCTGAAAGTGGTCGCCGAGGACCTCGCGCAGGGCCGAGTGCAGCAGGTGGGTGCCGGTGTGGTTGCGGCGCGTGGCGTCGCGGCGATCCGTGTCGGGGCGGGTCTGCAGGCTGTCACCGACGCGGAGCGCGCCTTGGGTGACAGCGCCGTGGTGCAGGTGCATGCCCGAGGCCTTGAGGGTGTCCGACACCTCGAACGCGGCGTCAGCGGCGATCATCACGCCGCTGTCGCCCTGCTGGCCACCCGACTCGCCGTAGAAGGGCGAGCGGTCGAGGAGCACGATGCCCGCTTGGCCGACGAGCAGCTCGTTGGTCTGCGTGAGCTCGTCGCCGTCGCGGCGCACGAGGGTGAGCACGGTGCTGACGTCCGCGTCGCGATCGTAGCCAGTGAAGGTGGTGTCGCCGTGCACGTTGCCGAGCTCGTGCCACAGGCCGGCGATGGCCTCTTGGCCCGAGCCCTTCCATGCGGCGCGGCCGCGTGAGCGCTGCTCCAGCTCCAGCGCCTCGAAGCGGGGCTCGTCGACGCCGAAGCCGCGCTCGCTCGCCATGAGGCGGGTGAGGTCGAGGGGGAAGCCGTAGGTGTCCTTGAGCTCGAAGGCGGTGTCGCCGTCGACGCTGCCGCCGGCGGGGAGCTTCTCAAGGGCGCTGTTGAGCAGGCGCGTGCCGCGGTCCAGCGTGCGCGAGAAGCGCTCCTCTTCGCCGAGGATGATCTCGTGAATGAAGGAGCGGCGCTCGGCGAGCTCGGGGTAGGCGCCCTGGAAGTCGCCGACCACCTTGGCCGCCGTGGTGTGCAAGAATGGCTCTTCCAAGCCGAGCTTCACGCCGTAGCGAATGGCGCGGCGCATGATGCGGCGCAGCACATAGCCGCGGCCCTCGTTGGAGGGCATGACGCCGTCGGCCACCAAGAAGGCGGCAGCGCGGGCGTGGTCGGCGATGACCCGCATGGCGACGTCGTCTTCGCCGTTTGCGCCGTAGCGACGATTGGCGAGCGCGCCGACTTGGTCGAGGAGCGGCGTGAACAGGTCCGTGTCCCAGTTGGTGGGCTTGCCCTGCATGACCGCGGTGAGGCGCTCGAGGCCGGCGCCGGTGTCGATGGAGGGGCGGGGCAGCGCGGTGCGCGTGCCGTCCTCGGCCTGGTCGTACTGCATGAAGACCAAGTTCCAGATCTCCATATAGCGATCGTCGCCGCCCGCGGGGCCGCGGGTGTCGCTGCCCATGGCGGGGCCGAGATCGTAGTGCAGCTCTGAGCACGGGCCGCAGGGGCCGGTGGCGCCCATCGACCAGAAGTTCTCCTTGGCGTCGAGGCGCTGCAGGCGGGCCTCGGGGAAGTTGACGACTGAGCGCCATAGATCCCATGCCTCGTCGTCTTCTTCATACACGGTGACCCACAAGCGGTTGGGGTCGATGCCGTAGACGCCGGTGAGCAGCTCCCACGACATGGAGATCGCTTCGCGCTTGAAGTAGTCGCCGAAGCTGAAGTTTCCGAGCATCTCGAAGAAGGTGTGGTGACGCGGCGTGCGACCGACGACCTCGAGATCGTTGTGCTTGCCCGACACACGCAGGCACTTCTGCACGGTGGTGGCGCGCGGCGTGGCGCGCTGCTCGCCGCCGACGAACACGTCCTTGAACTGCACCATGCCCGCGTTGGTGAAGTAAAGCGTAGGATCATTGTGCGGGACGAGCGAGGAGGAGCGGACGACCTCGTGATCGCGCGCGGCGAAGAAGTCGAGGAAGCGTTGGCGGATGTCGACGGCGTTCACGAGAGGTTCCTCCGAGAGACGCCGGGTCTATCCACTCTAGGAGCGGCTGGCGATCGCCGCCCCCAGACCCAACCTGGAGCTAGTTCTCGAGGATGTTGTCGTCGCTGTCATCGTCGTCATCCACTTCGGCGGCGCCGATGGGGGCGACGGCGTTACCGAGTCCGTGCGAGCCGAGGATCTCGGCCTTCACCTTGGCGGCGATCTCCGGGTGCTCCACGAGGTAGTCGCGGGCGTTGTCCTTGCCCTGGCCGGCGCGCTCGCCGTCCACGGAGAACCAGGAGCCGCTCTTCTTGACGATGCCGGTGGCGAGGCCCATGTCGATGAGCTCGGACTCCATGCTGGTGCCCTTGCCGTAGTAGATGTCGAACTCGGCCTGACGGAAGGGAGGCGCGAGCTTGTTCTTGACGATCTTGGTGCGCGTGCGGTTGCCGAGGATCTCCTCGCCCTTCTTGATGGCGCCGATGCGGTTGATGTCGATGCGCACCGAGGCGTAGAAGCGCAGCGCGTTGCCGCCCGAGGTGGTCTTGGGGGACCCGAACATGACGCCGATCTTCTCGCGGGTCTGGTTGATGAAGAGCACCACGGTGTCCGACTTGTGGATGGCGCCGGTGAGCTTGCGAAGCGCCTGGCTCATGAGGCGCGCCTGGGCGCCGGGCTGCACATCGCCCATGTCGCCTTCCAGCTCTGCGCGGGGCACGAGGGCGGCGACCGAGTCGACGACGACGATGGCGACGGCGCCGGAGCGCACGAGGGTCTCGGCGATCTCCAAGGCCTGCTCGCCGTTGTCGGGCTGGGAGATGAGGAGCTCATCGACCTGAACGCCGAGGGCGCGGGCGTAGTTGATGTCGAGCGCGTGCTCGGCGTCGATGAAGGCCGCGACGCCGCCGTTCTTCTGGGCTTGGGCGATGGTCTGCAGCGCGAGGGTGGTCTTGCCCGACGCTTCGGAGCCGTAGATCTCGACGACGCGGCCCTTGGGCAGGCCGCCGATGCCGAGGGCGAGGTCCAAGCTCAAGCACCCGGTGGAGATGACCGCGACCGTGGGGAGGTCGGCGCTGCCGTAGCGCATGATGGCGCCCTTTCCGAACATGCGCTCGATGGAGGCGATGGCGGCTTCGACGGCCTGAGCGCGGTTGGGATCGGTGGGGCTGCCGGTGGTCTTCTTGGACATGGACACTCCTAGAGAATGCGATGGATGCGGTGGAGAGGTGACTAAGCGATGAGGGCGCGGCGGAGCAGGTCCAGCGCGCCAGCGGAGGCGAGGGCTTGAACGCGATCGCGAGCGCCGCCGTAGCGGAGCTCCCGGTGCTGAACGCCGTTGGGGCCAGCGACCGCGAGGTGAACGAGGCCGACGGGCTTGTCGGCGGTGCCGCCGTCGGGACCGGCGATGCCGGTGGTGGCGAGCGCCCAGGTAGTACCTGCCCGATCGCGGGCGCCGCTCGCCATAGCGATCGCGACCGGGGCGCTCACGGCGCCGTGCTCGACGAGGAGCGGCTCGGGCACGCCGAGCAGCGCCTGCTTGGAGGCGTTGCTGTAGGTGACGACGCCCTGCTGGAACCACGCGCTGCTGCCGGGGACGCCGGTGAAGGCGGCGGCGAGGCGCCCGCCGGTGCAGGACTCGGCCGTGGCGACGGTGTGCCCCCGGTGCGCGAGCATAGCGCCGACGACCTGGGCGAGATCGCCTTGAAGGCCGTTCCCAGCGCCTTGAATGGCGAAGACCGGGCTGCCGACTCGCTGTGCTGCGTCGGCGACGATGCGCTCCACCAGGTCGTCCGAACACTCTGGCGGGAAGCGCAGCTTGAGCTGCACCTCGGCGGTGAGGGCGCGGTAGCCGAGCACGGCCGGCTCAGGGGCGAAGTCGCCGAGCCGCTCTTGCAGCGCGGACTCGCCGAGGCCGGTGGCGCGCAGGGTGACCAGGCGCGCCGGCTGGAGGTGGAGCCGCGCTGAGAGCAAGGAGATGACGCGCTCGTGGAAGAGGGAGCGCATCTCGTGGGGCACGCCCGGCAGGCAGATGAACCAGGTGCCGCGCTCCTGGAGGGCGAAGGCTGGCGCGGTGCCCCAGAGGTTCTCCAGCAGCAGGCAGCCGGCGGGCAAGAGGGCCTGCTTGCGGTTGATGGCGGGCATGGGGCGCCCGAAGGTGCGGAAGCGCTGCTCCACCTGCTCCAACGCGTCCTGGCGGAGCTCGAGCGGACGGGAGAAGGCGGTTGCGAGCGCCTGTGCTGTGAGGTCATCGGTGGTGGGGCCGAGGCCGCCGGTGCACACGCAGAGCTGCGTGCGGCCTGCGGCTTCCTGGAAAGCGCGCGCGATGGCGTGAAGGTCATCGGGCACGCTGCGGTGGCCGATGACGACGAGGCCGAGCTCGGTGAGCCGCTCAGCGAGCCACGCTGCGTTGGTGTCAACGGTCTGACCGGTGACGACTTCATCTCCTTGGGAGAGGATCTCGGCGGTGGCCACGGTGCCTCCTAGTAGGCTAGTGGAGCGGGTGAAGAAGTTCCTGAACGCGTGTACAGGACTTACCCAATCCACGTTCCGTTGTCCAGTGGTGTGCGGACAATGAATGACCGCATACACCAGAGAGTAGGTTCATGCCGAGAATCATGGCGCTCGATGTCGGAACAAAGACGATCGGCGTCGCTGCCACCGATCCGCTCGCGATGTTCAGCCAGCCGATCTGCACGATCGCCCGAAAAGGCGTGGCCAAGGATACGCTCGCGCTCCTGGAGCTGTTCAAGAAGTGGGAGCCCACGTTGGTCGTCGTTGGGATGCCCTACGAGCTCGACGGGACCGAGGAGCGCAGCGCGCGCTTGGCGCGCCAGATCGGCGAGGCGGTAGCCGAGGCGACGGGCCTGCCCGTGGAGTATATGGACGAGCGCTTCACCTCGGTGATGGCAGAGCGCTCGCTGATTCGCGCCGATATGAGCCGGGCCAAGCGCAAGAAGGTCATCGATCAGGCCGCCGCCATGGAGATCCTGGACTCGTGGCTGGCCCAGCGTCCTCGCCCGTGAGCAATGCGGTTCTGCTACACTGTTCGATGTGGGCCTACTGGGAGCGTGCCGCGTGACCGCCACCGCAGAGCGCCGATTCTTGCTCGTGGGCAACCCGACCTCCCAGTCGGGCAAGGCGGCGGCGTACATCGACGAAGCCCTCGACTCGATGCGCTCCCGTTGCTGGTATGTCGACTTCATGCCGACGCTCCCCGACGGGTTGACCGTCGCGGCGGTCGCTGCGCGGCTCACGGAGGGCGAGTACGACACGGTCGTAGCGCTTGGCGGTGATGGCACCTTCGCCGAGGTCGCGACGGGCCTGCTCGCCGCCAATCGACCCGAGATCGCCTTCGCCTTCTTGCCCTTCGGCACCGCGAACGACCAAGGGCGCTCGTTCGGCTTGCACCTCGGGCCCACAAGTCTCCCCTGGAACCTCGACATCATCGAGGCGCGCCACGTCCGTCTCATCGACTACGGCGACCTCACCCACCTCAACGAGGACGGTGAGATCATCGCGACGAGCCTCGTCTTTCACTCGGTGGGCTGGGGGATGCAGCCGGACATCCTCGCGGTGCGCAACCGCGAGCGCGAGGTGATCGAGACCATCCCACTCGTTCGCCTGTTCTATAGGAACTACGCAGTTTATGCGGGCGCAGTCCTGGATAGGTGGATCGCGAGCTGGGTGGAGCCCACCAAGTTCGACGCGAGGCTGTTGGTCGACGGCGAGCGCATGGAGCTCACCGGGCTCACGGACCTGGTGGTGAACGCGACCTCGGTCTACGGCGGCATGTTTGTGCTCGACCGCTTCGCCGAGCCGGACGACGGTCGCTTCGAGGTCTTCCCGATCTTTGGGCGACGCGACTGGGCGATCAGCGCGCTGCGCTCGCTGCGGCAGGTGGTGGTGGTGGAGTCGCAGCTCAGCGTGCTCCCCAAGGCGCAGGACTCGTCCAGGCAGGTGTCCTCGCTGGAGGTGCACCTCGTCCGCCCTGGGCGCGAGAACGTGCGCGCGCAGGTCGACGGCGAAGAGTGGCACTCGGGCGCGCACTTCAAGCTCCAGGTCCACAAACAGGCCCTGCCGATGCTGGTGCCCGCCGAGTTTGTGCCGGCGTGGCAGAGCGGACCGCTCGACTTGGACAGCGAGTGACGCTCGTTCCCGATAGTGTTTGCACCATGCGCACCTCAGTACTTATCGCCGTCCTCCTGTCTCCCCTCGCCAACGTGGCCCATGCTGCCCCTTCGCCCGATGTGATTCAGCGCTTGGTCGCGCAGGGCAACATCGACGGGGCCCTGCGCAAGTGTGAGGCGTGGAACGCCCAAGCGCGCGGCTCCGAGGCGAGCTTGCGCGAGGCCTGTGCGGCGGCGGACTGGGAGCAGACCTCGCTCGTGGGCACGGTGCGGGCGTGGGCGGAATACCGCACGCGCTGGGCTGGCACCCAGAAAGCCGAGGCGGCCAAGGCGGTCGAGGCACAAAAGGCGCTGCTCGCGCTGGGCATGTCCGCGGGGGAGCAGCCCCTGCTTGAGCTCGCGCGCGCCTACGAGGGCACGCCTGTAGCCGATGAAGCGCGGCGCCGAGCGGCACAAGCGGCCTTTCGAACCGTACGAACGCCCGATGACGCGCTGAAGGCGGTGCGCGCGTACCCCAAAGAGCCCGAGGCGATCGACCTCACCCAGCGCTACCTCGACGCCTTCGTGAACATCGCGTTCACGGAGAAGGGCGCCGACGTCTCGCTCAACGACGCCGCGGTCGTGCCAGAGGGCAAGGAGCTGGGCACGATGTGGGTGGTTCGCGGCGCGAGCGGCGCGTACGCGGCGTGGCCTGATCAGCTGCGCGAGCGGCTCATCGCGGCGGGCCTCTCCGAAGACTACGTCGCAGCGCGGCTCGCGACGTACGCCGAGGGCGGCGAGCGCCTCCCGGTGTGCTTTGACGGCGGCCTTGCCGAGGGCGCCCAGGTGGGCGTGCTGGTCACGCTTGGGCGGGGCACCACCTTCGCCGCGGCGCCGTGGGACAAAGGCTGTGGGCCTGACGCCGCGCCGATCCTCGTCGGCAAGCGCGACGGGGTGGTCACGAGCTTGGGCTTCGGGCCGGGCCACACGGTCGAGCTGCCGCACGCAGGCAGCGACCTCAAGCTCCCTGGCGGAGCGCAGCTCCTCGTCCCGGCCGCGGTCGAGGCGCCGGTCATCGTCGGTGGCTTGGTCGCCCAAGCGGCGGGGCCCGGGCTGTTCCTCGCTACCTCGCTCGAGACGGGAAGCACGTGGTGGCTCGCGACCCAGCAGCCGCCACCCGGGACAGCGCTTCGCTTGTCGGGTGAGCTCGCTGGCGCGGCGCTGCCCGAGGGCTGGCGGATGAGCTCGACGGGCGACAAAACCGTGGTTCGAACCCCGAACAGCGACGAACCCTGGATCATCGAAGCGCCGTCCGTTGTCACGCTCTCGCCCCTTGTTCAGCAGGTCACTGGGCTTCACCCGCTCCCGGCGTTCCCCGCGCTGCCGAGCTTGACCGCGCCCACCACCTCGCCGTGGCTGCTCCCGCCGGCGAGCGGAACCGTCGATCCGAACGCGCGCTTCGGCCCCTCAGGCTCCGAGCGCGTAGAGCTGATCAAGCTCGACGCCACGGGCGTGCAGCGCGTGGCGGGCGCGATCGAGGCGACGGGGGTCGCTGTGGTCGTCGCCGAGGCCTACTCGGTGCAACTCGACGACGACGCGCTCATGGAGGCCATCGCAGCGGTCACTATCGACGGTCGGCCCGCTGTTGTCCTGCTCGATCCTCCGGCGCAGGGCCTGACGCGCGTGCTGCCCTTTGTGCGCGCCGACGGCCCGGTGCGCGGCGACACGCCCGGTGTCTGGTTCGCGTACCGCTCCGCAGGTGTGACACACGTCGCTTGGTCGGTCCACAGCTCCGAGGGCGACCGCTTGCTCGACTTGGCCGGCGGTTCGGCGATCGCGCTGCGCTCCTTCCCCATGCCGATGACGGTGCAGGGTCGTTAACGCAGAAGTGCTTCGCTCCTGCACCGCTTTGGCGTAAGCTACGTGCCAGCGAGGTGGGGTGATGAGCGAACAACCAACACCAGAGCGGCGCCGACACAACGTCAGCCGCTACATGTCCGTCGACCTTCAGACGATCACTCCGCAGACCACCGTCATGGCCGCTGCGCGGTTGTTGTTGCAGCACCACATCTCGGGTGCGCCCGTCATGAACGAAGCGGGTGAGCTCATTGGCGTCGTGAGCGAGCGCGACGTGATGAAGGTCCTCTCGGGTGACACGGCGAACGCCGCGCTGCTGGTGCAGGCCGTCATGTCGACGCAGGTCGTGACGGTCCCGCAGGACATGAGCATGATCACGCTCGCGTCGCTGTTTAAGCACAACCCGTACCGCCGCTTGCCCGTCGTGCACGAGGGCAAGCTGGTCGGCCAGATCAGCCGCTCGGATGTGCTGCGCTTCCTGTTGGAGCTGACAAGCGAGTCAGCGGCGTGATTGTAGCGAAAAACGCTCGATGTACTGGCTAAAGCGGTCGTCGATCTGCGCTGAGTTCAGGCCGAACACGCTCGCGTCGTAGTTGTGACGGCCGCGGTCGTCTGCTCGGCTCGTCGCGAGGTACGCCTGGACGTCGGCGTCGTCGCTCTGGGGGAGGTCGAACTTCTCGGTGATGCCCCGGAGCACGGTGGCGGGGTCATCGACGAGCTGGCGAAAGTGAACGTCGAAGAAGCGGTCCTCGCCTACGCGAGCGCGCACCTCCATCGCGCGGGCCAGGCCGGTTTGGAAGCGGTCGGAGATGTGCTCGCCCACCTCGTGCGGGTCGACAGCGCCGTAGAGCATGCGCCACGCGAGCGAGGTCATGCTGGAGTAGGAGCCGATCGAGGCGAAGGGCGAGCGGTGCGTCCACACCACGCCAGCGTCGGGGAACACGTCGAAGAGCGCGTCCAAGAACCACAGGTGCTCTGGGCACTTGAGCACGAGGGTCTCGGTGGGGCGTTGGTGGAGCAGGGCCTGCAGGTAGACGCGGTACTCCGCGTAGGGGCCGCGCATGTCCTGGTCGAGGAGCCATTGGCCATAATCGGCGAAGCCACTGGAGAGATCCCAGTTGAGCACCGCGAACGCGGGCGCGAACAGCGGCCAGCACTCCTCCATGGTGTCGTAGGCGATGGCGTGCATCTCCGCCATCTCGGGGGCGACCATATAGGCCACTTGAAGCTCCCGCTTCGCGCCAGCCATGCGCTTGGCCGTGTCGCGCTTGGGGTCGGCGACCAGCGGCGTGGGGCGCGCGAGCTCCCAGAACTGCAGTCCGCGCCGCGAGGGGTGGAGCGCGAGCAGGTTCTGAATGAGCGTCGTGCCCGTGCGCGGGAAGCCCAGCACGAAGATGGGACGCTGAACGGGGACGTCTTGAATCGCGGAGGTGCGCTTGAGGTAGTCGCGAAACTGCAGGCGATTGCGGAGCGCTTGAAGGAGCAGGTGCCTTGTGAGCACGCGCGACAGCGGCGTGAGGGGCTCTCGGTTGGCCGTGGCGACGGCGTGGCGCAGACGGGGGATGAAGGCCTCGTCCCCCCAGTCGTCGAGGCCGACGCTGCGCGGGCCTTCGGCCAAGATCAGGTCCGCGTCCAAGCGCCCGTGCTGCAGCCCTAGGGTGTCAGCGACCCGCGCCGCGCCGTTCAGCGAGGACAGCAGCCAGCCGTACTCGTAGCGGTCGACAGTCGGGCTCTTTGCAGCGGGCATCGGCTCTCACACGCGTACGGTGGGCGAGCCCTGTAACCCGTAACAGCTGGCTGTGTAACGCAGCGAACGTCGCGCAGCGCTAGCCCATGCCGTGCTTTCGCAGCTTATAAAGCAGGCTACTGCGGGCCATCCCGAGCTCCTGGGCGGCGCGGGTGCGGTTGCCGTCGTGGCGCGCGAGGGCCTCGGCGATGCGGCGGTGCTCGACGCTCGTGGCGCTCGCTGGCGCGGCAGGCGGCGGCTCGTTGTTGTCGAAGGACCAGGGGTTGAAGACGAGGTCAGACGGCCCGAACTGGCCGCCGCTTAGCACGAAGGCGCGCGTCAGCACATTGCGCAGCTCGCGCACGTTCCCGGGCCAGTCATAGGCTTGCAGCGAGGCGATGGTGGCGGGCGACAGGGTGTCGCCGTGGGTGAGCCTCGCCATGAGGGTGCTCGCGATGATCGGGATGTCCTCGCGTCGCTCGCGCAGCGGCGGCATGCGCACCGCCAACACCGACAGGCGAAAGTAGAGGTCCTCGCGAAAGCTCCCAGCCCGCACCATTTGAGGCAGGTCGCGGTTGGTGGCGGCCACCACGCGCACGTCCGGGTGCTCGGGCTGTGCGCCACCGACGCGCCGGACCTCGCCGCTCTCCAGCGCGCGCAGCAGCTTGGCTTGCCCCTCCAAGGTGAGCTCGCCGACCTCGTCCAGGAAGAGCGTGCCGCCATGTGCGCGCTGAAAAGCGCCATCTTGGCGGGTAGCCGCCCCCGTGAACGCGCCGCGCTCGTGGCCGAACAGCTCCGACTCGAACAAGGTGTCGGTGATCGCGGCGCAGTTGATGGCGACGAAGGGGCCCTCGGCCCGCGGGCTCGTCTGGTGAACGCCGCGTGCGGCGAGCTCCTTGCCGGTGCCGGACTCGCCGCACAGGAGCACAGGGGTGTCGTGCGGTGCGACGCGGGCCAAGATCGCGAACAGCCGCTGGGAGGCCTCCGACGCGCCGACCATGTCGTGAAAGGACGCGCGGCGCCCCGCCTGCTCGGCCTCGGTGCGCTCGGCGATCAGCGCTACATGCTCGCCGACGCGCAAGGCCTCGCCGCGAAACGCAGGGGTGGGCTGCCGAACCCGGCCACCGGCGAGCCACGCGGGGCACGAGCCGGGCTCGACGAGCACGCGACCCCTCACTACGCGAAGGATGACCGCGTCGGGGGGGAGCGAGGCGTCGAGCACGAGATCGGCGCCTGGGCCGCCGAGCCGCGTGATGGCGCCGCGCAGCAAGAAGTGCTCGCCCTCCCGTGGCCCCGTCAAGAAGCGGAGCTCCGCGCGCGAGGTCGTGATGGCGTCGTCATCGACCTCGACCAGCTCGTCGACAGGCACGGACGCGACCCTGTGAGCGAGCTGGGTCGTGCCCTCATCGCCGCCGCGTCGTGCCGAGAACACAGCGCGGTAGGGGCCGAGGTGCACCTCGTCGCCTTCGGCCAGCGGGTGGCGCGCGGCGACGATGACGCCGTTGACCTTGGTGCCGTTGCGCGAGCGGTCGATGAGCCACCAGCCGTCGCTGCGCTGCTCGACAAAGCAGTGCGTGCGGGAGAGCTCATCGCTCGGGAGCGCGACGTCGCAGCTGTCCGCGCGCCCGAGCACCGTGCGACCCGTGCGCAGCAGGTGCGTGAAGAGCGGCTTTCCGCGCTGGCTAAAGTCGAGTGCTGGCATCCCACCTCCATCGTCGACCAAACAAAAGGCCGAGGATGAAGAGGGTAGAATGCTTAGGCGTCCGCGATCAAGTGAGAACGCTCACGGTGTGAGCGTGAGCGTCAGACCGGTCGCGCCCTTCTGCACCTGCAGCGTGGCTTGTGGCATGTCGGGCTCTTTGGTCATGGCGTTCCCATCGAGGTCCACGCGCGCGCTTAGCGCCATGGTGTCGGGGAAGGGACGCGGGGCTCCACCCATGGAGATCGCGTCGCCGGTGGTGAGCTCGAAGCTGAAGCTCCCAGAGCCGGCCGGGAACTTCTTGGCTGCGAGCGGCGGACCACCCGCAGGAGAGCGCAGCGAGACGTAGAGGATCGCGCCAGGCGGGGCCTGGAAGCCGTCGGGGTAGACGACGGTGCCGGTCGCGACGGGCTCGCCACCACCACCACCTGCGGCTGGGCCGCCGCCCATGGGGGGCGCAGGACCACGGCGAGGGGGGGCCGCGTTCGGATCTGCGGCCATCGAGCGCGCTTCTTCCAGGCGTGACTGCAGGAAGTCGTTGGGGCCTTCGAGCTCCACCGCCTTGGCCAACGCGTCGGCCGCGTCGCTGTACTTGCCGAGGTCCATCGCCACGAGGCCCTTGTAGACGAGGGCCTTGGTGAAGCTGGGGTCCTCGGCCAGGACGCTGTCGAGGAGCTGGAGGGCGCCGTCGTTGAGGCCGACCGCGGAGCGCAGGACGGCTTGGTAGGTGCGCGACGTGAGGTCGTTCGGTCCGACCTCAAGCGCGCGCCCGTTGCGCTGCATCGCGACGCCGAGGTCGCGCTCGGCGAAGGCGATCTCGGTGAGCCCATTGAGGGCCTCAAGGTCGTCGGGGTTCGTCTTGATGGCCGACTCAAAGCGCACCTTGTCCGCAGCCATCATGGGGTCAAGCTGCGGGGCCTGCGCTTGGGGCTGACCGCCGCCCATACCGCCGCCGCCCATCGCGGCTGCTGCTCCGCCACCGCCGCCCATGCCCATGCCGCCCGTCATTGGGCCGTCGCCGCGCTCGTGCACGCTGCCCTGCATGGCGTAGAGCAAGAAGCCGATCATCGCGGCGCCGCCGAGCGTCCAGAGCGCGCCCTTGACCTCGGGGGCCATCGTGGGAGCGGGGGCTGCCGGGGCGGTTCGCTTAGGAGCGCCGGGCGCGGGGGCCGCGCCGGGAGCGCCGAGGTGCTTGGCGGCGAGGGCTGCGACCTGCTCGGGGCTGAGCTCGACGCCAGCGTCCTTGAGCGCTTTGAGCGCCGCTGCGAGCTCCGCCGGGCCGTTGGTCGGGGCCGTGGCGGGTGTGGTGGGTGCAGTGTCCGCGGCTTCGGCGGAGGCTTGGGGAGCGCTTGCTCCGTCGAGCTCGCGCATCGCTGCCGCTCCCTGAGCGAGCAGCGCGGCGCGCTCGCGGGCGTAGTCTTCTGGGGGCATCTTGTCGCGCTCGACCTCGAGCTGCTTGAGCGCAGCGAGGGCGTACTCGTGGCGGCCTGCGAGGTCAACGACGCGCCCACGGGCTGCGAGCTGGCCGAGATCGGTCTGCGTGGTGGTGCGGCTCCGCACGACCCAGCCGTAAACCGCGGCGAGACCCAGCCCGCTCAACACGCCAACCTTAAGGACGAGGCTCGCCATGACCTCGGCGTCGGTCAGATCGCTCATGACTCCTCCAGCTCGGCGAGCAGCGCTGCCTCGTACGGATCCTTGGGGACGTCTCCTCGCTCGGAAGGCAGCGCGGAGTCGGGCTCGCGGCGCCACCGGGACGCGTACGCTGCGGCGAGCGTGAGCCCCCCGCCGAGCACGAGCGCCGGGGACAGCCAGAGCAGCCAGTTGAGGCCGTGCGCCGGGGGCTGCAGGAGCACCCATTCGCTGTGCCGCGTGATGAAGAACTGCTCAACCTGCGCGCGACTGTAGCCCTTGGAGACCATGTCGCGGACGGCGTTCTTCCAGGTGACCGCGGTCTGTGACGGGCTGTCGGCGATGGACATGCCTTGGCACACGGGGCAGCGCAAGCCTTTTGAGATGCGCTCCGTCTGCTCGTCGAGCTGGAGCTCGGTCTGCGGAGGAGGTCCGGGTGGCCCGAGCGCGTCGAGCGATGGGTCTCCGAGGGAGGGATCTTGCGCCAAGGCCGAAGCGAGGAGCAATCCCAGCAGGAGCGACTTCACTGAACCCCCAACATCTGGGTGACGAGCTGCTGAAGCATGCGGTCGTCGACCGGGCCGATCTGCTTGTAGATGATTACGCCGTTGGCGTCGATGAAGTAGGTCTCGGGCACGCCCGCGACGCCGTAGAGCACGGCGGTGTGGCCGTTCGGGTCGATGAGGTGCTGGTAGGACCCGCCGACGGCGCGCAAGTAGCTGCGCACCTTATTCGGCTCGTCTTGGTATACGACGCCGAGGAAGGTGACCCCTGGGTAACGCTGCGGCGCGCGCAGGAGCACTGGGTGCTCCTGTTTGCACGGCCCGCACCACGTCGACCAGAAGTTGATGATGGCGGGCTTTCCGCGCAGCGACTTCAGGGTGATGGTGTCGCCGTCGAGCGTCTGCAGCGAGAACTCAGGCGCCGGCTGCCCCTCCATCAGGAAGGGAACAGCGCGCGGATCATTGCCAAAGGACGCGTTGAACAGCAGCAACATCGGCGCGATGAGCACGACGCCGGCGACCAAGATCCAAAGGTTTGGACCCGAGCGTTTCGCTGGGGCGCCGCTCACGACACCACCTTGGCTGCGACGGGCTTGGTGGCGCGCACCGGGCCGACCGTGGGCGCGGGCAGCGCGCAGATGAGGCCACCACCCGCGATGAGGCCCATGGCGATCCAGAGCCAAGGGACGGCGGGCATGGTCATGACGCGGGCGGTTGCCCAGGTCTTGTCCGGTGCGACCTGCAAGAGCGAGAAGTAGAGGTCGCCCTTGGTGAGGGTCGAGTAGACGTCGGGAGAGCCGATCGGCTCGCGCATACGCGGCTGACGGAGCACCGTGCCGTCGCGCTGGGTGCGCGCGACGATGAAGGTGTTGAGGCTAGGCTCCGTCGTGACGATGTCTTGCCCGTCCTTCTGCACCGCGAAGTAGGCCACTTGGCGATCGCGGTTCGGCTCTTCGATGACCTCGGAGCCCGTGTAGCGGATGTCGTAGCCGTTGAAGCTCACGACGTCGCCCTGATTGAAGACGAAGTCCTTCTGGACCTTGTAGCCCTTGGACAGGGCGATGGCGACGACGGCCATGACCACGCCGAGGTGCGAGAGCTGCCCGCCAAAGCGGCGGTGGGTGCGGCTGAACACGCGAAGGGCCGCTGTGCCGATGGGCTCCTTCTTCTGACGCGCGCGGGTGATGGCCGGCTCGACCATCTCGCGCAGGTTGGACGCGAGGGCGTAGCCAGCGACGAAGATGGAGACGACGGTGCCGATCTTGGTGAAGCCAAAGGCGGCGAAGAAGCCGGCGAGCGCCACACCGCCGATGAGCGGCCACAGGAGGCGGTTCATGTCGCGAGCGCGACCCCATGGGAGCGCAGGGCCTACGCCCATCATGAAGATGAGCGCGACGCCGAGCGGCAGCGACATGGAGTCGAAGAAGGGCTCGCCCACGGAGACGCGGTTGGTGGGGTCGAGGTACTCGGTGATGAGCGGGTAGCTGGTGCCGAGCAGCACGACGAAGGTGAAGGCCGTGAACAGCAGGTTCTGCACGATGATGGAGAACTCGCGGGACACCGGGTGGCTCAAGCTCGCGCCGCTGGCGGGCTCATCGCCGTCGAGCAGGTGGACGCGGAAGGTCAGCAGCACGACACAGAAGATCGAGACGAAGGCGATGAACTTGAGGAAGATCGGCCCGATCTCGGACTGCGTGAACGCGTGCACCGAGTTGAACACGCCCGAGCGCGTCATGAAGGTGCCGATGAGCGTGAGCACGAACGTGGCCATGAGCAGCACGAGCGACCACATGCGGGCGATGCCGCGGCGCTCCAAGAGCATGGCCGAGTGCAAGAAGGCCGTGGCCGTGAGCCAGGGGTGGAAGGACGCGTTCTCGACGGGGTCCCAAGCCCAGTAGCCGCCCCAGCCGAGGACCTCGTAGGACCACCAGCCGCCCATGACGATGCCGATGGTGAGCGAGACCCAGGGGATAAGCATCCAAATGCGCATGGGGCGCATCCAGCCTGCGTCAATGCGACCTGCGAACAGCGCCGCGCAGCCCATGGCGAAGGGGACCGCCATGCCGACGTAGCCGCCGTACAGCGCAGGGGGGTGGAAGGCCATGAGCGCGTGGTTCTGCAGCAGCGGGTTCGGCCCGGGTCCGTCGAGCGGGATGGGGCCAATCGTTGGGACGAAGGGGTTGGCGGTGCCGCCGACGAGCCAAGCGAAGAAGATGCTGATGCCGAGCAGGACGGCCATCGTCCAAGGCATGTACTCGCGGTGCTTGTCGCCCATGACGGCCAGCAAGAGCACCACAAAGATCCCGAGCACGCCGCCCCAGAGCAGGATGGAGCCATGCAGCGAGGCCCACAGCGCCGTGACTGTGTAGTAGACCGGAGTGGCCCGGTTTCCGACCTCGGCGACGTAGGACACCGAGAAGTCGAAGTTCACCAGCGCGGCGATCATGTCCGCGTTGGCGCCGATCATAGAGGCGCCGAACAAGTAGCCAAGCACCTGCGTGAGGCGCCAGAGCTTCTGGCTGCCGGAGATGGCGGAGGCGGTCGCGACAACACAACCCACCGTTGCGAACAGCAAGCTGGCCAGGACGAGCGCTTGCCCGACCGGCCCGTAATAGCCTTCCACCTAGGACTCCTGCATCGTCTTGCTGAGCGACTCGACCTCGGCGCCGTCAGCGCCTTCGGCGCCCTCGCTGGGCGCGCGGTACTCGTTGCTGTGCTTCACCATGATACGCTCGGTGTGAAACTGGCCGTCGGAGGCGTACTCGCCCTCGACGACCACGCCGATGCCCTCGCGGAACATCTGCGGCGGGATGCCGCTGGTGGCCACGGTGACTGAGGACTTGCCGTCCGTGACGCGGAAGGTGCCTGGCTGCCCTGGGGCCCACGACATGGAGCCGGGCTCGACCTGACCACCCAAGCGCACGGTGGCGCCGATGGCCTTGTCGCCCGCTTGCGCGAGCTCGGTGGGAGACCAGTAGTAGACGAGGTTCTCGCCAAGGTTTCCGTAAGCGACGAACGCGAGCGCGGCGCCAGCGACGGCGAGGGCGCCAATGGCGAAGAGGGGTCCGGACTTGCTCATGCGTCACCTCCAGATCGGCTGCGAAGAAGCAGCGCTAGGCCGTAAAGGCTAAGGGTTACCCAAGTAATGGCGTAGGCGGCGAGCACGTAGCTCCAGCCGTCCACAATGACACCTTGTTGCACGAAGAGGATCACGGGGCCTCCGGAAGAGCAGGCGCCGACTCGTCGGCAGCTTGGCGGGCGGCGATGCGGTAGCGCGTCGCGATGAACCAGATGCCAAGCAGCACGAAGGCCCAAGTGTTGAACCAGAGCACCGCGCGCATGTCGGGGTCGAGCGTGTTCTTGGTGGACTGCATCTGGTGCATCGTCCGCCACCACTTCACGGACATGTAGGTGATGGGGATGTTGATCGACGCCACGATGGTCGCCACGGCGGACCAGCGGGCGCGGTTCTCGGCGTCGACGATGACAGCGCGAAGCAGCAACACGCCGACGAAGGTGAGCATCATGACCGCAGAGGCCGTCAGGCGAGGATCCCACGTCCAGTAAACGCCCCAGGTCGGACGGCCGAAGATGGCGCCGAGCACAAGGAGCAGGATGGAGAACACGATGCCAACCTCGGTGGAGGCCTCGCTGACGTGGTCGGCGCCGAAGCGCTCGGTGACCAGGTAGGTGAGCGAGCCCACGAAGGCCGCGCCGAACGCGACCATCGCGACCCACGCGGCGGGCACGTGCACGTAGAGGATGCGTCCTGCGTCGCCCATCATCGACTCTTTCGGAGCGAGGACGAGGCCCTCTGCCTGGCCATAGATGAACAGCAAGACGCCGAGCACACCTACGACCGCTTCCCAGCGAAAGGGGAGCTTCTTGTGGTTGAAGCCCAGCGCTGCCGCGAGCAACAACGACGCCGCGCCGATGAGGTGTGCTTGCTGCGTGTGAATGAGCGGCAGGTGCGCTTGAATGAAGTCTGCGAGCGGATCGCCGACCATCTTGAGGAGTTGGTAGAGCCGTGAGTACATGGTCTTAGCCGTCCTCGACGATGCGCCCGTACAAGAGCGCGTCGAGGCTCCAGTGGACTGCGTTGAACAGGAGCAGGAGCTTGATCCAGGAAGGTGCCTGATTCATCAGGTCGCCCTCCATGGCGAGGCTCGTGCCACGAGACGCTGCGATGAGCGCTGGCACGACGAGTGGGAAGAGGAGCACAGGCAACAGCACGCTGGCGGACCGAGCGCGCGCTGTGAGCAGCGCGTAGAGCGTGCCTGGGGCGGCGAGCGCCGCGCTGCCGAGGGCCAAGAAGGCGACGTAGTGCGTGACGCTGCCGTAGATCGGGGCGTCGAAGATCGCGATCGCGAGCGGAGTGAGCGCGGACGCCACCAAGAACAAGATGGTGGTGTTGGCGAAGGCCTTGCCGAAGAACATCGCTCGCGGGTCCACAGGCCACAAGACCAAGCCCTCGAGCGCGTCTTCCTCGGTCTCGATCGCGTAGGAGAGGTCCAAGGACCGCGTGGACGCGAGGAGCATGCCGAGCCACAGGGCGCCGCCAGCCTGCTTGCGCAGCGTGGCCGCTGAAGCGTCCGTGGTGAACGCGACCATGAGCAGCAACGCGAGGGCGAAGAACAAGATCCCCGACACGCGTGACGGGCTGCGCCACTCGATGAGGAGGTCCTTGCGGGCGACCGCGATGGACTGAAGGATCACGCTCATGAGGGCTGCCACTCCAGACGCTCGGCGACGGAGCCGGTCCACTGAATCCGGCCCGCGTTGAGGTGGGCTGCGATGTCGCAGACCTGCGCTGCGAGGTGGGGGACGTGGGTGGTGATGATGACGGTGGCGCCGTTCTGGCGGGCCTCGGTCACGACGCTGCGCACGAGGTCCTGGCCTTCGGGGTCGAAGGCCGAGAAGGGCTCGTCCAACAGCAGCAGCTTGGGGCGCCCGAGCAGCGTGCGAGCGAGGCTGAGGCGGCGCTTCATGCCAGCGGAGAAGGTGCGCACTGGGTCGCGGCGGGTGGCGGGCAGCGCGACGCGCTCTAGGAGCGCCTCGATGTTGTCCGTACGCCCGCCCATCGCGGCCCACATCCGCAGGTTGTCCGTCGCCGAAAGGTCGGTGTACAGGCGGGACTGGTGCGACAAGAAGCCGATGGCGGCACGCGTCTCGGCGCGCTCCGTCCAGGTGTTCTGACCGTTCAGGTAAACGGACCCGTGGTGCGGTCGCAGGGCGGTCGCGAGGCAGCGCAAGAAGGTGGTCTTGCCCGAGCCGTTGGCCCCCGTGAGCATGAGCACGGTTGCAGGCGGCACTTCGATGGAGACCCGAGCGACGGCCCAGCGCCTACCGAAGCGGCGCGCCAAGTCGTCTACGACCAGACCGGGAGGGTGCGAGTTCATGAACACAGCCTCTATCCCACTGAGGGACCAAAGGCCGACTCACATCAGCGAAAGAGGGGACCATGTGGTCGTTCGGAGGCCTCCCATGGCTCCAGGCCAACACGCTTCCGGGCGAGATGGCAGGACTCACTGCCCGCATCGAGCAAGCTACAGGCCTCAGGCCGCTGCGCGTAGATGTCACATGTGTAGGATGCCTGCGGCGATCCCATGTGCCGCAAGGCAGCGCACTGGGTGCCGCTCGGGTGCCGTGGTGAGGGCACGCGCACCAGCTGCACCCAACCGTCGGCTTGCACGTCGACGTAGGTTGGGGCGTCCCGCGTGATGCGGACGGCTTCGTCGGCGGTCAGCGGCGTGCAGTCGAAGGCCTCTCGGCAGCACGCGCCGCACGCGAGGCAATCGGGGACGCTCATGACTCCTTGGTGGTGGGCTTGGGGAGGTCATCCACCGCGGGCATGGGCGTGCGGCGCCGCGGGATGTACGCCAATCGGCTCGATGGTGACCGCGAGCTCGCCGGCCCCAAGTCTTCTTCGAGGACGGCGGTAGTAAACGGGACGTACGGGCTCTTCGTCACGTAGCTTCTCCAAGGGGGGGGGCGCGCGCAATTTGGACCCAAAGACGCCGTATGACAAGTGTCTATTTCGTCCGACCCGCGATTCTAACGCAGCGAAGGTTCCGACCCGCGGGGCGTTTGCCCGGGGGATTTCCGCTTGAGCGCTCACTCTTGGGTGGATACGACGCGGTGGTCATCACGCAGGAGCAGACATGCGCTTGATCTTCATCGGCCCGCCGGGTGCGGGCAAGGGTACCCAAGCTGCGCGGCTAGTGGAGCGCTACGGCCTCGCCCACATCTCCACGGGCGACATGTTTCGCGCGGCGGTCAAAGCGGGTACGCCGATGGGGCAAGCGGCAGACCGCTACATGAAGGCGGGACAGCTCGTCCCTGACGATGTCGTGATCGGCATGGTCCGCGAGCGCCTCACGCTGGACGACGCGGTCGACGGCTGGATGCTCGATGGCTTCCCGCGCACGGTGCCGCAGGCGGACGCGCTCGCTGAGGCCCTCGCCCAAGATGGCCTGGAGATCGATCACGTCGTGCTCCTCGAGGTCCCCGACGACCTCATCGTGCAGCGCATCGTCGGCCGCCGGTCGGACCCTGTCACCGGCGTCATCTACCACCTCGAGTTCAGCCCGCCCCCGGCAGCGATCGCGGCTCGCCTCGTGCACCGCGCCGACGACACTGAGGAGGCCTGTCGCTCCCGCCTCGCCGGCTACCACGCGCAGACCTCGCCGATCGTGCCCTTCTACGGCGCCCGCGGCTTGCTGCGCCGCGTCGACGGCACAGGCGGCCCTGATGACGTGACCGCTCGCATCTTCACCGCGCTGGACGACGCTGCGATGGAGGCGCCGACGCGCTCTTAGTGACGCTGCAGCGCGTCGGGGTTGATCGCGTACAAGCCGACCAGCTCCGCGGTAGCCAAGACGTGCCCTGACATCGCGCGGAGCGCGTCCGCGCCCGTAAAGGCGCCGGTGAGGCCGAGGGTCGGGCGATCGAGCGCGTAGAGCTGGAAGTGATAGCCGTGCACGCGCTCGTCATTCCACGGGGGGCCAGGGCCGTCGTAGCCGGCGTACAACCCCTCCATCTGCGGGTGCCCCTTGAACCACCCGGTGTAGTCGTTGAGGCCGTGTCGGCCACCCTCTGGGCTGGGGCCTGGCGCTTTGCCGCGCGCGGTGACGCCCTCGGCGTGCGCGCCCTCGGTGATGACGCGCAGCGCCGCGGGAAGGTCGGCGAGCACCCAGTGGTAGAAGGGCGCACGCGGGAGATCGACCGGCACCGTGCGGCCCTCTTGGTTGACGTCGTCGCCGACAGAGGGCGCGTCCGGGTCGACACAGAGCAGCGCGAAGGAGCGGGTGCCCTCGGGCGGGTCGTCCCAAGCGAGGTGCGGGTTGCGGTTGCCGGCGAAGGCGAAGTGCTCGCTGGCGTCGTGCTGCCCGAAGGCGAGCCGGGCGTCGAGCACATCGTAGGGCTTGAACGAGTCGCTGCGCAGGTGCATGGTGGGCTCCACGGGGTGAGGTCACCTTGGAGGATACATGCCCGAGCTGCCCGAGGTCGAGCACTGGCGTCGTCGGCTGACGACTTGGCTCGTCGATGAGCGCATGGACGAGGTTCGCGTGTGCGATTCGGCCGTCGCTGAGCACCCGCCCGTCGACGGCCACCCCGGCGGCGGCGGCGGCGCTGGTAGCGTTGACGGGGCGACGGGTGATCGCGGTGGAGCGCGTCGGAAAGCGCTTAGGGCTCCGCTTCGAGCGCGGCGCGCTCGTCATGCACCTGGGCATGACCGGGCGATGGGAGACTGGCGCAGAGCCGGCCCACGCGCGCCTCGGGCTCCGCGTCGGGGAGCGGTGGACCTGGTTCGCCGACGCGCGCCGCTTTGGGTGCGTCGTGCCCTGCGCCTTGGATGCGCTTCAGCCCGCGCTGCACGCCGGTATGGGACCGGACGCGCTCGCGGCGCTCCCCGACGCTGAGGCCCTTCGCGAGCGCCTCAGCGGTCGACGCTCCCTCAAGGTGGCGCTCCTCGACCAAGCTGTGCTCGCGGGCCTCGGCAACATCCACGTCGTTGAGGCGCTGTGGCGTGCGGGGCTGCACCCGAACCGCGCCGCCGGGTCGCTCAGCCTGCGCGAGTGTGCTCGGCTTCGCCAAGGCATCGCCGAGCAGCTCGCGGACGCGCTGGCGCAGCTCGGCGAGGAGCAGGAGCTCGTTTACCTGACCCAAGGAGGACGAAACCCCTTCACCGTCTATGGACGGGAAGGGGCTCGTTGTGCTCGCTGTGGCGAGGCGATCGTCAAGGCAACCCTAGCAGCTCGGAGCACTTGGTGGTGCCCAAGCTGCCAGCCAGCCCCCTACTCGAACTTGACGTAGGGGAGCATGGCGAGGTGACGCGCGCGCTTGATAGCGCCTGCGACCTGACGCTGCTGCTTGGCGGTGAGGCCAGTAGCGCGGCGGGGCAGGATCTTTCCACGCTCGGTGAGGAAGCGTTGGAGGCGGCGAATATCCTTGTAATCGATCTTTTCACCGTTCTTGAGCGGTGAGTTCTTTCCACGTGACATGTATCCCTCGCTGTGGGCTTGCGTTCCTGCCGGGTGCGGAACGAGCGTGTTAGCCGCGCGGCTGTATCTTAGGAACAGCCGCTTGTCGACCCGCAGCTCACGCACTTGAGGCATGAGCCGTTGCGGACCATGGTCATCGCGCCGCACTCCATGCAGCTGTCGCCCTCATAACCCTGCGCCTTAGCGTCCAAGATCGCCTGTACGCGCGTGTGTCGCACGAAGGAGGCGGTGCTCACGGGGCCCGTGACGAGCGAGTGGGCTTGAGGCGCCGCGTCGGCGTCGATGGGGGTGTCGAGCACGATCTGGTGGACCGCGATCTCCTCCTCTTCTGTCCAGCGGGGCTCTTCGTTCTTGCTGCTGAGCGTGTCGTGGCGCAGGTCTTCGTCGGAGACGTGCGCGAGATCCGTGCGATCGAGGTAGGTGATCGCGAGCTCGCGGAAGATGTAGTCGATGACCGACGTCGCCATCATGATGCGATCGTTGCCCGCGACCATGCCGTTCGGCTCGAAGCGCGTGAACAAGAACTGGTCTACGAACTTCTCCAGCGGCACGCCGTGCTGCAGGCCGATGGAGACCGCGATCGCGAAGCTGTTCATGAGCGAGCGGAAGGCGGCGCCCTCCTTGTGCATGTCGACGAAGATCTCGCCTAGGGCGCCGTCGTCGTACTCACCCGTGCGCAAGAAGACCTTGTGCCCAGCGACGACCGCCTTCTGGGTGTAGCCCTTGCGGCGATCCGGCAGGCGGCGGCGCTTGGCGAGGTAGCGAACCACGACGCGCTCGGCGATGTGGCGGATCTGGTCGGGCTGCGACCGCGCCGCGAGCGGCTCCTCGGTGACGGCCTCGACCGAGGCGAACAGGTCCGCCGCGACCATGGACGACAGCGGCTGCGAGAGCTTGGAGCCGTCGCGGTACAGGGCGTTGGCCTTGATGCCCAGGCGCCAGGACAGGAGGTAGGCCTCCTTCACGTCTTCGACCGAGGCCTCGTTCGGCATGTTGATGGTCTTGGAGATCGCGCCCGAGATGAAGGGCTGGCAGGCGCCCATCATGCGAATGTGCGCTTCCGGGGCGATGAAGCGCTTGCCCACGCGCCCGCACTTGTTGGCGCAGTCGAAGACCGGCAGGTGCTCGGCCTTGAGGTGCGGCGCGCCCTCGACCGTCATGGTGCCGGTGGCCCAAGCGTTCGCCTTGCGGATGTCCTCGGCGGAGAAGCCGATGGCGGCGAGCAGGTCGAGGGTGGGGTCCGCGAGCTGGGCGTCGCTGAGGCCGAGCTTCTCGCGGCAGAAGGACTCGCCGAGCGCGTGGCGGTTGAAGGCGAACTTGATGTCGAAGGCGGTGGCGAGCTGGCTCTCCACCAGCGCGATGGCGTCGTCCGTGAAGCCGCGCGCGCGCAGGGTGTCGTGGTTGACGCCGGGCGCGCCGACGAGGGTGCCGCGGCCCGTGGCGTAGCGGATGATGGCGTCGACCTGGTCGGACGGGTAGCCGAGCGCCGTGAGCGCGGGCGGGACCGACTGGTTGATGATCTTGAAGTAGCCGCCACCCGCGAGCTTCTTGAACTTGACCAGGGCGAAGTCGGGCTCGACGCCGGTGGTGTCGCAGTCCATGACCAAGCCGATGGTGCCGGTGGGCGCCACGACGGAGACCTGCGCGTTGCGGAAGCCGTGGTGCTGGCCGAGCTCGAGGGCGCGGTCCCACGCGGCGCGCGCGGCGGTGACGAGCGCTTGGGGCGCGTGCGTCGCGTCCAAGGCGATGGGGCGGATGCTGAGGTCCTCGTAGGCCTCCTCCGGGGCGCCCCACGCGGCGCGGTGGTGGTTGCGGATGACGCGCAGCATGGGCTCGCGGTTGGCGGCGAAGCGCGGGAAGGGCCCCTTGATCGCCGCGAGTCGCGCTGACTGCGCGTAGGACTCGCCGGTGAGCAGCGCGCTGACGCCGCCCGCGAAGGCCCGGCCGGTGGCGCTGTCGTAGGGGACGCCCATCTGCATGAGCAGCGCGCCGAGGTTGGCGAAGCCGAGGCCGAGGGTGCGGAAGTCGTAGGAGCGCTGCGCGATCTCGGGCGAGGGGAACTGCGCCATCGCGACGGAGATCTCCAGCACGGTGGTCCACAGCCCGACCGCGTACTCGAAGTCCTCGATCTGGAAGCGGCGCGCGTCCACGTCGTAGAAGCGCATCAGGTTCAGCGAGGCCAGGTTGCAGGCCGTGTCATCGAGGAACATGTACTCGGAGCACGGGTTGCTGGCGTTGATGCGGCCGTCGACCGGGCAGGTGTGCCAGTCGTTGATGGTGGTGTCGAACTGCACGCCCGGGTCGGCGCAGGCCCAAGCGGAGGAGCAGACGCTGTCCCACAGGTCGGCGGCGCGCAGGGTCTTTGCGACCTTGCCGTCGGTGCGGCGGCGCAGGTTCCAGCCCTCGTCGCGCAGGACCGCGTCCATGAAGCGGTTGGGGATGCGCACGGAGTTGTTGGAGTTCTGGCCGGAGACGGTCTGGTAGGCCTCGCCCTGCCAGTCGGTGTCGTAGACCGGGAACTCGATGCTGGTGTAGCCCTGGCGGGCGAACTGCAGCGCGCGCCACAGGTAGTTGTCCGACACGAAGGAGGCGCGCGCGTCGGCGAGGGCCTTGGCGAGCTCCTTGTTGTGAAGCGGATCAAAGCGCTCGTCGCCGCTGAGCTTGGGGGCGTGACAGGCCTTGAGCACGCGGTTGAGGTGGTGCTCGTTGAGCTTGGAGCCGGTGACCAGGCTCGCGACCTTCTGCTCCTCGTCGACCTTCCAGGTGACGAAGGACTCGATGTCGGGGTGGTCGAGGTCCAAGCAGACCATCTTGGCGGCGCGGCGGGTGGTGCCCCCCGACTTGATGGCGCCCGCGGCCTTGTCGCCGATCTTGAGGAAGGACATCAGGCCCGAGGAGCGCCCGCCGCCCGAGAGCGGCTCACCCTCGCCGCGCAGGTTCGAGAAGTTGGTGCCAGTGCCCGAGCCGAACTTGAACAGGCGGGCCTCGCGCTGCCAGAGGTTCATGATGCCGCCCTCGCTCACGAGGTCGTCACCGACGGACTGGATGAAGCAGGCGTGGGGCTGCGGGCGCGCGTAGGCCGAGGTGGAGGTCTGGAGCTCGCCGGTGACGTTGTCTACGAAGCTGTGGCCCTGGGCGGGGCCGTCGATGCCGTAGGCCCAGTGCAGGCCGGTGTTGAACCACTGCGGCGAGTTGGGCGCGCAGACCTGGTTCGCCATCATGTAGCAGAGCTCGTCGTGGAAGGCCGAGGCGTCCGCTTCCGAGTCGAAGAGGCCCTCCTTCCAGCCCCAGTAGGTCCAGCAGCCGACGAGGCGGTCGAAGACCTGGCGCGCGTCGGACTCGACGCCAAAGCGCTCGGACTCCGGCAGGTTGGCCAGGGCCTTCTCATCGGGCACGCTGCGCTGCAACCAGGTGGGCACGCCCTTCTCGGCGACGCGGCGTGTTTTAGCCGGCACGCCCGCGTGGCGGAAGTACTTCTGGGCGAGGATGTCGGAGGCGACCTGGCTCCAGGTGGCGGGGACCTGGACGTTGGGGGCCTCGAAGACGACGGTGCCGTCCGGGTTGCGGATCTCGGACCGGCGGGACGCGAACTCGAAGCCCGCGTAGCGGGACTCCAGTCCCACGGTGAAGCGGCGTGCGACCTTCATGGTTTGTCTCTCGGGGTGCGGGGCGATGGTTGGGGGCGGGCGGGGTAGTGCTGTAGCGACAGCGGGCGCTATCGACGCAGGGGCACCAGTGGTGCCGGCCGAAGGCGCTTGGGGTGTGCTGTTGAGCAGCACCCAAACACCATATCTAGTGGGGCGGGCGGGAAGCAAGCGCAAGATGTTGTGTATGTGTCTATCCCCGTCTACCTGCGTCGCAGACCCGGTGGGAAGGCGAGGGATCGGCGAGATCGTGCAGCCTGGGGATAAAGTTATCCCCAGAGATCTGGTGAACGGGGTGCGGTGTAAAGCGCAGTTATAAAGCGCGTAGCACGGGCGAACCCGCCACCACGGCGAGTCCGCGCAGCACCTCCCAGCGGAGTCAGGCGTCCGGTGGTGGCTCTCCGGCGGATGGCGGGCGCGCGGCAGCGCGAAGGGCTAGAGGGGGGGCCTCACCTCGGAGGCCCCATGTCCGTCGCTGCCGACACCCGCTTCGCGCTTGAGGACCTGCTCCGCGAGCTCGACCTCCTCGTGTTTCGCGTCGAGGGGGAGCCACCGCCGAGCCAAGAGGCCCTGATGCACGAGCGCCGCGAGGTGCGGCGCGAGCTAGAGCGGCTCCACAACCAGCTAGAAGAGCTGGTGCGGAGCCTCTAGGATCAGTGCCCCGCGGCGGCCTTCTTGAGCGCTGCGGTCTCGGGGTCGTCGTCAATGTCCTCGTGCATGCCCTTGCGCAGCAGCGGCGCGAGCACGAACAGCAAGAGGGCGGAGACCAGTGAGGCCGCGCCGATGGTACCGAACACGCTGCCGTACACCTCCAGCGTGTCTACCGGGGCGGGGATGCCCAGCGCTTCACCCTCACCGCCTTCGCTGACGCCGGTGAGCGCCGCGATGACCGCTGCCAGGTAAGCGGAGAAGGCGGTGGCGAGGAACCACGCGCCCATGACGGTGCTCACGAGGCGCGCCGGCGAGAGGCGGGTGACCATGGACAGCCCGACGGGCGACAAGCAGAGCTCGCCGGTGGTGTGCAGCAGGTAGCCGAGGAGCAGCCACGAGACGCCGACCATGCCGCGATCCGTGGCGTGCGTGGCGCCGTACCACAGGGCGACGAAGCCGAGGCCGAGCTGGGCCAAGCCGAGCGCGAACTTCACGGGGGTGCTGGGTTCCAGGTTCTTGCGCGCGAGGAAGTTCCACAGCGCCGAGAAGACCAAGCCAAACACGATGATGAAGATGGGGTTCGCCGACTGGAAGATGGAGGCGGGGACCTCGGAGCCGCCGAAGCCCATGCCGATATCCTCGGCGTCCACCGGCCACTGCACGGTGAGCGGCTCGTCGGCGTTGGCCGAGGCCTTGTGCTCTTCCTTGAGCTTGTCGAGCACCGTCATGGTGAACAGCTGCTCGCCCATGTGGTAGCCGAGCTGCTCTTGGTTGGGTGTGATGGACAGCGTCTTGCCGACGTCGTCGGCGGTCACGACCTGAACCTCGGTGACGCGGTCGACGTTGCGGTCGGTGAACAGGCTGATGGAGGAGCCGGCCTGCTCAAAGAAGGCCCAGAACAGCATCGAGAAGAACATCATCGTGACGATGACGATGAGGCGGTGCTGCTCAACGCGGGTGGAGCGCAGGCCCTCGATCACGAGGTAGGCGAGCGCGATGACGCCGGTGACGGCGAGGGTGAGGCCCGTGGGGGTGCTGACCTCGCCGAGGAGCGTGGCCGCGAGCATGGTGACCGCGGAGCCGCCTTCGGACAGGCCCTCGATGGTCTCCTTGGGGATGATCTGCACGGTGCGGTTGAGCATGACGAGCAGCGAGACCGCGGGAACCACGATGAGCGCGCCGAGGTAGACCGCCACATCGAGGGTAACGGGCCCCAGGATCCGCCTCGCCAGCAGCTCCGGGTTGCGTGGCCCGCCGGCGTTGACCGGGAGACCCTCGCGACCGAGGGCGATGAAGGCGGTGACGCCTGAGACCACAAGCGCGAGCGCTACGAAGCCGTTGACGAGCAGCAGGAGCATGTTGTCCTGCAAGGCGACCATCGCGATGGCCGTGGCGATCGCGCCCACCAGGATCTGCGTACGAGCGATCAAGGTGGGCATGATGAAGACGCCGAGGCCGATGAGCATGCCGACGGTGGCGAGGCCAAATCCGTAGTGCCAACCGTAGGTCTCGCCAACGTACCCGCAGATGAGCGGGGCCATCGCTGCGCCGAGGTTGATGCCCATGTAGAAGATGGTGAAGCCGCTGTCGCGTTGGGGGCTGTGCTCTGGGTACAAGCCGCCGACGATCGTGGAGATGTTCGGCTTGAAGAAGCCGTTTCCGATGATGAGGAGCCCGAGCGCGGCGTAGAAGAAGCTCTGGTGCTCAATGGTCATCACCAGGTGGCCGAGCGCCATGAGGACGCCGCCGAGGATGACGGCTCGGCGAGCGCCTAGGAGCTTGTCCGCGATCATGCCGCCAAAGAACGGCGTCATGTACACGAGCGCCGTGTAGGCCCCATAGATCTTGTAGGCGTCGTTGTCGCCGTAGCTCAGGAAGCCCTTGATCATGTAGAGCACGAGCAAGGAGCGCATGCCGTAGTAGGAGAAACGCTCCCACATCTCGGCGAAGAACAGGGCGAAAAGGCCAGTCGGGTGACCGCCGAGGGTTACGGTCTGCGGACCGGATCCCGTCGACGCGGTAGCGGGGGTGGACGTCATACGCGCTCCTGTTGGAAGGGCGCGGATTATGCCGTTGGCGGGTGGTCGGCCAACCTCGCCCGAAGCGCGAGCAGATCTGGATCGGTGGGGAAGCGGGTCAACGCCTCGCTCAGCCGCTCTGTAGCGCGATCGTAGAGGCCCGCTTTGAGCAGGCGCTCGATGGCGACGGCGGCCTCGACCGGGTGCTTGTACTTGGGCGTCTCAGGCTGCACAGCCGCCTCCAAGCGCTGGACGTCGAGCGGCGCCTTCCCGCTCGCGCGCAGCTCGGCGAGGGCGCGCCGAAACAGGTCGCGCTGGTTGAGCTTGAGGGCCTCGTCCGCGAGGGCGACCAAGCGGCGCCAGCGCCCGTTGGCGACCGTGAAGGCGTCGTTCCCCTGGGCCTCGCGCTCCTCGGGGGTGCGCGCGCGCGCGGCCCAGCGCAAGCGGTTCTTCACCTGCTTGACCTTCACCCAGTTGTGCCACGACGGCGCCACGACGACCGCAAGCGCAGCCAACACCGGGAGAACGGCCCAGTGTGGGAGCACAGAGAGGAGTCCGCGGAGTAGCTCGGGCACCATGCGCATGGGGCGCGGCGTTATCCTGACCTTGGGTCGCCGTCGTGCGGTCGTGACGCCCCGTGACCGAGGTGCGACCCTTGGAGTCCCAATGAAGATCGCACTCTCGGAAGTTCAGCTCGACCTCGGAGCTGGACGCCGTGGCACCGACATGGGCCCGTCCGCCATGCACGTCGCCGGGCTGACCCAGCACCTTACGCGCCTCGGACACACCATCGGCTCGCGCGAGCGCTTCATCGCCGCGCGCGAGCGCGCCGACGCGGGCGACGCGAACGCGCGCTACCTCGCCACCATCGCGCAGCTCTGCCGCGACCTGGCCGACCACGTCGAAGCGCGGTGCGAAGCGGGCGAGCTCCCGTTGGTGCTCGGCGGAGATCACGCGCAAGCCATCGGCACGATCTCGGGCATGGCCCGCTATTATCACAAGCGCGGTGAGCGCCTCGGGGTGCTCTGGGTCGACGCCCACACCGACATGAACACCCCCGCGACGTCGCCCTCGGGCAACATCCACGGCATGGCGCTCGCGGTCCTGCTCGGCCACGGCCCGCCCGAGCTCGTGAGCATCGCGGGTGACGAGCCGGCGCTGCGCCCCGAGGACGTGTGCGTGATCGGCGTGCGCGACGTGGATCCCACCGAGATCCCGCTGGTTCAAGGCACCAAAGTCGGTGTGTATCCGATGTCCGAGATCGACGCGCGCACGCTGCAGGTCTGCTTGGAGGAGGCCATCGCGCGCGTCAGCCACCACACCGTCGGCGTGCACATCTCCTTCGACCTCGACGGCGTGGACCCCGACGACGCGCCTGGCGTCGGCACCCCGGTGCCCGGCGGCCTCACCCTGCGCGAGGCGCACCTCGTGTGTGAGGCCGTCGCGCGCACCGAGCGCGTGCTCGGCATGGAGATGGTGGAGCTCAACCCCACGCTGGACGTGCGCAACCAGACGGGGCGCTTGGCTGTCTGGCTGATCGAGTCCGCTTTGGGCCGAACGATCCTAGGAAAGCGACCGAAGGGCTAGCGGTGCCAGACGGGCCCCGCCGCGGGCGCGTCGGGATCGGGGGGGGCCGGGAAGATCGGGCGCAGGTAGGCCGCGATGCCGCGCTCGAACCTCCAGTGGGCCGGGTAGCCGAGGCTGACCTCTTCGTAGCGCGTGCCGTCGCGCCAGTCGGTGGCGCGGAGGTGCAGGTGGCCCGACACGATCACCGCGATGGGGAAGCGCGCGGACCAGTCCTCGGTGCGGCGCGTGCCACACCAGGGCGCGTAGCGCGGGATGCGGAACAGCCGGATGAGGTCGCGGCGAAGCGGCCAGTGGTGGATGACGACCGCGCGCGTGCCGGGGGGCAGCGCCGCCAAGCGGTCCTCGGTGAGGGCGGCGCGCGCCGCGCACCAAGCGGCGCGCGAGGGGTAGGGCGCGAAGTGGAGGAAGTCCTCGTCACGCGCGCGGATGCCGTCCTCGGCGGCCCAGGCGACCGCTTGCTCTGGCGTGTACCCGTCCGGCGCAAAAGAGTAGTCGTAACCGACGAAGCAGGGGGCGATGACCAGCGACAGGTCCTCCGGCCAGCGCACCCAGTCGTCCTCGGGGGTGAGCACGCCGAGCTCGCGGCAGCGGCGCACGAGCTCGTGGTAGCGGGCCTCACCGCGCAGGCCCTCGACCCCCGTCGCCCCGTCGGGGGTCCACAGCTCGTGGTTGCCCGGCACCCAAATGACGCGCTCAAAGCGGCTCGCCAAGAAGGCGAGCGTCGCTGTGACGAGCGGGAGGGCCTCAGCGACGTCGCCCGCGACGATCAGCCAGTCCTGGCCGTAGTCTGCGAGGGACTCGAGCGCGCGGCGGTTCTGGGCGAAGCCGACGTGGAGGTCGGAGATGGCCCACAAGCGCCTCATGCGGCGCCGCGCGCGAAGGCATAGGCAAACAGAAGCTGAGCGCCGTAGTAGAGCGGCAGCCCGATTGCGCGGTTGACCCAAGCGCGCTGGACGAAGCGGTGGCGGGCGACGAACAGGTCCGACACAAAGAAGAGCACCGCGGCCACCGCCAAGAGGGCTGTGCGCTGTGAGGGCGCCGCGAGGACGAGCCCGAGGGCGCTCGCGACCATGACCGTGATGATGCCCATATACCCGCGTACGGGCTCGCGAAGGCGCCCGAGGTGCTGGGCGAGGCGTCGCCAGACGAGCCACGGCACCGGCGCCATGAGCGCGGCGCCGACGAGGGTCCACCAGCCAGCGCCGAGGCCAAAGAACACCACCGCAAAGAGCGCGTGGCCGACGCCAAACGCCAGCATCCCAGCGACAAAGGCGGCGGGCTGCTTCTCCGGGAGCAGGAGCAGATCGCCGATAGCGCAGGCGATGAGCGCCACGAGCAGCCCGCCGCCATGCGGCAGCAGGTGCACCTGCAGCGCGAGCGCGGTGCTCACGAAGCCGAGCGAAGCGAGCGGCTTGACGAAGAGCCGCGCGCGCGGCGCGAAGGCCTCGCCCACGACGAGCCCAGCGCAGGCGACCGCGGTGAAGGTCGCGAGCGCTAGTGGTTGAAGAAGAACCACGAAGCGCCTGCGATCCCGAGCAGGCCGAACCCAAGCACCACTACGAGCACGCCCGCAGCCGCGAGGGAGGCCTTGTTGCGCCCCATGGGCGACAGCGTCGCGGTCGGGGTGGGCCCGCCGACCGAGATGTTGCCGGTGCTCACGCGCTCGATGCCGTTCATGGTGTCGACAGTGTCGAAGAGCTCGGCGCCGACGAGCTCGTCGGGGGGGAGGCCTTCGCCGGCGGTGACGTGCCGCTCGGCCCAGTCGCGCAGGGACTCGCCCGTGCACTTCTTGAGGGCCTCGCGGCACATGCGCTCCACCTCGCGGTGCGAGGGGCGCTGGTCGGGGTCGCCGTGGCGCATGGCCGCAGAGACATCGGTAGCGGCCATATGGCCGACGAAGTCGGTGACGATCTCGGTGGCGGCCTGCACATCCTCTTCGGCGGGCGCTGGCTTCTTGCGACCGGGGGGCGGCGGCATTCGGCCCGTGAGCATGAGGTGCAGGACGACGCCGAGCGAGTAGGTGTCGCCTTCGGGGCGCTCTTCGCCGTAGAGGCGCTCGGGGGCGATGAAGCCCGGTGTTCCGCCGATGTGCACCGTGGTCTTGGCCTCGCGGGCCTCGAACTGGGCGCGGGCGATGCCGAAGTCGAGCAGCTTCACCTCGCCCGAGGGCGTGATCTGAATATTGCCCGGCTTGATGTCGCGGTGGAGGACCTGGAGGGGCTCGCCGCGGGGACCGGGCTGGTTGTAGACCTTGTCTAGGGCGCGGGCGAGCTCCGCGACGATCTCCAGCGCGACGCCGGGGCGGAACTTGCGCTTGCGCAGGAGCTGCGCGATGGAGAGGCCCTCGATGTACTCCATGACGACGGCCCAGCGCCCACCGATCATGGTGGGGGGCTCAACGCCCACGATGGCGCGGTCGCGCACCAAGCCGAGGATGCGGGCCTCGTCGCGGAAGCGCTGAATGATCGACTCATCGGTGAGCTGCGCGCTGAGCAGCTTGACCGCGACCTCCTTGGAGAAGCCGCTCGGACCTTCCAAGCGGGCTCGGTACACCTCGCCGTAGCCGCCGCGTCCGACGAGCCCGAGGATCTGGTAGCGACGATGAGCGGGTTCGGCCATGAGCTTCGATGGTACCTAGGGGGGGGAGGGGAATCTATAGCACCGATCGCGGGTGTAATTGGCGGCATCGGCCATAGTGCTGACGATTGTGGTGGTCAAAATAAGGAAATGTTGGACGAATGGCCTCATTCATCTTGAGTCACGGTCGCCAACGCGGCGCGATTACCTCAGGATGAGGATCGCGGCCGCGGCGACGGCGAGCGCGGCGAGCGCGACGGCGGCCCAGGGCGGCTGACGCGGGGCGGTGGCGGGAGCGATGTCAGGGACATCAGGGCGGTCCGCGGTGTCAGGCGTGTCGGCGGCGTCGGCTGGGCGCTCGGCGCGCGCGAGCTGGCGCGTGCGCCCCTCTTCGTAGGCGAAGTCCATCAGCTCGTCGAGGTCGTCGTCGTTGTCCTCGTGCACGCGGACGGGCACGATCGGCGGGCGCTCGCGCAGGCGAGGCTCCACCACGCCCTCGGCCCGCAGCTCGATGGGGATCGCCACCGGGCGCGTGATGCAGTCCATCGTCGTGAGGTTGCCGAGCGGCTCGTCCGGCGCGAAGCCGGGCAGCGCTGGGCTGTCGTCGATCTCGGTCAGCAGCTCCTCGGCGTGCGCGCGAAGGTAGGTCGCTTCGTCGTTATCGGCTGTCTGCGCCCACGCGACGCGCTCGGCGATGCTCTGGCCGTGGCGGGCGAGGTACCGAGAGAGCGAGGCGTCGCCGGTGATGTCCAAGAACTTGCGCAGCGCCTCGTTCAACCTGGCTCCCGTTGTGCGACGACGGCCGAGTATAGATCGAGGGCGGCGACACGCTCAGCGAGGCAGGCGGCGCTGCCACGTCAGGTGGACGATGACGTCGTGGTCGGGGGCGCCGTCCCAGGTCGCGCGAAGCCCCGCGCGGTGAAGCTCGGCGAGGAGGTCGCGGCGCGCGGCGTCCTTGATGCGCTCGTCGTCGGCCCACAGCGCGACGGGGAGCTCGCCCGTGGTGCGCGCGCGCTGGATGTTCGTCGCCAGCGTGTACGCGCCTGTAGGTGCAGCGTCTACGCCGACTCTCCAGGAGCACTGCCAATCGTCGTAGTCGTCGTAACACTGCTGTTCGGCTTGGCGTTCGTCGCCCGCGAAGCGCCGCAGCGCGCTGTCGAGCCGGTCGCTGTCGGTGAGCTCGGGCCAGCCCCGCTCTTCGGCGCGCTTGGCCTCGAGGAGCGGCGGCGCGAGCTCCTCGACGAGCCGCTCGGCGAGCGCGCGGGGCGGCACGTAGACGTCTTCAGCGCCGTACAGCTCCGAGCGCGCCACGCTCGTGACGTCACCGAAGGGGGCGTGGGTGTAGGCGTCGATCGCGGCGCGCAGCGGGGGCACAGCGTCGTCCAAGGCGTCGGCGTAGGCGCGCGTGCGCACCGCGTCGAGGGTCGCGTCGCTCGGCGCGAAGGTGGGGCCCGCGTCCGCGGCGACGAGCGCGGCGGCCCAGTAGGGGCGAGGCGCGACCCGCCCGCCAAAGGCCGCCGTCTGCAGCAAGCGCACCGGCGCGCCGACGAAGCGCGCGCGCGCGACGGTGTCCGTGGCGGTGTGGTCATCCGCGAGCACCGCGGGCGTGGTGAGCTGCTCCAAGAAGGAGGCGACGCCGAAGCTGCAGTCTCGGTCTTTGTGTCCGTCGTAGCTGATCGGGTCTGCCGCCAACACGGCGCGCAGCCCCGGCTTCAGCGTCGCTTGCAGCAGCGCCGCGTGCCCGCCCACGCCGGAGCCGAAAGCGTAGACGCGGTCGCCCCGCACCGCGGCCCGCTCGGCGAGGGCGTCGCGCGCGTGCTCTAGCGCTAGGACGCCGTCCAGGAGCTCGTCATCAACCCACAGCCCCTCGGTGGTGCGGCGCAGCACGAGCAGGTTCACGTCGGCGGCGAGGAGCTCCGCGAGGGGGCCGTCGGCGGCGAGCGCCTCGCTGGGGTCGGTCGCCGCGTCCGCGCCAATCCAGATGACGGCGGGGCGGTCCTTGGTGGCGGCGGGGCGGAGCCAGGCCCAGACGCGGTCGCGCGGGTGCGCCTCGCGCAGGGCGAGGAAGGCGGCGGGCGGCGGTGCGAGGCCCTCGTCGGAGGTCGCGGGCGTGGCGCCGCTGAGGTCGGCCTCTTGCCAGCGCCGCGTCAGCTCGCCCCCGTACTTGGGCGCTGGCGGTCGATGTCGAATCGGCCGATGCGAGGCCGCGTCGATCTTCAAGCTGTTGAGGAGCGCGCGCGCGTCGTCCAGCGCGTCGTCGTCGGCGCCGGTGAGCGAGGCGTGCAGCGCGCCGAAGGCCACCGCCTCTCGCCGCTGACCGTCGTCGTCCGTCCATCGGCACGCGGCGGTCGCCCGCCCTGTGACGTGAGAGAGCACGACCTCGCGCGGTTGACAGCGCACCCCCTCCGCAGACCAGAGCCGATCCTCGGCGGCGTGCCCCGGAGGCCACCACTCGTTCAGCGTCAGCGCCGTCGCCCCGCGGGTCAGCGCGACGTGCGCTGGCACGCCAGCGTCGTCGTCGCGCTCGACCAGCTCCCAGCTCCAGCCCGCTGGCACCGTGAGCGTCAGCCCCGCGCTCTCCCAGGTCTGGACCGTCGGCGGCGCTGAGACGCAGGCGCTGAGCAGCGAAGCGAGGAGCAGAGGCGCCCTCATCGCTCGACCGCTGCCCACGCGCTCCGGGCCTCGGCGATGCCCTCGCGGGCGTGCTCGAGCGCCTGCCGCGCGACCACCGCGTGGCCGTCGGTGAGGGCGGACCACGCGCGGGCGAGGTTGCGCTCGGCGGAGGAGAAGGGGCTGAAGTACCCCGCGAACGCGGCGACGCCGTGGCGCGCTTGCAGCTGGCCGCGCTCGTCCACCACCGGGTTGATGACGCTGCTCTGCAGGTGGTCGAGGGCCTCGCGGGCGGCGGGGTGATCCTGGTCCATCGGCAGGTCGGCGATCTGCGCCGCGATGGTCTGGATGGCGTCGTCGATGGTGCGCAGGGCGTCGGGGAAAGCGAGCGCCCGGCCCGACCCACCCGCGCCGCCACCGGCGTTCTCCGCCGCGATCTGACGACGCGCGAGCAGCGCCCCGGCCACGATCGCGGCGACGCCGATGAGCCAGCCAAACCCCGCGCGCTCGAACCAGGCGCGTAGGCGCGCGCCGGGCGCGGGGAGGCCGAGGCTGTCGCGCTCGCCAACCGCGAGGTCGTGCTTGGCGCCGGGGGACTGGCGGGTGTCGAGCACACCGGCCTTCATCAGCGCGCGCAGCGTGTTTGGGCGGTGCTGGGCGGTGAGCAGCTCGTCGCGCACGAGGGCAGGCTCCGGGCGCTCGATGGGCTCGCCCAAGCGCGAGAGCTCCGCGAGGACCGGGGCGCGCTCACCGCCCTGGAGCGCCTGGTCGATCAGGGCGATCAGGGCCGCGTCCTGCTCATTCGTTGGCCCGTCGGAGCCGTACAGCTTCTGCTTCTTGGCGCCCAGCGCGAAGGCCTCCGCCTGGAGCACGACGCCGCTCCACGGGATGTCGCCCACCGCGTCGCGCACGACCCGCGGATCGAGGGCGTGGGCGCGGGGGAGCAGGTCCTCGACGCCCGCCTCGCCGAGGAAGCCGGTCGCGCTGAGCAGCTCGGAGCGCCGATCGTAGGCCGCTTGGCTCGCGTTGACGGCCTCGGAGGCGACGAAGCGGGCGCGATCCAGGTCGGCGCGCGTGAGGTGCAGGTCGAACACGGCGAGGGCGGTGGCGAGCTCCGCGGCGCGGTCGGGCGGCATGCCGGCGGGGTTGATGGCGAGGTCAAACTGCTCCAAGGTGCGCAGCGCGGCGCGCTCGCGGAGGGCCTGCTGCTCCAGGTCGACGAGCCCCTGCGCGGTCTGCACGACAGCGTCCGCGCGTCGCCACGCGGTCATGGCGTCGCCGTTGCGGGCGCCGTCGGTCGAGGCGAGCATGGCGCCGCCGAGCAGCAGCGCTAGCGCGAGGATGCGCCGCATCAGACACCTCCGTACATGGCGTAGGCCGCCGCGGCGAGCTGGGTGAGCGCCTCACCGACGATGAGGCCCGCCGCGAAGGGCACGAGCCGCTTTCCGATCCACTCGCCGCCGTACAGGCGCTCCAGGCCCATCGCGACCAGGTTGCCGATGCCGTAAGCGAGGGTGATGGAGAAGGGCAGGTACATGGCCAAGCCGACCAGCACGCCGAGCCCGCCGATGGGGAAGATCGACAGCGCGCCGCCGATCGCCGCCCCCGCCAGGTACTTGTCCACCGCCGAGTCGGCGCTCTCCAAGGCGCGGAGCACCCCCTCCAGCGCGCCGGCTTGCGGCGCTGAGAGGCAGGTGAGCGCTGGGTCCGTGCAGCCGGCGGACTCGGGGCCGAAGGAGGCGGGTGACTGCCAGAGCAGCGCGAGCACGCCGATGGCGATGAGCGGCCCGATCCACGACGTGAGCACCTGCGCGAGCTGCTGCTCGCGGGGCACCGCGCCGACCAGGTGGCCGGTCTTGAGGTCGCCCATCATGTCCCCGCACTGGTTGATGGCGACGCACACGGTGGTGCCGATGAGGATGGACGCGGTGATGTCGCCGCCGGTGAGGAAGTACATCAGCGTCACGGCGATGAGCGCGAGCCCGGAGAGCGGCGAGATGTCCGTGTGTCCGCTGGCTTGGGCGACGATGATGCCCGCGAGGCCGATCCACACGGAGCCCACCGCCGCGATGAGCGCGCTGTGGCCGAGGCCCAAGTCCGAGGCAAACCACGCCGCGAGGGTGAGCCCGACAAAGGAGCCAAGGGTGCCGAGGTAGACCCAGCGCGGGTTGAGCTCGTCCGCGGCGACGCCCTTCTCACGCGCGATGGCGGCGGCCGCGGCGAGGCTGCGCATGGCGCCGGTGACAGCGGGCACCGCAGCGACGACGCCCGCCAGCGCCCCGCCGATGAGCATGCCGATGCCGAGGGGGCGCAGCATCTGGCTGTAGAGCTCGTCCGCGCGCCACATCGGCAGCTCGGCGGCCGGGAGGGTGGCGTCGGCGGGGATCCAGCCCGACAGGACCGCGATGGGCGCGACCACCCACCACGCGAGGAGGCCGCCGAGGGCGAAGGGCAGCCCGCCCTTGCCGGAGAGCAGGCCAGCGCCAAAGTTCGCGGCGGACACGTAGAGCGCGATCGGCAGCCACGGCGGCGCGTTCACCAGGTAGCCAAAATCGAGGTCTTCGGGCAGGACGTGAAGCGACGTCATGAGCGTGAGCGCGGCGGCGAGCACTGAGCCCCCGAGCAGGAGCGCGCCCTGGAGCATGCCCTCGCCCGGCGAGCGCAGCAGGGTGGCTACCGCCATGCCGCTTGGGAACTTGAGGCGCTCAAACTCGATCATCTGCTTTCGCAGCGGGATGATGAGCACGATGCCCATGAGGCTGCCAGCGACGGCGGCGAACACGAGCGGGCCGTAGGGGATGCGCTCGAGCTCAGGGTGGCCGCGGCTGAGCAAGAAGAGCGCCGGGAGCGTGAAGACCACGCCCGAGCTGGCGGTGTTGATGCCCGACGCCACCGTCTGGTTGATGTTGTTCTCCACGATGGAGCGCCGGCCGAGCGCGCCGCGCAGCACCACAAAGCCCGTGATCGCCGCGACGGTGGACCCGCCGAGGCCAAAGCCGAGCTTCAGCGCGATGTAGGTGAAGGCGGCGGTCATGACGACGCCTTGCACGGTGCCCAAGAGGACCGCGAGCAGCGAGAGCTCGGGGTAGGGGCGGACGGCGTTCGGTGAGGGAGAGCTAGCCAAGGACATCCTCCGCGACGCCGATCGGGCGCGACCGTCGCAGCGTAGCGGAGGAGAGCGCTGGGGTCACGAAGCGCGGGCGTCCAGCGGTGCCGCTACGGGCAGAAGGGCCCGTACAGCGTCGCCTCGTTGTCGTCCTCGCTGCACTCGGCGTAGGAGCCTTGTCCGGTGCCGTCGTCGTCCGCGCGCAACACGAGCTCGCCCACGCCCGCGAGGTCTTCGGGGGAGAGGTTGAAGGTGAGGACCTCGCCGGTGGTGCCCGCGGGGATCACCTCCTCGGTGATCTTGGTCTGCAAGAGGAAGGAGACGCCCTGCGTGCGCGTGTACACGCTGACCGGGATGCCCGCGGGGGCCTCGACGCCGCCGTGGTTCACGACGCGGCCGAGCACGTAGTAAGAGCCCTCTGGGCAGGCAATGTCGCAGGAGGTGACCAGCTCAGCGCCGAGCTCCTGGTAGCCGACGCGGTCGGCGGAGGGCGCGGTTCCGGCGTGCCAGGTGTTGTGCGTGGTGAACGAGGGCGCGGGGTTGGTGGGCACAGTGAGGTCGTCGTTGATGTTGGTCATGCTGTAGGCGTGCTGGTTCCACAGCGGGCGCGCGGGCGCCCAGCTGTCCATCGCGTCGCCGAAGACCGAGAGGCCGCGGGTGAAGCGCGCGTGGCCGACGATGATCTCGGCGTGACCGTCGGCGTCGACGTCGGCGATGACGGGGTAGTCCATCATCGTGTCCGACGCGTGGTCGGTGGTGTGGAACTTGAGCTGCCCGGTGGCGCCGTCGAGCACCATGATCTCGACCTCGTCGATGTAGACGACCTCCAAGCGCCCGTCGCCCTCGAAGTCGAAGACCGACGCGCCGGTGGCGCCCGACTCGTCGGTGGCGGGGTGGCTCCAGAGCTGTGTGCCGTCGGCGTGCAGCGCGACGATCTGGTTGCCGCCTGCGACGAGGATCTCGGGTGAGCCATCAAAGTCGAGGTCGGCGATCGCTGGCGCGGAGACGATGTTCGCGCCTTGAACCTCCAGCGGCCCCCACAGCGGCGTGCCGTCGTTGTCCAGGGCGCGCACCGTGTTGAAGCTGGAGAGCACGATCTCGCCCTCCGGGTCGTCGTCCAAGTTGGCGACCGCGGGCATGCCGTCGTGCTCGTCGGCGTTGCGCCAGATGGTGCGGCCGTCGGGGTCGTACCAGGCGTTGCCGGTGATGACCTCGTCGATGCCGTCGAGGTTGATGTCGGTGACGAGGCTGAGCGCGCCCTCGGTGACGGGGTCGCCTCCGGTGATGCTCGGCATATGTCCGTAGCAACCCTTGCCTTGGCCGCCGACGCCGCGCGTGGAGCCGTCTGCGCCGTTGAGGATGACGCGCCCCGCCACGACCTCGACGTTCCCGTCGTGGTCCATGTCAGCGACGCTGATGCCTGTGGCGTAGTCGAAGTCGAGGTTGGAGAACTGCGCGGACTCCCAGACCGGAGCTCCATCGCGGCTGTAGGCCATGACCGTGTAGATGCCGGGGGTGATCGGCAGGTCGCTGCCGAGCGAGTGCACGACGAGGATCTCGGCGATGCCGTCACCGGTCACGTCGCCGACCGTGGCGCCAGTGGCGAAGGCGAGGCCAGCGTCGCGGCTCCAGACCTCGCCCGAGCCGTCGCCGTGCAGGACGGTCAGCACGCCCTTGCCCATCGGCAGGGAGCTCGAGAAGACAGCGATGATCTCCGGGTGTCCGTCTTGCCACAGGTCGGCGACCGCTGGCACGCCGCGCACGCTGCGGTTGGGGCCCGCGCTCCACTCGAGGATCGGGTCGAAGGTCGGCTCGATGACGCAGGTGTCGATGGGGGCAGCGCCCGCCGTCGGAATGTCGTCGATGTTGCACTCCTCGGGGATGCCGTAGTTGCCGATGTGGCTGCCGACGACGTAGTCGCTGGGGTGGCACGCGGTGAGCAGCAGGGCGAGAGCGAGGAGCGACTTGGTGGGCATGGAGCCTCCGTTCGCGCGCACCATAGCGCACTTGTACCCGTGTCCGCACCAGCTGCGTTGCAGCGCCTCTACACCGCGGCCCACGAACAGATCGGGCAGGCGGTCGCGTCGTGGCCCCGCGCGGGGCAGTGCTCGCGGCCGAAGAAGATGATGCGCAGGTGCAGCGCGTTCCAGTGCTCGCGCGGAAAGAGCGCCTTGAGGTCGCGCTCTACCTGGGCGACGTTCTTGCCCTCGGACAGGCCCCAGCGCGTCGCCAAGCGGTGAATGTGCGTGTCGACGGGGAAGGCCGGCACGCCAAAGGCCTGGGACATCACCACGCTCGCGGTCTTGTGACCCACGCCCGGCAGGGCCTCCAGCGCCTCGAAGCTGTCCGGCACCTGGCCGTCGTGCTGGGTCAACAGGAGCTGCGAGAGCGCGTGAATATGCTTGGCTTTGGTGGGCGAGAGCCCACACGGCCGGATGAGCTCGCGGATCGCGTCGACCGAGAGCGTCACCATGCGCTGCGGGTCGGGCCCGAGGGCGAACAGCGCGGGCGTCACCTGGTTCACGCGGGCGTCGGTGCACTGCGCCGAGAGCAGGACCGCCACAAGGAGCGTGTAGGCGTCGGTGTGATCGAGGGGGACGGGCGTCTCCGGGTAGAGCGCCGCGAGCTGAGCGTCGATCCGATCCGCGCGGGCTTGCGTCGTGAGCGCGCTCATGGGGTGAGCCACCGCTTGAGCTTGGCGTCGTCGAGGTCGGAGGGGTGGCCGCGCCAGACGATGACGCCGTCCTTCACCACCGCGGCGGCGGGGATACCGGCGACCTGAAAGGCCTCGGCCAGGTGGCCATCTTCGCGGCCGATCGCGTAGGTGAGGCGGTTCGAGCGGATGAAGTCGTTGACGGTCTCCGCGCTCATTCCGCGGGTCATGCGCGTCACCGCTACGATCTCCAGCCCATTGGGTCCGAGGCGCTTGGAGAGCCCCTCCAGCTTGGGTAGCTCGCGCTGGCAGTGGGGGCACCACACCTCCCAGAACACCACCAGCGTCGCCGCTGGATCCTTGGCCTTGGGCGGGTGGGTGAACCAGCTGAGCGCCTCCAGCGCCGGGGCGGGCTGGCCGAGCAGCGCGATCTCGTCCAGGAGTCGGCTCGCGCGCGAGGCGGCGTCGGTGGCCTGGAAGTTGTCGCGCAGGTCGATGAGCAGCGCGCGCGCCGCGTCAAAGTCGCCCGCGTCGATGAGCTCGTTCGCGCGGTTGAGGCGGTTGAAGGCCTCGCGCGTGGGGTTGAGCATCGGAGTCCACGCGAGGGCGCCGTCGCGGAGCCAGCCGTCGGGGGTGGTGCGCTGATCGAAGCGCACGCCGTGCTCGGCGTAAGCGGCGCGCGCGGCGTCCACGGCGAGCGTCGCGTCGGAGGTCGTGGTGCAGCGGTCCTCAGCGAGCTGGCCCTCGACCACGGTCCAGCTCAGGTGCTCGGGCACGGGGCCGGGCACCGCGAGGTGCAGCGTGACGGTCTCGTAGGGGTGCTGCTCCAGGCCGAGGTAGGCGCAGGGCGGCGCGCTGAGGGCGCTCGCGGTGACGGCGGTGGTGTTGACGTAGGTGGCGTAGGCGATCGCGCCGGTCTCCAGGTTGGCGCCGAGGAGGCTCCAAGCGGCGGGATCGGGCTCAGCGGCGTGCGCGAGCAGAGCGAGGGCGAGGACAGGCAGCATAGGGGCTCTCCGTAGCGAGCGGACGGGATAACAAGACAACAACCCCTTCGAGGTGTCCCCATGCTCCCCTCTCTCGACGACGCCCTCGCGGCGCTCTACGCACGCGCCGTCTCGGGCCTCTCGGGCCCCGTGCCTCCGCAGATCCCGCGCGGCGAGCTCACCCGCAGCCCGGCGGCCATGCTCGTCGCCCAGCACGCGGCGCGCTCCGGCCTCTTCCTCTTCCACTACGAGCAGCGCGCGCAGCTCGAGCTCCCCGAGGACTGGGTGCCCAAAGGCGACGCGGGCCTCGTCGAGCCGCCGACGTGGGCGGGCGGCGTGCTGCTGGAGCACAAGTACCACTCCTTCCGGCACGAGCTCCCGCTCGGCAGCTACCACCCGGGGCACCGCGCCAAGTGGTCCACCCACGAGCTCTGCCACGGGCTGGTGGGCGGCGGGTGGCGGCCGGGCGCCACGCCGCTGTTCACCGCCACCGCGGGGCGCCTCGCCGAGATCGTGCCGGTCACGCTCTACTACTTCTTCGACGAGGCCTTCCTCACGCGCTGCCCCGAGCACCAAGGCGGCGGCGCGCTCTTTCGCACCCTCTGCCCCGCGTGCGAGGCGTTGGCGGCCACCCACCTGGACGACGCCGAGGCGCGCGGGCACATCGCCGGCGGCTTGCGCTACCTCGACCGCGAGCTCGCCGCCGTCGCGCGCACCCGCCGCGAAGGCCGCCCGATCGGCCACCAGTGGGCGTCCATCGACCTGTGCTCCGACGGCCTCGCCTATGCGACCGCCCACGGGCCGCGCTTGCAGTCGGAGGCGTGGGCCACCTACGCCGAGCGCTTCTTGGTGCGCGGCGCCGGCTGGTTCGACGAGCTCGACGCCCTGGAGGAGCGGGTCCTCGCGGTGGCGGGCGCCCTCCTCGGCCACGAGCTCGCGCCCCACACGGCCACCCCCGAGGACGGCCGCTGGCTGTGGGCGCTACAAGACGTGGGCTGGCGGCTCTCCACCGTGCTCTACCAGACGGATGGCGACGCTGAGCAAGAGCTGGAGCGGATCGTCGAGGAGCTCGCGGGCTGTGTGGCTGCGCCTGCGACCGACGGACCCGCGGGGCTCGAGCGCGCGCTGACGGCCTACACGGCGCTGTGCGAGGACGTCTTCGTGCCCGAGCCCGACGAGGTCTTTGGCGTGGGCTACGCGCTGCCGGGCGGCGCCGGTCTCGGACGCGGGCTCGTGACCCAGGGCGTCGTCTCGGGGCTGCCGCTCACGGCGGACGCCCTCGGCGAGCGCCTCGACGCGGAGATCGTGCGCTTCGCCGCGTCGGACACCTGGGGCCGTCAGCTGCTCCCCGACCGCTTCGCCGCATACCTCGCGGACAAAGAGCCCGCGCTCGCCGAGCTCGCGGCGTTTGAGGCCGCCGTGTGCGCGCTCAAGGGCCGCGACCCGCTCGTGGCCTCCCTCGGCGACGCGCCGGGGCCCATGCGCCTCTCCTCCCATGTGCGCCTGCTGCGCGCTGAGCGCGACGTCATCGCCGGTGTGGACGCGGTGGAGTCTGGCGCGGCGGTGTGGGCGCAGGGCGAGCGCGGGCTGACGCTCGTCGACGCCCGGGGCGAGGCCCTCGCCTCCGAGCCCACCGCGCTGCTGGTCGGCGTCGATCCGCAGGGCGAGACGCTGCTGCTGGACGTGCCGCTGGAGGCGGCGGACGCGCTCGAAGCGGGCGAGGTGCGCGCTGATGATCCGACGCTGTTCACCCTCTCAGAGCTGGGTGTGCTCGTGCCCGTCGCCTGGCCGCTCTAAGGCGCTCAGAGGGGCTGTGACTGCGCCAGCACGGCGTCGAGTGACAGCCCCCACGCGGCTTCGACGGCTTGATCGAGCGCTTCGGGCGCCGCCGTCGCCGCGTCCAGACCCCAGCGCCGCGCGGTCCCGTCCCAGCTCGCGGTGAACAGCGCGTCGTCGCTGAGCAGCACGGTCGACACCAGGCGCTCGTGGCCAATCGCGCTGGCGACCAGGCGCCCGTGCGCGTCGAGCAGGCTCACCCGCCCGTCCACGCCGCCCACGGCGACCCACGCGTCGGTGGTGGCGATGGCGGTGACCCGGCTCGGCGCGCGCCATCGCCAGCGCTGTTGCCCGGCGAGGTCGCGCAGCACGACCTCGGCCCCTTGGCTGGTGACGAGGTGCGCCCGCGCTGCGGCGAGGCGCCCGCCGCCGTCCGTCAGGCGAAAGCGCTGGGTGAACGCGCCGTCGACGAGCTCGTATACGGCGCCGCCCTCGTCCACGACCCACAGCGACGCCGCCGCCGCGAGGTCGATCGCGGGGGCGGGCAGCGGCACCGTGGTCACCTCGCCGTCGACGAGCACGATCTGGGCGCCGTAGGTCATGACGGCGAGGCCTTCGCCATAGGACACGGTCTTTCGGCTAAACTGCGAGAGCACTTGCTTTGGCTCGCCGCTGTCGTCGGCCACGAAGAGCCCCTCGCTCGCCACGCCGAACACGACCGCGCCGTCGCGCGCAAAGGCCCCGCCCTTGGCGGCGGCTGGTCCGCCCGCGAGGTGCACGGTGGCGGCGCCGGTGGCGACGGACCAGCTCACGACCTCGCCTGTGGCGCTCCCGCCGAGCAAGCGCTCGCCGTCTTCCGAGCGGCTGAGGTAGGACAGGCCCCCCTGATCGCGTCGATCCCAGAGCACCGGTGTGGAGGGCGGCGTCAGGTCGTAGCGACGCAGGTCCTTCCCGAGGGCGAGGAGGCTCCCGCTCACCAGTCCGACGGCGCTGACCTCGGCGGGGAGGCGGTCGAGCGTGGCGCGCGTGGCCGGGGCGTAGAGGCGCGCGTGCCCTCGCTCGCCCACCACCGCGAGTCGGCCACCGTCGACGGGCAAGAGCTGCTTGGGCGCGCCGACGCCGAGGTCGGTCGCGGCCCACCCCTCGCCGTTGCGGGTGAGCACCTGGCCGGCGAAGGTGCCGACGATGGGGCCGTCGAGCCAAGCGAGCGCGCTTGGGTGGGAGGGCAGCGGGAGCGCGTCGCCCGGGGCGTCGACGGTGCCGACGTACGCGAGCGCGTCTCGGCAGCCGACGAGCAGGTGCGCCGCTGAGACGTAGGCGGTCTCGATGCGTTCGCAGGTGGGTGACGTCCAGCGCAGCTCGCCCGTGGCCATGTCGACGCGCGCCACGCGCTGCTGGTCGAAGATCGCTGGGAGGTCGCCGGTGGCCAGCGCTTGGCTCCGTTGGTCGCCGTTGAGGCGCGACACCATCCGACCGGCGTGCCAGACCTCGATCTGGTTCGAGGAGCGCTTGAGCAGCACGTCGTCGCCGTAGACGCGCGCGTCGAGCACCTCGCCGAGCGTGGTGCCCTGGTCGGCCGCGAGCGGTGGCGTGGTCGCGGACCAGCGCTCGCCGCCCTTCGCGTCCAGCAGGCGCAGCGGCTCGCCGGCGCAGAAGACGTCGCCGCTCGGCTGGAGGATCGCCTGGGCACACGGGGGGGGCGAAGCGGCGAGGAGCGCGGCGCGCGGGGCGTCGCTCCAGGCCATCAGGACACCGCGCGCGAGCGGGTTCTCGGCGAGCAGGAGCGAGCGCGCCGCGAGCACCTCGGCCTCGGGGCGCACCCCGTGCGACTGAAAGGTGGCGGCTTGCTGGGCGAGCGAGGCGGAAAGGCTGCGGTCGCCGCGCTCGTGCTCGAGCTGCTGGGTGCGCAGCGCGTAGGCACCGAGGACGAGGCCGACGCAGCACGCGACGCCCGCCACGGTCAGCGGCGCGCGCCACCGCACGCACGTGCGCCACAGCACGTCTCCCGGGGAGTAGGCGTGCGCGGCGACCCAGCGGCCCTCTAGCCAGTGCCCGAGCTCATCCGCGAGGGCGGCGCCGTGGGGGTAGCGCTGCTCCGGGCGCTCAGCGACGCAGCGTGCGACGACGGCGTCGAGCTCGGGGTGCTGCTCCTGGGAGGCGGCCAGCACCTCGCGCAGCACGACGCCGAGCGCGTACACGTCCGCGGGCGGTCCGACGAGCTCGCCGCGCGCCTGCTCGGGGGCGAGGTAGCCGCGCGTGCCGACCACGCCGGCGTCGGGGGCGGCGAGGTCGAGGGCGACGCCCCAGTCGAGGACCCACACCTCCTCGTGCGCGCCGAGCAGCACGTTCGCGGGCTTGAGGTCGCGGTGTACAATGCCGTGGTCATGCGCGTAGCCGACGGCGCCGGCGACGGTCGCGACCGCGCGCACGAGCAGGCCGAGGGAGTCCACGCCGAGCCGCTCCGCGAGGGGCGCTCCGACCAGCACGGGCATGGTGTAATACCAGCCCTCCGCGTCCTCACCCACGTCGTAGATCGGCGGGATCGAAGGGTGTACTAGCCGAGCCGTGATGCGCGCCTCGTGCATCATGCGCGCGCGCAGGTTCGCCGGCAGGCCCGCGTGGGCGCGCTTGACGGCGACCTCGCGGTCGAGCCACACGTCGGTGGCGGCGCGCACGACCCCCATGCCGCCGCGCCCGAGCTCGCCGCCGGCGAGGTAGCGCCGCTCTGGCGGAGGCGCCGCGCCGTGCACGGCGTCGCCTGCGTGGGTCCACGCCGCGACCGAGCCGGGCGCGGGGCCCATCGGCGGGAGCGAGCCGTGGTGCTCAGGTCTCGTCGACAACCGTGTCCGCCAGCCCGAGCACGAGCTCAACCAAGCCAGTGCCGTCGGCGCGCAGCAGGTCTTGCCTGACACCGTGATCGCGCAGCTTGCCGCGGAGCCTCAGCAGCTGCATGTCCCAGCGTCGTCGCAGCACGGTTCGGTCGTCCTCGCCCCAGAGCTGCGCCGCGAGCTGCTCCCAGGCGATCGCGGTCTGCGCGATGACCAGCTCGCTGATGACCCGCGCCATGTGGCCGCTGATCACGACGACGGCCTCGCCTTCGCGCACGAGGTGCACGGTGTCGAAGCGCGCCACGATCTTGAGCGGACGCCGATAGTCGACCTCGCGCACCGTGGCGTCGGCGCCCGTCACGCGCTGCTCGACGGCGTGAAAGGTCGCGCCGTTCACCTGCCAAGTGTCGCCCGGAGCCACCACCGTGCCGCCGTCGGACGCGCGCATCCAGGCCTCGCCCGTGAGCCACACCCAGTCTGCAGCGGCGGCGTCCCACCCGGAGACGATGCGCGGGCGCGCGCCGCCGAAGAGCGAGGTGACGCCCGTCAGCACCTGCATCGCCTGGCCTTGGGCCTGCAGCGCGAAGACGGCCTCGGGTACGCGCACGGCGATGACCTCCAGCTCCAGGCCCGTGGCGAGGGCGACCCGCATGCCGGGCTGGAGCACGACGTCCGAGAGCGTGGCGCCGCGCACTGAAAAACGACCGCGCAACGCCAATAAGCGCACGTCACGCCCGCGGAGGCTGATCATCGCGTGGGCCTCGCTGACGCGGGCGTCGTTGACGTGGAGCTCGGCGGTCCACAGACGGCCGATGACGGCGCCGTGGCCGAGGGCCACGATGTCGCCGCTGGGGAGCTTGATCTCGACGGTCACGCGCATGCGAACGAATAACGCCGCTCGAGCCGCCGTGAGATGCGTGAGGGGTGCTCTCGCACGCGACGGCGCGCTAGATCATTCGGAGGAGGACCTCGACCATGCGCCTTGTCTCTGCGTTGATCCTGATCGGTGCGTGCCGCGCCGACCAGGGCTACAACGACCTCAGCGTCGACACCGGCGACGGAGCGGACCTCGCGAGCGAGCCTGCCACCGACACGGACCCCGCCGTAGATCCGGGCTCCGAGGCGCTCACCCACCTCGATCCCGCGGAGCTGTGTGCGCCCGCCTTTGACTTCAGCGCCTGCGCGTCGCTCGCACCGTACGCCGGCCCCGCGCCCGCGGTCTCCTGGACCTACGATCAGGTGGGCTCCACCGACGTGACGGACGGGGCGGGCTCGCTGCACGGCAGCTTCGTCGGGGCCCCAACGGTCGTGCCCGGCGTGCTCGGGCAGGGGCTCGCCTTCGACGGCAGCTCGTGGGTGACGGCGGCCCGTCACGCCGACCTCAACCTCGGCAGCTTCACGCTCATGACCTGGGTGAAGACCGCCGGTGGCGACCGCTACGACTTCATCATGAGCACGGGCAACGGCATGCCCGCGTGGACCGGCGCCGGGCTCATGCTCGACGGCGCGAACCTCGCCGCGCTCCTGGAGGGCGGCAACGGTGGCGCCGAGGCGATCGTCGGCGGTGGCCCCCTCTGCGCGGACCTGTGGACGCACGTGGCGCTCAGCTTCGACGCGGGCCAGGTCGCGATCTACGCCGACGGCGTCGTCGTGGGCTCGCGCTCGCTGCCCTACGCCGCCATCACCTACGGGGCGCAGCCCTTCGCGGTGGGCAACGACCCGAACAACACGACGCGCTTCTTGACCGGCGCCGTGGACGAGACCCTCGTGTTCAACGAAGCGCTGGGCGAGTCCGCGGTCAACGACGTGATCGCCCAGCAGCTGTGCGGATCGTGGTAGCGCGCGTCGCTTAGGGCGTGTGCTTGTCGAGCGTGTAGATGGTGGTGTCTCGGATCACCCCGAAGCCCATCTGCCAGTACAGGCCGTCGTCGATCTTGAGCGCGCCGTAGTTCACGGCTGGGTCCGCGCTCGGCAGGATGACCACGTCCTCGATGACCGTGAAGGTCTTGGTGTCGTCGAAGCTCTGGTCGGGCGCCCCGGCAGAGACGGTGGTGCCGACGCGGTGTGAGGTCCAGGTGTCGTTGAGCGCGAGCTCGTTCGGGCGCACCAGCGCGGGCGTGCTGTACGTGGTCTCAGTGTCCGTGACGTCGGTGGTGTTGCCGCCGACGGTGATCACGAGCGTCGAGTTGACCTTGTGCTTCTTTAGGTACAACCCGTCATCATTGCAGATGACATAGTCGTACGTCGTGCCGTTGAAGCTCACGCCGCCCGTGGTCTGCGTCCAGCCCTCGGTGGTCTTGAGGGTCGCGGTTTGGGTGGCCGCGTCGAACTCGAAGACGGACATCGCGCGGGTGCCGATGCGCTGGGAGGAGAGCCAGCGGTAGGTCCACGACGTGTGCGCTGTGTGGACGCCGTGCCGCCACAAGCAGGGCATCGTCGCGGCGGGGAAGGCGTCGGTGCCTGGGTCGGTGTCGCTCGCGGTGTCCGAGCCGCTGTCGCTGCCCGTGTCGTCGAGCGCGGCGGTGTCGTCAGGGGCTGTGTCGTCAGGGGCTGTGTCGTCGCCGCCGCTGCAGGCTGCGAGGGTGAACAAGAGGACGAGGTGACGCATGGGAGCGCTCCGGGGGCGTGAGAGTCAACGGTGGTTCGTGGACTCTGTAGACCGAAGCGAGGAGGGTGCCATCCCTCGCCGATCTCACACCACCCGCTGCTGGCGCCGTCGGCGGACGGCGAGCAGGGCGAGCGCGAGCCACACCGCGCCGCCGCCAGCGTCACCGCCCGTCGCACAGCCGCGCACCTGTAAGGTCCGAGGCGGCGCGTTGAAGCCGTCGCAGTCGTGGTCGACGTCGTCGTCGAGCTCGAGCGCGCCTGGATAGACGCTCGGGTCCGTGTCGTCGCAGTCAGCGAAGGGGGTCTTGTCGCCTTCGAGCACCTGCGCGCTCACGCCGTCGCCGTCCGCGTCGCTGAGGTCGGCGCCGCTGCAGTCCTCGTCGATCCCGTTGTGCGGCAGGTCTTCGGTGGACGGGCTTCGGACGGGGTCCAGGTCGTCGCAGTCGTCGCCGCCGTAGTCCTCGCTGTCGTGCCCGTCGAGGTCCTGGTCGTAGTCGGAGCGGAAGTCACAGTCTTGGTCGACGCCGTCGTACCAGACCTCGGGGATCTGTGGGCCGAAGGCGACGTCCTCGTCATTGCAGTCGTAGAGGATGATCTCGCCGTCGTCGTCGTTGTCGTACCACCACGCGTTCCAGACGTCGACCTGAAGGCTCGCCTCCAGCTTGGGCCCGCCGAAGACCCCAACATCGGAGCGCGTCCCGTCGGGATCGACGAGGGAGGGGTCCCCCGCGTCGACGAGCGGCGACCGCCAGGTAGGCAGGTAGGCCGTCAACGAACATCCATCACCTTGGTCGGGGCGGAGCTGAGGTGCGACGACGATCGCGTCAGCGCCGGGCGCGTCGGCCTGAGCGCCCATCCAGTAGCTGTTGTGGGTGAGGCGCTCGTCGCTCGTGCCCTCGCCGAGGATCGCCCCCACGGTCTCAAGGAAGAGGTTGTTGCGGACCTGACCGTCGAAGCTCCCGAGCTCAAGCTCGCCCGACGGCGCGTGCGTCGTGTTGCGCACGAAGACGTTGTTGCGCACGTCGACGGCGTTGCCGAACAGCCCGAGGGTCGCACCGGACGGTGAGGTGTTTTCGTAAAAGAGGTTGTTCAACCAGACGTGTCCTTCGCTGGTGTCGCCGCTCCCTGCCGCGTTCGCGACGCCCACTCCGCGGGTGACGGCGTAGTTGCCACAGAAGCGGTTGAACGCGACGACGCTCCGGAGCGCCGAGACGAAGCCGAGGGCGCCCGCGCCGTACTGGGTGCTGTTCTGCTTGAAGCGGCTAACAAGAACGTGTATCTCGCCGCCCGCCGTGGAGATGGCGCCGGCGCCGTTCGCGTGGTTGTCGTTGAACGACGAATAGCTAACTTCGGAGTAGACATCTCCGGAAGCGAACAGGGCGCCACCCTCCTCCGCGTTGTTGGCGGAGAACTCGCCAAAGGAGGCGACGAACGCGAGCGGGGAGCCCTCCGCGAAGAGCGCGACAGCGCCGCCTCGTTCGAGCGCTTCGTTACTTTCGAAGACGTCATATTGCGAGGTCACGTCGCTTGCGCCGAAGACCGCCAGGCTCCCACCGTTCTGGTTGGCGACCCCGCGCTTGAAGTCGTTGCCTTCCAGGGTGAGCGCGGTGTCGCGCGCGAAGAGCTGTCCGCCGTCCAACATGGCCTGGCCGCCCACCCAGAGCGAGCCTGTGGACGCGATGTGCGCGTCCTCGGCCCAGAGCAGCCCGCCGTCGAGCTGAAAGCCGGAGCCCGTGACGTGGACATCCGTGAGATCGAGCGACGCGCCGTGTACTTCGATTGGGCGAACGCCGAATCCAAGCAGGTCGACGCCGGTGAGGCCCACGTCCACGGGGCCTTGGGTGCCGTCGATGACGAGCATCGACTCCTGCTCGTCGCCGATGGGGGTGCGCAGCAGCGGCCGGGTGCTCGGATCACGGGCGACGATCGCGACCGAGCGGTCGATCGTGAGCCACTCGGTGTACGTGCCCTCGGCGAGGGCGATGGTGTCGCCGGAGACGCTGTCCGCGAGGGCGTCGGCGACGGTCGCGTAGGCGCAGCCGGCTGCGGGCGGGCAGACGTCGAGCGTCGCCGCGGGGGCTGAAAGTGCGGAGAGGACGAACCACATCAGCGACCTCCGACGGTTTGAGCGGTGATGGCGAAGCCGACGTTGGTCCAGGTGACGAGGCGCGCGTTGGCGGGGCCCTCGGTCAGGCTTGCGTGCTGCCAGGTGAAGGCCGCCCCCCACTGAACCGGCGACTCGGTCGGGCGGCGCTCTACGCGCACTTGAAGCCGCTGCACGTGCGGCTCGATGGCGAGGGCGGCGGTGGTGGTGCGCTTGGCGTTCGGGCGCGATGGGAGCTGGCTGCTGAGCTCGGGGAGCACGCGGAGCACGGTCCTGGCGCGCGCCTCGCCCTCTAAGATCTCGATCGGCACGACGGTGACGCCGGCGCCGAGCCACCCCTTCGTAGACCACCAGCGCGCTTGTACCGAAGCGTCGGGGTGGAAGCCGACGGTGTCGTGTAGCGGGTGGGAGACCGACGCGCCCAAGCCCAGATGCTCCCCGGAGCGGTAGGCGACGCCGCCGCGGGCCTGGAAGCGGAGGGCGCCTTCGTAGCCGGTCGCCCAGTCGGACTCGAAGTCGGTGGGGGCCTGCGCCCAACCCAGCAGCCAGGCGTCGACGCCCACTTGCACGTCTACGCCGTCACGGCGCCGCGCGGGGGTCGCCAACCAGGACTCGGGCACGGCTTCGTCGGTGAGCAGCAGGCTGGCCCACCAGCGTCCGTCTTGTCGCTGCACGAGGTGAACGCCCGACGCGGGCGGCACTCGCGATGAGGGTACGCCGTCGACGAACAAGCGCACCCCGGCGGGCGCTGGTGTGCCGGTCTCGGGCTCCGTGGACGGAAGCCAGCTCATGAGCGGGTGCGCGCTCCCGAGGCGGAGGTCAATGGTTGGATCGAGCCGAAAATCAGCCGTTAAGGCAGGTTCCCACGCCTCGTCCTCCGAGAAGGCGAGGATCGCGTTGGCGGCGTAGAGCTGCGCGAGGACGCGCGGATCGGGGGCGAAGTCCAAGCAGGGCAAGCCCTTGCGCGCGTCGTCCAAGATCGCGTGCACGACGGCGGGGTCGTCGAGGTCGATGGCGGCGCGCGCTTGGAGCGTCAGACCGCGCAGCTCGGCCTCGGTGAGCTTGGGGCAGCTTTGCGCCCGTGCGGTGGCGGTCACAGCAAGGAAGAGCGAGAGCAAGAACATGCCGCACCGTCTATCACGCGGGCCTCAACGGTGCGGGAGCTCCGCTTCGAGCGCGCTTGGGAGCGGCTCAGCGAGCAGCTCGCTCACCCGCCCGCGCTCGTCGAAGGTGTCGGTGAAGCGCATCAGCCCGACAAAGGCGCCGTAGCGCTGCAGCACGTGGTAGCCCGACAACCACGAGGTCCACTGCTCGCGGTAGGCCTTGGTGGCGATGAGCTCGGCGAGCTGGGCCGGCGGGGCGCTGAGCTCTAGACGCGGCCGCCGCGTGGCGTTTTGCTCCGATGCCTCGGCCATCCAAACCCCGGCCGTAAAGGAGCGGATGACGTCCCAGCGCCGCTTGCTGTGAAGCAGCCCGGAGTTGTAGACGAGGCTGCTGATGATGAGCTGCTCGTCGAGGGGGCGCGTCCACAGCGGCGCGAGGCCGCTCGCTTCGAGCTTCTGCTCGGCGATCTGCTTCTCCCAGAGCAGCATGACGGCGGTGCCCGCGATCGCCTCGTCAAAGCTCATCTTGCGGCGGAGGTAGGGGTAGGGACCCGCCTCGCCCTGGTCGTGCAGCAGCCAGAGCTCCCAGCCCGCGAGCGCGCTTTGGCCGGGAGGCGGCGCGGTGGGCACCCAGCTCGTCGCGTGGGCCTCGAAGGTGTAGGGCTGCACGGCGTCGGCGCTCGGTGCCCACCCGACGAGCGTGCCGAGGTCAGTGCCCACGTCGCGGTCCAGGCGCTCGCGCAGCTTGGGCAGGTCGCGCATCCCCAGGGCGACGTGGTCCAGGCCGACGTCAAAGACGGGGTGCAACCCTCGAAGCTGCTCCTTTTGGGTGGTGAGCGCCAAGGCGCCGCCCTCGGCGAGGAAGGTCACGATGACCTCGGCCTCGGTGACGCGCAGCTTGGAGCCCTCGGCCTCGGACCACAGGTTGAGCGACGCGACCGCCTTGCGCGTGGTGCGCTGCAGCTTGGCCTCCCACGCGGCGGTGTCGCCCAGGCCGTCGACGTAGCCGAAGTAGCGCTTGGGGAAGACGCCGCTGGTGACGTAGGTCTCGGCCTTCCACACCTCGTAGTCGAGCACGGTGCGCTCGATGGCCTCGGGGGTCAAGGTCAGCTTCGCCTCGGCCAAGCCCGATAAGCGCTGGGTGATCTGCGCGTAGATCGCCGGCTTGAGGCCCTCGGTGGGGCCGAGGATCGAGAGGCGCGCCGCCGAGGCCGCGATGGCCTCGTCGACGTGAGCCTCTAGGAGCGTGCGCTGCTGATCGTCAGCTATCCAGGGGCTCAGCGGCCCGTCGAGCTCGTGGGGGAAGGCTGTGATCGCGGCGAGCAAGATGAGCATGGGTGGACCTCCGAGGAGCGCTTGGACAGCGGTCGACGGGGGCGGTTCCCGCTACGCGCGGCCGGGCATCGGCCACGCGCCCTCGCGCTCGAGCTGGCCCGCGATGGCGAACAGGCGGTCCTCGCACGCGACGGGGGCGAGGAGCTGCACGCCGATCGGCAGCTTGTGCGGCGAGAGGCCCATCGGCACCGAGCAGGCGGGCATGCCGCTCGCGTTGGCGAGGGGCGCGAGGGCGATGTAGCCCCACAGCTCCTTGGCGAAGTCGTCGTCGCTCATGCGGCGATCGAGGTGGCCGATCGGCCACGGCGGCTTGGCCAGCGTGCTGGAGAGCAACAGGTCGTGATCGCTGAAGACGCCGTCGTGGAGGGCGTCGGCGGTCTGCTGCAGCGCGATCTGCGCGAGCCAGAGGTCGCTGGCTTGGGTGCGCGTGTCGCGCGAGGCCAAGCGGCGGAGCAGCGCGCCCACGAGCGGGGGGCCGCCGCGCTTGGTGGGCAGGCGCGTCGCGGCGCGCAAGGCGCGAGGGCGGGTGCTCAAGAAGCGGGCGACCGCCGAGGGCAGCTTGGACTGGTCGAGCTCGCGCGCGACGAGGTTCATGAACACGCCGCCGACGGTGGTCCACAGCAGCGCGAAGGCCTCGGTGAAGGCCTCGCCGTCGATCGGCAGCTCGACCTCTTCGACGTGGTGCCCGAGGGCCTCGCAGCGCTTGGCCGCGCGCTCGACCGCCGCGACGTTGTGGGGGTGAACGCGCTCGCCGAACAGGCCCTTGGTGGTGAAGCCGATGCGCATCGGCGCAGGATCCTGCCGGGAGATCGCCAGGTAGCTCTGCGCGGGGGGCGGCACCCACCACCGGCCGGTGGGCAGCGCGTTGCGCTGGCAGGTGAAGTCGAGCATGGCGGCTGAGTCGCGCACGGTCTTGGTGAGGACGTGGTGCTGCACGAAGCCGTCGGGCTCGTCCTCGGCGACGCGCGGGTGCCGTCCGCGCGACGGCTTGAGGCCGAACAAGCCGGTGGTGGACGCTGGGATGCGGATGGAGCCGCCGCCATCCGCCGCGTACGCGAAGGGCACCATGCCCGACGCGACCGCCGCCGCCGAGCCCCCGCTGGAGCCGCCGGGCGAGTGGCTCGGCTTCCACGGGTTGCGGGTGGGCGGGTAGAGGCCCGGCTCGGTGTTGGGGAGCAGGCCGAGCTCGCTCATGTTGGTGCGCCCGAGGATCACGACGCCGGACGCCTCAAAGCGGGTGGCGAGCGGGTGGCTCTTGGGGCTCTCGAAGTCCGCGAGGATCGCGCAGCCCATGGACTGGCGGGTGCCTTTGAGGTCGAGCATGTCCTTGAGCAGCGTGGGGACGCCGGTGAAGGGTCCGTCGGGCAGGCCCGCGGCGACGCGATCGCGAGCGCGATCCTCGAGCGAGTGCACCACGGCCTGCAGCGCTGGGTTCAGGTCCGCGATTCGCTTCGAGGCGATGTCGGCGAGCTCCCCCGCGGTGATCTGCTTGGTACGAACGAGCTCAGCGAGCCCGAGGCCGTCGTAGGAGGAGTACTCGTCGGGGGTCATGCGCGCTCCGGTGTGCGGACAAGGTAGCCGGAGGTTAGCGTCGCCGGCCATGAACGAACGCTATCTCCGCCTTCCTAGTCGTCACCTCGGTCGTCCGGCCCACTTGTGGACCTTCGGCTGGTGGGGGCGCCCCGTCATCGTCTTTCCGAGCGCGTCGGGGCTCGCGCACGAGTGGCGCGCGTCGGGGGCGATCGCCGCCCTCGCGCCGCTCATCGCCGCCGGAAAGATCAAGCTCTACTGCCCGGAGTCGAACGCGAGCCAGACGTGGACGGGCGAGGGCTGGGGCGGCGATCGCCTGGCGCGGCACCTCGCGTACGAGCGCTTCATCGTCGAGGAGCTCGTGCCGTGGATTCGCCAGGACTGTGACAGCCCTCATATCCGCATGGGCGCCGTGGGCGTCAGCCTGGGCGCGCTCTACGCGTCGAACGCTGCGCTGCGCTTCCCTGAGCTCTTCGAGCACGCGCTCTGCCTGTCGGGGCGCTACGACGCAGAGTCGTTCCTAGAAGGCTTCTTCGACGATGAGGCGTACTTTCACGCCCCCTACGCCTACGTCCCGAACCTGTCGGGCTACGAGCTCGATCGCGTGCGCCGCCACACCTCGCTCACGCTGGTCGTTGGCCTTGGACCGCACGAGAACACCTGCATCCCCGAGACGCTCAAGATGGGGCGGCTCCTGCGCGAGAAGGGCATCCCGCACTACCAGGACGTGTGGGGTCACGACTCGGCGCACCACTGGGACTGGTGGAAGCGCCAGCTGCGCCTGCACCTGGCGCACCGCTACGCGTAGCGGGCCAGCGCACCGCGCAGCTCGTCGATCACGCGCTCGCGCAGCCACGCGGGCTCGATCACCTGGACCTTGTCGCCCCACTCCAGCGCAAAGCGGGCGAGCTCCGGGCCATTTGCGACGAAGCTCAGCTCGCGCCCGCCGTCGGCGGTCGGGGTGATGAGCTGGCCCGGGTGCCAGCGCCGCGCGTCCACCACCTGGGCGACGGAGGCGTCGAAGCGCAGCAGCACGCGCTCGGGCGGTCGCCCGTCGTCCACGATGCCGAAGGTCTGCGCGAGCAGCGCGCGGGGGCTCAGGTCGCGCGGATAGGTGAAGGGATCCCGGCGGCGCTTGACGGTTTGGATGCGGTCGATCGCGAGGCGGCGGGGCACGTCACCGCTCTGGGGAAGCAGCAAGAGATAGAGCGCGCGGCGGTACACCACCAGGGCGATTGGGCAGGCGCCCAGGAAGGTGCGCGGGCCTTGGTGGCTGGTGTAGACGAGGTCGACCCGGTCGTTCTTGAGCACCGCGTCGATGGCCGTGTCGACGACGTCGGTGTGGTGGTCGTAGGGGCGCGACGGCTCGGCGAGGTAGACGATGCGCTCGCGAATGCGGCTCGCGAGCTGCTCCGCCTCGGTGACGGTGGCCGGCGCGAGCTTCTCCTCCATCTCGCTGAGCCAGTCCCCGACGGCGGTGCCCTCCAAGAAGCTCAGCAGCTCTTGGCCAAGGTGCAGCGCGATCGCGTCGCCCGCGCCCAAGCGCAGCATGCCCGCCGGGCCGCCCCGCAGCACCCACGCGTGCTCGACGCCCTCGCCGACGGACTCGACCCCGACGCTCGCCTCGCCCAACGCGGCGAGGTCGCGACGCGCTTTTTGCTTGTCGACACCGAGGAAGTCGGCGGCTTGGGCGGTGGTGATCCGCCGCCGCGTGAGCAGCGCGCGATAGAGGCGAAGCAGTCGCTTGGGTTGGGTCATGGCGGCTCCGTGGGTGCCGGTGGCTTGGTGCTCTATTCGCCCGTTACCCATGCGGACGGGTAAAAAGATAACAACAGCGTTAGGCATCGAGGGCGCCACGCGCGATACTAGACGCGTAGTTTGAGGAGAGGGGCGTGAAAAACCCGTTTCGACTATCCCAAGAGTTTGTCTCTACCGTCGACCAGTGGAGCGGCGTGGTGGGCGCACCTGAGCCCCAGAACCGCAAGAAGCTGCGCATCGACATGTTCGAGAACCGCTTCGTCGAGCGCTACCTCTCGCAGGCGCACCCGGCGTTTCCCGGCCTGTGGACCTTCCCGTTCGCCGCCTACGCGCTGCACCGCGCGCTCGCGGTAGACGGGCTCACGCTCGGTACCACCGCCACGCTCTTCGCGCTCGGGGTGCTCGGGTGGTCGCTGTTTGAGTACAACGCCCACCGCTTCATCTTCCACTTTCGGCCGGGCACCAACCGACCGCTGCGGTACATCACCTTCTTGTTCCACGGGTATCACCACGAGTTCCCGCAGGACCCCATGCGCCTCGTCGCGCCGCCGCTGCTCGCGGCGTGGGCCCTGTCCGTCTTCACGGTCGTGTACGCGAGCCTGACCGGCTGGGCCTACACCTGGCCGCTCCTGGCGGGCACCGTCATCGGCTACCTGGCCTACGACTGGGTGCACTACTACACGCACCACTTCCACCCGCGTCGCGGCATCGGCGCCACGCTGCGGCGCCTCCACTTCATCCACCACTACAACAACCCCGACGCCAACCACGGCATCAGCTCGCCGGTGTGGGACCTGATCTTCGGCACCTTCCAAGCGCACCGCAGCGGCCCCATCGGGGTCCAACACGAGCAACACGAGCAACAGGACCGCGACACCTCGCTCGCGAGCTAGGTCGCTACCACCACTCGGCGTCAACGAGGCCGGTGCTGGGGTTGATGCGGGCGGCCATGTCAGCGCCTTGCGCGGTCACGAGCACGTAGGGCGCGACGAGCCCCGTGGAGTCGCTCGCTTCGAAGAACAGGGGGTCGCCCGGGAGCGTGAGCGAGGTGCGGCCGCTGGAGTTGGCGTTGGTGCCGTCCGCGGTCATGACACCAGGCACGGTGACGAAGGAGAAGGCCCAGCCCTCGTGGAGGGCGAGCGCGCCAGAGCGCATGGTGAAGCTGATGGCTCCGTCGTCGGAGAGGTAGCGCTGGTTGTTATAGGCGAGCCCGGTCTGGGGGCCTGACAGCGTGCCCGAGACCTCCCACGCCGCGAGGTTCTGGCGGTAGGTGACGGTCCAGGTCTCGGAGCGGACCAAGCCGCCGCAGCGCGAGAGCTCGATGTGCACGCCGGTGTCCGGGCTGGTCACGAAGTAGGGGTAGCCATCTGCGGCGCGGTAGCTGGCGATGTTGGTGCTGTAATCGGAGGTGCCGCTGGTCGCCTTGGTGTAGGGGCCGGCGCTGCTCTGCATCAGGCAGCTGGTGTCTGCCTCGATGAACTGCAGCCCGCCGGTGCTCAGGCTGACAGCGACGGAGCGGCCCTGAAGCGCGGCGCCGGCTGAGTTGATCTCGGGCCAGGCGTGCACGGCGTCGATCGCGGCGAGGCCAGCGACAGGGGCGTCAAAGCGCAGGCTCTGCGTGCCGCTGACCGCTGGGTTGACGTCGACGAGCGCGTCATTGAGCGGATCAAAGGCGTAGACGGTGCGCTCGTCGGCGGCGAGCGCGTACACGAGGCCGTCCGTGAGCGGCGCGACGTCGCTGGTGGGTCCGGGCACAGCATGGGCGGTGACCGCGTCGGCGACGTCGACGCTCCACACCACGGCGAGCTCGCGGTCGGCGACGTAGAGCGTGTCGCCCGCGAAGGCCATGCGGCCGGGGTGCGCGCCGTCGGGGAGCAGCGAGGCGCTCATGACCTCGGCGCTGGGGTCCCACCAGCCGAGGAGTGAGGCGCTGAGCGCGTCATCGTGCCAGACCACCGCGAGGCGCGAGGCGTCGGGCGACGCGAGGAGCGCCTCCGGCGCGCCGCCGAGGTCGTACTCGGTGAGGCCGGCGTCGGTGGCGAGGGAGAGCTTGGCGCCGGGCTCAGCGTCGCCGGTGATCGTGAAGCCGAGGCCGACGTCCGCGCTGGTGTACGCGACGCCTGAGGTCGCGAGCGTCTCAAGGCGGCCCGAGCGGGTGCCCGTGATCGACCAAGCGTCGGCCTCGCGCTGGAGCGTGAAGGTCTCGGACGAGGTGGCGCCGGCGGTGACGGTGACCGCGTCGAGGGTGACGCCGGCCGGCGCCTGCACGACCTCCCAGCTCACGCTCGGGCGCGTGGGCAGGTTGTTGGCGTCGCGCCCGGTGATGTGGGGCACGCGCACGAGCTGCGAGAAGGCTTGGTCGGCGGCGAACAGGTCCACGCGCTCGCCGTCGGTCCAAGGCGCGACGGCGGTGATCACCCGCGCGCGGCCGAGGGCGAGCGGTGAGGCCGCGCCAAAGGAAGAGGCCGTCGCGTCGGGCAAGAACAGGCCCTGGCGCAGGTCGAGCGGCGTGACGCGCCCGCCGTTGCGGTCCGCGACATAGCCGACGGGCGCGGAGAGGGCGCCGGCCGCGACGGGCAGCACCGCCGCCGCGGACGGCAGGTCGAAGGCGCCCGCGTAGTCCGAGCTGCGGGTGCATCCGACGAGGGCGACGAGGAGCAGGCTCGGAAACGAGACAGGGATGGAGCGGGTCTTCATCGGTTCACCATATGGCCAACGACCGTCAGGTAGGTGGGGCTCGCGGGGTCGGTGTCGACGATGGCGAGGGTGGCGCTGGTGATGCCGTCGTTGATCTCACCGACGTAGTTCGCGACGACGGCGTAGCGGCCGTCCGGGGAGGTGACGACCTTGTGCGGGTTCTCGCCGATGTCGGTGATCTGCCGCACGTCTTCGCCCCAAGCGCCGCGGCTGAGATCGAAGGCGATGAGCGCGTTCTCGCGGAAGTGGGTGACGAGCAGCGTGCGCTGGTCCGGCGTGAGCGCCATGCCCATCGCGCCAGCGTCGACGTAGGGGCTGTTCGCCTCGCCGTTGTCCTCTTCGCGCTGGTTGCTCGTGGTGACCTGGCCGTTGATGCCGACGCTGGTAGAGCTCGACGTGGGAGTGCGCTGCGCTTGCAGCGGGAGGCTGCCGACCTGCGCGTTCACGAGGGCGTCTTTGCGGCCGTCATCCACGACGTTGCTGAGGTCGAAGACCGCGACCTGATCGGGCTGGCGGCCCGTGGCGTAGAGCAGGTGCCCCCCGGCCGGCACCACCGCGTCGCGGAAGCCGCGCCCGGCTGGCGTGGAGCTGGCGACGAGCACCGCCTCCAGGTCGAGGAAGTTGCTGTCGTCGAAGTCGGCGGTGGAGTCGTCGCGCACGTCGATCGCGAAGACGGTGCTCCACAAGCGACTGGTGACCCACAACAGGCCGCGATCATCGTCCAAGGTCGCGCTGCCAGCGCCAGCGCTCTGGAAGATGAGGCCGCCGAAGTGCTGCGCGAGCGGGATGGCGGGCTGGTCGGTGCCGCCCCAGCGCGAGGAGAAGTTGAGGGTGTCGCCAACGGTGGGGAAGGCCTGCGCGGCGAAGAAGCGCTCGGGGGTGCCGACGCCACGGCCAACGCGCATCGCGCTGCCGTCGTCGCCCGCGTAGAGCAGCTCCCAGCCGTCGCTGGTGTAGTCGACCACCGGCGCGCGCACGCCGATGTGGGAGAAGGTGCGGGCTTGGCCGGTCATGGCGGCGCCGGTGCGCACCCAGTCTCCGCCCGCCGCGCGGGTGGCGTGGCCGATGGACCAGACCTCGCCGTCAAAGCCCGCGTAGTAGAGGTGCTCGAGCTCGCCGTCGCGGAAGACCATGGGGTCGGCGACGCTCACGTCGTCGAAGGCGCCGGGCAGTCCGGGATCGAGCTGCCAGGGAAGCAGCACGCCGTGGTCGAGCTCGAAGGGGCCGCCGATGGGGCCGACGGCGGCGGCGATGCGCTGGCGCGAGCCGTTGTCGCCCGTGTACCAGACGCGGACCGTGCCATCGGGGAGCAGCTGCGCGCTGTGCGGGCGCTGGGCGAAGCTGTCGAAGTCCTCGCCCGAGGGGAAGAGCGGCTCGTTGTCGAAGACCCAGGCGCGCCCGTCGTGCGACGTGCCTTGGATCATGCGGGTGATGCCGAAGGCGTCGGTGCGCGCGAGCGCCATATAGAGCTGGTCGCCCGCGGTGAACACGACGGGATCGCTGCCAGCGGTGAGGTTCGCGTCGACCTGCTGCCAGCCGCCGTTTGAGCGGCGTAATGACGCGATGTGCGGCTCTCCGAGCGCATCGTAGGCGGTGACGAACAGCCAGTGGTCGCCGCCGAAGCTTAGGACCGAGCCGGGCGAGATCCCGCCGCTCGCGTCGCCGCTGAGGGCGGTGAACGACAGGTCGTAGCCGCTGGACACGTCGAAGCTCAGGCCCTCGTCCGGGTTGGCGAAGGGGGTGCCAGCGGTAGCCATGCTGCCGAGCGTGCCGCGGCTCTCGCCGCGAACGGTCCACGCGCCCTGCGCGTCCACGAGCAGCGCCATGCGCGGCGGCGCCATGAGGTCATACGGCAGCTCGCTCGGGAGCGCCGCGTCGGGGGTGGACCAGCTCAGGCCGTCCCACGACCAGGCGCGCGCGTGGCTCCACGAGGTGCCGTCGCCGCTCGCCGCCCAGAGCTCGTAGCGGCCGTTCGCCCAGGTGACGACCGGCGCCGCGACGTCGCGATCGTCGAGGGCGAGCACGGGCGTGAGCTCGGACCAGGTGAGGCCGTCGTCGCTCTCAGCGTGCCCGATGCTCCAGCGCGCGCCGTCCCAGAGCGAGGCCCACAGGCGAAGGGTGCCGGTGCGCGGGTCGTCGACGACGTAGGGGTCGGAGACGCGCTCATAGCCAGCGGGTGCGCTGAGGATGGGCTCGCTGTCGGCGGCGTAGGGGGCGGCGCCGTGCCACCAAGCGACGCCGATGGCGCTCTGGCCGCTCGCGTCCACGCCCTCGAAGTAGAGCGCGTCGGAGAGGCCGATGGTGACCGCGCTTGGCGAGCGCACCTGCTCCATCCATGTCCCCGCCCTGCCGATCAAGAGCGTGGTGGCGTTCGCGAGGTCTAGGTCCCCGCTGGTGATGTCGTACACCGCGCGCTCGATGGTAGCGCCGGCGCTGTAGTCCATCGCCGGCTGGTCGCTCAAGGTGAGCGCGTGCGGCGAGTCGAGGGGGGCGTCGGCGACGGCGCCGCCGAGCGGGCTCGACACCCAGGTGGGCCCGCCGCTCGTGTAGTACGCGAGCCCCGCAGAGCTTGGGCTCCAAGCGCGATAGCTGGCGTCGACCCAGGTGAGCGTCCAGTCGTCGGAGGCCAGCGAGCCGTCCGTTGCGGCGACCTCGTGCGCGAGCTCGGCGCGGCTGCCCGACCCGTCGCGGTCGATGAAGCGCTCGGGGGTGAGGCGCGCGCGGGCGCTGAGGTCCCGCACCTCGAGCGGGGTGGTGCTCGCGTCGATGACCGAGACCGTACCGCCGGTGCTGTTGACCGCGAAGGCGAGGCCGGTGTTCGGGTCCGCCGCGAGCGCAGCAGGATCCGCGCCCACGAGCAGTCGATCGCCGGACTCGAGCCGCGTGGGCGCGAGCGGATCGGTCAGGTCCATCGCCCACACGCGGTCGGCGTTGGTGTTCACCGTAGCGCCCTCGGACAAGCGCCCACCGGCGAGCATCACCAGCGAGCCCGGCAGGTACGCGAGGCTGCTGAGGTAGTTGTCGCGCTCAATCGCGCCCGCGCGCAGGTCGCTCATCAGCAAGCGCGTCTCGCCGGCGTCGAGGGCCGCTTGCACGCTGCTCCAGTCCACCACGAGCACGCTGCCGCTCTGAAAGTCCAGGTAGGCGTTGGCGTTCGCGATGGCCAGATAGTCCTGACCCGCCTGCTGAAAGAAGCTCAGCGCCGTGGGCGTGGCCAAGCAGGTGCCGATGCCTACCTCGCCGAAGGTGTACGACCCCTCGGGCAGCTGCGCGCAGGCGCCCAGGTCGGGGCCAGGCGCGGTCTGGCGAACACAAGCGGTGAGGACAAGGAGAGGGATGAGACGGCGCAAGCGCACTCCATGAAGTGCCGGGGGTATCGCGAGCAGGCCGGAGGGGCGAGCGGGGCTACAACACCGCTCGGGTCAGGAGATGTCTCCCCCCACGCGCGAGAACCGGTGCGCGCAGCTGGGTGAGGACCTGACGGGAGGCTTGGGCGACCTCGGGGGCCACCGAGAACAGCACGTCTTCGTCGTCCACAGCGAGCACCTGCAGCGCGGTGCGCAGCGGCAGCCACCGCTCGCCCACCTGCCAGCGGTCGAGCCACTCGCGCGCGGTGCCGGCGTGGCCTTTATGAGCGACGATAGCGAAGAACCGAAGGAGGAGGTCCCAGTGCGTGGTGTGCAGGTCGTCGTCGCCGTCGACGAGGACGCGCTTCATCGGCGCCTCGGCTTGGTCGATGTGGCCTGTCGCGACGAGCGCGGTGGCCAGGGTGAGCGCGACCGCGAGGTTGTCTGGCGCGAGGTCCGCGGCGGCTTGGGCGTGCTCGAGGGCGAGGTCGGAGCGGCCCAACTCCAGCTGAAGCGTTGCGACAAGCCTGCGAACGTTCCCATCACTCGGTGCTAGCTGAAGCGCGTGCTGGAGAGCTTGCTCGCCCTCGGATCTGTGGTGGAGGTGCAAGATTTCGAGCACTGCCAACTGTGCCCAGCTGAACCCGTCACCTGGGTCTATGTTGAGCGCGCGTTGAAGGGCATCCGCCGCCTGCGCATAGTGGCCTCGCTGCGAGCGGCAGCTTGCGACTACGTTCCATAGAAACGGGGCTTCATATCCTAGGGCGATGAGGCGAAGCATTGCCTGTTCGGCGCGCCTATACTGGCCAAGGACTGGCAATTTACCAGCGAAATAGCTCCACAACGGCGTGGACTCTGGCAGCGTCAAGAAGTGCGCCAAGGAGTGCGCTGCGAGGCCATCTCGTAGGACGTGGGGGTTTGAGCGCGCAGCCACGTAGGCCCAGATCGGGAGGTCGTCTTGCCAGGCCTCCGCCGCTTCCAGCGCGCCCGAGAGCTCGAACTGGCTGAAGTCTTGACAGTAGCCCTCGCGAAAGAGGCGCTGGAGCGCCGCTGCAGCGCCAGGGCCGAGCTCGCGCTCAAAGAAGGCCGAGGTCTTGGCCAGCTCGCTCCGCAGCTCGGCGCGCTTTTCCGGTGTCTGATCCGACCAGCTCGTGGCTTCGTCGCGTTTGAAGGTCGGCGTGAGCATGATGCTGCCGCCCAGCTCCTGCCACAGCTCCTTCGCGACGGGCTCCGGCTCGGCGTTGTACAGCGCCTGCTCTGCTTCGGCGAGCAGCAGCACGCGGTCGGCGCGCGACTTGAGGGGGGCGTCCTCGCCGTCGAGGTCCAAGAGGTCCTTGGCGACCGCCCGCAGCTCGGGGGCCGCGAACAGATCGGTGATCGCCGCGTGCTCCAGCGCGCCGCGGAGCGCTGGGTCGTCCACGACGGCGGCGTAGGCGAGCGAAGTCTCTATGTCGCGCTCGCCGACGTGGGGCCGACCGAGGTGCGCGCGCGCGCCGTCGCGGCGCTCGTCGGGGGTGTGCATCAGGCGCAAGAACTCGACCAACCACACGAGGCGGCGGCGCACACGACGGCTGGCGCGCATGAGGTACCAGATGTTGAAGAAGCGCTCTGCAACTTGGTATCCGAGCTGCTTGCGGCGCCCTTGGTCGGTGGCGAGGGGCACCTTCTGCACGATGCCCGCCTTGGCGAGGCGGTCGAGCTGCCCGGTGACCGTGCGGGACTCCAGCCTGCACCGCGCTGAGAGGTCGGCGCTGCCGATGGGGTGCCAGTGCACCGCGAGCTCGGCGAGGATCGTCTGCGCTTGGTCGGAGAGCTCCTCAAAGCGCGCTTTGTACAGCGGGGTGCAGCGGTCTAGGAGCTGCTCGAGATCGGTGCGCACGTCGCCATCGGGCCCTTGGGCGAGCACGGTGTACAGCAGCGCCAAGGTGCGCGGGTTGCCACCGGTGAGCAGGCGGAGCGGCTCGACGCGCTCCGGGTGCTCGCGCACGATCTTGGCGACCGCGGGGGCGCCGTGGCGCCGGGCGAGGTGCAGCAGCAGGGCGCGGGTCTCGTCGGCCGTGAGCCCGACGAGCTCGTCTTGCTCAAAGAACTCGTAGAACGCAGCGTCGTAGCGGTAGCTCGCCTCCAGCACCTGCGAGCTCGCGCCGATGAGGGCGAGCCTTCGCTCGTGGGAGAGGATCTCGCGCACCGCCCACTGCTCCGCCTCCAAGCGCTTGAGCACGAGGTCGACGTTGTCGACGAGCAGCACTAGGCGCTGGTTGTGCTCGGTCGCCACCTTGAGCAGCAGCTCGAGCGCTCGGGCGGCGCGCTCGGGCTCGGGGAGCGCGTTCAGGGCCTCGACCGCGTCATCCAAGGTCTCGGCCCCCTGACCACGCGCTTCGAGGGCGTCGCCCAGCGCGTCCAGGCAGTTCAGCCAGAAGGCTGAGAGTCGATCGACGTTGTACTGCTCCTCGGGGAACACCAGCGGGAGCCAGCCGCTTAGCGTGGGATCATCCTCGATAAGGTAGCGGATGCGGTGCAAGAGCGTGGTCTTGCCCATGCCGCGCTGGCCGAGCAGCAAGCGATGGGAGAAGGGCTGCTCGTGCGCGGCGCGCAGGTCGTCGGCGATGCGCTCGAGCAGGGCGGTGCGCACGACGAAGCCATCGACCAGCTCGCGCTTGGACAGGAGCTGCGGGTTGTGGAGGGCGGGGCCTCGGAGCGGAAGATCACGCGACATGGCGGCTCCACCACTCGCGCAGCAGCGGCGAGCGAAAGCGAAAGCGGTCGTTGTCCTGGACGAGGTACCCGTCCGTTTGCAGCACGTTCAACAAGAAGCGGAGCGCGGCTTGGCGTTCGGTGGGGTCGGGCACAGAGACCGCGAGGGCCTGTGACAGCGTGGAGCGCCGCGCGCCGCTGTCGGAGTGCGAGGCGCAGGTGAGCACCAGCTCAGCGTGTGCGGCGCGGGGCTGGCCGAGCTCCTCGTGGAGGCGCTCGCGCCAGTAGTCGAAGTAGGCCCGCTTGCTGTGCGTCAGCAGCACCTCCCACGCCGCGTCGATGGTGTTGTGGTCTGGTGTCGCGCGGGTGTCGTCGACGAGGTTGCGCACCTCGCGAAAGAGCAGCTGCAAGAAGAACGGGATCGGCCATCCTGTGCGCGCCACGAGGTACGTGCAGGTGCTCGCGTCGAGGCCGAGGGTGTGAGTGGCGCTCAGGCTGCGGACGAAGTCCGTGGCGATCTGTGGCTCAAACGCGCCGAGCTCGGCGACGCACAGGTCATTGATGGTGTCCGTGAGGTTGTGAAGCTCCGCGACGGTGTCGAGGCCGATGGAGCCGGCGAGGACCCAGCGCACGTCGGGGGCTTGCTGCCGCGCGGCGCGGAACCAGTTGAGGAAGCGGCGCGCGCGCTTGGGGTCGGCGCGCAGCAGCGCGAGGACGAAGACCGGCAGCTCGTCGATGAGCAGCAGCGTGGACTCGGGCTGCGCTTGTAGGGCGAGGATCAAGGCGTCGCCGAGGTGTTGCCAACGCTCCTCGGCGCTCGTGTCCAACTCTAAGCTGATGGGGCCAGCGCCGAGCTTGGTGAGCGTGACCGCCCCGAGCTCCGAGCGCTGTAGGCGGCTGAGCATCGTGGGGCTCACCACGTGCTCGTGCATCCGGCGCACGAAGCCGAGCTCGGTTGAGATGTCGGCGACGGTGAAGAACACGGCGCGGTAGTCATTCCGCGGCGCGTCCGCCTGAAGACGCAGCATCAACGAGGTCTTGCCGACCCGTCGCGGCGCGAGGAGCAGCAGGTTGTCCGTCTGCAGATCGCGCCACATCCGCGCTTGTTCGGCCTCGCGCGCGAAGAAGTCCGGACCCTTTACCGGGCTTCCAACGTGGTTTCTAGGCGAGGAGGTCATGGGCTGCTCCGTAGTTCGACTTCAGCACTGAAGTACTTCACAACCAAAGTGCTTCACAACCAAAGTACTTCACAGCTGAAGTAGTCGCCACAAGAATCACGACCCCCAGCCACCTACACCCGCGGCTCCCCGCGCCGATCCCGCATCAGCCCCTCTTGGGCGGCCGAGGCGACGAGCCGGCCAGCTTGATCGTAGAAGCGCCCCTGGACCAGGCCGCGCGCGCCGCTCGCGCTGGGGCTCTCGATCACGTAGAGCAGCCACTCGTCCACGCGGAAGGGGCGGTGGAACCACATGGCGTGGTCGAGGCTGGAGACCTGCACGCCGGGGGTGAGCCAGGACACGGCGTGGGGCAGGGTGGCGGTGGTCAAGAAGTTGAAGTCCGACGCATACGCCAGGAGGTAGCGGTGCAAAGCGGGGTCGTCGGGCAGCGGCTCTGCGACGCGGCACCAGGTCTGCCGGGCGCCGGGGCTGGCGACGGGGCGGAAGGGGTCAGTGGGGTGGACCGCGCGAAACTCGATGGCGCGTTCGCCGGTGGCCGCAGCGCGGAGCGGCGCGGGGATGCGCTCTGCGACGCGCTGCGCGAGCTCGCGCTCTGAGCGAAGGCCCTCTGGCGGGACGTGGTCGGGCATCGGCGCTTGGTGCTCGAAGCCGTCCTCATGCACCTGAAAGGAGGCCGCCATGTGCAGGATCGGCCGACCGTTTTGAACGGCGACCACGCGGCGGGTGGCGAAGCTGGTGCCGTCGCGGCTTCGGTCCACCTGGTACAGGATCGGCTTGGACGGGTCGCCCTGCCGCAAGAAGTAGCCGTGCAGCGAGTGCACGTGGCGCTCTGGCGTGACCGTTTGCACGGCGGCGGAGAGCGCTTGTCCGAGCACTTGTCCGCCAAAGACAGCGCCCCAGCCCAGGTCTTGGCTAGCGCCGCGGAAGGTGTCGGCTTCGATGCGCTCCAAGCGCAGCAGGTCGAGGAGGGTGGCGAGCACGGGTCGCATAGGAGCTCCTAGGAAGCGGGAGCCAGCACCCTATCCCGCTGTGTCCATAGGCTCCTCGATGCGGTCCCGCGTGCGCACCTGCGGGAGCCGGAGCGTGAACGCGGTGCCTTCGCCCACCCGTGATTGAACGCTGATGGTGCCGCCAGACCGCTCGATCGTCTCGCGGACCGAGGCGAGGCCGACGCCGTTGCCGCCGGCGCCCTTGGTGGAGAAGAACGGCTCCATCGCGTGCTCGAGGACCTCCGGCGGCATGCCGAGGCCCGTGTCCTGCACGAGCAGCTCGGTGTGCTCGTCACCGCGCGCGCTGGTCACTCGAAGGGTGAGCCGTCCGCCATCGGGCATCGCGTCGTTCGCGTTGCGCGCGAGGTTGACGAGGACCTGCCCGAAGAACACCTGGTCGATGTGAACATAAGCGGGCTCGTGCGAGGCCTGCACGTCGAGGGCGATGTTGGCGCCGATCGCGCCTTCGAGGAGCGGCCGCAGATCGGTCACGACCGCGTTGAGGTCGACGATCGTGGCTTCGTAGGGCGACTCTTCGCGGCTGTGTTTGAGCAGCTTTTGGTTGAGCGATCGCCCGACGTCGACCGCCTGGAAGACGTCGTCGAGCGCCGCTTGCACGTCGGGGTCCAGCGCGACCAAGCGGGCGGCGTGGGTGCCAGTCTGTATGACCCCGAGCAGGTTGTTGAAGTCGTGCACGATGGTCGCCGAGAGTCGGCCGATGTACTCGAGCTTGCGGGCCTCGGCGAGCTGTTCGCGGTTCTTGACGAGCTCCTGGCGGGTCGCGACCTGCGCGCTCGCGTCGCTGACGACGATGAGGGTCGCGGGCTCACCTTCGTAGAGGATGGGGCAGCCGCGCACATGAATCGCGAGGCCGAGGCGCGGGAAGTTGTCGAGCTCGAACTCGTACTCCGTCGCGGGCTCCTTCATGCAGGCGAAGAGGCACGCGTTGAGCAGCTCGTGTTCGACTTCGGGTGGGACGAGCGCCACGAGGCGCGGGCTCGCGTAGTGGAGCTCCGCCACGCCGATCGGCAGGATGCCGATGGCGAAGGGCATGGCGGCGAGCACCTCTTCGCGTTGGTCCAAGTTGACGAGCATGCGCGCGACGGGCTGAAAGAAGTCGTCTCTGAGGGCGCCGATGCCCACGAGCAGCACAATGCCGCCGATGAGGATGGACGCGATCTGGGGCGGGTGCCGACCGAGCATGGCGAGGCCACCGTTGGAGAGCAGCGCGAGGATCGCGAGCGGCAAGAGGTAGCGCAGGACGAGGCGGCGGTTGACCCGCATCAGCTCCTCGCTCATGTCGTCGCTCATGGTGGTCAGCAGCCAGCCCGAGGCCGCGAGGTAGCTCAACGAGTAGAGCACCACGAGCGTCTCAAGCGACGAGACCTCGCAGTAGAACCAGGGGATCTCCGGAGTGGGTGCCCGGAAGTTGGTGTAGAGCTGCCCGGTCCACTCCAATACCACAAAGGTTGCGACAGGGACCGCGAGCAGCGCCTCGAGCGGCGAGGACGCGATGCGCTTCACGCGCCCGGAGTAGAGCAGCGCTGCGTGCAAGAAGGTGTAGGGCAGCATGGCCCAGAACGGCGCAGCGACCATGTGCAGCGCGTGGACTTGGTCACCCGTGACCGCGAGGTTGGACATGAAGTCGCTGAGCGACCAGAGCGACGCGGCGACACCGCCAAAGACCAACGGCACCTTGTACGAATGGCGCGGCATCAGGACGCCCATCAGGATCGTGATGACGAGCGAGCCGACGAAGCTCAAGAGGTAGAGGTAGCTAAGCGCGAAGGTCATGGGACTCGTTCGGATAGGTCTTACCATCGCACGTCTCAGGGGTGCCTTGACATAAGAAGTGCGTCAAACTCCCCGCGTTGGAGGAGTCCGTGCGCGTGGGCCATCATGGGCCCGCGATGACCTCCATTGCCTCGTGGACGCGGGTCTTACGGAGCGTCTTGGCTCGTGCGTGGCCAATAATGAAGGAGACACGGTTCGAAGGTCGGGTATAGGGGGGCGGTAGCCCCGGAGCCGCTCTTTGTTCTCTGCACCTCCTGCGCGTCTCAGCGGCTTTCGCGCGATTGAACCGATCGCGATGGTCCAACAAGCGAGCGCGCTGGCCTGGCTCGGCGACCTGCACGACCGCGCGGCCCAGCTTCAAGGGCGCCCGCTCGGGGACGCCCACCGGCTCGTTCGGCGCTTTGGGTGCAGCCCAGACCGGATCGCCGAGCGGGGCTGTGACCTCACCGACACGTCGACGCCTACCCTCGCGGATCTGCCCGTGTACCAGCTCGACGAGGCGCGGCCCTATGGCGCGTCGATCGCCGAGCGCACCCGACTCTTCGCCGAGCGAGCCACCCACGTCGTGGGAGCGCTCTTCCCCGCGGATGGGCGAGCGCCCGAGCACCTGATTCACGTCACCTGCACCGGCTACACCTCCCCGAGCGCCGTGCAGCGCGTGGTCGGGCGCGCGGGCTGGTCCACGGCGGTCACCCACGCGTACCACATGGGCTGCTACGCCTCGCTGCCCGCCATTCGGTTGGCGGTGGCGCTGTGCGGCCAGGGCACGGTCGACGTCGTGCACAACGAGATCTGCAGCCTCCACATCGATCCCCGCGACCACTCCCCGGAGAACCTCGTGGTCTGCAGTCTGTTCGCGGACGGCCACATCGCGTACCAACTGGGGCGCGCCTCAGCGGGGGAGCCGGGCTTCGACGTGCTGCACATCCAAGAGCAGCTCATCCCCGGCACCGAGGACCAGATGAGCTGGTCCCCCGACGTGTTTGGGCACTCGATGACGCTGTCGCGCCATGTCCCAGCGAGCCTCCGCGCGGTGCTCCCCGAGTTCTTGGCTTCGCTGCTCGCTGCGTGCGGCCTCGACCACCAGGACGTGCTCCGCGACGGCGTCTTCGCGGTGCATCCCGGCGGCCCGCGCATCATCGACGAGGTCCGCGAGGTCCTCGGGCTGACCGAAGCGCAGACCGCCGCGAGCGCCGCTGTCTTGCGCGAGCGCGGCAATATGTCGTCGGCGACGCTCCCCCACATCTGGCAGCGGCTCGTGGGTGAGTGTGAGGAGGGGCAGGTGGTGGTGAGCTTCGCTTTTGGTCCGGGGCTTACGCTCTTTGGTTCGGTCTTTCGATACCGCACCGGCCTCGCATGAACGCCTTGCTGTTGGCGCCGATGCTGCTGCAGGGCGCGGTCATCGCGGTGGACGAGTTCTACTGCCACTGGCGGCGCGGCCTCGACCGCTGGGAGCGGATCGGGCACCCGCTCGACACGCTGACGTTCATCGCCTGCTTCGCGTGGGCGCTGGCGCTCCCGTACGGGCGCGAGAACCTGCTGATTTACGCGGGGATAGCGGCGTTCTCAAGCGTGTTCATCACCAAGGACGAGTGGGTGCACGCGGCCTCGTGCGACGCCTTTGAGCAGTGGCTGCACGCGCTGCTCTTCGTGCTGCACCCGCTGGTGCTGGTGAGCGTCGCCCTCCTCTGGGCGGCGCAGGCCGGGGCGTTGCCGATGGGGCAGGACGTCGGCTGGCTCTGGCGCGCTGTCGGCGTTCAATGCGGCCTAATGGTGTTATTTGGCGGCTACCAGATCGCCTATTGGGGATGGTTTGCTCGCTCCCGATGAGATCGACAACAGCATCTACGAGACGCTGGGCGACCGCTGGTACACCGCCTTCGACGACCCGGTCGCGCTGCTCCGCGCCGAGTCTCGGGCGAAGACGCCCTGGGTGCTGGACCAGCTCCAGAGGCGGCTCGGTCCGGGCCCGAAGGCGCTGCTCGACGTCGGCTGTGGCGCGGGCTTCTTGACGAACGCGCTCGCCCAGGCCGGGCACCGCGTCGTCGGCGTCGACCTGTCGGAGTCCTCGCTTGAGGTCGCTCGTCGCTTTGATGCTACGAAGTCGGTGGTCTACGAGCAAGGAGACGCCTACGCGCTGCCGTTCGCGGACTCGAGCTTTGACGTGGTCACGTCCATGGACTTCTTGGAGCACGTGGAGGATCCGGGGCGGGTCGTCGCCGAGATCGCCCGCGTGCTGCGGCCCGGCGGCTTGTTCTTCTTTCACACCTTCCACCGCAACCCCATCGCCGGCTTCGTCGTCATTCGCGTCGTCGAGTGGCTGGTGAAGAACACGCCGAAGAATATGCACGTGTACCGGCTGTTCATCACGCCGGGTGAGCTTCGTGCCTACTGTGCGACCGCGGGGCTCGGCGTCGAGGAGCTGGTCGGGCTTCGACCGCTGCTGATGAACCTCGACATCCTCAAGAACCTGC